>Ga0247713_1001157_pt1 | contig 13729 bp, 15 predicted proteins | sample 21E_NmetaG_FD_189936 | JGI IMG/M metagenome (GOLD analysis project Ga0247713, IMG submission 189936) | Soil microbial communities from hillslope of Landscape Evolution Observatory, University of Arizona, Oracle, AZ, United States - 2-1-E_N | ecosystem: Engineered > Artificial ecosystem >... | reverse complement strand
GGCGCGGTTGGCCCTTCGGCGAGGCCCGCCGGGTCCGGGGGCACGGCAGCCGGTGCGGATGCCGGGGGGGCGGCGCGGGCGGCTCCGGCCGGTCCCACGAAAGGACCCCCGATGGCGGGAAGCTCGCCAGGTGCCGGCACCCCGTCGCCCGTGCGGGGGTCCTCGCCGGCGCCCCCGCTCCGGTCGACGAGCTCGCCGGCAAGGCGGGCGCTCGCGGCCGGGGACGGGGCGCTCGGCGCGCCGGCGTCAACGCCGATGACCGGCGCGGCGGTCGCCACGCCCCCCGCCGCCCCATCGGCGCGGCGGCCGGCCACGGACGGCGGGCCGGCGTCCGGCCAGCCTCCCGGCGGACCGGCGAGCGCCACCGCCACGGCGGCCCCCGCCAGCGAGCCCGGGTCGCCGTCGAGGCCGTGCGGGGCGGGCGCAGGCTCACCGCCTCCGTCGCCGTGCGCCGGCTCACCGCGCCGGTCCCCCGCGGCGGGCGACCCCGCGACGGCGGGGTTCGCGCACGCGTCGAGCAGCAGCGCCGAGAAGTGCGGGGACACCGGACCGGCGTCGGCCGGGCGCGGTCCCCGGGCCGCCGGGGACACCGCGGGCAGGGGCATGGCAGTGCTCATCGCAACCTCGCGTAGTAGTCGAGCACGCGCGGGACGTACGCCTGGGTCTCCGCGATGCGGGGGATGCCGCCGGCCTGCGCGACACGGCCGGGGCCCGCGTTGTAGGCGGCCAGGGCGAGCGCCGGTGAGCCGAACCGGTCGAGCTGGGCGCGCAGGTACCGGGCCCCGCCGAGCAGGTTGCTCGCCGGGTCGTGCGGGTCGACGCCCAGGCCGCGGGCAGTGCCGGGCATGAGCTGGGTGAGCCCGGTCGCGCCGGCGTGCGAGCGCGCGTCCGCGCGGAAGCCCGACTCCGCCCAGACGAGCGCGGCGAGCAGCCGGGGGTCGACCCCGGCGCGGTCGGCGGCGTCGGCGATGGCCGGTGCCCACTGGCGCCCAGCCTCGGGCAGCCGTGCCGCCCACTCCGGGGCGCCGGCCGAGGGCGCGCTCACCACCGGGCCGCCTCCGGCCGCACCGACGCCGGCGGCGGACGACGGCGCCGGCGGCTGCCACACCGGCGCGGGTGCGGGCCCGGGGCGAGCCGGAGCCGCCGTGGCGGCGGTGGCCTCGGCGAGCGCCGCGGCGAAGCGCGCCGGGGGGACGAAGCGCTGCTGGATCTCGGCGATGCGGGAGAGCACCGCGGGAAGGCCGGCGACGGTCACGGCGCCTCCCAGCGCAGCAGCGCCGCCTCGTCGAGCGCGCTGTCCGCGGCGGCGCGGGCGGCGGCGGCCACCGCGTCCGCGCGACGCTCGGCGAGCTGCTCGGCGCTGCGCCGCCGCATCGACGCGAGCGACCAGGCGCGGGCCAGCGCGGCGCGGCGCTCGTGGGCGGCGGCCTCCTCGCCGAGCGCCTCGGTCACGAGCTCGTGGCCGGCCAGCCGCTGCAGCTCGAGCGCCCGCAGCTCCACCGGCCGCAGCGACACCGCCGCGGGCGGGGGGTGGGCGGTGGCGCGCCGGTGCGCCACGAGACGCTCGGCGGCGCGGACGTCGCGCTCGGCCCCCGCGAGCACGCGGGCAGCGTGGCGCTCGGCAAGGGCCCGGACCCGCAGGACCGTGGCGATGCGGTTCCTCACGGTGCCTCCTGATCGTCGCCGACGAGCGCAGCGAGGCGTGCCCAGGCGTCCTCGAAACCGGCCGGCTCACCGGAGTCCTGGCGGAGGAAGTCGACGATCGCCGGCTGCAGGGCCAGCCCCCGGTCGGCTTCGGGGTTCGTCCCGGGCGCGTACGCGCCGACCTCGACGAGGTCGCGGACCTCCGCCGCCGCGGCCAGCGCCGCTCGCGCCGCGGTGGCGGCTCGACGCCGCTCGGGCGTGACGACCTTGCCGGCGAGCCGGCTCAGGCTCGCGAGCGGGTCGATGGGCGGGTAGCGCCCGGCGGTCGCCAGGCGCCGGTCGAGCACCAGGTGGCCGTCGAGGATCGAGCGCGCCGCGTCGGCCACGGGGTCGTTCATGTCGTCGCCCTCGACGAGCACCGTGTAGAAGCCGGTGATCGAACCGGCGGTCCGCGGCCCGGCGCGCTCGAGCAGCCGGGGCAGGAGCGTGAACACCGACGGTGTGTAGCCCCGGGCCGTTGGGGGCTCCCCGGCCGCGAGGCCGACATCGCGCTGCGCCATTGCCAGGCGCGTGAGGGAGTCCATGGTCAGCAGCACGTCCGCCCCCCGGTCGGCGAACCACTCGGCGATGCGGGTCGCGAGGAACCCGGCGCGCAGGCGGACGAGCGGCGGCTCGTCGGAGGTTGCGACGACGACGACGGTGCGCGCCATGCCCTCGCTGCCGAGGTCGTCCTCGAGGAACTCGCGCACCTCGCGCCCGCGCTCGCCGATGAGCGCCACGACGTTCACGTCGGCGGTCGTGCCACGCACCATCATGCCGAGCAGCGTCGACTTGCCGACCCCGCTGCCGGCGAAGATGCCCATGCGCTGACCCCGGCCGACCGTGGCGAGGGTGTCGACGAGCCGCACCCCCACCGGCAGCGGCTCGGTGATCCGCCGGCGGGCCAGCGCCGGCGGCACGTCGAGGTCGAGCCCGACCCGCTCGCCCGACAGGGGACCCCGACCGTCCACCGGGCGGCCGAGCGCGTCGAGGGTCCGCCCGAGCAGCCCCTCCCCGACGACGACGCCGGACGCCGCGCCCCCCACGGACACCCGGTCGCCTCGCGCCAGGCCTGCGGTGTCGGCCAGCAGCAGCGCCCGCACGCCCTCGGGGCCGAGGCCGACGACCTCCGCCGGCCGGTCTCCCGTCCCCGTGTGGACGGTAAGCGCGTCGCCGACCGCCAGGCGCAGCCCCCGCACCTCGACGTCGTGCCCGGCCACGCGGGCGATCGCACCCGTCGGAGAGCAGGCGTCCAGGCCACGCACCCGTGCGACGCTCACCGCGGGGGCCCCAGCGCCGCCCGGACCGTGTCCCGGGCCGCTGCGCGGGTGAGCTCGGCGCGGGCCCAGCGCCCGGTGATCCGCGCCTCGCCCGCGGGCAGGCCCGGATCGGCGACGACGGCGACGCCGGCCTCGGCGCGCAGTGCCGGGGCCAGCGCCGGCACGTCGCCCGGGTTCGCGTGCACGGTGAGCTCGGGGTCGTCGAGCCGGCCGAGTGCGGCCCGCACCCGCTGGATTAGGACGGCCGCGCCGTCGGACGGCTCGTGACCGAGGACCGCCTCCGCGATCGCTTCCGCGAGCTCGACGTCGGCGTCGACCTGCGCGAGGCGCAGGGCCCGGACCTCGGCGACCACGCCGGCGCAGGCGGCCTCGAGCACCCCGACGAGGCGCCGCGCCGCCGCGACGGCCTCGGCCCGGGCGGCCTCGGCACCGTCGCGCAGGCCCTGCGCGTACGCCGCCGCGGCGGCCTCGTCGACGCGGGCGCGGGTGAACGCGTCGAGCGCCGGCGCCGGCCCCGCGATCGGCCGCGGCTCGGCGAGCACCGTCGGGCGGGTCAGCAGCTCACTCATGATGTCGACATACCGCTTCGCTGCTTGATGTCACGGATTGCGACATACCGCTTCGCTGCTTGATGTCACGGATTGCGACATACCGCTTCGCTGCTTGATGTCACGGATCTGGGACATACCGCTTCGCTGCTTGATGTCACGGATCTGGGACATACCGCTTCGCTGCTTGATGTCACGGATCTGGGACATACCGCTTCGCTGCTTGATGTCACTCAATGAGCTCACCGTCGTTGCCGCGGTTGATGACGATCGCGCCCGCCTCGTCAAGGCGGCGGATGATCCGCACGACCTCGCTCTGGGCCTCCTCGACCTCGCGGACCCGGGTGGGGCCGAGCAGCTCCGACTCCTCGACGAGCGACTCGCGGGCGCGCTCGGACAGGTTGCGCAGGACGGTCTCGCGGACGTCGCTCGACACGCCCTTGAGGGCGAGCGCCAGCCGCTTCACGTCGACCTGGCGGAGGACCTGCTGCACGGCGCGGTCGTCGAGGGTCACGATGTCCTCGAAGACGAACATCAGCGCCCGGACCTCCTCGGCGAGCTCGGGGTCGGCCGACTCGAGGTTGCCGAGGATCGCCCGTTCGGTGCCGCGGTCCGAGTGGTTGAGCAGCGCGGCGAGCTCGCGGACCCCGCCGCGCTCGTCGAGGCGGCTGCGCTCGAGCGAGCCGAGGCGCTCCCGCAGCGCCGCCTCCACCCGGGCTACGACCTCGGGTGACGTCGCGTCGAGGTTGGCCACGCGCATGGCCACCTCTGCCTGCACCTCCGGCTCGAGGCCGCCGAGTATCTGCGCTGCGAACCTCGCCGGCAGGTGCGCGAGGATGAGCGCCAGCGTCTGCGGGTGCTCGTCACGCAGGTGGCGGAGCACCTCGACGGGCTCGTGGACGCGCAGGAACTGGAACGGCGTCGTCTGGACCGTGGCGAGCAGGCGGTCGACGATGTCGTCGCCCTCCGCGCCCCGCAGCCGCCGGAGCATCTCCCGCGCGTGGCGCTCCCCTCCCGACACGAGGTGCTGGTGGGCGATCGCCTCAGCGTAGAACTCCTCGAGGATGGCCTGGACCTCGTCACCGGCGACGTCGCCGAGTGTGGCGACCTCCAGGGCCACCTGCTCGACCTCCGCCTCGCTCAGGTGCCCGAGCACGCCCGCGGCCGCGTCGGGCCCCACGGCGAGCAGCACCGCAGCCGCCTTCTGCGCCCGCGTGCGCTGCGATACCCCCCCCAGCGCCTGGGTCACGAGACCGGTCACGCCTGCCCCCGCCGGTCCGCGAGCCAGCCGCGCAGCAGCATGGCGATCTCCTCGGGCTGGCGCTGGAGGAGCTCGGCGACGTCGGCCTGCAGGCCACCGGCGGTGACCCCGGCCGGCTCGGGCTCGGGCCGCTCGAGGACCCGGGTCTCCTCCTGGGCCGGCAGGATCGCGGTCCGCTGGCGGTCCACCTCCTGGACCCTGGTGGTGCGCCGGCGGGTCATGAGCAACAGCGCGAGCACGACGAGCAGCAGGACGAGGCCGCCGACGAGCTGGGGGACGAGGTCGCCGAGGCGGCTTGCCTCCTCGGGCGCGGCCTCCTCGACCTGGGCGGGGAACGGCTGCGTGGACACCGCGATGACGTCGCCGCGCTCCGGGTCGAGGCCCAAAGCGGCCGACACGAGGCCCTCGATCTGGTCGTCGGGAGGGACCTGCGCGCCGGTGAGGCTGCCGTCGTCCATCACGATGGCCACCGACAGCCGCTGGACGCGGCCGGGAGCGGCGACCGTCCGGGTGGTGGTCTTGTCCACCCCGAACTCGCGGAGCGCCTCGTCGCGCTCGTAGCTGCTCTCCTGCCCCTCACCCGCGAGCGGGCCGCCGTCGAGGCCGACCGCCCCGCCCGGCACCGCCCCGGTGCCCGCGAAGCGCTCGCCGCTCGTCTGCTCCTTCAACGTGACCTGGTTGTCGGGGTTGTAGCTCTCGGTCTCGGTGTGCTGCTCGTCGAAGTCGAGGGTGGAGCGCACGACCACCGACACGGGGCTGCCCTCGGTGACGCGCTCCAGCAGGGCGGTGATGTCCTCCGCGAGTCCCTTCTCGAACTCGCGGGTCTGGCGCAGGTTGCGGTTCGTCGCCGTGCTCGCGCCGCCGGCGTCACCCGGCGCGTGGAGGACGGCGCCCGACGCGTCGGCCACGGTGATCTGGGCGACCTCCAACCCCTCGACGGAGGAGGCGACGAGGAACGTCACCGCCTCGACCTCCCCGGGGGTGAGCGTGCGGGTCGTGGCGAGCAGGACGGACGCCGTCACTGGCTGCTGGCGTTCGGCGAACAGCTCCTCCTCGGGCAGAACGAGGTGGACGGTCGCCTGGCGGATCCCGTCCATCGCCGACAGGGTCTTCGCCAGCTCGCCCTCGAGCGCACGCTGGTAGCCCACGCGCTGGCGGAAGTCCGACACCGACAGGCCCTGGTCGTCGAGGAGCTCGTAGCCGGGTGGCTGGGTCGGGCCCGCGACGCCCTCGCTCGCGAGCGCCGCCCGCGTGGCGTAGAGGCGCTCCCGGGGGACGAGGACCCGCGAGCCGGCGGCTTCCAGGCGGTAGGGGACCCCCTGGGTCTCGAGCCCGTCGATGACCGCGGCGAGCGCCGCGTCGTCGAGACCGGTGTAGAGGACCGTGTAGCTGGGGGTGGTGATCCAGCGCACGAACAGCACGCCGAGCATGGCGAGCGCCGCCAGGGCCACGGCAATGCCGACGCGGTGCGCGACGGGCAGGGCGCGCACGAAGCCGGTGATGCGGTCGCGGATGTCCAATGAAGAGGTCCTCTCGAGCGACTGGGCCTAGACCTGCAGCCGCATGATCTCCTGGTAGGCCTCCACCGCCCGGTTGCGGACGGCGACGAGCAGGTCGACGCCCACCGACGCCTTCGTCGTGGCGGCCATGAGGTCGGCGATCTGCGCTCCCCCGCCGGTGGCGACGTTCTTCGTGACGTGGTCGGCGGCGTGCTCGAGGGCGGAGACCTCGCTGAGGCCGCGCTGCATGGCGGCGCCGAAGCCGGGGGCGGCCGCCGGAGACGCGGGCGCTGTGGCGGCGACGGAGCCGATCGGGGGGATGGGAGGGATGGCCACGGGAAGTCGCTCCGGTTCGCTAGCGCTGACCGAGGCGGAGCGCGGCCTGGTAGGCCTCCCGCCCGGTGTCGATCGTGCGGAGGTTCGCCTGGTAGGTGCGGTTGGCGATGATGAGGTCGCTCATCTGCCCGGCGAGGTCGACCACGGGCATGGTGACGAAGCCCTCCGCGTCGGCGAGCGGGTTCGCGGGGTCGTGGACGCGTGCGGGCTCCCTGCCGTCGGCGACGAGGGCGCGCACGGCGACGCCCGACCCGCTCGGGGTGATCTCGCCCCCGAGCGACTGCGCGACGACGAGGCGGGCGCGGAAAGGCTGTTCGCCCGCCGCGCGCACGGTGTGCTGGTTCGCGATGTTGTGGGCGATCGTGTCCATCCAGTAGCGGGCGAAGCCCACCCCGGTGCGGCCGACGTCGATGGCGGAGAAGGCGCCCACCCCTACCGCCCTCCGATCGCGGCGCGCAGCATGCCGACCTTCGCGTTGTAGGAGTTGACCATCGCGTCGCGCAGGAGGTTGTCCTTCATCATCCCGACGATCTCGTTCTCCAGGTCCACGGTGCTGCCGCTGGGGTTGGGCAGCGACGGGTCGGGGCGCACCGCCGGCGCCGCCGCCCGTTCGGGTGACCCGCTTGCGAGCGCGGCCCGCAGGTTGCTCTCGAAGTCCACGCGGCCCGCCCGGAACCCGGGGGTGTTGACGTTCGCGACGTTGTGGGCGCGGACATCTGCCCGTCGGGAAAGCCCACGGACGGCGTACTCGATCGCGGCCAGCACGTCGCCGGACATCTCCACCTCCTCGTACGACAAGAGCGGACGTCAGAAGGAGCCTGGCGGCTCTTCCCTGACGCCCGCTGCGATCCGTCTCTGCGAGCCGCTGCTCGAGCGGCTGGTTGTGTGGTGCGCGGTCCCCGTCGGCCGTGAGCCGCGGGGTGTTAAGGGCTGTCGCTGCTTTCCCCCGGCGCGTAGACCGCCGCGGCCCTGCGGCGCGCGGCGATGCCGCCGAGCTCCGCCGCCCGACCGTCCATGGCCGCGCGGATGCGACGCTCGCAGGCGATGGCGCGGGCGAGCAGCGCCTCGGCCGCCGCGGCGCACCCGCAGGCGCCGGTGCAGCGCTGGGGGTCGAGCGCCGCCACGTCGCATCCGGCGCCTTCCACGGCGTCCCAGTCCTCGGCGGCGAGGGCGGTCTCGAGCCGGTCGAGGTACGTGGCGAACGCGTCGAGCGGCGCCTGGTGCGCCCCAGGTGTCATCCCCCGACGGGCGCCGCACAGCAGGCGGTGGCCCACGCGTCGCGCAGGCCGGCCACGACGCTGCGCACGGCGGGGAGCTCGCTCGCATCCTTGCGGATGTTCGCGTCGAGCAGCTGCTCGAGGCAGAAGTCGTAGAGCGCCGCGAGGTTCGCGGCGATCTGACCGCCGCGGGCGACGTCGAGCGTGACCCGTAGCTCGGTGAGGATGTCCTGAGCTCGTTGGAGCTCGCGGTTGGCGGACTCCGGGTCCGCCTCCGTCGCGCCGGGGTCGAGCGCCTGCGTTGCCCGGGTCAGCGCCGCGAGCGCCCCGTCGTAGAGCATGAGCACGAGCTGGGCGGGCCCGGCGGTCTCGACCGCCTGTGACTGGTAGTGGCGACGGCTGTCCGCGTACATGGGATGCCTGTCGGCCGCGCCGGCGGGCGGTTTAGCCGCGCTGGGCGTTCAGCGACTGGATGTGGGAGGCCATCCACGCGCTCTGGGACTTCAGGCGGCCCATCGCGCTCTCGAGCGCGTTGAACTGGCGGCGCAGCGTCGTCTCCCGGCTCGCGAGGCGGACGTCGAACTCGGCGATGCGGTCGCCGAAGCGACGGATCTCGTTGGTGATGGACTGCCGCGCGCGGGCGATCTCGCCCCCCGCGCCCTCGAACACCCGCACAGTCCGGTCGAGCGCGCCGCCGAGACCGGTGGTGAAGGTCACCTCGCCGAACGCGCCCCCCGCGGCGTCGACGGTGTCCTGGGACGCGCTGACGCGCACGGACAGGCCGATCACGGCCCCGTCGGTGCCGGTCAGGGTGCGCCCCCGGCCGGTGGCCGCCAGGCCGCCGATCGTGCCTTCCACGTCGCTGCCGGCGTGCACGCCGTCGAGGCCGGCGTCGCCGCTGCCGGCGACGGTGAAGGCGTGCGCCGACCCGTGCCGGGTCTCGGCCAGGTGCAGGCCGCCGTCCTTCACGGTCGCGGCCAGGGTCGACACGCCGTGCGCGGCGAGCGCGTCGCTGATCCGCCGCACGGCGGTCGCCAGGTCGGCGCCCTCCTCGATGGACACGCTCACGCCCGCCCCGTTGCCGGTGGTGATCGTGAAGACCTTCGGCTCGCCGGTCGGCGGGAGGTAGGTCGCCCCGGTGACCGACGCGACGGTCGCCGCCCTGTCGATGCGCACCGCGTAGGTGCCGGCGGCGGTCGTGCCCGTCGCGGAGGCGTAGACGACACGGGCGTCGGTGGCGGCCCCGGCACGGGCGAACAGCGCCGTGACCCGCTCGTAGCCGTCGGCGAGCGCCGCCCGCAGCCTCGCCTCGTCGAGGGTTACGGCGCCGTGGCGGTCCAGGCCGATGCCGACCTCGCTCGCGTGGCGGTCCACCCCGCCGAGGCCGGCGACGGCGCCCGATACCGCAGCGCGCAGGTCGCTGACGAGTCGGCGCAGCGTCGCGTTGCCCTGCAGCGGGCCGGCGCGGTTTGACTCGGCGTTGTACGAGGAGAGCTCTTTCATGCTCGCAAGAGCGCCGTTGAGGGCGTCGACGAGGCCGCGCACGGTCTTCACCGCGGCGTCGGCGTCGCGCCGGGTCGACACCGTTACGCACTGCGCGCCGGTGACCTGGCGCAGCTGGAGGGTGACGCCCTCGACGAGGTCGTTCACGGTGTTGGTGGGCCGGTGCACGTCGAGCGTGCCGACCCGCAGGTGCGCGTCCTCGCCGCGGCGCAGCTCCTCGACCGTGTCGAGCCCCGCGACCGCGCTCTGCAGGCCGAAGCGGGCCCCGGCGCCGCTGCCCGTCGCGGTGACGACGAGGCGGTGGGCGTTCTCGCCGGTCTTGACCACCTGGGCGGCGACGCCGACCTTCGCCTCGGTGATGCGCTGGGCGAGCTGGTCGAGGGTGGTGTGCTCGTCGGTGGGCAGCGTGGCCAGCACCGTGCCGTCGCCGCGGGTCAGGGTCAGCGCGCCCTCGCCGACACGCGCATCGCGGGCGGTGTACGTCCCCCCCGCGGCGAGCTGGTGAGCCGACGCGAGACGGACGACGGCGAGCTCCGTGGACCCCGGCGCCGGCGTGCCGCTCGCGGTGACGCTCACCGCCTCCGGGTTGCTGGAGGTCGCGGTGACGTGTTGGGCGAAGGTCTCCGGCCGGCGCAGGGCGTCGACGGCGGTGCGCACCGCGGACAGCCGCGTGGTGATGCGCCCCCACGCGTCGTCGACCTGGCGCAGGGCCGCCTGACGCTGCTCGAAGCGCACGACCGGGACCCGCTCGAGCGCCATGAGCTGGCGGATGATCCCGTCGGTGTCGAGGCCGGAGGAGATGCCACCGATCGAGAACATCGGGGTGCTCATGGCGTCCTCCTGCGCGACGGGCGCGCCGCCCCCGCAAACATCCCGGAGGCGGCGGCCACCGCGTGCGAGTGGGAGCTAGCGCAGCAGGGACAGGACCGTCTGCGGGACCTGGTTGGCCTGCGCGAGCATCGCCGTGCCGGCCTGCTGGAGGATCTGGCTGCGCGTGAAGCTCACCATCTCCTCGGCCATGTCGGTGTCGCGGATGCGCGACTCGGCCGCCGACAGGTTCTCCGCGGCCACGGAGAGGTTGCGCACCGCCGACTCCAGCCGGTTCTGGGTCGCACCGAGCTCCGAGCGCACGGTGGAGGTGTTGGCGATGGCGGTGTCGAGCGTGGCGATCGCCGCGTCGGCGCCGGTGGTGAGGTCGATGGCGCCGAGGTCGACGCCGAGGAAGCCGTTCGTCGCGCTGCCCGTGTCGATCCGCAGGTCGGCGGTGATGGACAGCTGGTTCGCGGTGCCGTTGCCCGCGCCGACGTGGAACACCTTCGCGGTGCTCGCGGTGGGCGGGGTGGCCGGCACCGGCGGGGTCGCCGCCGGGTCGCCGGGGTCACCGGGGTCCGCGGCGACGGAGTAGTTGCCGAAGACCGAGCCGCCGGCGAACGTCGTGCGCCCACCGATGGCGGACAGCTCCGCGACGAGCTCGTCGACCTCGGCCTGCTCGGCCGCACCGTCGGATGTCGAGTTCGCCGCTGAAACCGCCAGGTCACGGATGCGCTGGAGGATGGTGTGCACCTCGTTCAGCGCACCCTCGGCGGTCTGCACGAAGCTGATGCCGTCCTGGGCGTTTCGGATCGCCTGCTTCGTGCCGCCGATCTCGGCCCGCAGGCCCTCGGAGCGCACGAGACCCGACGCGTCGTCGGCAGCGCGGTTGATGCGGAACCCGCTCGACAGCTTCTCCAACGACTTGTTCATCTGGTCGTTGGTGACGTTGAGATTGCGGTAGGCGTTGAACGCCGCGATGTTCTGGTTGATGCGCATGGAAAGAACCTCCGTGTTCTCTCGGTCGTCCCGGCGCTTCCGTGGCCGGGTCCCCCCTCCTGTCGGTCGCCCGCCGCCCGACTGAAGGAGAAAGATTGGCCGCCGCCCTGCGGCCGCGCGCACGCGACGGGCCGCCCAGGTCCCACCCTCCGCTACAAGCCCGTCTCAGAGCGGTGTCATCCACTCCGGAGCGTGAACCGCACCGGCCGCCCTCGGGCGGCGTGCGCGCGGTTCAGGGGCGTCCAGTATGGGGTCCCCGGCACCTGTCGCCGCCGTCGGCGGCGAGGGGCGCCTGCGTCGACCCACTGGTTGTGATGTGAAGCCTCCGAGCGGTTGCGTGGAGGGCGGGCCTGGGCGGCCCGACGGGAGACAGCGTAGCGATCCGCTCGCCACCTGCAGCGGCCGGGCGGGTGGTCAGTCGTCCCCGACGAGGCCGAGGCGCATGGCCGCGGCGACCGCAGCGGTGCGGTTGCGGGCACCAAGGCGGTCGAAGACCTCCTGGCAGTGCGCTTTGACGGTGCGCTCGGTGACGCCGAGGCGCTTGGCGATCTCGGGGTTCGTGAGGCCTTCCTGCAGGTAGCGCAGCACCTCGTGCTGGCGGGGCGAGAGCACGGGCTTGTCCTCGGCCGGCGCGAGTGGCTCGAGCATCTCGGTGGCGTCCTCGCGCTCCATCAGGGCGCTGCGGTCCTCGAAACGGGTCTCGACGCTGCCGAACCGCACGACGTCGCCGTGGCGGAGGGCGCGGGAGCCGGTGATGGGCTCCCCGTTGACGAACGTGCCACCGGTGGAGCCGAGGTCCTCGAGCCAGATGGCGCCGCTCTGGCGGCGGACGAGCGCATGGGCACGGCTGACGTGGGGGTCGGCGAGGCACAGGTCGCTGTTGGCTCTGCGGCCGAGCACGAGCTCGTCGCCCTGGATCACCAGCTGCTCACCCCGCAGCGGCCCCTCGCCGGTGACGACGAACATCGGCAGGGGGGTGAGTCGTCTTGCGGGCCCTACCACGGCCCCTCCTTCCGTTCCACGGCCGCATGTGCGGGTGCGCACCGTTCGCGCAGGGCCTCCACCGTGCCGGGAGCGGTAGTGCGCTCCCCGATCTTGACGGGTTTGCGGTCGCCATGAAAGTCGCTGCAGCCGGTGGCGAGCAGCTCCCGCTCGCGGGCGAACGCCCGCCAGAACGCGGCGGTCTCCGCGTCGTGGCCCGGATGGTCGGCTTCGACGCCTGCGAGGCCGACCGCGCAGAGCTCCTCGACGAGCGTCGTGCCGGTGGCCGTGGCGCGGGTCTCCAGGCCCGGATGGGCGATCACGGCCGCGCCGCCGGCGGCGCGGATGAGGCGGACGCCGTCGGCCGGTGCGAGCGCGTGCTTCGGCACGTACGCCGGCCCGCCGTCACGCAGGTAGTCGTCGAACGCGGTCCGCAGGTCGGGCACGACGCCGGCGTCGACCATGGCCGCGGCGATGTGCGGTCGGCCCACGGGCGCGCCGCCGGCGTGCGCGCGAACCTGCTCGGGGCTGCAGTCGACGCCGAGCTCGGCAAGGCGCGCGAGGATGCGCTCGGCCCGGCGGCTGCGCTCGTTGCGCAGCCGGTGGCACTCGGCGACGAGGCCGGGGTGCGCGGGATCGCACCAGTAGCCCAGGATGTGCACGCTGGACCCGGCGACCTCGGTCGACAGCTCGATGCCGGGCACGAAGGTCAGGCGGTGGCGGGCGCACGCCTCGGCGGCCTGCGCCCAGCCGGCGAGCGTGTCGTGATCGGTGAGGGCCAGCCCGCTCAGCCCCTCGGCGGCGGCCAGAGCGGCGTTCTGCTCGGGCGTTGTCGTACCGTCGGAGAAAACCGTATGGGTGTGCAGGTCGATCACGCCCTGAATCTAACCCCAACGGCCGGCCGGCACTACCGGGAGGGGCGGCGGACGGCGCTCGCCGCTACGTGAAGGCGCTCTCGCCGGGTAGTCGAGCCCCTGCCGCCGTACTCCTCGTTCGCCGTCACCCTATGCTGACGCGATGCGGGAGGAGGCCGAGACCGCCCTCGACGAGGCCGTGGCGGCCGGCGCGGAGTACGCCGACGTCCGGGCGGTCCTCGACGAGACGGAGTCGGTCTCCGTCCAGGACACCCGGGTGGAGGGCGTCGAGCGCCAGACGAGCCGAGGTGTCGGCGTGCGGGTGCTCGTTGGCGGTTCGTGGGGCTTCGCGGGCACTCCCCGCCTCGAGCGCAGGGGCCTGCAGGCGGCCGCCCGCACCGCCGTCGCGCTCGCCCGGGCGAGCGCGACGACGCAGCGGACCCCGGTGCGCCTCACGCCGGCCGAGGTCATGCGGGGCTCGTGGGCGACGCCGCACGCCACCGACCCGTTCGCCGTGGACCTCGGCGACAAGCTCGCGCTGCTGCTGGCGGCCACTGCCGCAGCCCGGACGGTTGCCGGCCTTACCCTCGCGCGGGCGAGCTTCGACGCCTGGCGCACGACGAAGTGGTTCCGCTCGAGCGAGGGGTCCGCCATCGACCAGACCATCCTCCAGGTGAGCGGGGGCGTGGACTGCGTGGCCGTGCGCGACGGGCAGGTGCAGTCACGCTCCTTCCCGAACTCCTTCCGCGGCTACGCGG
>Ga0247713_1001156_pt1 | contig 13746 bp, 8 predicted proteins | sample 21E_NmetaG_FD_189936 | JGI IMG/M metagenome (GOLD analysis project Ga0247713, IMG submission 189936) | Soil microbial communities from hillslope of Landscape Evolution Observatory, University of Arizona, Oracle, AZ, United States - 2-1-E_N | ecosystem: Engineered > Artificial ecosystem > Mesocosm... | reverse complement strand
AGCTCAAGGGACCGGCGGTGGTGCTCGAAGAAGCGCCGGTCCTCCGTGGCGATGACCGCGTGCTGCAGGTGCTCGGAGATCTGGTCCAGCTTGCGCGGGCGAACCTCGACGTCGGAGGCCAACCGCGCCAGGACCTTGCCGTTGCGGTCGAGCACCACCGCCGGTCCCTTGAGCTCGCGGCCTTCGGGGATGCGCCAGTCGATGGCCAGCGCGATCGCGCTCGTCGCCGCCAGCAGGCCGGCACTGACCACCACGAGCGAGATCGCGGCGATGAGCAATCGCACCGGAAGCCGGAGGCGTTTCACCCCATCAGTCTAGGAATCGACGGTATGCACGAAACCCCCCAGAGGCACGACGAGGAGGGCTTCGCGCCGTAGCCGAAGCCCTCCTCGCCTCCCCCGTCCCCCGAGAGCTACCGCTCCGCGAGCAGCTTGACCGCGGCGGCGCGGTCGGGCACGTGCAGCTTGCGCAGGATCGACGAGACGTGCGTCCGCACGGTGACGGCCGAGACCTGCAGCCGCTCGGCGATGTCAGCGGTCCGCAGCCCCTGGCCCATCAGCTCGAGGACCTCCCACTCCCGCGAGGTCAGGTTCACCGCCTTGCGGTTGGGCAGCGTCATCCGCCGGCGTCCGCGACCCCGGAACTCCTCCATCAGCCGCGCCACGAGGTTGCGTGGCAGGGCGGCCTCGCCCCGGAGCACTCCCTCAAGCGCGGGGGACAATCGATCGGGGTCGATGTCCTTGAGCAGGTATCCCGAGGCGCCCGCGCGCAGTGCGGCGAACAGGTCGACGTCGTTGCGCGACACCGTCAGCATGACGACGGACGTGTCGGGCAGCTCGTTGGAGATCCGCTCCGCGGCGGCGACGCCGCTGCCGGGCATGTGGATGTCGAGCAGCACGACATCGGGGCGGTGGGCGACAGCCATCTCGTAGGCGGCCTTGGCGTCGGGTGATTCCGCGCACACCTCCCACCCCGCGGTCTCCAGCGCTCGCCGGATGCCGGCGCGCGTGGGTGGGTGGTCGTCGGCCAGTGTGACGCGCAGCGGTTGTGCGATGGGTTCTGCGCTCATGGAAGCGCCACCTCCACGGTTGTGCCCTGTCCCGGGCTGGTTCGGATCTGGATGTCTGCGCCCAACGCCCGCGCGCGCTCGCGCATGCTGACCAGGCCGAAGCGGTCCGGCCGGGTCTGGTCGAGCCGGAAGCCCACGCCGTCGTCGTGGATCACCAGGCGCCGCTGGCCGTTGAGGTACAGCCGCACCTGCACCTGCTCGGCCTGGCTGTGGCGACCGGCGTTGGCGATCGCCTCGCGGGCGATGCGGATCAGGTCTTCGCGGGCGTCGGCGGCGACCTCGATGCCCGCCTCCAAATCGAGGCTGACGGTGGTCCCGACGCGGTCGGCGACCTCCTCGGCCGCTTGGGCGAGCGCGACCTCCAGCGGCTCGTCGACGGGGCGGGTCAGCGCGGCGATCGCGCGACGCGACTCGTCCAGGGCTCGGCTGGCTGCACCGATCACCGACTGGATGGTCCCCTCGGTTGCCTCGTGCTCGAGCCACCGGGCCTGTGCGGAGATGAACGCGAGCTCCTGGGCGAGCCCGTCGTGCAGGTCGCGCGCCACCCGCCGCCGCTCCTCCTCGGCGAGCCCCTCGGCCATCCGCTGCCAGTAGCGGCGAATCTCGCTGACCGCACCGACGAGCAGCAGGCCGTAGAACCCCAGGCGGAGGATGTCGCCGGTGTAGACCCACTGGGTGTAGGCCGAGGGGTACAGCACATAGTGCAGGCGCGCGAAGCTGGCCAGCAGCGCGCCGGCGGACAGCCAGCGCATCAGCTCGTCCCCGGTCCGGGCCGAGCGGTGGACGAACCCGACGGAGGCGGCGGTGAACAACCCCAGACCGATCAGCTGGGTCGCCATCAGCAGCGCATGCGGCTCGACGGCCGCTGCAGCGTCCTGCGGCCCGGGCCCGATGCCGGGGGGCAGCACCGGTGTGGCGAGCGACACGAGGAGCGTCAACGCGCCCGTCGTCGCCAGCGCCGCCAGGACGACGGTCGCGGCCAACCGGCGGTCGGGCCTCAGCGGGGACCGTGAGAAGGCGGCGTAGGCGAAGGCGCCTGCGGCCACCAGCCGGCCGAAGGCGGTCGTCCACTGCGAGAAGGTGGCCAGCGCACGGGCGTCGATCACCAGCGGCACGACGGAGAAACCGAAGTTGACCAGTGCCGAGACCAGCAAGGCGTAGACCAGCGCCCAGCTGCTGCGCAGGCGGTCCTCGCGCAGCCGTCCGAAGAACAGCAGCGCTGCGAGCAGCGCGGCGCACGCCGCGGCGGTCTCCAGCGCGATGTGGAACTCGGGGCTGCGGTAGGCGAAGCGGACTGCCGGGAACACGACGACGACGGCCGTCGTCACGAACCCGCACGCGGCGGTGACCGTCATCAGATGGGGCCGGGCACCAGACATCGCCGGCCGGCCGTTTGGTTGTTCTGCGCTGTCCACGGTGGCGGATCCTCTGCACCGGATGCCTTGCACGGTACGGACCCGCCGCTGCGGCGATCATCGTCAAACCTGATGAAAACGCAGGTCAGAGGGCGTATGTCCGAAATGTGCAATTACCTGTCACGGCGGGGGATGCCACGATCCGTCGGACAAATGTCCGAATGTGTGCCCCTATGACCCGGAATGACTACGTCAAGTCCCGGCAGTTTCACGCCGAAACCGTTGCCAGAACGCGGTTGTTTCGTTTGGACAGGCATCCAAGGTGGCAACCCTGTAGTCCGAAAGGGCTAGTCGACCCAAGGAGCATGGTCCCCAGTGAAGGCGATCCAGCGACGCAAGCGCCGCGCCAGCAGGCCGTTGCGGCTCCGGCGCTTCGCACCCGGTGGTTGCATCCGGGACCTGGCGCCACGGCCGCCGATCGCTCGTACCTGCACCGGCGTCTGGCGAATCGACGTCCAGGTCGGCTCGGCGGGGGGTCCTCGCTAGGTCCAGCGCCTGCGGCCAGACGGGCTCAGGGCACGCTGGGGCACCTGGCCGGCACCACTGCGGAGAACCCGTCGCGCTCGGCCAAGGCGGACAGCGACTGACCTGCGCAGGCCTGGGCGAAGCGCTCGGCGTGGCCGCGAACCCGCTCCCCGGCGTACTGCGTGGACTCGTCCCGCGCGATGAGAAACGGCCAGTCGCTGGCCTGCAGCAGCGTCAGCTGGCGCCACGCGGCGGCGCGGGCCGGACCCTCGGGCAGCCAGGCGAACCGTGCCTCGGCATCACGGACGGCCCGCCACACCCACCGGGTCCGATCGGTGACCCACGCACGGTGGTCTTTGCCCATGCCCCACGACGACTCGGGCAGCGCCAGGCGCCCCTGCGGCGGCCGACGTGCCAGGGCCGTCTGCAGCGTCGTGACCCCGAGCCGTGGGTCCGTTGCCGCGCCGCGCAGGACCGCCTCGAGCCACACCGGGCCCTCGTACCACCAGTGTCCGAACAACTCGGTGTCGTAGGCGGCAACGATCGTCCCGTCGTCGGGGCGGCCGTCGCGGTGGGCGCGCGCCAAGTCCAAGAACTCGCCGGCGTGCGCCAGCGCCCGACCCTGGGCGGCCTCCGGCTCGTAGCACTCCTTGTCCCAGCGCTCCCGACTCGTCACCCGCCACGACTTGAAGCCGCCTTCGAGGTCGACGTGGAAGAAGTCGCGGTACCACGGGTCCGTCGGGTAGCCCCCGAACGGGTTCCACACCGCGTACGACACGTTCAGGTTGCGCCCGAACGCCGCCACGTCGCTGTCGCCGATCCACACCGGCGCGTCCAGCACGTCCAACGGCGTGCCCGGCGGGACGATGTCGCCGCCGGCGCCGGCCCAGTCGCGGTCGCCGGCACCCGCCGCGCGCGCCAGCGTCGGCCCGTCGAGCACCAGGTGGTCGACGCCGGCCTCCGCCCAGAAGTCCTCCAGTCCCGGCAGCTCGGCCGCCGCCGGGCCGTGCGGGTCCAGCGGGTCGGTGACTGCCCCGGCGGGACGGTAGGCGCACTCGGGCGTCCACACGCCACGGGGGCGGCTGCCGAACACCCGATCGTGGGTCGCCAGCCCGGTGTCGATCTGACCGCGGATCAGCTCGGCGCGGTCGAACAGCGGCAGGTACGGGTGGGTGGCCGGGCCGCCGAGCACCTGAATGACCCCGGCGCGCTCCAGCGCCGCGAAGGGTGCGGTCAGGCCGGTGGACAAAAAGCGCTGCTCGAACAGGTCCAGCAGATGGGACTGGCGCCGCCAGTGGTCCGCCCACACCGGCTCCAGCCCGTCACGCTGCCAGCCGCCGTAGCGCTGGACCGAGTGCTGCAGGTCCAGCAGGCGCCGGCCCAGCCAGCCGTGGAACTCGCGCAGCAGGTACGGGTCGTCCATCTGCTCGGCCAGCACAGGGGTGATGCCGACGGTGAGCACGTCGCGCAAGCCGTCGTCGGCCAGGCGCTCGAGCATCTCGATCAGCGGCAGGTACGACTCCGACCAGACCTGGAACAGCCACTCCTCGCCGGCCGGATAGGTGCCGTTGCGGCGCAGCCACGGCATGTGGCTGTGCAAGACGAAGGCGAGCCGCACGGCGCCCTACCGGTGCCGCGCGACGATGGCGACCAGGTCGAGGCTGTCGTCCAGCGCGTCGGCGCGCAGGCGGAAGTCGTCGGGCCGGACCGCGCGGACGGCGCGGCGCAGCCACCTCGGCCACTGCTCGGGCGGGCGGTCGAGCACCAGGTCGGTGAACGGCCGGCGCGCGAGCCGTTCCACGGCCCGGACCCGCCGCGCGTGGTGCAGCCCCAGGACGGCCTTGACACGGAACCTGCGGCCCAGCAGGTCGGACAGCTCGTCGGGGGAGAACTCGATGACGTGGAACGGGTTCACCGGCGTGTCGCTGTCGGGCGTGAACGTCAGGCGGTTGGGCGTGGCGCAGATGAACTCGCCGCCGGGGCGCAGCACGCGTTCGATCTCGGCGAGGTAGCGGCCGATGTCGGGCAGGTGCTCGATGACCTGCAGGCTGACGACCGCGTCGAACGACGCGTGGGGTAGCGGCATCTCGCACAGGTCGGCCTGGATGAACTTCAGGCGGGGGTACGCGTGGCGGGCGTGCGCCACGACGTCGTCGACCAGCTCGACGCCGACCGCCTCGGCCGCGGTCTCGGCAAGCATCGCCGTGCCATAGCCCTCGCCGGCGCCGGCGTCGAGCACCCGCAGCCCCTGGCAGCGGCTGGCGGCGAAGCGATACGCGGCGACGTGGCGCTGGAACCAGTAGTTCTCCTCCGCCACGCCCGGCACGGTGCGCTCGCCGGTCAGCGGCAGCGGCGACGGGGCGCCGGCCTGGCTGTCCGGTGGGGCGTTCATGGCCAACGAGCCTACGCAAGCGGACATCTGTCCCCGAATCGGCCGATCGTGCGCCGGCACTTCATCAACCTTGTGGATGCGCTGGCCGCACGCGGGCCATCACACTGGTCATCAGGGCGAGAACCGCACATGCAAAGACCCCCGCCGTCCCACCACGGCGGGGGTCTCTTGCGTGAAGTCGGGGAGTGATCCGCGACAGCAGTCACGCTAGTCGGGGTGGTCGTGACGCGCTATGGCCCGTGATGTCCATTTCGTGTTGAGCGCTCTCAACGCGCGGGGCGGTGCCGTCAGTGTGGTGGTCTAGGCTCGCCGCCGCGGCCGCAGCGATTCGACGGCCGAAGTTACCGAGCGGTAACATCAGCGGACCCCCCACCCTCATCAGCACCCGGAGGACAACCGTGCGCATCATCTGCCCGGTCAAGCGTGTGCCGGACACGGCCGCGACCAAGGTCATCGCGGACGACAAGACGCTGGACCGCGACGCCGGCGAGGCCATCCTCAACGCCAACGACGAGTGGTCCATCGAAGAGGCCATGCGCATCAAGGAGCGCACCGACGGCACCGAGGTCATCGCGCTGTGCATGGGCCCCGAACAGGCCCAGACCACCGTTCGCAAGGCGCTGTCGTACGGCCTGGACGGCGCGATCCAGATCACCGACCCCGCCATCCACGGCTCCGACGCCGCCGCCACCGCCCGCGTGCTCGCCGCCGCGCTGCGCGACGAGGAGTTCGACCTGATCATCATGGGCAACCAGTCCTCGGACGCACGCAGCACGCTGGTGCCCGCGATGCTCGCCGAGTACCTGGACCTGCCGGCGCTGACCTACGTGCGCAAGCTCGACCTCGACGACCGCACGCTGACGGCGCAGCGGGAGACCGCCTCGGGCTACGTCGTGGTGGAGTCGCAGATGCCGGCGATCGTGTCGGTCGTCGAGGCGATCAACGAGCCGCGGTACCCGTCGTTCAAGGGGATCATGGCCGCCAAGTCCAAGCCGCTGGAGACCAAGGACCTCGCCGCGATCGGGCTGGACGCGGGCGAGGTGGGCCTGGACAACTCCTGGACCCAGATCGTCGAGGCGACGCCCCGTCCGCCCAAGCAGGCCGGCGAGAAGGTCGAAGACGACGGCTCGGGGACGGTGGGCGCGCAGGCGCTCGCCGAGTTCCTCGCAGGCAAGAAGTTCATCTAGGCGCGGGCGACAAGGAGACCACTGATGCCGAACATCCTCGTCCTGGTCGAGCACGACGCCGGGACTCCTCGCAAGGTCACCAACCAGATCCTGACCGCCGCCCGCGGGCTGGGCGCCGACATCTCGGCGGCCGTGTTCGGCGAGGGCGCGGGCAACGCCGCCGACGCCCTCGGCGGCTACGGGGCGGCCAAGGTGTTCGTCTGGGACAGCCCGGACGCTCACGGCTACGCCACCGAGACGCAGGTCGCCGCGCTGGAGCAGGCCATCGCCCAGTCGGGCGCGTCGATCGTGCTGGCCGCGGCGGACCCGTTCACGTCTGACGTCGTGGCGCGCACCGCGATCCGGCTCAAGGGCGGCGTCGTCACCGACGCCAACGACCTCGAGCTCGACGGTGACCGCGTCCTGGTCACCAAGGACATCTTCGGTGGCGAGATGACCTCGAAGTGCTTCGCCAAGGGCGAAGGGCCGCAGTTCATCACCGTCAAGCCCAACGCCTTCACCGCCGAGGAGGGCGGCGGCGGTTCGCCCGAGGTCGTCTCCCTGGACATCTCGCTGGACGACAAGGCCAAGCGCGCGAAGGTCGTCGACGTCGTCGAGGCCGAAAGCGGCGGGCGCCCGGAGATGACCGAGGCGTCGATCATCTGCGCCGGCGGACGTGGGCTGGGCGACGAGAAGGGCTTCGAGCTGATCGAGCAGCTCGCCGACGCGCTGGGCGCGGCGGTCGGCGCATCACGCGCCGCGACCGACGCCGGCTGGTACCCCCACCAGCACCAGATCGGCCAGACCGGCAAGACGGTCTCGCCGCAGCTGTACATCGGCTCGGGCATCTCCGGGGCGATCCAGCACCGCGCCGGCATGCAGACGTCGCAGACGATCGTGGCGATCAACAAAGACGCCGAGGCGCCGATCTTCTCGATCGCCGACTTCGGCGTCGTGGGCGACCTGTACAAGGTGCTGCCGCCGCTGATCGAGGAGATCAACAAGCGCAAGTAGCCCCACGCTGATGCGACGAACCCCGGCCCCCGCGGCCGGGGTTTTCGCTTGCCCCCGGGGGGCGTATCCGGACATTGCTCAGGTTTCGGGACGCTGCTGCCGAAAGATGCGCAGGCCCACGGATCGGGCCCTTTCGCGCCGACCCCGGCGCCGGTCGGCAAGGAGGCCACCATGGCACAGCGTCGCGCCCAGGCCCGCGGGAGCCTGTCGAGCGTGGCGGCTGCGGTGTCGGTGGCCCTGGCCGCGACGGGATTGACCGTGCTTCCCGCCCCGCCGGCGCAGGCGGCGACGGCGACCAAGATTGAGCCGGCCGTGACCCGTCCGGGCCTGGGCGTGTCGATCCTGGGCGACGGGCTGACCGGCGCGACGGGTGTGACCTTCCTGGGCGGCCCCGGCGAGGCAGACGACGTGGCGGCGGTCGAGACGATCGTCGTCGACGCCAAGCGGATCGTGGCGCAGGTACCGGCGGGAGCCCGGTCCGGTCCCGTCGCGGTGGCGCATCCCGACGGGACCGTGTCGACTGCGCCGGCGATCGTGACCATCGTCGACCCCCCGCAGGTGGCGTCGCTGTCGGACGGCAGCGGCAGGCCCGGGCAGGAGGTCGAGGTGCGCGGGTCGCAGCTGGTCGGCCTGAAGGCCCCAGCCGTGATGATCGGCGCCAAGAAGGCCCCTGTTGTCCGCTCCGCCGCCTCGGCGGTGACGGTGAAGGTTCCCGCCGGGCTGGTCGGCGGGCCGACCACGCTGACCCTGCAGACCGAGGGTGGCTCGGCGGCCCACCCGTTCACGGTCGCCCCCGACGTCAAGGCCGTGGCGCCCAAGGCAGGCTCCACCGCCGGCGGCAGCGTCATCAGCGTCACGGGCACGGGCTTCACCGGAGTGGACGCCTTCACCGACGATCCCTCGACGCCCGCCGACGAGCGGCTCGACGGCGTCACGGTGGGTGGCGTCCGGGCGACCCAGGTCGTGGCGGTCAGCGACAAGGAAGTGGTGGCGGCGACGCCGGCCTCGGCCACCAGCGGCCCCGCGCCGGTCGTGGTGTCGACGACCGCGGCCCGCACCGTCGTGCGCTCGGGGAGCGCTGCGACGTTCACCTACCAGCCGCTGCCGTCGGTGACCGACGTCAGCCCCGCCTGGAACGCGGTGGGGACCGCCAGGGCGGTGACGCTGACCGGGCACAACCTGCGGGCCGACTCGACCGTGGTCGTCGGCAAGGACACGGTGACCGCCACCGCCAACGCCACCACCGGCACCCTGCGGTTCACACCACCGGTCGCTGCCAAGGCAGGGCAGCAGAAGATCGTCGTCACCAACATCGACAACGCCGGCAAGGCCTTCGCCACGACGGTTCCCTTTACCTACATCCAGGAGCCCACGGTCACGGGCCTGAAGCCGGCCAGCGCCCCGGCCGGCGCCACGGTCACCGTGGCGGGCACCAGCTTCACGCCCGACACCACCGTCGCGTTCGGCAACCGGGCGGCGTCGTGCACGACCCTGGGGTTCGCATCGCTGCGCTGCACCGTGCCGCAGGGCAGCGGCAGCGCCGCGGTGCGTGTCACCAACCCGCTGGGCACCAGCGCCCAGGCGACGGCCCCGACGTTCACCTACGTGACCGCCACCAAGGCGCCGGCGGCACCACCGGGCACGGCGGTGACCGCACTCGTCCCCGCCTACGGACGCCCCGGCACCACCGTCGACGTCCGCGGGGCGAGCCTGGAGGCGGTAACCCGCGTCGAGTTCACCAATGCCTCGGGCGCCTGGGTCAACGCCCCGAACTTCCTGTCAGTGGGCCCCAAGCGGCTGGTGGTCAGCGTGCCGACCGGCGCCGCCAGCGGGCCGCTGCGGCTCACGTCGCCCGCGGGCCGCATCCGGACGGACAGCCGCCCCTTCACCGCCTCGGCGCGCCCTCGGATCTCGACGATCGACGTTGTCGGTGACGCCACCCTGGCCGTCGCCGGCGGTGACATGGTGCAGATCAAGGGCACCAACCTGGTCGTCGCGGGCGTGCGTCCCACGGTGACCATCGGGGGCAAGCCCGCGCCGCTGCTCACCCGACCCGTGCCCACCGCGTCCACGATCATCGCGCGGGTGCCGGCGGGGACCGGCGGCCGTGCCGACGTCGTCGTCACCACACCGCTGGGCACTGTCACCGCCGGGTCGCGGCTGTACTACGTGCCGCAGATCAAGGCCGTCACGCCACTGACCGCCAACCGCGACGGCGGGGTGGTCGCGACGATCACGGGCAGCGCATTCACCGGGGCCGACGCGAACGAGATCGGTCTGGGCCGACGGGAGGGTGTCACCTTCGGCGGGGTCCCAGCCGCCAAGCTCGTGGTCATGTCCGACACCCAGATCGTCGCGGTGACCGCGCCCGAGTCCGCCACGGCCGACGCGGTGGTGGTCACGAGCCGGCACGGCACCTGGTCGGGCAACTCCGACGACGAGGTGCGCCCGGTGTCGTCACCGGTGCCGGTGATCACCGCCATCACACCGGACCGCACCGTGGTGGGCAGCGAGCCGGAGCCGGTCACGATCACCGGCTCGAACCTGCGCGAGACCTCGGTCGTGCGCTTCGGCGACGAGCAGGTCGTCGTGGACAACGCCAGCGGCGACGGCACCGCCATCGTCGTGCAGCCACCGACGCGGTCGGTCGGCGGAGCGGTAGCGGTCAGCATCGTCAACGAGTACGAGGGCCAGGAGCTGAGCGTCTCGGTCGCCGAGGGCTACCGCTACGTCGAGCGACCCGTGGTGACGCAGCTGAGCCCCACCGCCGGGCTTGCGGGGCGGGTCCAGGCCGCCGTCACGTTGACGGGGCTGAACCTGCGCCCCAACACCGTGGTGCGGTTTGGGACACGCACCGGCAGCGTGCAAAGCGCAGCACCTGACGGCACGAGCCTGCTGGTCATCCCTCCGGTGCAGGACGAGGCCGGCGTCGTCAACGTCGTCGTCACCAACTTCGTCGACGGCGAGGAGCACGAAGCAGTGCTGTTCGGCGCGTACCGGTACGAGGCCCGGTCCGGGCCGCAGCTGACCAGCGTTGCGCCCGCCACGGCGGTGGTCGGTCAGGTCCCCGGGCCGATCACCGTGACCGGCGCGAACCTGGCGAGCACGTCGACGGTGCTGTTCGGGGCCGTCGCCGGGACCGTCCAGAGCGCCGCCGCGGACGGCTCCAGCCTGATCGTCCTGCCGCCGCGGAGCACCATCGGTGGTGCCGTCGACGTGACCGTCACCAACGTCGTGTACGGACACGAGATGTCCGCGACGCTGCCCTCGGCCTTCCGCTACCTGCCGACCCCGTCGATCACCGACGTGTCACCCGGCGTCGGCTGGACCGGTGTCACACCGCCACCGGTCACGATCACGGGCGTGAATCTGCGTCCCAACTCTGTCGTGCGCTTCGGCGCCGCCCAGGCCGGCGTCGACAGCGTCAACCAGGACGGGACCAGCATGGTCGTCACCCCGCCGGTCAGCCACACCGCGGGGACCGTCGCCGTGACCGTCACCAACGTGCTCGACGACGGTCAGCAGCTGACCGCGACCCGCGCCTCGGCCTACCGCTACGACCTGGCACCCGCCACCGTGACGGGCATGTCCGCGGCCACGGCGGCGGCCGGCACGCAGGTGACGATCACCGGAACCAGCTTCGTCGGAGTGACCGCCGTGCGGTTCGGGGCGACGGCGGCGCAGTTCACCGTCGCCTCGCCGACGACCATCCTGGCGACGGTGCCGCTCGCGCCGTCGCGCGCGCAGGGCACCCGGGTGGACATCACCGTCGTCAACGGCACGGGCCAGCCGTCCGCCGGCGCGCCGGCCGACGCCGACGACTGGACGTGGGACAACAGCCCAGTCGTCGCCGGCCTCAGCGTGACGACCGGCGGCCAGGGCAGCACGGTCACCCTCACCGGCACCGGCTTCACCGACGCCACCGCGGTGCGGTTCGGGACGGTCGACGCGACGCCATTCACGGTCGTCAGCGACACCACGATCACCGCCGTGGTGCCGGCCACGCCACTGGGCGGCACGGTCGTCAACGTCACCGTGACCGCACGCGGCCTGGTCAGCCCCGAGCCACCCGTTGCGACCGCCAACGACTGGACCTGGGCCCCGATCGCAGTCATTACCGGGATCAATCCCAAGCCGGCAGCGCAGGGCAGCACCGTGACGGTGTCGGGCCGCAACTTCGTCAACGTCCGCACGGTGACCGTCAATGGCGTCGACGTGACCGCCTCGGTCGTCGTCGTCAGCAGCACCTCGCTGACGTTCGTGGCGCCTGCTCGACCCACCGGCCACCACTCCAACTACACCGACAAGCCGGTGTTCATCACCACGGCCTCGGGCGTCCAGAGTCTGGCCGAGCCATCCAACGCGCACCTGTTCACCTGGTCTTGAACCCTGCCGGCGTCTCGTAGCCTTCCGCGGCGACGCGGGCCGACCCGGCCCGCCCGGACGTGGGAACGGACACGCGATGACCTGGGACCGGCTCAGCCCGCGCGCGCTCGAGCGGCTGCAGGGTGAGCAGCTGGACCAGTGGGTCAACCACGAGGTCAAGCCGTTCAGCCAATACTGGCGCAAGCGCATCGGCGTGCGCCCGGTCACCACACTGGCCGACCTGCGCACCCTCGATGTCGTCACCGAGGCCGAGGTTGCGTCCGCCGGCGGACCTGGCAACCCGGATCTGCTGCTGCTGCCGACCGAGGACGGGTTCAAGCGCCACGCGTCACGCGCCGACCTGCTCGCAGCCGCGCGGGAGGTCGGCCAGGGCGGGGAGCAGGGCCGGCGGGCGGCGCTGTTTCGGCGCTACAAGCCGGTGCACGTCCACGAAGCCGGCGTCGACGCGCTGCTCGCGGTCGCGTACACCCGCAGCGACCTCGACCGCCTGCACCTGGCCGGCGCCCGGCTGACCGAGGTGCTGGGGCTGGGTGCGGACGACAGCCTGGTCAACGCCGTCCCCGCCGGTCCCTCGGTCCGCTTCTGGGGGCTGTACCACGCGGCGCTGGCGGCACGCATGACGGCGCTGCACCCCCGCGGCAAAGGTGAGGATCCCGTGCGCCCGGTGCTGCGCGCCCTGGCGCTGCTGCCGGCGACCGCGCTCGCCGTCCCGGTGGCCGAGGCGCAGCAGCTGCTGACGGCCCTCGCTGGGCGTGTGACCGTGCCGGGTCTGCGCACCGTGGTGACCGTGGGCCCGCCCCCCACCGCCGAGCAGCGCGCAGCACTGGCCAGGCTCGCCGAGCGGCTCAGCGGCCGGCCGGTGCGCATCCAGGCCGTCTGGGCCCCGGAGACGTCGCGCACCCTGTGGGGGGAGTGCCGCCCCGCCTCGGCTGACCCGCACGAGGCGACCTACGGGCTACACACCTACCCGGACCTAGAGGTGGTCGAGGTCCGCGACCTGACCACCGGTGCGGCAGCCGGCGAGGCCGAGCCGGGTGAGATCGTGCTGACCAGCCTGGGGTGGCGGGGGACGGCGCTGGTGCGGTTCGCGACCGGTGCGTGGACCGGGGGGCTGACCAGCACGACGCCGTGCCCGGCGTGCGGGCGCACCGTCCCGCGGCTGGCACCGGCCGCCGCGGACGGGGCGTGGCAGCCGCGGGTCGCGGCACGCGGCGCCACGGTGCGCGCCGACCTGCGTCTGGCCTACCGGGTGCTCGACAGCGAGGCGCTGGCGCGCATCGGCGTCCGCCACTGGTCCCTGCGACCGCAGGGCACCCAGCTGGTGCTCGCGGTGGACGGTGACGCCGACCGGGCGGTGCTGCTGCAGCTGGGTCAGCAGGTCAGCCAGGCGGTCGGTGCGGACGTCGCCGTGCGCGTCGACGCGCAGCTGGCGCAGTCGCGGCCGCAGGTGGGGCGCGCCGGCGGGTGACGTCGTTGTCGGCCGGCGGGTGCCTGCGTATGAGGTGCCGGCGCCCGCCACGGCAGCGCGTACCATCGCGCCGCGAAAGTCGCCCTTGAGCCGATGTCGGTCACCGCCGACACTTCGCCGGGGGGCTGCTTTCCCACGCGTGGCCGGCGCCGTCGGCCGACGCGTCCCGCGGTCGGCGGGGGAACGGGCACGAAACGGAGTCAGGGTGTCGAAAGTGGGCGAGCGCTCGCGGGTGACGGTTGTGGTCGCGGGCGTGTTGGCGGTGCTGTTGTCGTGGGCGCCGGCGTCGGCGAGTCCGTCGGACCCGCCGGACCAGGTCGACCCACCCGCCGAGGGCGAGGGCCAACCGCTGGACGACCCCAGTGACCCAC
>Ga0247713_1001155_pt1 | contig 13750 bp, 12 predicted proteins | sample 21E_NmetaG_FD_189936 | JGI IMG/M metagenome (GOLD analysis project Ga0247713, IMG submission 189936) | Soil microbial communities from hillslope of Landscape Evolution Observatory, University of Arizona, Oracle, AZ, United States - 2-1-E_N | ecosystem: Engineered > Artificial ecosystem >... | reverse complement strand
GGCTGGCCGCGGCCGCTCGCGCGGGCGCGCCGGCGGCGCGTCGACGAGCCGGTAGCCCACGCCCCAGACGTTGACGGGGATAGGCGTTAAGGCGCGTTGATTCCGAACACCTCCGCAACAGCCGATGTCGTCAGGAATCGGTGCCGCGGTGGCCGTGTATGCGCGCCGGCTATCCCCTCGCCACCAGCCCCGCCGACCTCAGCGCGCGCACTAGCTTTTGACTCAGCTCTAGCGAGACCTGTTCGGGCGAGCTAGTGTTGAACGACGGTACTTCCACCACAAGGCGGTAGCCCGCCAAAGACCTATTGAAATGCTTGTACCACCGGAAACCGCCGTCACCTAAGCGAATGCGCCACGCCGCCTCGTCGAGTTCCTCCGTAAGCGTCTGCTTCAAGCCTACGAAAATTACTGGTCCGCTACGGCCATAGAGTGCCATTGGGGTGCGCGGCTCGGCCGCGACGAACCACAGCGTCACAGATTGCGCTCGACGCGTGTCTCTAAACGCAACAAAAATCTCCTCATAGCCAACACCCGCGTTGGACGCGGCGATATGCGCATCCTGATCCTGGCCGAACTGCGCCAGCGCTTGCTCAGCCACCCGATCGATAACCTGACGGCCGAAGCGGAGGAATCCCACCGCTTCCCCCTGCACCATGTTCAAGCCATCGCGATACAGGAACGGCACCCAGTAGACCGGAGCCTCCTTCTCGCCGCGCGCCTCGAAAAAGCCGATGTCCACGAGTAAGTTCGCGTGCTTGCGCGCCTCGTCCTGAGTTATGCCCCAAAGTCCTGCAAGCGTCTGCGGACTCTGCGCGTCTTTTCTCCTTCCAAGCGCTCGACGAACGGCTTGACGTCAGGATACTCCGCGTACAGGGTTTGAGTTAGCCGTACCTGAGATACCTCGCGGAGCGCTTCTTTAAAGGCAGCGCGATCAAATAGCGACTCGCCGGGTGGCTCAGCGTGTCCAACTTCAAGGCGCTTGATCTGATTGTCGCGCAGGCTGGACATGAGGTGAATCAACTCACGCGGCGCTGCTTGACCCGTTCCGTCCTGCGTACGGCTAAGCATCCATTCGAAGGTGGCCGGGTTTTTGCCGGCGTCGACTTGGTCGGGCAGAATCCGCCGCAAGAATGCGTCTTGCTGCTCGACGTTGGCGTAAACGTTTGACGGATCTACGTTGTAGTAGGAACAAATGCCTTCGTTGCGGAGGACACGGCGCAGAATCAGCTGTACCAGCGCCTGCCGCTCCCACGTGATGGTCAAGTGCCTAGTGATATGACTGGCCTCGCGGAAGCCGCCCGCGGTGATTCTGCGCCAGATATCCGTTCGAAGAAAGATCTTCAGCTTGATCCTCTGGAGGCTTTGCATATCGCGGTACGCAATAAACAGTGCCCGCAGGGCATTTTGCTCCAATGCCTGGTGCGTCATAAACGCCACATCTAGACGATCTAGTACGATCCAGACGTCGAATTGTGCCTGTGCGAGCGCGACGTCCGCCATTTCAAGGAAGTCATCGACTGATTCGTAGCCGGCCGTCCGCCAATCCGGGTCGCTCGCGCCAACCGTGATCCGACCGCCAATCGCTTGTGGCATCCCCGTTAGGGGGTCGATGCTTACGTTCGCCTCGACGCCCGCTGGCTTCGCAGAGCGGCGCACGTAAGCCAGGACGCGTCGAAGCCGGTCTTGGAGCGTGAGATCAGGATCAGCAAGTTTGGCATCCGCGAGTGCTACGAGGACTTTTCTAGCTTGCGGGGTCGCGACCCCCCAGTCCTGTAAGACTCCTCCGACGAGACTCAGAAAGTAAAGCTTCCACAGGCCTACGAAGTCGTCTTCGCTTGTCGGGGGATCGGATGCGATGTCTCGAAACGCTGGCGCGCCCTTAGGTCGCTCGGCCGGGAGGACGAGAATTCCTCGCCCGAGCAGATCTTCTTGCTTCTGCAAGAGCAAGGAGTAGAGCGCGCTCTTACCGGAGCCCTTAGCTCCATAGACAATGTCCTTTTTCCCAGCGACGAGCTGGCGCCACTGGTCCGTCTCGACGAAGTAGCTCCCGAGGTCGTTCATCTCCTCCTCGGCGATTCGTTCGCCGAAGGAGGCGTGCTGCAGGATCGTGAGTTTGTCGACTGGCACGATCACGAGAGTAGCGGCGGTTGACAGGCGTACGTCGTATCGACGCCTCAGACGCCTCGCGCTTCACGATGGCGCTGACGCGTCAACGGTGTGGGGTGGCTCGGGTTGCGCAGCAGCGTCCGTGTCATCTGCTCGGCGTGTGGGCCGATGGCGGTACGGAGCACCGGGGCTCGCGCAGCAAGGCGTCGCGCGAGGGGCAGGCCGACGCGGCAGGCACCCTCGCGGTTTTCGTAGACGTCGCCACGGACCAGCGGCGCGTCGTCGAGTAGGTCGAGGATCATTCCGTCGGCGATGGGTCGGACGGGCTCCATCAAGTCAGTGGCGAGGGACCCGCGGTAGCGCTGGTCGGTGTGCATGAGGCCGAGGCTGGGGTCGAAGCCGACTTTGTGCGCGGCGATTGTGGCTTCGATTTCGAGAATCGCGTAGGTGTAGTTGAGGATGGCGTGGACGGGCGTCGCGGCCTTGCGTGCGCGTTTGCGGTCGACCCATGAGGTTCGCGGGCCGGCGGTGTGCCAGTGCTCTGGGATCGTCTTTGCGAAGGCCGCTTCGAAGCGCGGCGCGACGCGTGCCCAGGTTTGCCAGTAGTTGCGGCCGGCGGAGGATTCAATCTCGCGCATTCGCGCGTACGTGAGCCCGTCGTGGAGTTCGGCGGCCCACCCGATGATGGCTTCGGCGACTGGGATGGGCTCGGCGTCTTTGACTCGGACGAATGGCTTGAGGTGCGCAAGTCGGTCGACGACCTTGGCTTGCGCCATCAGTTTGGAGCGTAGTAGCGCGACGGTTGTGCGCCTGCCCGCTTCGCTCTCAGCCGCGAGGGCCTGGGCGCGGCGCAACTTCGATTCGTGGTGTCGTGCTGCGGCGCTCAGCGCGACGATCGTGCCGTCGGCGTCGATCTGGGCGAATGTGGCGCCGATGTCTCGAATCCAGCGCATGGCTTCGAAGGTGATGAAGCCGGTGTGCCCTATCACGATGAGCCGCGTCAGGCGGCTTGTGGCGCGGTTGAGGCGGAGAGTTTTGCGGTTGCGTCCGATGCCGTCGTGGACGATGAGGTGGCCGCGTTCGACGTAGATCTTGAGTCCGTAGCCGTGCGCGACGAGGATGCCGCCATGGGCGGCGGTAGCCTGGGTTTGCATGCGGAAGCTGCCTTTCCGTGTGCCGTGCCCCCGGGCCGTTGGCGCGGTCGCGGGGGCGATTTACGCGCGGGATTATCGCAGTTTCGGGCCGATAGAGCCCGGGTCTTGTGCGAGGACGGGTATCGAGAGCTTCATGTGTTCGAGCCACTCCTGCGTGCGCTCCGGGTGTTGGCGCAAAAGGACGACGAGAGCCGGGGTGGCGTATGCGACCGTCATGTCGCTGGCGGCGCCGGTGAACAGCCAGACGAATCCCGCGCCGACGCCAAAGTTGCGTTTGAGCAGCATGCCGTAGGTAACGGCGAACGTGCGGAACGTCTTGGCGAAGTCGCGGGCGCGTTCGAGCTCGTCAAGCGGTGTCGATCGAACGGTCGCGTTGAGCGCTGTCAGGCTCAGATATGGTGATAGCTGTTCGAGGGCCTCCGTTTCGAGAGGTTCCCTCCGGTCCCCGGTTGCTGGATCGTTGAGAGCGTCAGCGACGCCTGTGACCGCCAGCATGTCGCGAAGTCCTTGAGAGGAGTCCGCTCGGCCGCGCACGAGCAGCAAAACCATGTCGGTTGCCGCCCACTCCAGCGCCTCGCGCACGCCCATCCCGTGCGGTTGGAGACTTAGGAGTCGTTTGCGCAGCGTCCGAAACCTACGTCGTTTGCAGATCTGGCGAGCGAGCCACTCAGCGGCGGCAACAGCCGCGGACCGGTGATCGCTCGCGCCACCCGCATGCCGGTCGATGAGGCGCTGAACGCCAGATAGCGACGCGGCGTATGCCTTCTCCAGACGATCCTTCGTGACGGTGTAGCGGCCGTCGACGAACATGCCGAGGGTCGCGTGGGCGTAGGACCCATGACGCATCAGCAGCTGGTTCGCGAAGGCTGCGCGATCGACTTCGTCAGCCGCGATCTTCGCGACCGATCCAGCCCCTTGGCCGAGCCCGTGCTGGTTGCGCGTTGGCAACAAGCCCCATTCCCTCATGCGTTCGATTGTCCGCGGAGCGACGTCGAGCTGTCGGGCCGCGAGCGCGGCACTGACTGCAAGGTCGGGCTGGCTGGCGGCGCGGGGCACCCGCCCAACTTAGAGCCACCCAGCCAGGCAGACCAACAGGCCGACCCCGATCGCGGACCGTTGCGAGGCATCGCACCCCGACCGAAAGGCCCTCGGATGAGTACTGCCAGGATGCGTCTGATCACCGCGCACGGCGTCGAAGCGATTGAGATCGCTGACGAGCAGCAGCGTTCCGTTGTCGGTCGCCACTCCAACGCTGTTGGGCGGTTTCTGGCGACCGGAGATACCGACGTGCTCGCCCCCTTTGTCGGGGTCGTGATCGCCGACCGTGAGCTGCTGACCGACCCGCATCAGCTGGAGTCTTGGGCGGCGCACGGCGAGCTTGAGTTTGAAGACCTCTATGACGTAACCGGTTGGTGAGCGTCATGGACGACCACAAGCTGCACGGCGTCGAAGAGGAGTTGCGGCGAGAGGCCGCTCTGCGGTCCGACGCGGTTGGTCCGCTGGCGGCCAAGGCGATGGTGCTGCGCGAGTACTTGGCGCTGGTCGACGAGCTGCAGGCGATCGTTGGGGCGCTACCGGTTCAACTTGAGCTACTCGACTCGTGGCTGCGAGCCGAATTCGGTCAGCGGTGGTGGGATGACTTGTCCCGAGGCGCTGTGTCGCCTAGGCCATTGGAGGGTCGCGGCGATGAATCGACCTGACCCGATCGGTCGCGATCTGACGCGCGATCGGGCGCGACGACGGCTTTCGCCGGGCGCCGCATGCCTGTTGTGCGGTGAGCTAGACCCAGAGGTGCTAGCCGAACGCCCGCGGGATTCGCTGCCGGCATCGGTGCTGGAGGTCCATCACGTCGCTGGACGCGTGAATGACCCCGATCTCACCGTGGTCCTGTGTTTGAACTGCCATCGGCGGATGTCCGCGCGAATGCCGATGTACGGGGTCGTGCTCCACCGGGAGCAACCGGGATCGACGCCGGAGCGGATGGTGTCGTTGCTGCGTGGATTGGCGGTGTTCTGCGAGCAGCTCGCGATGTCGCTGACGGCGTGGGCACACGAGCTGGCGCAGTCGCTGCGTGCAGACGACGAGCGAGGCGAAGCTGGTGAGTGATGCCGTCGATGCCGCGGTTCGCGCGCTCGCCATCCCCAACAGGCCGAAGTCATCGAAAGCGCGTGGCCGGCGTCGGACTCAAAAGACGCCGGCAAGCGAGCGCTTCCCGCGCTATGCGCTGCTTTTCGATACCGAGACGACGACAGACGCCCTTCAGCAGCTGAACTTCGGTGTCTGGCGCTACTGCCGCGTCAACGTGATCGAAGGCGAGGTGCTCCTGGACTGCGTCGCCGAGGGCATCTTCTACGCCGACGATCTTTTCGACCGCGACCCTGACGGACACGCCGTCCTTGCAGCGTACGCGCGGACACGTCGGGCGTGGGTTGACCACCAGGCTCTCGACGCGCCGCGTGGACTGTCGATTGAGCCGGCCAGCGTGTGGCTGCGACGCGTGATGTGGCGCGCGGCGTACGAGCTGCGCGCAGCCGTCGTGTGTTTCAACTCGCCGTTTGATCTTTCCCGGCTGGCATGGCAGGCCGGCGAAACACGGACCTACAAACCGACCGAGCGCACCGACGCGTTTGAAGGCGGCTTCTCGTTCGCGATGTTTTCATACCAGCGCGACGGCCAGCGTCATGAAAGTCGCTATCGCCCCCGGGTCGCGATCAAGTCGATCGACTCCAAGCGCTCGCTCAAAGGCTTTCGCAGCCCCGAATGCATCGACGACCAAGACCTCATCCCCGACGGCGGCGGCAAGCCGGACCGCGACGAATGGCAATTCAGAGGCCACTTTCTTGACCTGCGGACGCTCGTGTTCGCGCTGACCGACAGCAGCCACAGCCTGCAATCCGCGTGCGCAGCGTTCGGCGTGCCCTACGTCAAACGCGAGGTCGTGCACGGCCGTATCGATGACGATTACGTCACGTACTGCCGCGAAGACATCGCCGCAACCGAGCGACTCTGCGAGCAGGCCCTGACCGGGTTCCTGCGCCACCCGATCTCGCTGCAGGCCACGCGGGCGTACAGCCCCGCGACGATCGGCAAGGGCTACCTCAGCGCGATGGGCATCACCCCACCCGCCAAACGCCACAACATCGACCCGAGAATCCTCGGCTGGGCGATGAGCGCCTACTACGGCGGCCGCGCCGAATGCCGCCTCCGGCGAACCCCGGTGCCCGTCGTCTACTGCGACTTCAAGTCGATGTATCCCACCGTCTGCGCGCTCATGAACATCGGGGGCTTGCTGACCGCCGAGACCATCGACACGACCGATGCCACCACAGACGTGCAGCAGCTGCTCAACGACATCAACGCAGACGACTGCTTTGAGGCCAAGTTGTGGCCCCAGCTCGTCGGGATCGCGCAGCTGCGCCCAGACGATGACGTGCTGCCCGTCCGCGCGCGCTACGGCGCCGGCCCGAACTGGCAGATCGGCGTCAATCCGCTGACAAGCGAGGCGCCGATGTGGTTCACGATCGCCGACCTCGTCGCCTCCAAGCTGCTGACCGGCAAGGCCCCGCAGATCCTGCGCGCGATCCGCTTCGTCGGGCACGGCAGGCTGCCGGATCTCCGTCCCATTGAACTGCTGCGCACCACGCGCGCTGATCCGCGGAACCGCGACTTCTTTTGCACCGTCATCGAGCAACGCACACTCGCCAAAGTGCAGGGCCGCAAGGGCGACTCCAAGGGGCTCAAGACGCTAGCTAACGCGACGAGCTACGGCATCTACGCTCAGATGACCCGCCGCGAACTCGGCGGCGGCCGCCAAGAACGCGTGACCGTCTACGGCCACCGCGAGCACCCGCACAAACACCTCGTCTCAAACCCCGAAGAACCCGGTGAGTACGCCTTCCCGCCGATCGCCGCCGCCATCACCGGCGCCGCCCGACTACTGCTCGCCCTCGTCGAACACCAAGTCACGAAGGCCGGCGGGACCTACGCGTTCTGCGACACCGATTCGATGGCGATCGTCGCGAGCGAACGCGGCGGCCAGATTGCCTGCGACGGCGGCCCGCACCGCCTCCCGGACGGGTGCGCTGCAATCAACGCGCTGACCTACGCCCAGGTCGACGAGATCCGCGACCGGTTTACGGCACTGAACCCCTATGACTGCGCGATCATGCCCGGCAGCATCCTCGAACTCGAAGACGAGAACTACACCGACAACGGCGAGCGGCGCCAGCTGCACTGCTACGCGATCAGCGCCAAGCGCTACACGTTCTACGTCGACGAGTCGCAGGGACCGGTGCTCGTGAAGCCCTCACAGCATGGCCTCGGGCACCTGCTCAACCCGACAGATCCCGTCAGCGACACCCGCGACTGGATCGAGGACACCTGGCTGTGGATCCTCCGCGACGCCCTCGGCTTGCCCAACCGCGATCCGGCGTGGATCGATCAGCCCGCGGTCGCACAGCACACGATCTCAAGCCCGCACCTGCACCGCCTGTTGCGAACGATCAACCACGGCCGCGACTACCCCAACCAGATCAAGCCGTTCAACTTCTTGCTGCTCGCCTTCGTGCACCCGCTCGAACGCCCAGCCGACGACCAATCCATGGTCCTGATTGCCCCATACGCCAAGGACCCCGCCGACTGGGCTCGCTCGCCGTGGATCAACCGCTACACAGGACGCGCGTACGCGGTCACGGCCGAGCCCTCCGACGGCTACGAACGGGATCGCGTCGTGACCGTCAAGACCTACCGCAGTCTCCTCGCCGAATACGCCACCCACCCCGAAACAAAGAGCGCCGACGCCACTGGAGCGCGGTGTCGTCGCGCTACACGCGGGCTGCTCGCGCGACGGACCGTGACCGCCGCGACGATCACCCACATCGGCAAGGAGGCAAACAGCCTCGACGAAGCCCAAGCCGGCCTGCACACCCGTCAAGACGACATCCTGAACACCTACGACGACACCGAACAAATCCGATTCGAACAAGCACTCCCGCGGCTACGAGAACTCGGGCCGCGAGAGGTTGCGCGCCGCACTGGCCACAGCGTGGGAGCCGTCCACGCGGTGCTCGCCGGCCGATCTCAGCCCCGGCCAGACGCCCGCACCCGCTATATCAGCGCCGCTTGCGAGCGAGCAATGGGCACGTAGACTCGATCACGCAAAAGGCCTCGTCGGCGCGGCCGACGCACTAGCACGGCATCACTAGGTACCGCAGGCGATGTCGTCGCCGGGTCCTCGTGCGATTTGCGCCTGGGTGCACGATGCAACTAACGTGCTGAAGGTGCTTTGCACGAGACTTCTGCGTTGGAGCGTGTTGGCTGTGGTCTTGGCCGTCGCTGGCCTCGTGACGTTGCCGGGGCTCGCAAGCGCTTTTTCTGAGCGTCCGATGCTCCTGCCGACTGCCGGCTCAAGTGTCGCAAGCGCGAATGCTGCTCGGCCGACCGCTTGGCTAGTTGGTGCGCAGCCGGGTTCGGTGGCTACTCGTATAGCGAGGCTGCACGCGGCACGACCAGTGGGTCTTAGGGGCGTCTACCGGGTTCCTCAGCACCGCGCACGCGCCTTCGCGGCAGACCTCCGCCGTCGCGGCGTACTCGCCTACGCCGAGCCCGACGTGCAGTTGCGCCGGGCCGCCGCTTTCGATAGTGCGCCTCAAGAGTGGGCGCGCTCGACGGTTGTCTCACCTCATCTTGTCGCGCCGACGCCGGGTGGGGTCGCCATCGGCATTGTGGATGACTTCGTTGATTCCACTCATCCCGACGTCGGTGCGCAAACACAGTACCTCAACACTGGTCCAGGGGCTGTTTTGGGACCGCACGGAACCGAAGTCGCGTCGGTGGCCGCAGGGGCGCTAAACGGCTCTGGTGTTTTTGGCATCTTCCCCTCGGCGCGCCTTCTATCATACGGCACTGCGCCGGGAGCGATCACATGTAGCGATGCAGCTGAGGGTGTAACAGCGGCCGCGGACGCCGGGGCGAAGGTCATCAACCTCAGCTTTGGTTCGGATAGTGACTGCTTCACAATGTTTGCGGCCGTGCAAACCGCCTACGGCGCTGGAAGCTTGGTTGTGGCGGCCGCCGGCAACGAATTCGAACAGGGCAACCCAGTTATATATCCGGCGGCATATCCGCACGTCTTGTCCGTGGCCGCGCTCACGCGCTCTTTGTCCGCGTCGAGCTTCAGCAGCGAAAACACCGCCGTCGATGTCGCCGCACCAGGGATCGACGTCCCTGTGGCGACACCGGCCGCCTTCGACTCCGACGGCAGCCGTGACGGGGTCACCCAAGTATCCGGCACCAGTTATGCCGCTCCTCTCGTGGCGGGCGCTGCGGCGTGGCTGGCCACCGCGAGACCTACTTTGTCAAATGGCCAGGTCGCCGACGTGTTACGCAGGTCCGCGCGTGACCTCGGGCCAGGTGGCTGGGATCGGTCCACCGGATACGGCCTCGTCAGGATGTCCGGAGCGCTTCTATTTCCAACGCCCAGACACGATCCGCTTGAGCCAAACGACGGCATCCCGTTCGTCGATGGAACCGTATTTGCACGTGCGGACCCCTATATTTGGCGAGGGTTCGGCCGACGTCGTATCAGCGCTAGCGCCGATCAGATCGAAGACCCGATCGACGTCTATCGCATCCGCGTTCCCAGTAGGGCCGCTCTCAAGATTCTCGTTGACCCAAACTTCGGTGACCCAGATTTGATTGTGTTCAGTGGGCGCGCGAGCACGACGGCCGACACCGACGAGATCATCGACCGCTCGCTCCGCGGGCCACGCCGTACAGACGTCGTACGCCTCGTAAATAACTCGCGCCGAGCGCAAACAGCGTTCGTTGCAGTTGAGGCGGCCGGCGACATCCTCGACACGTCATATCGCCTCAGCGTCAGCCGCGAGTCACGACGTTGACAACGCTCGCTGTGGACCGCAGCGGATGGCCGCGCTTAGGCGGCGCTGCGATCATCATGACGAGGAGACCCTGACTTCTCTAGGCACTGACTGGGATATACGAGCTACTCGCAGGCGACGCCGTCGCCATCGCGGTCCAACCCGTGCGGATCGCTGCCGGTGACTTGGACCGGACCGTTGACGTCTGGGCAATTGACGTCCGGCGGATACGCCGGCACGCACGGCGAATAACCGGGGTCACAGTTGCCGCCGGTCTCTGGCTCGGCTTGTTCAGCCGCCTGCTGCTGACGTCGCTGTTCGGCCGCCTGGCGCCGCTGCTCTGCAGCGACACGGCGAGCGCGGGCGCGCTCACTGGCGCGCGCTCGCGCCGCGCGATAGCTTGATCGCGCCTGTCGCGTCAGCGCTGTTGTGGGATACGCGTCTGCGCGAGCAAGCAGCCTCTTGGCCTCGCCCCGGTCCCCCGAGCGCAACGCAGACCGTACGCGCTGCGCGATGCGGTTTGCGATGCGGCGCCGGATGGCCTGCTCCTGGTCGGGACCAAGCGCCGCTGCAATAGCGATGGCCTCTGCGTATTCGTCATCATCGACGGCTTGTTGTGCGTCGCTGATGTTCGTGGTTGGCAGCGACGCTGTCTGGGTCTGCGCCGGCTGGGCGGGTTGCGTGACGGTGACCGTCGTGGTGGCCTGGTCCCCGGACTCGTTTTCGTCGCCGAAGATTGCGCTCAGGATCACGAACAGGACGAGACCGCCCACCAGCCACTGCCACCAAGGGCGCCTGCGTCGATCGCTGGGCGCAGCGGCCGCGGACTCTTCGGAAGTCGGCATTTCGATCTCCTCACCTGAAGACGTAGCGAAAGCGTGTCCCGTTGCAGAACCCGCGCAGCTTGCTGCCCAGCGACGATCCATGAGAACGGTTTTCGCTGCTTGGCACGTACATCACGTCCGCCATCCAGCCGATCGGATTGATCCCTCGGATGAGACCGCGCTGTTCACCATTCGCGCGGCCACGACCGACTGCGGCCGGATACTCATCGCGATCAAATCCAGACCGGGTCGGGATGCTCTCCAACAGCCGATCGCGACGCTCGTCAGCTCCCGGACGATTGAGCACCATGACGCGCGGCCAGCCCCTCGCGATCGCCGCCTCCGCGTGTCGCTTGATGTTCGGATATCTCGCTGCAGAGAACCGCAGCCGCTGAACGGTCGCAGGACGGCTACACAACGCCGCCCGTCTTACCCCTGGAGTGCCCGTGCGCGATGTGCTGCCCGGCGTCAGGCACGGACACGGCAGGCTCTCGCAATAGATCCCATCGCCGTCAGCGTCGCGCGTGTCCGCGGCACGCTGGGCGTCGGCCTGCGTGTTGTACTCCGAGCAGGTGGACGCGCTCGCCGAGCTAGGCACTAGCAGCACGGCCGCCATCGCCAGCGGCGTTAGCACGGCGCTTCTCATCTTGGTCTCCTGCCTCGACCCTCGTTCTGGACGGGCAAGCCTCCCGGACAGCTGAACAAGCGTCAAGGGCAGTGTGCAACCAAGCGCCGAAACCACGCCGGACCCACGGCTGTGTCGACCGATCGCGGCGGCCCATGTTCATCCTCCCCGCGCTCGTGCTCGTCCACGTGCTAACACCAGCTGAGGCAACGGTTCAAGACTGCGACATCATTAGACTCGGGCTCGGGAACTACGAGATCGACAAAGACATCGGCGGGAAGCTGCATCATGTTTACTCAACTGCTGCCTGGCTTGCGCGACTTGCGTACGCCCTTCGCGTCTGGCGTGTTGTGGCTTGTCTTCGGATGGCTGCTGCTGTCTCGCGAGATTACGGCCGAGAAATATCCGGAGCTTTTCGAGTCGATCGAAAGCCTAGGTGCTGCGCTCCGGCCCCTTGGAGTGGGCACCAGTCTCGCGCTTGCAGCCTATCTCGTGGGCACGGCTTTTGAATTCATCTGGGCGCCGTTGTTTCGCCTCGTCCGACCCCTCACCTTCCGGGGTCGCCAGTCGATCTTTCGGCTAGTTTCGAAACGACTAGATCAGCTCCCTGACGACGAACTTCACGTACTAGCGGAGTGCCACTCTTTCACGTACCTGAATGCGCCTCGCGGCCCGAGGCGTCGCTGGAGACGCCACGAGAGTCTCTACCTAGACAAGGGCGACAGGCCCAGCCGATACCGCAACGACGTTACGATTGATTTGGTGGCAGCAGTTCAAGACGAGCTGGATCTGGCCGCCACGCGTTTACTGACGGGCGGAAAGTCAACTACGGAGGAGGGCATCAAAGGGAGCAAGGAGCTATTCAATGTGTATGACCGCCTGCAGGCGGAAGCGGAATTTCGCATAGCGATCACCGCGCCTGTCTGCGGCCTTCTGATAACCGTTCTAGCCAGTCTGGCCTCCGATGTCTTCGCTGTGTTGATCGGCATTCTTGCTACGGGCACGTTCATGTTCCAAGGCGCCGCGAAGAAGAAAGCTGCTGGCGATCGCATCGTGGATGCCATGATCATCGACGTCGTCGAAGCCCCGGCACTTGCCGACATCAGGCCGGGGATCTACACGCAAGAGGCGATTGACGATGGACGTCTTCGCGTACCCGATCGCGCCAAGTCCGCCGAGGAAGCAGCCCATCTGCTCCTCGGGGTTCCGTGGACAAAGCGACTTTGGTACGCCCTACTGTCGCCGTTCCGAGTCGTGGCCGCGCTCGTTGGTTCGATCGCGGATGCAGTTGCCAGGGCATTGCTAGCCGTCGCCCAGGCATCGCGAGCCGTCTCAGAAGCCGTACGCTTCGTTCTGCGGGATGTACTCGTGCACCGCGGCGCCGTTTCACGCGAACGACGGCTCATACGTAAGCTCCCTCTGCCCGACGAGGCGCGAGCGATCCGGCTTGGCGACCTATACAAGAACTACGGGTTCTACAGCGATGCGTCCCGCGCCTATCCAGACACGCCGGATGGTGTTGAGCGGGCCAGTGAAGCCGCGTGGGAGGCACTAGAGGTCGAGCACGCAAAACGCAACGCCAAAGCACTCGCCGAACTAATGGACCGCCTCGTCGCCGAAGACCGAGCTGCCGCCGCGGAACGGATATGCCGCGCCGCAATTGAGTCAGGTCTTAAACCGGCACACGTACTTCTTGGAGATGTTCTGCAGATCCGCGGAGACCTGACAGCTGCGGAGCACGCTTATCGGAAAGCGGCTGAGTTAGGGCTGGCCAGCGGGCTGACGCGCATTGGTGACGTGCGGGTGGCTTTAGGAGATATTCCTGGGGCTGTAGAGGCATACCGTAAAGCGGCTGACCGCGACGCCCCCGGCGCAAAGGCGAAGCTTCGGGACCTTGAGTCCCAGCGTACGGGCGGTAACACAGAACAGATCCAGCAGGCTAAGTAGGGGCTAGCTAGGCCTTCGAACAGGTGCGCCGCGACGCCCCCGGGGGGACCGCTCGATCGTAACCCGCCGGGGGGTGTTCGGTTCCGATGCGCCCTAACGCCTATCCCCCCAGACGTTGACGACGAACCGCTCGCCGCGCCGGCCGAGCTTCTGGCGCAGGCGGCAGGCGTGGGAGTCGAGCGTCCGCGTCGAGCCGAGCGAGCGAAAGCCCCAGAT
>Ga0247713_1001154_pt1 | contig 13752 bp, 15 predicted proteins | sample 21E_NmetaG_FD_189936 | JGI IMG/M metagenome (GOLD analysis project Ga0247713, IMG submission 189936) | Soil microbial communities from hillslope of Landscape Evolution Observatory, University of Arizona, Oracle, AZ, United States - 2-1-E_N | ecosystem: Engineered > Artificial ecosystem >... | reverse complement strand
GACGTCGCGCTGGGCGAAGGTCCGGATTATGATCGCGTCGAGGTAGCGGGAGAGGACGGTCGCGGTGTCGCGGATCGTCTCCCCGCGCCCGAGCTGGAGCTCGCCGGCCGCGAGGTGGAGGCCGAAGCCGCCGAGCTGCGCGATCCCGACCTCGAACGAGACGCGCGTCCGCGTCGACGGCTTCTGGAAGATCATCCCGAGCGACCGCCCCGGGAGGAGCCGGTGCTCGCGGCGCTCCCGCTGCGCGCGCTTCAGCTCGTCGGCGAGATCGAGCACGAGCCGCAGCTCGTCGCCACTCCAGTCCGAGACCCGCGTGAAGCTCCGCCCCTTCAGCGCCCGCGTCGGCACGTCCACGGGCGCGATCGTACGCGTTCCGGCTACTTGACAATCGCAGACTGAGGTTTTATCCTTCTGCCAGATTCAAGTCCGACGAAGGAGGTTCACGAATGGCGACTCTGGTGCGTTGGGAGCCCTTCCGCGAGCTGGCGAGCCTCCACAACGAGATGAGCCGGCTCATGAACTCGCTCGAGGGCAACGGCCGCAGCGCGCAGACCTGGGTTCCCGCGCTCGACGTGTGGGAGACCGAGGACGCGCTCGTCTACGCGTTCGACCTGCCGGGGATCCCGCAGGACAAGATCGCGATCGAGTACGAGGACGGCGCGCTGACGGTGAGCGCCGAGCGCGAGCGCGAGGCGAAGGTCCAGAACGACCGGTTCTTCCGCTTCGAGCGCCGCTTCGGCACCTTCACCCGCACCGTCGGGCTGCCGCAGGGCGTGAGCGAGGACGCGATCCGCGCGCACTTCCGCGACGGCGTGCTCGAGGTCCACGTCGCGAAGCCCGAGCAGGCGAAGCCGCGCCGGATCCAGATCGGCGGCAACGAGCACCGCACGATCGAGGGCAGCGCGGAGCGCTCGTAGCGCCGACGGGCTTCGGCTCTGACGAGCAGGGGCACGGGGCGGCCGCGAGGCCGCCCCGTCCTCATGCGGTCGAGAGCGACCAGAGGCCGCCGACGGTGTACGCGATCATCAGGACGAGCATCGCGTACTGCGTGCGCAGGGCGGCCGCCGCCGAGCCGAAGAGCGCCACCGCTCGGTCGTGCGCTACGACGAGCGCCGCGACGTGCCCGAGGACGAGCGCGCCGACCTGCAGGTACCAGATCGCGTTCGGCGACAGCACCTCCAGGTCGATCTCGTAGCCGGCGGTGCCGAACAGATTCCACCCGTAGCCGAACGGGTCGGAGATCAGCCGCCAGATCGCCTGCCCCTGGATCAGCAGCAGCGTCAGGTAGTGCGCGATCGCGTACGCGAGCGCGATGGGCACGAGGCTGAGGACGAACTCGTCCGCGAGGTGGCCCTCGCCCTTCGCGGCGAGGCGCGCCCCCTCGACCGCGACGAGGAAGATGAGCGCGACGAGCGCGACGGACCCGAGCAGCCCGAGGAGGTTGAATCCCATCAGCGCGAGGTCGGCGAGGCCCGGGTTGTCGAGCGCGAGCGCGGCCTCGATCGAGAACAGCCGCTCCTGCCACGGGCGCGTCGAGCTGAGTCCGTCGAACGCGACGGAGCCGAGCATGATCGCCACGAACGCGACCGTCCCCGGCGTCGCGTCGCGCCGGGCGATCCCGCTGAGCGGGACCCGGAGCGCGAGGCGGCCGTCGCGCACCGTGAACGGCGAGAGCAGCGAGAGCAGCCCGAAGTAGACGCTGAAGGCCTCGCCGTGCCGCAGCCACTGCTCGCGGCCGAAGACGGCCATCCCCAGCCACGTGATCCACGTGTAGAGCGCGATCGCGAGCGCGAGCGTCCGCGGCGCCGCCGAGTCGGGGTACGCGAGCTCGAGCGTCACGAACGCGAGCAGGAGCACCGCCGCGGGCCAGCGTCCGGGGCGCTCGGGGTAGCGCGCCGGCGGCCGCCACGGCGGGGCGACGCGCGACGCGACCCAGCCGACGGCGCGTGCCGCGGCGTTCCACGGGTTCAGCGCCGGCCACACGTTCCCGAAGAGGACGACGACCGGGACGAGGCCGACCCAGAAGATCACGTACACGAACGTCGGGGCGATGTTCGTCGCGATCGACTCGCGGCCGAGGAGCGCGGCTGCGAACACCAGCGCGAGCAGCCCGAGCGACACCGCGCCGAGCAGCACCCGCAGCTCGGGGCCGAGCACGACGCGGGAGAGCGCCGCGCCGGCGGGCCGCGGCTCCGCCCGCTCGAGCACGGGCTTGCGCCAGAGGGCCCCGAGGGCCGCGAACGAGACGATGAGAGCGATCCCCGAGCCGTAGTAGAAGAGCCACATCGGCACCGGCAGGTCGCGGACGGCGCCGATCCCGTGGGCGAGCAGCGAGCTCACGGCCGCACCTCGAGCTCGGCGACGGCGACGTGGCGCCGGTGCGTCTCGAGCTCGAAGACGCCCGCGATGGTGGCGCGGAAGCGCAGCTGCGCGGGTGCGCCGGGGGCCACGCTCCGCTCGAGGTCGTAGCCGTGCAGGTGCAGGTCGTCGGGCGCGTCCGAGCGGACGACGATCCGCACGTCCTCGCCGCGGCGGACGACGAACCGCTGCGCGCCTCCGACGGGGAGGCCGTCGCGGAGCACGATCGAGAGCGTCCGCGGCTGCGGCTCCTCGGGCTCCGGCTCCGGCTCGGGCTCCGGCGCTGGCCCTGGCTCGACCGAGATGGTGACGGACGACGGCTCGGTCGCGGCGGCGGGCGGCTGCGCCTCCTCGCCGCTCGGGCGGAGGAGGACGAACAGGACGATCGCCGCCGCGACCGTCGCGACGACGATGAGGACGCGGGGGGCGGGCATCGCTCCTACTCTGCCACGCGGGTGCCGGTGCGCCCGGCGAGCGCGTCTTCCAGCGCGCCGGCGGCGGTGATGAGCGCCTCGCCCCCGGTGGCGCGCACGAACGCCGCGCACGCCTCGAGCTTCGGCCGCATCGACCCCTCCGGGAGCTCGGGCAGGACGGCCTCCGCCTCGGCCGGGGTCAGCCGCGGCAGCGGCTCCTCCTCCGGGCCGCGGAAGTCGCGGTAGACGGCGTCGACGTCGGTCAGCACGACGAGCCGCTCGGCGCCGAGGTCGCGGGCGAGCACCGCCGACGCGCGGTCCTTGTCGACGACCGCGTTCACGGGGTCGAGCCGCCCGCCGCGGTCGACGACGGGTATCCCGCCGCCGCCGCAGGCGACCGCCGGGACGCCGGCGTCGAGCAGCGCGCGCACGGCGTCGAGCTCGACGACCGCGACCGGAGCCGGCGAGGCGACGACGCGCCGGAAGCCGCGGCCCGGGTCCTCGCGCACGCTCCAGCCGTGCTCCCGCGCGAGCGCGCGCGCCTCGTCCTCCTCGTACGTGCGGCCGACGGGCTTCGTCGGGCGCGCGAACGCGCGCGGATCGTCCTCGACGAGGACGTGCGTGACGACCGTGACGCCGCCGAGCTCCCGGGCGAGCAGCGCGCCGAGCTCTCCCTGCGTCCGCGCGACCGCCGCGTGGATCGGCACGCCGGGGTCGCGGACGAGCTCTGCGCCCACCTGCGGCCCGTTGCCGTGCGTGAGCGTCAGCCGCTTCGCCCCGAGCGCCGCCACCGCGGCGCGAAGCTCGCGTGCTCCGTCCGCGGCGATGAAGTGGCCGCCGACGGCGAGGACGGTCGTCACACGGGCGCGGGAGCGTCGGCGAGCCCGTGCTCGGCGAGCAGCTCTGCGAGGCGCGGGCCGCCGACCTCCTCGAGGCGGTAGCGCACGCGGAGCGCCGGCTTGTCGAGCTCGATCACGCGGCGGAGGTCGATCGGCGTGCCGATGAGCACGAGGTCGGCGTCGGAGCGCGCGACCGTCTCGCGCAGCTCGTCCATCTGCGCGCGGCCGTACCCCATCGCCGGCAGGAGGTCGCGGACGTGGGGGTTCTCCTCGAGCGCGGCGGCGATCGAGCCGACCGCGAACGGCCGCGGGTCGACGAGCGACGCGGCGCCGTGCGCGCGCGCGGCGAGGACGGCGGCGCCGTAGCCCATCTCGCCGTGCGTCAGCGTCGGTCCGTCCTCGATCGCGAGGACGCGCTTGCCGGCGACCTCGCTGCCGTCGCCGTCGACCTCGATCGGCGACGCCGCGAGGACGACGTCCGCGTCGGGGTTGTGCGCCCGGATCGACCGCAGGACCGCCTCGACCCCGTCCTCGTCGGCGCTGTCGACCTTGTTGACGACGCAGACGTCGGCCATCCGCAGGTTCGTCTCGCCCGGGTGGTACCGCAGCTCGTGGCCGGGACGGTGCGGGTCGACGACGACGATGTGGAGCGACGGGCGGACGAACGGCGTGTCGTTGTTCCCCCCGTCCCAGAGGATCACGTCCGCCTCGCGCTCGGCCTCCCGCAGGATCGCCTCGTAGTCGATGCCCGCGAAGACGAGGTTGCCCTCGGCGAGGTGGGGCTCGTACTCCTCGCGCTCCTCGATCGTGCAGTCGGCGGCGTCGAGGTCCTCGAAGCGCGCGAACCGCTGGACCGCCTGCTGCGCGAGGTCGCCGTAGGGCATCGGGTGCCGGAGCACGGCGACGCGGCTGCCGGCCTCGCGGAGGAGCTGCGCGACGTACCGCGTCGTCTGGCTCTTGCCCGCTCCGGTGCGGACGGCGCAGACGGCGACGACGGGGCGCGAGGAGGCGAGCATCGTCGCCGCGGGCGAGAGGAGCCGGTACGACGCGCCCGCCGCGAGCGCGCGCGAGCCCAGGTGCATCACGTGCTCGTGCGTCACGTCGGAGTACGCGAAGACGACGTCGTCGACCTCGTGCTCCCGCACCACCGACTCGAGCTCGCGCTCGGGGACGATCGGGATCCCGTCCGGGTACTGCGGCCCGGCGAGCTCCGGCGGGTACACGCGGCCGTCGATGTTCGGGATCTGCGTCGCCGTGAACGCGACGACCTGCACGTCGTCGCGGCCCCGGTAGGCGACGTTGAAGTTGTGGAAGTCGCGCCCCGCCGCGCCCGCGATCACGACTCGCGTCTTCGCCATCGGGCGCAGGATATTCCCCGCGGCGGCTGGAACGCGCCGCTACGCTGCGCGGCGATGCGCCTGCGCCCGCTCGCCGTCGCCGCGCTCGTCCTCGCGCTCGTGCTCGTGCCGGCCGCGGCGCTCGCCGCGCGCGCCGCGGACGGGCCGGCGGCCCCGACCGCACGCGGCGACGTCTCCGGCGCGCGTGCGGCGCAGCTCGTGCGGACGATCACCGCCCTGGGGTCGCGCGTCCCCGGCTCGGAGGGCGAGCGGCGAGCCGGCGCGCTCGTCGCCGCGCACTTCGAGCGGCTCGGCTATCGCGTCGCCGTCCAGACCTTCCGGCTCCCGAACGGCGGCTCGTCGCGGAACGTGGTGGCGATGCCGTCGACGCCGGTGCGCGCCGTCGTCGTCGCGCACATCGACGGCGTCGCCGGGACCGTCGCCGCGAACGACAACGCGTCGGGGATCGGCGCCCTCGTCGAGGTCGCGCGGCAGTTCTCCCCCGAGGACGGCGTCGTCTTCGCCGCGCTCGGCGCGGAGGAGCGGATCATGACCGGGTCGCGGCTCCACCTCGGGTCGGCGCGCCTCGTGCGCGGCTTCTCCGCCGCGGGCAAGCGCCGGATCCGGATCGCGCTCAGCCTCGACATGGTCGGCGTCGGGCCGCGGCTGCTGGTCCGCGGGATCGAGCCGGCGCCGAACCGCTCCGCGCGGATCGCGCTCGGGCACGGGCGCGCGCGCGGGCTCCCGGTGTCGTACCGGCAGGACTCCGGCCAGTCCGACCACGCCGAGCTGACGCGCGCCGGCATCCCGGCGGCGTGGCTCCAGTGGCACTGGGACCCCTGCTGGCACAAGGCGTGCGACGAGCCCGCGCGCGTCTCCGCCGCGAAGGTGCAGGCGGCGGCGCAGGTCGGCGTCGCGTCGCTGCGGGAGGCGTTAGGCTCGCGCTGATGGGCAGCTTCCCCGCGCAGCTCAACGCGCAGATCGGTCACGAGTTCGCAGCCTCGCAGCAGTACGTCGCGATCGCCGTCTGGTACGACGCGCAGACCCTGCCCGGGCTCGCCGCGCACTTCTACCGCCAGGCGGTCGAGGAGCGGAACCACGCGATGATGATCGTGCAGTACCTGCTCGACGCCGATGAGCCGGTCGCGATCCCCGGCGTGGAGGCGCCCCGTTCGGACTTCGAGGACGCCGTCGCGCCCGTCCGGCTCGCGCTCGAGCAGGAGCGGACGGTGACGTCGCAGATCGCCGACCTCGCGCGGCTCGCGCGGGACGAGGGCGACCTCGTCGGCGAGCAGTTCCTCCACTGGTTCCTGCAGGAGCAGCGCGAGGAGGTGGCGAGCATGTCGTCGCTGCTCGCGATCGTCGAGCGCGCGGCTGCCTCGAACCTCCTCCTCGTCGAGGACTACCTCGCGCGCTCGGGGCTCGGCGAGCACGGCGGCGACGAGGCCGCTCCCCCCGTCGCCGGCGGGGCGCTCTGAGGCGGACGCCCGCGCCGGCCGCCTTAGAACAGCAGGCGGAAGACGAGGAAGAACACGACGAAGACGGCCACGAGGACGGCGAGGGCGACCACGCCGCGGCGGGTCAGCCCCGGAGCGTCTCGCGGACGCGCGCGGCAGCGGCTTCCATCTCGAGCGTCGCGCCGGTGACGTCCTTCAGGAGCTCCTCGGCGGTCGGGCGCTGCCCGAGCGACCACAGCTCCCGCAGGAGGGAGCCCGCCTCGCGCCGCGCGAACCACGTGTTGCCGAACTCCTCGCGCAGGTGCTGCCGCAGCTGCGCCTCGAACGCCCACGAGCGCAGGTACGAGGAGACGTAGAACCCGGAGTCGATGTCGCCGAGGTAGTCGGTCGCGGCAGGCTCGATCTTCAGCGCGTCGCCGAGGATCTCGACGTACCGGTCGCGCATCGTCGTCGGGTCGTCGGCCGCGTGGAACTCGAGCTCGTACAGGAGCTTCGCGCAGTACCGGCGGATGAAGTAGAGGAGCCCCGTCGCGCCCTCCTCTGCGAACTCCTCCGGGCGCGGGAAGTCGAGCCGCCGCGTCAGCCACGCAGGCTCGTCGGTGAGATGCTGGAAGAGCATCGCCCAGCCCTCCGTGACCGCGTTGTCGCCGAGCCGCCGCTCCTCCACGGAGAGGTCCGGCGACGTGTGCGCGAAGTGCTCGGTGTGGCCGGCCTCGTGGAAGAGCGCGCGCCAGTCGTCGGGCCCGCCCATCGGCTGGATCACGAGCATCACCTTGTCCGGCACCTCGATCGGCGCGCAGAACGCGCGCGGCGTCTTCGTCTTCCGCTCCTCGACGTCGAGGTGGACGTTCTGCTGCGAGGCGAGGTCGATGCCGAGGTCGGCGAGCGTCGCCTCGAGCGCCGGGATCATCTTGTCCTTCGGGAACTGCGCGTCCCACGCGGTCGCGCGGAAGACGCGCGGCACGTCGAAGCGCTCCGCCTCCGCGAGCGGCACGCCCGCGCGCTCGCGGAACAGCTTGTCGCCCGCGTCCTCCCAGAGCCGCTCCGTCGACTCGAGCACCGCGCGGCACTGGTCGGCGAGCTCGTCGAGCCGCATCCCGAGGCGGTCGCGGTACAGCTCGAGGTAGCTCGACGCGCCGAGCGCGCGCACGCCGTCGCGCGTCGTCTCCGCCGCTTCGAGGTGCACCGGGTTCAGGTGCTCGTCGGTGAGCCGGCAGCGGGCGTCGTCGAGCCGCCGCCGCTTGTCGCGGTCGGGCTCGTTCGCGATCGTCGGGCGCAGCATCCGGAAGGGGATGCGCTCGCCGTCGAGCTCCGCGTGGAGCTCGGCCTCGAGGCGCGCGTGCCGCTCCTCGTGCGCCTTCGTGAGACCGCCGAGGTAGCCCTCGCACGCGAACCGCCACAGCTCCCGCACGCGGCGGTCGCCGTTCGCCGCCGCCCCGACCGCCTGCGCCGTCTCGAGCGACGTCAGCTCGGAGTACCGCTCGTAGATCGGCTCGAGGTCGAACGTCTCCTTCAGGCCCGCGAAATGGAGGTAGTACTCCTCGTCGAGCTCCGCGATGAAGCGATCCGCCCTCTGGCGGATCTGGTCGAGCTCGTGGTCGCTGGCCCCCTGCAGCACGCGCCGTAGGATACCCGCGTGCGCGAGATCACGATCGCGACGGAGCGCCGGACGCAGCTCCTCGACATCACCCGGCGCGTCCAGGACGCGGTCGGCGACGACGCGCGCGGCGCCGCCGTGCTCGTCTACGTCCCGCACACCACCGCGGGCGTGACGATCAACGAGCACGCCGACCTGGCGGTCGCGCGCGATTTCGAGGCGGCGCTGGAGCGGATGGTCGGCGACGACTGGGGCTGGGAGCACGTCGAGGAGGGGGAGGAGAACGCCCCGTCGCACATCCGCGCCGCCCTGATGGGGCCGCAGGTGCTCGTGCCGCTCCGGGACGGCCGGCTCGCGCTCGGGACGTGGCAGGGGATCTTCTTCTGCGAGCTCGACGGGCCGCGGCAGCGCACCGTCTACGTCTCCACGCTCGCGTGATCGAGGTCGCCGGCGTCTCGAAGCGGTTCGGCTCGACCGTCGCCGTCCAGGACCTCTCGTTCCGCGTCGAGCCGGGCCACGTCACCGGCTTCCTCGGCCCGAACGGCGCGGGGAAGAGCACGACGCTGCGGATCCTGCTCGGCCTCGTCCGCCCGGACGCAGGCACGGCGACCGTCCTCGGCGCGTCGTACCGCGACCTGCCGCACCCGGCCGGCCGCGTCGGCGCGGTGCTGGAGGCGTCGAGCTTCCACCCGGGTCGCCGCGGCCGCGACCACCTCCGCGTCGTCGCGCGCGAGTCGCGCATTCCGGAGTCGCGCGTCGACGAGGTCCTCGAGACGGTGGAGCTGACGGGCGACGCGCGGCGCCGGGTCGGCGGCTACTCGCTGGGGATGAAGCAGCGGCTCGCGCTCGCCGGCGCGCTCCTCGGCGACCCGGAGGTCGTGATCCTCGACGAGCCGGCGAACGGGCTCGACCCGCGCGGGATGCGCTGGCTGCGCGACCTCCTCCGCGGGCTCGCCTCCGAGGGACGCGCGGTGCTGATCTCGAGCCACGTGCTCGCCGAGGTGGCGCAGACGGCGGACGAGGTCGTGATCATCGACCGCGGCCGGTTCGTCGCGCACTCGACCGTCGAGGAGGTCGTCGCGGGCGGAGCGGGCGGCGTCCGCGTCCGCACGCCGGACGCCGCGCGGCTGCGCGAGCTCCTCGCCGCGGCCGGAATGGAGGCGGCGGCCGGGCGCGACGGCGCGCTCGTCGTCCGCGGCGCGGAGCCGGCGCGCGTGGGAGAGCTGGCGGCGCAGCACGGCGTCGTCCTCCACGAGCTCGTCGCCGAGAGCGGGAGCCTCGAGGACGTCTTCCTCCAGCTCACGGGGGACACCGCGTGACGGCGCTTCTCGCGGCGGAGGTGCTGAAGCTGCGGACGACGCGGCTCCTCCTCTGGCTCGGCCTCATCCTCGTCGGCGTCGTCGCGCTGTCGGTGGCGGCGCCGATCGCCACCGCCGACGAGTTCGGCGACGCGTTCGGGCAGTTCGACTGGGAGTCGACGGTCGTCTCCGCCGCCGGGGTCGCGACGCTCTTCGCGCTCCTCGCCGGCGTGCTCTCGCTCACCGCCGAGTACCGGCACGGGACCGTCGCGTGGACGTTCCTCGCGACGCCGAAGCGCGAGCGGGTCGTCCTCGCCAAGGGGATCGTCTCCGCGCTCGCCGGTGTCGGCCTCGCGCTCCTCGCCGCGGCCGTCGCGCTGGCGATCGCGGTGCCGTGGCTCTCGTCGCGCGGCACGCCGCTCGAGCTCGCCTCGGGCGAGCTCTGGCGGAACGTCGGCGGCCTCCTCGTCGCGTGCGCGTTCTGGGGCGCGCTCGGGGTCGGGCTCGGCGGGATCGTCCGCAACCAGGTCGCGGCCGTCGTCCTCGCGCTGATCTGGTTCCCGCTGATCGAGCCGATCATCGGCGCGATCAACAACGAGGTCGGCCGGTACCTGCCGAGCAGCGCGGTCGACGCGCTCCTCGGCGGCGCGGCGACGGCGGATCCGCTCCCCCGCCCGGCGGCGCTCGCGCTGACGCTCGCGTACGTCGCGGTCTTCTGGGCGGCGGGCGCGTTCGTCGCGTCCCGGCGCGACGTCGCGTAGAGCTACCCTCCGCGCATGGCCGCGCCCGTCAAGCTCGACCAGGAGCTGGAGCTCCGCGTCGACTCGCTCGCCTACGGCGGCAACGGCGTCGCGCGGCTGAACGGCTTCGTCGTCTTCGTCCGCCGCGGCCTCCCCGGCGACACGGTGCGCGCGCGGGTCACGAAGGTGAAGCGGAGCCACGCGGAGGCGCTCGCCGTCGAAGTCGTCGAGCCGGGCCCCGAGCGCGTCGACGCCCCGTGCGCCCACTACCCGGCCTGCGGCGGCTGCCGCTTCCAGGATCTCGAGTACGAGGCGCAGACGCGCGCGAAGGAGGCGCAGGTCGCGGACGCGTTCCGACGCCTCGGCGGGATCCCCGACGCGCCGCTCGAGCCGATCGTCCCCGCGGACTCGCCGTTCTTCTACCGGAACAAGCTCGAGTACTCGTTCACGCAGACGCCGTCGGGGCCGACGCTCGGCTTCCACAAGGCCGGCCGCTGGGACGAGGTGCTCGAGGTCGAGAAGTGCTGGCTCACGACCGACGTCGGCAACGACGTCCGGAACGCGGTGCGCGCCTGGGCGCAGGAGGAGGGGCTGGAGGCGTACGACCAGGAGGAGCAGAAGGGGTACCTGCGCCACCTGGTCTACCGCGAGGGCCGGAACACGGGGCAGGTGCTCGTCCAGCTCGTCACGGGGCCGGGCGAGCGGTTCGAGACCGGATACTTCGTCGAGGTGCTGCGGCGCTTCCCGGAGGTGCGGTCGATCCACTGGGCGGTGAACGACACGCCCGCGGAGGTGACGAACCTGCCGACGCGGCTCCTCTGGGGCGAGGAGGCGATCGAGGAGGAGCTGTGCGGCCTCCGCTTCCGCGTCCGGCCGGGCGCGTTCCTCCAGACGAACACCGCGATGGCGGAGCGGCTGTACGCGCTCGCGATCGAGTACGCCGCCCTGACCGGCGGCGAGACCGTCTGGGACCTCTACTGCGGGATCGGGACGATCGGCCTCGCGATGGCGTCGAACGCGCTGACGGTGTGGGGGATCGAGGTGTCGGAGGAGTCGGTGGCGTGCGCGATCGAGAACGCCGAGTTGAACGGGATCACGAACGCCGCGTTCTACGCCGGGAACGTCGGCCAGGTCGTCGAGGAGCTGCTCGAGCGCTCGGGCCAGCCCGACGTCGTCGTCGTCGACCCGCCGCGCGCCGGGCTCGCCGGGAAGGCCCTCCGCCGCCTCGGCCGGATCGGCGCACCCCGCATCGTCTACGTCTCGTGCAACCCGACGACGCTGGCGAGCGACGTCAAGCAGCTCGGCGCCGACTGGGGCTACCGCCTCGTGCGCGCGCGGCCCGTCGACATGTTCCCGCACACGCCGCACGTGGAGACGGTGGCGCTCCTCGAGCGCGACGCGGACGCGCCGCCGCCCGACGCCGCGTGATCGTCGCCGTCACCTCGCTCTTCCTCTTCCTCGGGATCGTGATCGGCCGCTGGTGGATCGTCGCGGTGCCGCTCGTCCTCTGGCCCGTCTGGTTCCTCGTCCAGTGGCGCTGGGGCGCGGGGCTCGGCGACCTGTGGTGGGCCGGCTTCCTCGCCGTGCTCCTCTCCAGCCTCGCCCTCTCGGCGCTCGGCGTGTCGCTCCGGCGGGCGGGCTTCGGCCACCGCCGCCGCGGCGCGCTGCCCAAGTAACAGTCTGTTACGAGGGAGGGTCGCGCTCGGCGGGCGACGGCGCCCGCAGCTGCCGCCAGAGCACGTCCGCGTTCGCGAGCAGGAACGCGATCGAGAGGCCCGGGAGCGCCGGCAGGCCGCCGATCCCGAAGGGGTCGACCCAGAGCGCGAGCGCCATCGTCACGCCGAACGACGCGACCATCGCGAGCCACGTCCACGCCACGCGCAGGCCCCAGCGGGCGGCCGCGCCGAGGAAGAGCGAGAAGAAGACGACGTCCGGGAGCCCGAGGTCGAACGACGCCTCGCCGCCGACGGGGAAGGCGAACGAGAGCGCGTCGAACACCTGCGGCTCCTCCGTGACGATGTGGCGCGTCGGGCCGCGCCAGACCGAGAGCGCGTCGACGAGCGGGATCATCGCGGCGACCGCGACGACCCAGCTCACGCGCTCGAAGTACGAGAGGAACCAGAACGCGACGGCCGCCGCCGCCGCGAGCTTGGCGAAGTTCGCCGCGACGTCGAGCCCGGCGCTCGACCACGCGACGGCCAGGAGCGCGAAGGCGACGGCGACCGCGAGCGTCCCGCGCCACGCCCGCAGCGGCAGCGCGAGCCAGACGAGCGCGAACACCGCGGGCACGAGCCCCGCCGCGACGAGCACGAACGCCGCCCAGAGCGGCGGCGGGCCGTCGAGCGTCCCGACGAGCCAGTAGTAGACGAGGAGCGCGGCGAGGATCGCGGCGCCGGCGACGAGCCGCGGCCGTCTCAGTACGGCGGCAGCTCGCTCCACCAGGTCCCGAGGCGCTTGAACGCGTTCCAGAACGCCGTCTTCGCCTCCTGCTCGTCGAGCGAGGCGTCGAGGTCGGGGACGACGAGCGCCTCGATCGTCGGCGTGAAGCGCTGCAGCTCTCCCGTCCGGTACTCGAGCTTGTCGGCGAGCGGGAACGCGAGCGCGTTGACGAACTCGAGCGCGTCCTCGCCCATCACGACGACGAGCTTCGGCTGCACGACGTGGAGCTCGCGCAGGAGCCACGCGCGCGCCTCCTCCTCGTCGTTCGCGGTGGCGAACTTGAGGCAGTTCGTTCCGTAGATCGCCATGGGGTCGACCCGGAGGCGCTGGAGCGACTTCAGCACCGCGTTCCCGGCGCGGCCGAAGAAGGCGACGCCTTCCTGGAACTCCGTCGGCTGCGGGGCGTACTTGACGAGGAACACGTCGGCGAGCGGGTGCCCCGAGCCGAGGACGGGCACGCGGTCGGGTCCCGCAGCCTGGGCGATCTCGTCACCGAGCTCGTTGATCTCGGCGATCGCCTTCTGCAGGTACTTCTCGTAGATCTCGTCCGCGGGCACGGCAGTCACGGGGGCCTGGATGAGTTCTCCTCTAGCGGACCCTTTCCTTGGCCTGCGCGACCCACTTGAGTCCCTGGAGCAGGACGAGCGACTTCCGCCGCCGGAGCACCTGCGCGCTGCGGAGCGCGATGAGGAACTCCTCCGGCCCGTCGAACGCGCGCATGCGGACGGCGCCCGTCCCGACGCCCTGGAGGACGTGCGCGTCGGAGCCGGCGCCCATCGCCAGGTCGTACTTGCGCGCGAACCGCAGCGCCTCGTCGTTGTACGCCTCGAACAGGAGCCGTGCGTTGTAGACCTCGAAGACGTCGATCTCGTGCAGTTGGCGCCGGAGCGTCGCGGGGTCGGGGATCGCGTGCATGCGGTCGAACGGGTGCGGCACGTACACGAGGCCGCCCTGCGCGCGGATCGCGGCGACCGTCTCCGCGAACGACATGCCGCGCGGGATCTCCTCCGAGAGGAACAGGCCGATGACCTCCCCCTCGCCGTCCGTCTTCACCTCCTCGCCGGGGATGACGACGAGGTCGCGGCCGCGCGCGAGCTCGACCGCCTCGAGCGCGCCGCCGAGGACGTTGTGGTCGGTGACGGCGACGGCGCCGAGCCCCTCCGCCTCGGCGTGGTCGAGCAGGTCCGCGACCGGGATCGAGCAGTCGTGCGACCAGGCGGTGTGCATGTGGAGGTCGCAGAGGATCCAGTCGCGGTCGGCGAGCGGCTCGCCGC
>Ga0247713_1001152_pt1 | contig 13757 bp, 16 predicted proteins | sample 21E_NmetaG_FD_189936 | JGI IMG/M metagenome (GOLD analysis project Ga0247713, IMG submission 189936) | Soil microbial communities from hillslope of Landscape Evolution Observatory, University of Arizona, Oracle, AZ, United States - 2-1-E_N | ecosystem: Engineered > Artificial ecosystem >... | reverse complement strand
GCGGAGCGCGGGCGCGCGTGGCGGCTCGACGACGCGCAGGTCGCGGCGGCGCGCGTCCGGTGGGGCGGCGCGCGGCGGCGGTCGCGGCGCCGCGTGGCGGTCAGGGTCGCCGCGGCCGCGGCGGCCGTCGTGCTCGTGGCGCTCGGGCTCGTCGCCGCCGCCGCGTACTGGCAGGCCGAGGCGTTCGTGGCGGAGCTGCAGGCGGGCGAGAAGCGCGCGGTCGTCGACGCGGCGCGGCCGGAGCTGGACGTGCCGCCGCGGCGGCCGGCCGTCCCGGTCGAGCCGGGGCCGGCGCAGACGATCCTGCTGGTCGGCAGCGACGCGCGCGCCGCCGACCCCGACGACCGCCGCTCCGACACGATCATGCTCGTCCGGCTCGACCCCGCCGACCGGCGGATCTCGCTCCTCTCGGTGCCGCGCGACCTCCTCGTCGAGGTCCCCGGGCACGGCCCGAACCGGGTCAACGTCGCGTACGAGCGCGGTGGCATCGCCCTCCTGACGGCGACGCTGCGCGAGACGCTCGGCGTCGAGATCAACCACTTCTTCGAGGTCGACTTCGGCGGCTTCCGGCGGCTCGTCGCCGAGCTCGGCGGCGTGTACCTCCCGGTCGACGGCCGGTACTTCAACCGGAACGTCGGGACGGCGGAGACGAACTTCGCCGAGATCGACCTGCGGCCGGGCTACCAGCGGCTGGACGGCAGGCAGGCGCTCGCATGGGTCCGGTACCGCCACGGCGACTCGGACCTGATCCGCGCCGCGCGCCAGCAGCTCTTCCTGCGGGAGGCGGGGCGGCAGGTGGCGGAGGCGCGCCTCCACGTCCTGCGGCTGCGGCGGCTGCTCGAGCGCTTCGCGGAGGCGACGACATCGGACGTGGACGAGGTGCGCGCGCTGTGGCGGATCCTTCGCACCGTCGAGGAGACGCCGTCGAGCCGCGTGGAGCGTCACACGATCCCGGCGGTCGAGGCGATCGTCGGCGACGCCTACTACGTCACCGCCCGGGAGGAGCAGCTGCACGCCGCCGTCGTGCGCTGGCTCGGCGCGCCGCCGGAGCCGGCCGCGACGCCCCGTCCGCCGGCCGCACCCGCGCCTGCGGCGGCGCCCGTCCTCGTCCCTGACGGCGGCCGCGGGTCGCAGCTCGTGGCGGACGGCGCGCGGCTGCTCCCGTGCCGCCCGACGGCGCTCCCGCAGGGGTTCTCGTGGCCGGACGCCGACGCCGCGCGCACGTACGAGCTCGCGGGGCGGCCCGCCGCGGCGCTGTGGGCGACCCGCGGGAGCGGCCGCTCCGTCCTCTGGAGCGCGACGACGTGGGACGACGTGCCGGCGCTGCGCGCGCCGACGAGCACCGTCGACCGCGGCGCCCGGACGTACGCGCTCTGGTTCGAGAACCGCCGCCTGCGGCAGGTCGCGTGGGAGGAGGACGGCGTCCACGTCTGGATCACGAACACGCTGCGGAACGAGCTCGCGGTCCCGGCGATGCTCGCGCTCGCCGACAGCTGCCGCTAGCACGGCGGGTGGAGGAGGCCGCATGAGCCGCAGCTCCGCCGTCCGCCTCGTCGCCGCCGCCACGAGCGCGGACGCGCCGGCCGGGAGACTCGGCGGCAGGGCTGCAGCAGCTCGCGGTCGCCGCCCTCGCGGCCGCGGGAACGGCGGCACTCGCGGACGACCGCGGCCTCGCGCTGCTCGCGCTCGTCCTCGCAGCGGCAGCCGCGGCTCTGCTCCCGCTCCACCCGCGCGGCGGCGTGGTCGTGACGCTGCCGGACACGCCGAGCCGGACGCTCGTCGCGCTCGCAGCGGCCGGTGGACTGCTCCTCTGGCCCGTCGCCGTCGTCGCCGCCGGCGCGCTGCACGACGCCGTCACCGTCTCGCTCCCGCTCGCCGCCGCCTGCTCGGCGGTGCCGCTCGTCGCCCTCGTCGCGGGGCTCCGGCCGCACGGGTGGCGGGCGAGCGCCTGGAGCGCCGCGGCGGCGGCCGGGATCGTCGCGGCCGCCGTGCTCGCGGGCGCCGAAGAGGAGGTTCGGGGCGGCGACGGCGTCTACTGGTGGTCGCTGCGCCCCGGCGCCGCGTGGGCCGCGGCCGTCCTCCTCTGGGCGGCGGCGGTCGCCGCGTGGGCGGAGTGGCGCTGGCGCGCGACGAGGGACGTCTAGCGAGCCGGCCTAGGCGCCGGAGTCGCCGTCGGCCGCGTGCTTCATCCGCTCCGCCGCCTCGCGCGCGCGCTCGTGCACCTCGCGGCGGCGGTCGTCGGGCGCCGGCCCCGGCTCCGCGCGGTCGACCGGCGTCTCGCGCTCCTCGTCCGCCTCCTGCTCGCCGACGAGCGTCCGCGCCTCGTCGAGCTTCCGCCGGAGCTCCTCGGCGCGCACGTCCGCGCCCGGCGCCTCCCGCTGCTCCTCCCTCGGCTCCTCGCTGCGGAGGCGCCGGAGCAGGCGGAGGAGCGCGAGTCCGCCGAAGGCCGCACCGAGCCAGCCGAGCAGGCGTCGCATGGGGCCGATGCTACACTCGCCCGGCTTCCTGTCCCGCCTCGCGCCGTCCGTTCCCGAGCGGCGCTTGCCGGCGGGACCGATTCAGACCGTGGGAAGGAGGTTCGGGAACGTGAACCCATACGAGCTCTTGCTCATGCTCGACCCCGAGCTCCCGGAGGCGCGCCAGGAGGAGATCGTCGTCCGCATGCGCGAGCTGATCGAGCGCGGCGGCGGCACCTGGCGGTCGCACGACCTCTGGGGCAGGCGCCGGCTCGCGTACGAGATCCAGCACAAGGCGGAGGGGACGTACCACCTCGTCACCTTCGACTGCGCGCCCGACACGCTCGACGAGCTGACGCGCGTCCTGAAGATCACCGACGGCGTGATGCGCCACATGGCCGTCCGCCGCATCGAAGGCTCGAGCACCGCGGCTCCGCCGCTCGCCGCCGTCGGGGGCCGCGAGTACGCTGACGCGAACGAGCGTTCGATCGAGGAAGAGGAGGAGTAGGCATGGCAGCGAGCGTCAACCGCGTGGTCGTCGTCGGCAACTTGACCCGCGACCCCGAGCTCCGGCACACCCCGAGCGGGATGGCCGTCTGCTCCCTGCGCATCGCCGTGAACTCGCGGCAGAAGCAGGCGGACGGGCAGTGGGGCGAGAAGCCGAACTACTTCAGCGTCACCGTCTGGGGCCAGCAGGGCGAGAACTGCGCGCAGTACCTGTCGAAGGGACGCCCCGTCGCCGTCGACGGCCGGCTCGATTGGCGCGAGTACGAGGCGAAGGACGGCACGAAGCGCGAGGCGATCGAGATCGTCGCCGACAGCGTGCAGTTCCTGGGCGGCCGCGGCGACGGCGAGGAGCGGCAGTTCGTCCCGGCCGGCGCGCAGTCGGACGCCGCAGACTTCACGGCCTCGGCGGCCGACGACGACATCCCGTTCTAGGAGAGGCTGAATGGCACGAGAGCAGAAGGAGCGCACGCAGCGCAAGCGCCCGGGCGCGTCGACCGCGCCGGGGCGGCGGAAGTCCTGTTACTTCTGCAAGGACAAGGTCGACGAGATCGACTACAAGAACACCGCGCAGCTGCGCCGGTACATCTCCGAGAAGGGGAAGATCCGCTCCCGCCGCGTGACCGGCGCGTGCCGGCGCCACCAGGTGCAGGTCGCGGTCGCCGTCAAGCGCGCGCGCGAGATGGCGCTGCTGCCCTACGTCGCGAACTGAGCATGGACGTCATCCTTCTCGACGACGTCGACAAGCTCGGGCTCCGCGGCGAGGTCGTGAGCGTCGCGAACGGCTACGCGCGGAACTACCTCCTGCCGCGGCGGCTCGCCGAGCGCGCCACCCCGGCGAAGGTGGCGGAGATCCGCAGGCGCGACGAGCAGCGGGCGCGCCAGGAGGCGCGGACGGCGGACCAGGCGCAGCAGGTGGCGGAGGTGCTGACGAAGACGGTGCTCCGCTTCGAGGTGCCGGCGGGCGCCACGGGGACGCTGTTCGGCTCGGTCACGAGCACGAACGTCGCCGACGAGATCTGGCGCACGCGCAAGATCCGCGTCGACCGGCGCAAGATCGACCTCCACGACCCGATCAAGCGGATCGGCCGCTACGAGGTGCCGATCGACGTGTTCGAGGGCGTGCGGGTCGAGGTGAAGACGCTGGTCGTCCCCGAGGGCGGGGAGCTGCCGCCCGAGGAGGAGCTGCAGGCGATGATCGCCGCCGAGGAGGCCGCGGCGGCCGCCGCGGCCGGCGAGGCCGCTCCGGCCGAGGCGCCCGCCGACGACGAGCTCGCGCCTACCGCGGAGCAGGCGGGCGAGCAGGTTCCGGGCGACGCGTTCGACCGCGTCGAGCACGACCCGACCGAGAGCGACGAGCAGGAGTAGCGGTTTCCCCAGGCCGGTGGATCGGCCTGGGGAAATCGCGCAGAAGTTCCCGCTCCGAGCGACGCACCCGTCCACAGCGGACGCTTGCGCCGGTGCGAACGTCTGTTCTATTGTGCCTGCGTGAGCAGCAGTCCCGGCAGGGGAAAACCGCGCTTCTCCACAGGTGGCGCGACGGACGTGTCTCGGCTTGACTAGCCCCGTGGCGCAGCTCGCCCCCGTCGCGCAGTCGGCTCCCGTCCCGCCGCAGAACCTCGACGCCGAGGAGTCTGTCCTCGGCGCGATGCTGCTCTCTCCCGGCGCGATCGGCGCGGTCAGCGAGATCCTCGACGCTGGCGACTTCTACCGCGACAGCCACGCGACCATCTACAAGGCGGCGCTCGCGCTGTATGCGAAGGGCGAGCCCGTCGACGCGATCACGCTCGTCGACGAGCTCGAGGAGCGGGGGGAGCTCGACGGCGCCGGCGGCCGCACGCGGATCCACGAGCTGGCCGCGCTCGTCCCCGCGACGGCGAACGCCGCGCACTACGCGCGGATCGTGCGCGAGATGGCGACGCTGCGCGGGCTGATCGAGGCGGGCAGCGAGATCGCGCGCCTCGGGTGGGAGCGGCCGGGCGAGACGGCCGACCTCGTCGACCGCGCGGAACAGACGATCTTCCAGCTCTCGCAGCAGCGCGTCACGAGCGAGTTCAGCCACATCGAGGAGCTGCTGAAGGAGAGCTTCGAGCGCATCACCGCGCTGTACGAGGCGGGCGCGGACGTCACCGGCACGCCGACCGGCTTCAAGGATCTCGACCGGATCACCTCCGGCTTCCAGCCCGGGAACCTGATCATCGTCGCGGCGCGCCCGAGCATGGGGAAGTCGGCGCTCGGCCTCTGCATGGCGACGAATCTCGCGGTGCGCCACGAGCTTCCGGTCGCGCTGTTCACGCTCGAGATGTCGAAGTCCGAGGTGACGCAGCGGATGATGTGCAGCGAGGCGAAGGTCGAGTCGCAGCGGCTCCGGACCGGGAAGCTCGCCGTGGACGACTGGCCGCGGCTGACGGCGGCGTGCGACAAGCTCGCCAAGGCGCCGATCTACGTCGACGACACGGGCTCGATCACGATGATGGAGCTCCGGTCGAAGGCGCGGCGCCTGAAGTCGAAGGAGCCGAACCTCGCGCTGATCGTCGTCGACTACCTCCAGCTGATGACGTCCGGCGGCCCGATCGAGAACCGCGTGCAGGAGGTGTCGATGATCTCGCGCCAGCTGAAGGTGCTCGCGCGCGACCTCGACCTGCCGATCCTCGCCATGTCGCAGCTCTCGCGCGCCGTCGAGCAGCGGCACGACAAGCGGCCGATCCTGTCCGACCTGCGCGAGTCGGGGTCGATCGAGCAGGACGCCGACATCGTCGCGTTCGTCTACCGCGACGAGTACTACAACGACGACTCGGACCAGCAGGGGCTCGCGGAGCTGATCGTCGCGAAGCACCGGAACGGGCCGACCGACACCGTCAGGCTCGCGTTCATGAAGCGGTTCGCGAAGTTCGCGGACCTCGTGTCCTGAGGAGACGGGCGACGGTGGAACAGACGCTCTGGCTCCCACCCCGCGGCACGGCGTTCGCCGAGGTGTGCGAGGCGTGCGCCGACGAGCATCCGCTGGAGGCGGGCGCGGCGCACGCGGTCGTCCGCGGCGCGCTGCGGCTCGAGGACGCCGGCGGCTGGGCGACGTGCGCGCGCGGCCACGCGGTGCGCGTGCTGCGGATGGGCGCCGCGATGCCCGCCGGCGCGTTGCGCTAGCGTCAGCGGCGTGAAGGTCACGCTCCTGCTCGCGGACGCCGCGCAGGCGGTGAACGGCAAGCTCTACGTCCTCGGCGGCGGGTGGTCGATCACCGGCCCGCAACCGACGCCGATGGCGCTCGCGGTGAAGATCGAGGTGCCGTGGGACCGCGCGAACATCAAGCACGTGTGGCGGCTCGAGCTCCTCGACGAGGACGGCGGGACGGTCGAGATGCCCGGCGCGGACGGTCAGCTGCAGGCGCTGCAGCTCGGCGGCGAGTTCGAGGCGGGCCGTCCAGCGGGGCTGAAGCCGGGGACGCCGCTCGACGTCGCGCTCGCGCTGAACTTCGGCCCGATGCCGATCCCGCCCGGCGGCCGCTACGAGTGGCGCTTCTCGATCGACGGGTGGGACGACGCGTGGAGCGTCGCGTTCTCGACGCGCGCCGCGCCGCCCGGCGCTGCCGGCTAGACCCGCCGGCCGACGAAGACCGCCCAGCCGAGGAACGCACGCCGCGTCGCGAGGTACTCGCGCCGGAAGCGGTCGTGCTGGGCGCGGAAGGCGTCCGCGCCGTCCCCGTCGGGATTCGCCGCCAGCCACTCCTCGACGGCGCGCCAGTGGAGGCTCTCGTACCGGTCCCAGTCGTCCTCCGACGACGCGACCAGGCCCGTCAGCGCGAGGCCGGCGCTCGTGAAGCGCTCGACCGTGCCGGCGAGCGGGGCGTACCCCTCGGCGTCGACGTCGGCGGGCAGCGGCCACGCGCGCCAGAACGGCTCGCCGACCGCGACGCCGCCGCCGCGCCGGACCGCCGGTGCGAGCGCCGCCGCCGCATCCGCGATCGTGCCCCACACGAACGTCGCGCCGAGGCAGAGCGCCGCATCCCACTCCTCCGGCTGCAGCGGGAGGTTCGCGGCGTCCGCGGTGCGCACCTCCACGAGCTCCTCGAGTCCCTCCTCGCGCGCACGGCGCCGCGCCTCGTCCGCGAAGGCCTCGCGGAGCTCGACGCCGAGCACGCGGCAGCCGAACTCCCGCGCGAGCAGGAGCGCTGGACCGCCCTTGCCGCAGCCGACGTCGAGCACGCGGCTCCCGGGGCCGAGCCGCAGGTGGTCGCCGACGAGCCGGACCTTCTCGGGCGAGAGCGGGTTCTGGATCGCGTGGTCCGCCTCGGCGACCTCCCAGCGCCAGCTCATCCGTCGAGCGTATGCGTCAGACTCCGCCGGTGCCCGCGACAGTGGTGGTCGGCGCCCAGTGGGGCGACGAGGGGAAGGGGAAGATCGTCGACCTCCTCGCCGAGCGGGCGGACGTCGTCTGCCGCTACCAGGGCGGCCCGAACGCCGGGCACACGATCGTCACCGGCGGCGAGACGTACAAGCTCCACCACCTCCCGTCCGGGATCCTCTCGCCGCGGACGGAGTGCGTGATCGGCGCCGGGTGCGTGATCGACCCGGAGACGATCGTCCGGGAGCTCGACGAGCTGGAGGCGCGCGGCGTCTCGACGGAGCTCGTGCGCATCTCCGGGAACGCGCACCTGATCATGCCGTGGCACGTCGCGCTCGACGGCGCGAGCGAGCGGCGGCTCGGGAAGCTCCAGATCGGGACGACGCGGCGCGGAATCGGCCCGGCGTACGCCGACAAGGCGGCGCGGATCGGGATCCGCGTCCAGGACCTGCTCGACGCGAAGATCCTGCGTCAGAAGATCGAGACGGCGCTCCGCGAGAAGAACGTCTGGCTCGAGCGCGTCTACGGCGCGGAGCCGCTCGACCTCGACGACGTCGCGGGCGCGCTCGAGCGGCATGCGCAGCGGCTCCGCCCGTACGTCGCGGACACGTCCCTGCTGGTGGACAGCGCGCTCCGCGACGGCCGCTCCGTGCTCCTCGAGGGCGCGCAGGGAACGCTGCTCGACCTCGACCACGGGACGTACCCCTTCGTCACGTCGTCCAACCCGGTCGCCGGCGCCGCGGCCACGGGCGTCGGGATCGGGCCGAACCGCATCGACGAGGTGATCGGCGTGGCGAAGGCGTACGTCACGCGCGTGGGCGAGGGGCCGTTCCCGACCGAGATCGAGGGGCTCGCCCAGGAGCGGATGCGGGAGCTCGGCGGCGAGTACGGGACGACGACCGGCCGCGAGCGCCGGTGCGGCTGGCTCGACCTCGTCGCCCTCCGGTACGCCGCCCGCGTCAACGGCCTGACCTCGCTCGCGCTGACGAAGCTCGACGTTCTCTCGCACTTCGCGGAGATCCGCGTCTGCACCGCCTACCGGCTGCGCGACGGCGCGGAGACGCGCGACTTCCCTGCGCACCAGAGCGACTTCCACCATGCGGAGCCGGTGTACGCGACGCTGCCCGGGTGGGAGGAGCCGCTCGACGACGCGGGCGCGCTCGACGAGCTGCCGGGCGCCGCCCGCGCCTACGTCGAGTTCGTCGAGCGCGAGGTCGGCGTCCGGGTCGGGCTCGTCGGCACCGGCCGCGAGCGCGAGCGCGTCCTGGCGCGGGCTTAGCTGCGCCACGGCGGCGCCCGGGGCGCGTGTGCGACACTCGCTGCAGTAGCGGCGAACCGTGACGCGCGAGTCGACATCCTCCCTGCTCGACCTCGGCGATCTCGTCGCCGCGGCCGACGACGTCGCGACGTCCGTCCTGCGCGTCGAGGCGGAGGCGGTCGACCGGGAGGCGCGGTGGCCGGAGCGCGGGATCTCGGCAGTGCGCGAAGCCGGTCTCGGCGGGATCGTCGTCCCACGCGCGCACGGCGGCCTCGGCCACGGGCTGTTCGCGGTCGCGCGCGTCTGCGAGACGCTCGGTCGCGAGTGCGCGTCCACGGCGATCTGCGTGGGCATGCACTACGTCGCGACCGCCGTGATCGCGGCGAAGGCGACGCCCGACCACGTCGAGCGGTACCTCGAGCCGATCGCCGAAGGGCGGCACCTGACCACGCTCGCGTTGAGCGAGCCGGGCACCGGCTCCCACTTCTACATCCCGCAGACCACGGCGGTCGACTCGGCCGGTGACGCGATCGTGGTCGAAGGCACGAAGACGTTCGTGACGAACGGCGGCCACGCCGACTCGTACGTGATCTCGGTCGCCGCAGGCGCGGAACGGGAACCCGGGTCGTTCTCGTGCGTCATCCTCCCCGGAGGGGCGGAGGGGCTGACGTGGGGCGAGCCGTGGCAAGGACTCGGGATGCGCGGGAACGACTCGCGCTCGCTCACGCTCGAGAGCGTCCGGCTCGACCGGCGCCAGCTGCTGGGGAGCCACGGCGACGAGATCTGGTACGTCTTCAACGTCATCGCGCCGTACTTCCTGATGGCGATGGCCGGGACGTACCTCGGGGTCGCGACGGCCGCGTTGGAGGAGGCGCGGACGCACCTGCTCAAGCGCCGGTACGCCGCCGGCGGCGGCGCGCTCGCGCGGCAGCCGGTCCTCCAGCACCGGCTCGGAACCATGTGGTCGTGGCTCGAACGGACGCGGCGGCTCGTGTACCACGCAGCCGAGGCGGCGGACGCAGGCCGCGACGACGCGCTTCCCGCCCTCTGCTCGGCGAAGGCGGAGGTCGCAGAGTGCGCGGTCGGGATCGCGAACGAAGCGCTGACGCTCGCCGGCGGGGTCGCGTACCGCGAGAATTCGCGGCTCTCGCGCTGCCTGCGCGACGCACGCGCCGCGCACGTGATGGCGCCGACGACGGACATCCTCCGCACCTGGACCGGACGCGCGCTCCTTGAGCTCCCTCTCCTCTCCGACTGAGCATCGGCCGACGGCCCGGGCGGTGGTCGTCGACGCGCCGGGGCTCGCCGGCGGCGGCGACGTGGTGCTCGAGCACGTCGGCGCGGCCGACGCGCTCGAGCGCCTGCAGGCGCGTCCGGGCGAGGTCGACGCGATCGTCGTCTCGTCCTTCGTCGACGACCCCGTCGCGCTCGCGCAGCGGATGCGCGCGACCTGCGACGAGTGCGCCGTCGTCCTCATCGTCGACGAGGCGCGGCTCGCGGAGCTCCGGCGCGCGGTTCGCTTCGCGCCGTTCCTCGGCGACGACGTGGTCTGCGTCGCCGACGGCGTCGCCGAGCTCGTGGAGCGCGAGGTCGTCGCCGCCGCGCGGCGCGCCCGCGACCGCCGCCGCTTCCGAGCGGACCTCGCGGCCGCCGAGGAGCGGCGCGTCGCGCCCACGCCGGCACGGCCGAGCGTGGAGCGCTACCTCGCGAACGTCCTCGAGCTCGCGCCGCTCGCCCTCGTCGTCGTCGACGAGGACGGACGCGTCGCGGCGTGGAACCGGAAGGCGACGGAGCTCCTCGGCCGCACCGAACGGGAGGCGCTGGGCGCGCCGGCGGAGACGGTGTTCCCGAGAGGCACGTGGCACCGAGACGCGTCGCCGCCGGGCCCGCCGCAGGGAGCGATCGTGGAGCACGCGCCCCGGCCTGGCGACGTGCGATTCCTCCACGCGGTCGCCGCGCCGTTCACCGCGGGGCCAGCCGGGACGACCCTCGTCGTGATCGAGGACGTGAGCGAGCGCGAGCGCCTCTACCGCGAGGTACGCGAGCGCGCCGAGGCGGCGGAGGCCCTGGAGGCGATCGGCGAGGGAGTGGCGCTCGTCGACGGCGGCGCCGTCATCCGCCTCTGGAACCCCGCCGCCGCTGCGATCACCGGAGTGGCCGCCGCCGACGCCGTGGGGCGGCCGATCCACGACGTCCTCCGCGGGTGGCCGCAGGAGGAGCCGACGCGAACGCCCGCCGAGACGGGCCGGCCCGTCCGCGCCGACGTCCGTCCGGTCGAGACCGCCGACGGAGAGGTGTGGCTGTCGATCGTCGCGGTCGCGACGCCGCACGCGCGGATCTACGCCTTCCGCGACGTGAGCGACGAGCGGCGCCTCGACGAGCTCAAGAGCGACTTCGTCGCGACCGTGTCGCACGAGCTGCGAACGCCGCTCGCGGCGATCTACGGCATCGCGCTCACGTTCCAGCGCGAGGGCGAGCTGCCGCCGGAGCTGCGCGCCGAGCTCGTGGCGACGCTCGCCTCGCAGGCGGAGCGTCTCCGCGTCGGCATCGACGAGCTGCTGCTCACGCGGCAGCTCGAGGTCGGGGGCGTGCGCGTCCGCTCCGAGGCGTTCGATCTCGGCGCGCTCGTCGCGGACGAGGTCGCCGCCGCGCGCCAGGCGCTCCCCCGGCAGTACACGCTGACGTTCTCGGCACCGGACGACCTCCCGCGCGTGCGCGCGGACCCGGACAAGGTGCGCCAGATCCTCGCCAACCTGATCGACAACGCCGCGAAGTACTCCCAGGGCGGCGGCACGGTCGCCGTCGAGCTACGGCGCTCCGGAGGGCGCGTCCGCACGAGCGTCACCGACGAGGGGATCGGGATCCCGCGCGCGGAGCGGCAGCGCGTCTTCGACAAGTTCTACCGAGCGGACCCGGCGCAGGTCGGCGGCGTCGCCGGCACGGGTCTCGGCCTCTACGTCGCGCGCGAGCTCGTCCGCCTGATGGACGGTCGCATCTGGGTCGACAGCGAGGTCGGCCGCGGGTCGACCTTCAGCTTCGAGCTCCCGGCTGCGGACGGGCACCCGGAGACGAGCCGCGCGCCTATCCCTGGCGGTTCGTCGTGATCCAGCCGTAGATCTCGGCGAGCGCCTCGTGCGCCGCGCCGATGTCCCCGGGGCCGACGTCCTCCCCGCGCTCGACGCGGTCGCCGATCTCGCGCGCGAACCGGTACGCGCCGATCACGTCGGGCTCCTGCCCCGCCGCGTCGGGACTCTGCTCGGGCCGGATGCCGCGCTGCTCGAGGATCGACTGGACGAAGTCGCACATCTCCGGCAGCGCCTGGGCGGGATCGTCCTCCGCGAGGTCGCGGTACTGCTGCCACTGCGTCTCCCACTCGTGCAGGTCGAGGCCCGGGTCGAACTGGGAGAACTCCGGTTCCTGCGTCGTCATGCGCCCTTCCTGCGCGCGCCGCCGCGGCTTCAAACCCGCCGGGGGCGCGAGTAGAGTCGCGCCGGTGAAGGTGCTGGTCGTGGGGTCGGGAGGGCGCGAGCACGCGCTCGCGTGGAAGCTCGCGCAGAGCGACCGCCTGACCGAGCTCCACGCGGCGCCGGGGAATCCCGGGATCGCCCGCCACGGCGCGTGTCACCCCGTCCGCGCCGACGACGCCGAGGGCCTGCTCGGGCTGGCGCGGTCCCTCGACGCCGACCTCGTCGTGATCGGGCCCGAGGCGCCGCTCGTCGCGGGGGTCGCCGACGAGCTGCGGCACGGCGGGATCGCCGTCTTCGGGCCGAGCGCCGCGGCGGCGCGGATCGAGGGGTCGAAGGCGTACGCGAAGGACGTGATGGCGGCCGCGGGCGTCCCCACCGCGGCGACGCGCTCCGTGGCGCGGCCGCCGTGCGTCGTCAAGGCCGACGGCCTCGCCGCCGGGAAGGGGGTCTTCGTCTGCCGCACGCAGGAGGAGCTCGACGCGGGCCTTCGCGCGGCCGCCGCGCTCGGCGGCCCGCTCGTGATCGAGGAGCTGCTGGAGGGCGAGGAGGTGTCGCTGTTCGCGCTCGCCGACGGCGAGACGGCGCTCGCGCTCGCGCCGGCCCAGGACTTCAAGCGGCTCGAGGACGGCGACCGCGGCCCCAACACCGGCGGGATGGGGTCGTACTCGCCCGTCCCGGCGCTCGACGAGGACGCCGCGGAAGAGCTCCTGGAGACGGTGCACCGGCCCGTGCTGGCGGAGCTCGCCGAGCGCGGCACGCCGTTCGTCGGGCTCCTGTACGCGGGGCTGATGCTCACCGGCGACGGGCCCCGCGTGCTCGAGTTCAACGCGCGCTTCGGCGACCCCGAGACGCAGTCGATCCTCCCGCGGCTCGAGGGCGACCTCCTCGGCGCGCTCGCCGCCGCCGCGAGCGGCTCGCTCGCCGGCGTCGACGTGGCCGCGGCGGACGCGGCGGCGGTGACGATCGTCCTCGCCGCCGGCACGTACCCGGAGCGCGGCGACGCCGGCACGCCGATCGACGGCGTCGAGGCCGCGGAGGCGGAGGGAGCGGTCGTCTTCCACGCCGGGACGGCGCTCCGCGACGGGCGCCTCGTCACGGCGGGCGGGCGGATCCTCGACGTGACGGCGACGGGCGCGACGGTCGCCGAGGCGCGGGAGCGCGCGTACGCGGCGGTCGCGCGGATCTCGTTCGCCGGCGCGCGCTACCGGACCGACGTCGCCGCGGAGGCCGCGCGTGTCTGAGCGGCCTCTCGTCGCCGTCGTCATGGGCTCCCGCTCGGACTGGGAGACGATGCGCCACTGCGCGGAGACGCTCGCCGAGCTCGGAATCGCGCACGAGGCGCGCGTCGTCTCGGCGCACCGGACGCCGGACGAGCTGTACCGGTACGCGGAGGAGGCGCGGGAGCGGGGGCTGGAGGTCATCGTCGCCGGCGCGGGCGGCGCGGCGCACCTCCCCGGGATGCTCGCGGCGAAGACGACGCTGCCCGTCCTCGGCGTGCCCGTCGAGTCGAAGGCGCTTCGCGGCGTCGACTCGCTGCTCTCGATCGTCCAGATGCCCGCCGGCGTCCCCGTCGGCACGCTCGCGATCGGGCGCGCCGGCGCGGTCAACGCCGCGCTGCTCGCGGCGGCGATCCTCGCAGGGTCGCGGCCGGAGCTGCGCGACACGCTCGAGCGGCGGCGCGCGGAGCAGACGGAGGCCGTCCTCCGCGACGCCGAGCTGCCGTGACGGTCGCG
>Ga0247713_1001151_pt1 | contig 13776 bp, 10 predicted proteins | sample 21E_NmetaG_FD_189936 | JGI IMG/M metagenome (GOLD analysis project Ga0247713, IMG submission 189936) | Soil microbial communities from hillslope of Landscape Evolution Observatory, University of Arizona, Oracle, AZ, United States - 2-1-E_N | ecosystem: Engineered > Artificial ecosystem >... | reverse complement strand
GGAACAAGGTGAGCAGCAGTCCGCCCCACCGGTCCCACCCGATCCCCCCCAGCCCGACCAGGGACCACAGCGCACCAGCCGCGCCGACGGCGACGAGCGGCAGCGAGAGCCGGCTCACCCCAGGGGGGACGTGCCGTCCCCCCGCGTGCGCCGCCGCCGCGACCACCCCGACGGCGAGCGCGCCCAGCACCGGGCCCGGTGTGCGCAGCATCGAGAGCAGCACTGCTCCGAAGAGCACCCACGGCCAGACGGTCTGAGCGGGTCCCCGCCAGGACCGCGCCGGCCCGGCGAGCTCCTCCGACCTCCTGAGCCGAGCCGCGTTCATCCCGGTGAACGCGCCGGCGGTGGCGGCGAGCACGCCGAGGGAGACCCACAGCCGCACGAGCTGGTCGCGCGGGAACATGCCGACCATGTACAGGATCAGGTTCCGCCTGACGATCTCCCACCGCCCGGTGACGAAGACGAACCGGAGGGCCCGCCAGACGACCAGGGCGAGGAGCAGCCCGACCACCATCGTCAGGAGCGAGTTGAACCAGCCGTCGAACAGGTTCTCCTTCACCCACCTGCCGGGCGGCACCCTGCGCGCGGGCGGAGTGGGCTCGGCGGGGGGGATCGGCTCGAGGGCGTCGCTCGGGATGGCCATCAGCGGGTCCGGAGCTGGAAGCGTCGGTTGAGGAGGTTCGTCACGGCCGCGATGCCCAGCGACAGGGTCAGGTAGATGCCCATGAGCACGGCGATCATCTGCGGAGCGGGGTTGCCGTTGCCTATGGCTATGGAGACGACGCGGGTCACCTCGGCGTAGCCGATGGCGACCGCGAGCGAGGAGTTCTTCGTCAGGTTCAGGTACTGGTTGCCGGTGGGGGGGATGGCCACACGAAGAGCCTGCGGGAGCACGACGTGACGCAGACGCTGGCCGGGGGAGAGGGCCAGGGCGCTGGCCGCCTCCGTCTGCCCGCGCGGCACCGACTGGATGCTTCCCCGCACGATCTCGGCGATGTGACTGGCCGTGTAGATCACGAGCCCCGCGAGCAGGGCGAAGTAGGTGTCCAGGATGCGGAAGCCGCCGGTGACCGTGCGTCCCTCGTGCGAGGGGATGTCCGACGCCACGGGCGCACCGGTCACCACGTACGCGGCGGCGGCGACCGCGAACACGACCCCGGACGCGTACGCCAGCCGGTGGTGGGGGCGTCCGGTCCGGTCCTGCACGCGGGTGCGCCAGATGGCGACCGCGACCGCCGCGGCCGCCCCCGCCCCTAGGGCCCCGACGAAGGCTCCCGCTCCAGGCCGCGCGCTGACCCACGGGATCCACAGCCCGCTGTTGGCCATGACGAGCCCGGGCAGCTCGATCGGGTCGGTGACAGGCGGCAGCCGGAGGGTGACCGCCTTGAACATGAACAGGATCAGGATCAGCACGGGGATGTTGCGGAAGGTCTCGACGTAGAGGGACGCGCCCCGGCGCACCAGCCAGTTCGTCGAGAGCCGGGCCACGCCGACGACCAGTCCGAGGACCGTGGCCAGCAGTATCCCCACGCCGGACACCAGGGCCGTGTTGCGCACCCCGACCAGGACCGCGCTCCACACCGACTCCCGCGACGAGAAGGCGCTCCCCGAGACCCGGAACCCCGCCGGACGGGACAGGAACCCGTAGTTGGGGGTGATGCCCTGCCGGCGCAGGTTCGTCACGAGGTTCAGGTAGAGCCAGTACAGGAGCAGGCCGACCAGGGCGAGGAAGACCGCCTGTCCGGCGATCCGCAGGACGCGGACGTCGCGCCAGAAGGGCGGGCCGACCGGTGTCCTGGTGTCAGCCACCGGTCGGCCCCACTCCTGGAGATCCGTCTTCTACCTGTAGGGGGGTCCGTACAGGAGGCCGCCGCGGGTCCAGAGGTCGTTCGGTCCGCGCTCCAACCCAAGCGGCGTGTTCGGTCCGACCGTCCTCTCGTATATCTCCCCGTAGTTCCCGACCTGCTTGATCACCTGGTACGCGAAGTCGTCGGGGAGTCCGAGGCCCGGGTTGAAAGTGCTGCCCTCCTCGGTGCGGAAGGTCCCGAGCAGCCTCTGGACGTCGGGGTCCTGCGACTGCCTCATCTGGTCGACGTTGGCCTGCGTGATCCCGTGCTCCTCGGCGAGGATGGTCGCGATCACCGTCCAGTTCACGGCGTCGTACCAACGAGCGTCCCCGTCGCGGACGACCGGTCCGAGCGGCTCCTTGGACATGGTGAGGTCCAGGATGCGCAGCGCCCCTGGACCGCCCTCGGTCTCCGGCCACGCGGATCGGATGCCGGCGAGCTGGGACCTGTCCGACGTCCAGCCCTCGCAGCGACGCTGGATGAAGGCGGGCTGGATAGCCTCGTTCGTCTCGAGCGAGATCGGCTCGTACTCGATGCCGCGCGCCTGGAACTGCGTCTCGAGGTTCAGCTCGGTCGTCGTACCGCTCAGGACGCAGATGTTGGTGCCCCGCATGTCCTCGAGGCTCTGGAACGGGCTGTCGGCCCGGACCATCATCCCCTGGCCGTCGTAGAAGGTGGTCGCCGCGAACGCGGCCCCCTCCGTCCCGTCACGGGTCGCCGTCCAGGTCGTGTTGCGGATCAGCACGTCGACCTGCTGCCCCTGCAGGGCGGTGAACCGCTGCTCGGACGTGAGCGACCGGAACTCGACGTTGCCGGCGTCGCCGGTGACGGCCGCCGCCACCGCGCGGCAGAACTCGATGTCGAACCCCGAGTAGTTGCCGGCCTCGTCGACGAAGCCGAACCCGGGGACCTCGTCGTTGACGCCGCACCGAACCTGCCCCCGGTCGGTGATCGTCTGCAGGAGGTTCCCGCCTCCTCCGTCGCCCCCGTCGCCGCCCTCGTCGGCCGGACACCCGGTCGCGACGAGAGCCAGGACGAGGAGCGGACCCATGAGCCTCAGGCGTCGTGCGAGCACGGCACCCCTCCCTCCGTATCGACGGCTCCTGCGGTCGAGTCTAGTCAGGGCCTCGTCACGCGCGGAGGACGAGGCCGCGATAGGCGTCCACGAACCCCGCCTCGCGCAGCCGGTCGGCCGCGGGGTGGCTGTGCGCGGCGTCCCCGTCGATGCGCTGGATCTCGAGGCGTCGCACCCGGCCGTCCTTCACGAAGCGCACGAGCGCATCGACCCAGACCCTAGGGTCGCTGCCCTCGAAGGTGACGAGCGACCTGGCTCCCCGTTCGAGGTAGGCGGCCGGGCTCCCGTCGTGGAGGACGACGAACGCCCCCGCCGTGCGGGCGGGACGGCCCGCCGAGTCCGGCCACGGGAGCGCCGCGCCGTACGGCTGAGCCGGGTCGGTCGCGGCGAGCAGGAGGGTGACCGGCTCGTCCGCGGGCTCCCGCATGGCGCGCAGCCGGTCGACCGCGCCCGGCAGGGCGAACTGGGCGGCTCCCAGCCCGCCCACGAAGTAGCCGCGCCTCACGCGTCCCGACTCCTCGAGCATCCGCAGCACCCCGTAGACACCCGAGAACCCGCCGGGCGCGTTCTCGGCCAGCACGGCCTCGCGCACGAGCACACCGTGGCGGTCGAGCAGCTGGAGGGCGCGGGCGTGAGCCCGCTCGGTGGGGGCGGCCTCGGGCTGGGTGAGCGAGGAGACGAGCGACCAGCGCCCGGCCGCGGAGGGCGGTCCGAGCCGGGTCAGCCGCCCCGGACGGGGCCGCCCCTTCTGGACGGCGCGGGGTCGGCCGGCGACGAGGGCGCGCACGGGAGCCAGCGTGTCGTTCGTGACCTCGCCCGCCCAGACCAGGTCCCACAGCGCGGCCAGCACGGTCTGCTCGTCGGGGTGTTCCGCCGCGTTCAGCAGGTCCAGCCAGAAGGACGCGCCGCGCGCACGCAGGTGGTCGCGGATCGCGTCGTGGACGGGTCCGGACGGCGGTTCCTCCACCGGGGGAGGCGCCAGCAGCCGCACCTGGTCGCGGAAGTAGAGCGAGAGCCGTCCGTCACTGGACCCCAGGCCCCCCGCTCCCACCCACACGACGGAGCCGGACGCGCAGAGCGCGTCGAGGTCGGCCGGACGGTACGCGCGCACCCGCGATGGGAGGACATCCGCCTCGAGCGAGGAGGCGGGGATGGCCGCGCCCTGCAGCTGGGCCACCGCCTCGACCAGCGCGTCCGGACCCTGCCGCGCGTCTCCCATGCCGTGCCAGGCGGGTAGGAACCGGCCCAGCACGCTCGCCTCGACCGGCTCGATCTCACGGCGCAGGACCGCGAGCGACCGCCGACGCAGCGACCTGAGGACACCGGTGTCGCACCACTCCGTCTCGCTGCCGCCCGGACGGAACGCACCCCTCACGACCCGGCCGTCGGCCTCGAGGGTCTCCAGGGCTCTCCTCGTGCGCTCGACGGGAGCCCCGAGCCGCGACGCCACGTCGGTGGTGACGAACGGTCCGTGCGTGCGCGCGTACCTGCCGACGAGGTCCACCAGGGGCTCATCGACCGACTCGGTGAACGCGGCCGGGAGCCCGAGCGGCAGGCTGGTGCCGAGAGCGTCGCGCAGGCGCGCGGCGTCCTCGGCGGCGGCGATCCGCGGCTCCCCCGCCACCGAGACCTCGATCGCGCGCCGCTCGGCGAGGAGCTGCTGGAGCCACCCGGCCGGGTCGGCGGCGCTGCGCGCGTCGAGCTCGGCCCGCGTCAGGTCGCCCAGGCGTCGTAGGAGGTCGTGCAGCTCGTCGACGTCGCGCACCTGCCGCTCGGGAGCCAGGGCCTGCAGCTCCAGCTCGAGGGAGGCCAGCGCGTCGGCGTCGATCAGCTCGCGCAGCTCCTCCGACCCGAGCAGCTCCCGGAGGAGCTCCCGGTCCAGGGCGAGGGCGGCCGCCCGCTGCTCGGCCAGGGGGGTGTCCCCCTCGTACATGTAGACGGCGATCCAGCCGAAGAGGAGCGACTGCGCGAAGGGGGAGGCGGTCGCGGTGTCCGCCCAGACCACCCTGACCCGTCTGGCCCGCACGTCGGCGAGCACCTCGCGCAGGGCCGGGAGGTCGAAGACGTCGCGCAGGCACTCACGCGTCGCCTCGAGCAGGATCGGGAACGACGGGTACCGCGACGCCACGGATAGCAGGTCGGCCGCCCGCTGACGCTGCTGCCACAGCGGCGTCCGTTTGCCTGGGTCGCGGCGGGGGAGCAGCAGCGCGCGAGCGGCCGCCTCCCGGAACCGCGACGAGAAGAGCGCCGTCATGGGCAGCTGGGACGTGACGAGCTCGTCCGCCTCCTCGGGGGGCGGGATCAGGTCGTCGACCGGGAGGGTATCCACCGACTCCGGGAGCCGGAGGACGATCCCGTCGTCGGACCACAGCACCTGCACCTGCCCGAGCCGCTCGACGAGCCGCGCCTCGAGCGCCATCGCCCACGGGGCGTGCACCCGCGCGCCGAAGGGCGAGAGGATGCAGATGCGCCAATCGCCGATCTCGTCGCGGAACCGCTCGACGACGATCGTGCGGTCGTCGGGGACGGCTCCCGTAGCTTCGGCCTGCTCGGCCAGGTACTGGGCGAGGTTGCGCGCCGCCAGCTCGTCGAGGCTGTACTCATCGCGCAGCGCGCGCTCTGGGTCGGCGCTCTCGCGCAGCTCCCGGACCATCGCTCCGAGCGCCCGGCCGAGCTCGAGGGGCCGGCCCGGCCCGTCCCCCTTCCAGAAGGGCATCTTGGCGGGCTCCCCGGGGGCCGGGGTCACCACGACCCGGTCGCGGGTGATGTCCTCTATCCGCCACGTGGTCGCTCCGAGCACGAAGGTCTCGCCAGGACGCGACTCGTACACCATCTCCTCGTCCAGCTCGCCGACCCGGGAGCCGTCCGGCAGGAAGACGCCGAACAGGCCGCGGTCCGGGATCGTGCCTCCGCTCGTCACCGCGAGTCGGTGGGCGCCCGGCCGGGCCCGGACGACCTGGGTCCTGCGGTCCCAGACGATCCGGGGACGCAGCTCGGCGAACTCCGTCGACGGGTAGCGTCCGGACAGCAGGTCCAGCACCGAGGAGAGGACGTCGTCCGTGAGATCTGCGAACGGCGCGGCCTGGCGGACGAGACGGGCCAGGTCCGCCACGCTCCACTCGTCCATCGCCGCCATCGCCACGATCTGCTGGGCCAGCACGTCGAGGGGGTTGCGCGGGTAGCGCGTCTCCTCTATCGCGCCCTCCTCCATGCGCTTGACGACGACGGCCGCCTCTAGGAGGTCGCCGCGGTACTTCGGGAAGACCTTGCCGCGGCTCGGCTCCCCGACCGAGTGCCCGGCGCGTCCGATCCGCTGGAGCCCCCTCGCCACCGAGCCGGGCGACTCGACCTGGATCACGAGATCCACTGCCCCCATGTCGATGCCCAGCTCGAGGGAGGAGGTCGCGACGAGCGCGCGCAATCGCCCCGACTTCAGCTCGTCCTCTATCTGGAGCCGCTGCTCCCGCGCGATGGACCCGTGGTGCGCCTTCACGAGCTCCTCGCCGGCCAGCTCGTTCAGCCGCGCCGCCAGCCGCTCGGCCATCCGCCGCGCGTTGCAGAAGACGATCGTGGACCGGTGGTCGCGGATGAGGCTGAGCAGCTCGGGATCGATGGACGGCCAGATGCTGCGGCGCGCCGGACCGGCCGACGCCGGCCCGCTGGCCGGCTCGGGCAGCTCCTCGCCGAGCTTGGACATGTCCTCCACGGGCACGACGACGGTGACGTCGAGCTGCTTGCGCATCCCGGCGTCGACGATCGTCACCGGCCGCGGCTCCCCGTCCGTGCGACCTCCCATGAACCGGGCGATCTCCTCCAAGGGGCGCTGGGTCGCCGAGAGCCCGATGCGCTGGACCGGCTCTCCCACCCAGTGGTCCAGCCGCTCGAGCGAGAGCATCAGGTGGGAGCCGCGCTTCGTGGCGGCCACGGCGTGGATCTCGTCGACGATCACCCAGCGCACGCTCCGCAGGGTCTCGCGCGCCTGCGATGTGAGCATCAGGTAGAGCGACTCCGGGGTGGTGATCAGCACATCGGGCGGCGCCTTCGTGAGCGCTCTCCGCTCGGAGGGGGACGTGTCCCCGGTCCGTACGCCCACGGTGGGCTCGTGGACGGTCATCCCGAGCCTCTCGGCAGCGAGCGAGATGCCGCGTAGGGGGGCCCTCAGGTTCTTCTCGATGTCCACGGCCAGTGCGCGCAGGGGCGAGACGTACAGGACGCGGCAACGCTCCGCGTCCGGGGGGACGGGATCGACGGCCAGCCTGTCGAGCGCCCACAGGAACGCAGCGAGCGTCTTCCCCGAGCCGGTCGGCGCGCAGATCAGCGTGTGCTGTCCGGTCGCGATGGCCGGCCACCCGCGCTCCTGAGCGGGCGTGGGGGAGCCGAAGGTGGTCCTGAACCACTCCGCGGTGGGTGTCGAGAACATGCGCTCACGTTATCGCCGGTCGATCGTGGTGGGGTGCTGGGACGCGTGTGGTTCGATGGTCGTATGGTCCCCGACCGAGAGGCCGTGCAGGACTACCTGCGATACCTGGAAGGTCCCCGCCGCGCATCGGCACATACGGTGACCGCGTACCGCAACGACCTGGACGACCTCCTCGGGTTCTGCGAGCGCCGGGGGACGCCGCTGCGCGAGGTCGATCACCGGGTGCTGCGGTCCTGGCTCGCGTCCCTCGAGATTCGGGGCCTGTCCCGGTCGACGGTCCGGCGTCGGGCGGCGGCGGCACGCGGCCTGTTCCGGCACATGCAGCGCAACGGCCAGGTGACGTCGAACCCGGCCGAGCTCCTCTCGCTGCCGAAGGCGAAGACTCGGCTCCCGCGGGTCCTGCGGCAGGGCGAGGTAGGGGCGATCCTGGAACACACGGAGGAACGGGTCGGGGGCGGCGGACCCCCGCCCCCGGAGGCATGGCGCGACCTGGCCCTCGTCGAACTGCTCTACGACGCGGGTCTGCGCGCGGGGGAGGCGTGCGCCCTGGACGTCGACGACGTCGACCTCGACTCGGGCTGGGTGCGGGTGGAGCACGGGAAGGGCAACCGGACCCGGGTGGTCCCCCTGGCCGCCCCGGCCTCGTCGGCTCTCCAGGCCTACCTGAGGCACGGCCGGACCGACCTGGCCTCCCGCGGGACCGCGCCGGGGGCCGCCGTCTTCCTCAACGCCCGCGGCAAGAGGATGACGACGCGCGACGTCCGAAGGGTGCTCGAACGACTCGGCAACGCGGCGCTGGGGTCGCGTCCGGTCTGGCCGCACCTGCTGCGCCACTCCTTCGCCACCCACCTGCTCGAGGGCGGGGCCGACCTGCGCAGCGTGCAGGAGCTGCTCGGTCACGCCGACGTGGGGAGCACGCAGGTGTACACGCACGTGAGCGCGGAGCGTCTGCGGTCGGTCTACGATGCAAGTCACCCTCGTGCCTGAGATGGAGCAACGACCCGACGGCGCCTACCTGCAGGAGGTGTGGCGCTCGTACAAGGAGGACGGCTCCCTCGACGCGCGCGACCGCCTGATCCTGCACTACTCGCCGCTCGTGAAGTTCGTCGCCGGACGCGTGGGAGCCGGGCTCCCGAGCACCGTCGAGACCGCCGACCTCGTCTCGTACGGGATCCTGGGCCTGATCGACGCGCTGGCCAAGTTCGAGGTCGACCGCGGCATCAAGTTCGAGACGTACGCGATCCCGCGCATCCGAGGGGCGATCCTGGACGAGCTGCGCGCCCTCGACTGGGTCCCCCGCTCCGTGCGCTCGAAGGCTCGGGAGCTGCAGCGCGCCATGGGGAAGCTGGAGGCGGAGCTCCGCCGGACCCCCGAGGACGAGGAGCTTGCCCGCGAGCTCGGCATCGGCGTGGACGAGCTCCATGACCGTCTGGACGAGGTGGCGACGGTCTCGGTCGTCGCCCTGGAGGAGCTGCTTACCGTGGGCGGCGAGCGCGGAGAGCGCGTCTCCCTCCTGGACACCCTCCCGGACCTGCGGACGGAGTCGCCCGGGGAGCGCATGGAGGCGGACGAGGCGCGGGAGGCGCTGCTGGAGGCGATCCAGGGCCTCCGCGAACGCGAGAGGTGGGTCATCGCGCTCTACTACTTCGAGGGGATGACCCTCGCGCAGATAGGACAGACCCTGGGCGTCACCGAGTCCCGGGTCAGCCAGATCCACTCGAAGGCGGTCCTGTCCCTGCGCAACCGTCTCGGCGGCGACGTCCTGCGCGCCGCACCCTCCCGCGGACGGCTGCAGCGCCGCTGACCTGATAGGCTGCTGGGCGGCACCCGCTCTCGAGGGGTGACTACACACGCCCGGCGTCTTCCGGTGGAACCGCCGGCCGGGCGGAGGAGCAACCGGAAGGAGGAACGACCATGCCGCCAGTCAGCATGCGGCAGCTCTTGGAGGCCGGGGTCCACTTCGGCCACCAGACGCGCCGGTGGAACCCGAAGATGAAGAGGTTCATCTTCGCCGAGCGCAACGGCATCTACATCATCGACCTCGAGCAGACGATCCAGCTCCTCGAGGACGCGTACAACTTCGTGCGGGACCGGGCCGCGGCGGGCGGGACGATCCTGTTCGTAGGCACGAAGAAGCAGGCCCAGGACTCGGTGCGCAAGTTCGCGGAGTCGTGCGGCATGCCCTACGTCAACACCCGGTGGCTCGGCGGGATGCTGACGAACTTCCAGACGATGAAGAAGAGGATCGAGCGCCTGCAGCAGCTCCAGGACTACGAGGAGCAGGGCATCTTCGACACCATGTCGAAGAAGGAGATCCTACGCCTGCGCCACGAGCGGGAGAAGCTCGAGAAGAACCTCTACGGCGTGCGCGAGATGGGCAAGCTCCCCGACGCGGTCTTCGTCATCGACACCCGCAAGGAGCAGATCGCCGTGCAGGAGGCGCGCCGGCTTGGGATCTCGATCGTCGCGCTCGTGGACACCAACTGCGACCCCGACGAGGTCGACCTCGTGATCCCGGGCAACGACGACGCGATCCGTTCCGCCCACCTGCTCTGCCGGGTCATGGCCGACGCCGTCATGGAGGGCCGTGCCCAGCTCCCGTCGCAGGTCTTCGAGCCGGACGTGCCCGAGGAGGAACCCGAGGTCGCGCTCGAGCCGGACACCGAGGCCGCGCCGATCGCGGGCGGCGAGAACGACGAGGAGAAGTGATGGCCGAGATCAGCGCAGCCGACGTCAAGAAGCTCCGCGACGCCACGGGCGCCGGGATGATGGACTGCAAGAAGGCGCTGCAGGAGGCGGACGGCGACATCGAGAAGGCGCGGGTCATCCTGCGCGAGAAGGGTCTCGCCGACGCCGCCAAGCGGAAGGGACGCGAGGCCAGCGAGGGCCTCGTCCACGCCTACCTGCACGCGCCGACCCCCGGGATCCCCCCGAAGGTCGGCGTCCTGTTGGAGCTGACCTGCGAGACCGACTTCGTGGCCAAGACCGACGACTTCAAGACCCTGGCCCAGGACATCGCGCTCCACATCGCGGCGGCGAAGCCTCAGTGGCTCACCTCCGAGGAGGTGCCCGAGGACGTCCTGACCACGGAGCGGGAGCTGGCCGCGAAGAAGGTGGAGGGCAAGCCGGAGAACGTGGTCCAGAAGGCGACCGAGGGCGCGGTGAAGAAGTTCCTCGCCCAGGAGGTCCTCCTCGAGCAGAAGTGGATCCGGGACGAGAAGCAGACCATCCGGGAGCTGATCGACTCGTTCGCCGGCAAGATCGGCGAGAACATCTCGGTCCGCCGCTTCGTCCGATACCAGGTCGCCGAGTCGCTCGACTGAGCCCGTGAAGACGGAGAGCGCGCCCGACCGGACGGCAGGTGACGGTCCGTCGCGGTACCGCCGTGTGCTCCTGAAGCTGTCCGGCGAGTCGTTCGCTCCCGGCGAGGGACAGGGCGTCGACCTGGAGACGATCCACCGGATCGCGGGTGAGCTAGCCGAGGTCCTGCGGTCCGGGGTCGAGATCGCGGTCGTCGTGGGCGGAGGCAACATCTTCCGCGGCAACGCCGGCGAGGCGCGCGGGATGGACCGGGCGACCGCCGACTACATGGGCATGCTCGCCACGGTCATCAACGCCCTCGCGCTGCGCGACGCGCTCCAGCAGCAGGACGTCGAGACGCGCGTGCAGACGGCCATCTGGATGCAGGAGGTGGCCGAGCCCTTCATCCGGGGGAAGGCCCTCAGACACCTCGAGAAGGGCCGGGTGGTCATCTTCGCGGCTGGGACCGGCAACCCCTACTTCTCGACGGACACCACCGCCGCCCTGCGAGCGCTCGAGGTGGGGGCCGAGGCGATCCTGATGGGCAAGCGCGTGGACGGGGTCTACGACTCCGACCCGATGACTAACCCCGATGCCGTCTTCCTGCCGAACCTCACCTACATGCAGGTCCTCGAGCGCGACCTGAAGGTGATGGACGCGACGGCCATCGCCCTGTGCAAGGACTACGGGATCCCGATCCACGTCTTCAACCTCCTCGGCTCGGGCAACATCAAGCGCGTGGTCGAGGGAGCCGAGATCGGGACGATCGTCCGCTGACGTCAGGAGGCTGAGCGATGTCGACGCCGGAAGCCCAGCAGGTCCTCAAGGAGGCAGACCGCAAGATGGACGGGGCTGTCAAGGTGTGCCAGGACGACCTCGCCGCCATCCGCACCGGACGAGCCTCCCCCGCGCTCGTCGAGCGGATCACGATCGACTACTACGGCACCCCGACCCCCCTGAACCAGCTCGCGCAGCTCAACACCCCGGAGGCCCGGCTCCTGGTGATCCAGCCCTACGACAAGAGCACGATCCCGTCCATCGAGAAGGCGGTCATGCAGTCCGACCTGGGGGTGACCCCTTCCAACGACGGGAGCGTCATCAGGCTCCCGTTCCCAGCGCTGACCGAGGATCGCCGCAAGGACCTGGTGAAGGTCGCGCACAAGCGGGCCGAGGACGGGCGGGTCGCCGTGCGCAACGTCCGCCGCCACGCCAAGGACGAGCTCGAGAAGATGTCGAAGGACGGGACGATCTCCCAGGACGAGCTGCACCGGGCCGAGAAGCAGCTCCAGCAGGAGACCGACAGCCACGTCAAGCGGATCGACGAGATGCTCGCCACCAAGGAGCAGGAGCTCTCCGAGGTCTGACCTATGGACGCCGCCCCGCAGCCGCCCGGGGCGGCGGCAGCAGCCGACCGGCCCAGGTCGCTCAAGGCGGCCGTGGGGTTCGGGATCGTCCTCGCGGTCGTCGTCATCGCGTCGCTGCTGATCAGTCCGCTCACCTTCTTCCTGTTCGCGGCCGTCGTCCTGCTCGTTGCCCAGGCCGAGCTCTACGCGGTGCTGAAGGCATCCGGGTACGCGCCCGCCGCGATGCTCGGGCTCGTGTGTGGAGCGGTCCTCCTCGCCTCTACCTACGTGTGGGGCCCCCTCGCGCTCGCCCTGTCGCTCACCCTCCCCGTCCCGCTGCTGCTCGTCTGGGCCGTCACCGTCCCGGTCGAGCGGGTCCGGTCCACGATCGCGTCCACCTACCTCGGCGTGGTCTACGGGCCCTTCCTGGCCGGCTTCGCCGTCCTGCTCCTGCGTGAGGAGCACGGGCGCGCGCTGATAGTCGCGTTCGTCGGGATGACGGCCGTCCTCGACTCGGGCGCCTACCTCGTCGGGCGCAAGCTGGGCCGCCACCGCATGGCGCCGCGCACGAGCCCGAAGAAGTCGTGGGAGGGGTTCCTGGGGGGTTCGCTCATAACGGTGGGTCTGTCCGCGCTGGTCCTGCCGCTCTTCGAGCCCTTCGACGTGAGCCTGGCCGTCCGGCTCGCCATCGTGATGTCGCTCGTCTCCCCGATGGGGGACCTGGCCGAGTCGCTCGTGAAACGCGACCTGGGGGTGAAGGACATGGGCACGCTGCTCCCGGGACACGGCGGCGCCTTCGACCGTGTGGACTCGATCGTGTACAGCGCTCCCGTGGCCTACTTCGTTCTCGTGACCCTCGGGTGGGCCCAGTGACCACGGTCACCGTCCTCGGCTCGACCGGGTCGGTCGGGACGCAGGCGCTGGACGTCGTCCGGGCCTGCCCCGACCGGTTCACGGTGGCCGCCGTCGCGGCCAACACCGACGTCGACGCGGTGGCCGCCCAGATGGACGAGTTCGAGGTGAGGGTGGCGGCGATGTCCGACGAGGGGGCGGCGGCTGCGCTGCGGGAGCGGGTCCCGGGAGCCGAGGTGCTGTCCGGACCCGAGGGGCTCGTCGAACTCGCTTCCCGCGGGTCGGACGTCGTCCTCAACGCGGTGCTCGGCGCGGTGGGGCTGAGGGCGACGCTCACCGCGCTCGACTCCGGACGCCTGGTGGCGCTCGCCAACAAGGAGTCCTGCGTCGCCGGGGGGCCGCTCGTCCGGGCCCGGCTCGAGTCGGGAGCCCGGCTCGTCCCCGTCGACTCGGAGCATGCGGCCGTGCACATGTGTCTGGTCGGAGAGGACCCGGCCGGCGTGCGCGAGATCGTCCTCACCGCTTCGGGCGGGCCCTTCCGAGGCCGGACCGACCTGGAGGGCATCACCCCAGAAGACGCCCTGGCCCACCCCACCTGGTCGATGGGACCGAAGATCACCGTCGACTCGGCCACCTTGATGAACAAGGGGCTCGAGGTGATCGAGGCTCACGTGCTCTTCGGCGCCCCCTACGACGACATCGATGTGGTCGTGCACCCGCAGTCGGTCGTCCACTGCCTGGTGGGCTTCGCGGACGGGTCGTGGAAGGCCTCGATGTCCCCCCCGGACATGCGCGTCCCGATCGCGTACGCGCTCGGCGGAGGGGAGCGGCCGGATTGGGGAGCCGAACGCACCGACTGGACCTCGATGCGCGACCTCACCTTCGAGCCGGTCGACCGAGCCACCTTCCGCTGCCTGGACCTCGCCTACGAGGCGGGAC
>Ga0247713_1001150_pt1 | contig 13778 bp, 15 predicted proteins | sample 21E_NmetaG_FD_189936 | JGI IMG/M metagenome (GOLD analysis project Ga0247713, IMG submission 189936) | Soil microbial communities from hillslope of Landscape Evolution Observatory, University of Arizona, Oracle, AZ, United States - 2-1-E_N | ecosystem: Engineered > Artificial ecosystem >... | reverse complement strand
TCCGGCTCCTGCGGCGCCGCGCATCCACGTCCCGTCCGACGACGTCGGTGCGGCCGCGGACGACGCGTCGAGCGGCGACGCGCCGGAGGGTGCGTCGGCCGACGGCGAGGGGAACGGCGACCGCCCGGCGCAGAAGCGCACCCGCCGCGGCTCGCGCGGGGGCCGCAACCGGAAGAAGAAGGCCGTCGCCGCGGGTGGCGCAGCCGCGGGCGAGGCCGGCGCCGAGACGGCCGACGCCGACGCCGACGCGGACGCGGCGCCCGAGCCCGTCCAGCCGGAGCCGGAGGCGCGCGAGCCCGAGGCCGCCCCCGAAGCCGAGCAGGAGCCGTCCGACGACTGGGAGTACACGCCGATGTCGGAGTGGGACCTGCGCTAGTCGGCCGGCCGCGGGCGGAACCAGAGCGCGTAGATCGCGGCGCTCGCGACGAGGACGAGCGCCCAGCCCCACGAGAGGCTCGGCTGGAGCACGTCCGGGAGCCGCGCGCCCGTCCACCCGCGCTTCACCACCTGCTCGTTCCAGAAGTCCTCGGCGGCGATCGTCAGCCCGTACGCGAGCATCAGCGAGAGGTACGCGGCGGTGGCGGTGCGCAGGCGCCGCATGCGCATCCCGCCGAGCGAGCGGCTGAGGCCGAGCGCCGCGAGCGCGAGCAGCACGCCGTCCATCCCGTGGTGGCGACCGAGGTGCACCGCCGCGATCTCCTCGCCGGGCGGGACCGTCTCCGCGAGGAACGGCCACGGCGCGTAGAAGCCGACCTCGGCGAAGAGCCACGGGATCGAGGCGAGCGCGAGGAGCGCGAGGAGGACGAGCCGGAGCCGGTCGCCGCGGGCGCGCCGGTCCGAGCGGCCGGCGCCGCCGTGCCGGAGCGCCCACGCGAACAGCGCCACCACGATCGCCACGCCGGCCGCGGGGAGCGCGTTCGCCGGACGCGCGTCGAGGTCGTCCGCGCTGACGACGCCGGGAACGGCGACGACGGCGCACAGGAGCGTCGCCACGACGGCGGCGACCGCGACGAGGCGCGGCGCCAGCGGCGCGACGCGGTCGACGGCGAGCGGGAGGATGCCGAGCGCGATCAGCGCGACGGGGTAGTTCAGGTAGACGAGCGTCCGGCTGGCCCCGCCCGCGAGGCCCTCGAAGGTCGTGTGGTACAGCACCTCCGGCGGCAGCCGCGCGTACGTGACGAAGGTGGCGACGCCGACGAGCGCGAGCAGGATCAGGAGCGCGAGCGCCTCGCGCAGGACCGGACGCGGCGTGGGTGGCGAGCCGGCGCGCACCTCGGCTACACTTCCGCGTGCTCGCGGGCACCCCTGCCCGCGTTTCTCGCGCTATGAGTTACGCCGTCATCTCACTCGGAGGCAAGCAGTACCGCGTCCGCGAGGGCGAGCGGCTGCTCGTGGACCGGCTCCCGAACGACGAGGGGCAGACCTTCACGCCGCGCGTCCTCCTGACCGGCGGCGACGGCGACCCGCAGCTCTCGCCCGACGGCGTCACCGTCACCGCGCGCGTCGTCGGCCACGTGCTCGGCGAGAAGGTGCGGATCGGCAAGTACCGCCCGAAGAGCGGGTACCGCCGTCACACGGGGTATCGCAGCCGGCTCTCGCAGATCGAGATCGAGTCGATCGCGACCGGCAAGGCGTCGCGTCCGGCCGCGAAGGCCGAGCCCGCGGCGGCTGCGGACGAGCAGCCGCAGGCGCAGGACGCCGCTCCGGTCGGCTACGAGGGCCTCAAGGTGGCCGAGGTCGCCGCGTGGGCGGAGGGGCGGCACGTGGACGAGCTGCGGCTCGCGCTCGAGTACGAGCAGGCGCACGCCGCCCGCAAGGGCGCGGTCGGCGCGCTCGAGGCCGCGATCGCGAAGCAGGAGGAGGGTCGCTAGATGGCACACAAGAAGGGTCTCGGCTCCTCGCGCAACGGGCGCGACTCGAACCCGAAGATGCTCGGCGTCAAGGTCTTCGACGGCCAGCCGGTGACGACGGGGATGATCATCGTCCGCCAGCGCGGGACGCGGTTCCGCCCGGGCCCCGGGACCGGCCTCGGCCGCGACGACACGATCTTCGCCATGCAGGACGGCAAGGTCGCGTTCCGCACGAGCGGCGACCGCCGCTTCGTCACCGTCGTCCCGGCCTGAACGTCCGCGGCCCCGTGACGGGCCGCTAGCGGAGAGACTGCGGTTCGTGTTCCAGGACAGGGCACGCATCCACGTGCAGGCGGGGCGCGGCGGCGACGGCGCGCTCTCGTTCCGTCGCGAGAAGTACGTGCCGAAGGGCGGGCCCGACGGCGGCGACGGCGGGCGGGGCGGCGACGTCGTCGTCGTCGCCGATCCCGACCTCCGCGACCTGTCGGCCTTCCGGACGCGCCACCACGTCCGCGCTGCGCGCGGCGGGAACGGCGGCGGCTCGCGGAAGCACGGCGCCGACGGAGCCGACGCGGAGCTCCGCGTCCCCGTCGGGACGCAGATCCTCGACGAGGACGGCAACGTCGTGGCCGACCTCGCGGCGCCGGCGGCGCGCGCGGTCGTGGCGCGCGGCGGCGAGGGCGGGCGCGGGAACGCGCGCTTCGCGACGCCGACGCGCCAGACGCCGCGGTTCGCCGAGGTGGGCTCGCCCGGGGAGGAGACGACGATCGACCTCCACCTGAAGCTGCTCGCGGACGCCGCGCTCGTGGGGCTCCCGAACGCAGGGAAGTCGTCGCTCCTGCGGCGGATCTCGAACGCGAAGCCGAAGGTGGGCGCGTACCCGTTCACGACGCTCGCGCCCGTCCTCGGGACGGTCGACGCGCCGGGCGCCGATCGCCAGTTGACGGTCGCCGACGTGCCGGGGCTGATCGAGGGGGCGAGCGAGGGCGTCGGGCTCGGGCACGAGTTCCTCGCGCACCTCGAGCGCGCGCGCCTGCTCGTCCACGTCGTCGACGCGGCGGCGGGTGACCCGTCGGCGCAGTTCGCCACCATCGACCGCGAGCTGCGCGAGTACGGCGCGGGGCTCGAGGACCTGCCCCAGGTGGTGGTGCTGAACAAGCTCGACCTCCTGCCGGAGCCGCCGTCGTTCGCGGTCGACGACCCGCGGGTGCTGCGTGTGTTCGCGCTGTCGACGGTCACCGGCGAGGGCGTCGAGCCGTTCCGCCGAGCGCTGTTCGAGCTCTGCCCGCCGGCGGAGGCGCCGGTCGCGGCCGGTCCGGCGGAGCTCGTCGAGTTCCTCGTCTACCGCCCACGGCCCGAGCGGCGCGCGTACCGGATCTTCCGCACCGACCGCGGCTTCCGCGTCGTCGGGTCGCCGCCGGCGGACGAGCAGGAGCTCGAGGCGGCGCTGAAGGCGGCGGGCGCGCGGAGCGGGGACGAGGTCGAGGTCGGCGACGAGACGCTGGAGTGGGAGTGAGGACGACCGGCCTCCTCGGCGGCGCGTTCGACCCGCCGCACCATGGTCACGTCGCGCTCGCCGACGCCGCGATCGCGCACTTCGACCTCGTGCGGCTGCTCGTCATCCCCACCGGCGTCGCGCCGCACAAGCACGTCGAGACCGACGCTGAGACGCGGTGCCGCCTCGCAGCCGCCGCGTTCGCCGGTCGGCCGCGCGTCGAGATCTCGCGCTGGGAGATCGAGCGCGGCGAGCCGTCGTACACGATCGAGACGACGCGGTGGGCGAAGCAGCTCTACGGCGACATCGTCTTCCTCGTGGGCGCGGACCAGTTCGCGAGCCTCCACGCCTGGAAGGACCCGGAGGAGGTGCTGCGGCTCGCACGGCTCGGCGTCGCCACGCGTCCGGGCTACGAGCGCGAGGAGCTCGAGCGCCTGCGGCAGACGCTGCCCGACCCGTCGCGGGTGGAGCTGTTCGAGATCCCGCCGTGGCCGGTGTCGTCGACGGAGGTTCGCGACCGGCTCCGCCGCGGCCAGCCCGTGGACGGGCTCGTGCCGCCGCCCGTCGCGGCGCTCATCGCCGAGCTCGGCCTCTACGGCGCGCGTGACGTCCGCGGGCGCGGGGTACACTGACCTCCCGAGTCCGAAAGGCGTCGAACCCGCTCTGAACCCGCTCGAACAGGCCCGCCGCGTCGCCGCTCTCGCCCAGGAGAAGCTGGCGAGGGACGTCGTCATCCTCGACATGCGGCCGGTGTGCAGCTACACCGACTACTTCGTCCTCGCTACGGGGAACAACCCGCGCCAGACGAAGGCGATCTACGACGAGGTGCGCGAGGCGCTGAAGCGCGACGAGCGGCTCGTCCCGAGGATGGTCGAGGGCGAGCGCGAGGCGACGTGGATCGTCGCCGACTACCTCGACGTCGTCCTCCACGTCTTCACGCCCGAGGCGCGGCTGTTCTACCGGCTCGAGGAGCTGTGGGACGACGTTCCCGCGATCGAGGTCGAAGCCGCCGCCGGCTGAGCCGCGCCGCGCTGCGTTGTCAGTTTAGGACACGGCCCGTCCGCTGCCCCCGCTACGTTTGCGGGTATGACAACAGATCAGAAAGGCGCAGTTGCTCAGGCGAAGATCGTCGCTCGCGCCGTCGAGCTGGGGATCCCGGTCCTGTGGCCGCTCAACGACGGCCTCCGCTACGACCTCGTGTTCGACGTGGGGACGCTGGTGCGGGTGCAGTGCAAGTGGGCGCGGCGGCGAGGCGACGCCGTCGTCGTGCCGATGCGGACGTGTCGGCGCGGCGCCGGCGGCCTCGTTCGAACGGCATACACGTCCGCGGAGATCGACGCGGTCGCCGCGTTCGTGCCGGAGCTCGACGAGTGCTTCTACGTGCCGATGGCGCCGTTCGACGGGCAGACGATGGTGAACCTCCGTCTCTCGCGCCCGCGGAACAACCAGCGGCGGGGCATCCACTGGGCGAAGGACTACGAGTTCGGCGCTACACTTGGCGCCGCGGGGCCATAGCTCAGCTGGGAGAGCGCCTGCGTGGCACGCAGGAGGTCGGCGGTTCGAGCCCGCCTGGCTCCATCCGCGAATCCCTCGAACGAGGGAGCATGGATTCCCCAGCGGCGGCATCTCCATCCGTACATGCACGGAGACGACGGAGCACGCATGACGGGGGAACGCCAGAACGCACTCTGGAGCTCGTCCCGCCGCGACGGTCGCCGGCGCTGACGCGCCCGCGCTACGCCGCGGTGCGCAGCGCCTCGATCTCGCGCCGCATCGCGAGCCGCTCGAGTGCCTGCGACTCGAGCTGCCGCACCCGCTCGCGCGTGAGGCCCATCATCCGGCCGATCGACTCGAGCGACTGCGGTTCGGTCTCGGCGTCGAGGCCGTAGCGCAGGGTGAGGACGCGCCGCTCGCGCTCCGGCAGCTCGTCGAGCGCCTTCCGCAGCGTCTCCTGCTCGAGGCTGACCTGGACCTCCTCCTCGAGCGGCGCCTGCTCCGACGCGAACAGGTCGCCGAGCGAGCTCGCGTCGCCCTCGTCGCCGAGCGGCCGGTCGAGGCTCGTGACGGCGCGCGCCGCGTTGCGGACCTCGCGCACGTGCTTCGTCGACAGCTTCGCCGCCTTCGCGATCTCGGCATCGGTGGGCGGGCGCTCCAGCTTCGCCATCAGCTCCCGCTCCGCGCGCGCGATCTTCTGCTCGCGCTCGGCGATGTGGACCGGGATGCGGATCGTGCGCGACTTGTTCGCGACGCCGCGCTGCACCGCCTGGCGGATCCACCACGTCGCGTACGTCGAGAACTTGAACCCGCGGCGCCAGTCGAACTTCTCGACGGCGCGGATCAGCCCGATGATCCCCTCCTGGATCAGGTCGAGGAGCGAGAGCCCGTGCCCCTGGTACTTCTTCGCGATCGAGACCACGAGCCGTAGGTTCGAGTTGATCATCCGGTCCTTCGCCGCCTTGTCGCCCCGCTCGATGCGCTTCGCGAGCTCGACCTCCTCGGCGGCCGTCAGCAGCGGGTAGCGCGCCGCCTCGTTCAGGAACAGTTGCAGCGCGTCGGTCGTGGCGCTCGTCAGGTCGCCGTTGACGTAGGTGGTCTGGACTTCCTTCTCGACGCGGCCGCAGTCGTCGGTGAGCTCGATTCCGCGCTCGTCGAGCTGGCGGTAGAGCGCGTCGAGCTCGTCGTCGTCGAGCTCGACGTCCTGGATGAACTCGCCGAACTCGGACAGGTTCAGGCAGCCCTGCTCCTCGCCCTTTTCGAGCAGCGTGGTGATCTCGACGTGGGTCATCCGTGGAGCTATATCCATGCTCCCACCGGGGCTAACCTCGGGTCCGCGCCGTCCGTTTCGGACACTTGGCAGCGGCTCCCGCGCGGTGTAGAAGCGGCTGGTGCACTCCCGTCGCACTTCCGTGCCAGACGCGTTGCAGTGCCGCGCCTACCGTCGACTGAGTCCAGTCGAGAGGAGGTCGGAATGCAGCATCTGTGGAAGGCCGGCATGGTCGCCGCGGTCGCGGCCGTCGCGGTTGCGTTGGCACCTGCGGCGCTCGCCGCGGGCCCGCCGCCAGACAAGGGGCGCGGCCCCGGGCCCGAGGCGGGGTGGAAGGTGACGCGGCTCGACGACAGCGGCCGCGTGCTCGACGTGCGCTCCGGCACGGGGCCGGCGCCCGCGCGGGACGAGGTCGGCGTGACGAGCCTCAGCGGCTGCAACAGCGTCGACGTCTGGCGCAACAGCTACACGGCGCTCGGGACGCTCGCGTACCGCTTCCACCAGGTGAAGCACTGGTGCTGGAGCTTCCCGCGGATCACGAGCGTGAGCGTCGGGACCTACGTCAGCGACCGCACGTTCACGTACTACTACCGAGGCATCGTCGGGCAGCACGACTTCTTCTACCCGCTGTGGAGCGGCGACGGCGGGCGCGGAGGTCACGACTCGATGCGTCAGGCCGCCTTCGAGAACTGCGTCCTCACCTACGGGTGCATCAAGGCGGAGTACCCGCTGGTGCAGATCTGGGTCAACGGCGACGGCTGGTGGTTCTACTACACCGCCATGCACTAGCGGGACCGACGACGGTGGAGCGCCTCCGGTGGAGGAACCTGAGCTTCTGGGAGCGGCTGTGGATCTTCCTGGTCACCCTGCTCGCGTTCTTCCTCGTGTTCGGGGCGCTCCACCTCGTCGGGTTCCCGTGGCGTGACCCGGACGGCGCGCGTGTCGTGACCGTCCCGAGTCGCAGCCGGTAGGCCGCCGGCTGCCGCGGCGACCTCGCCTACACTCCCGGGATGGAGCAGGCGCTCGTCGAGATCGGGTTCATGATGTTCGTCCTCAAGCTCCCGATCGTGTACCTCTTCGGCGTCGTCTGGTGGGCCGTTCGCGCGAGCGAGCCGCCTACGGACGAGCTGCCGGTCGCGCCGGTGGAGCCGCCGTGTCCGTGGGATCGCCGCCGGCGCCGTCCGCCCACGCCGCGCGGAGGGTCGCCGCGCGCACGCGCCGCAGCGCGGACTAGAGTCTCGGCGTGAGCGTCTCTCCCGTCTCCCGCCCGCGCACGGCAGAGACCGTCGCCGGGCTGATGGCGTCGCTCGCGCTCTTCGTCAGCCTCATCGGGGTCGTCCACCGGCCGGTCCGCGTCATCCCCGCCGCGATCGTCGTGGCGATCGTCGCGGCGGTGATCGGCGGCCGGCACGCGCGGCTCGCCGGCGTCGCGACAGCCGTGACCGTCGTCGCCTTCGTCGTCGGGATGACGATCGCGTCGGCGACCGGTCGTCCGCTCTGGTAGCGCGGCGGCGCCTGCGCCGCGGCGCACTGCTACAACACGTGGTGTGAGCAGACCGGACGTCGACGGGCTGAACGCGGGGTACGCGCAGCTCCTCCTGGACGAGTACCTCGAGAACCCCGAGGGCGTTCCGGCCGAGTGGCGCACGCTGTTCGAGAGCGGCGACACGGACATCGTCGCCGGGCTCCCGGGGCTCGCGCGGCTGCTCGACGCGGCGCGCCGCGACGGCGGCAACGGCGCGCATGCGGCGCCGGCCGCGGAGGCGCCGACCGCGCCCGCTCCGGACGCGGCGCCCGTCACGGATCGCGCGCTCCTCGACGGCGTCGCAGCCGCGACTGCGCTCGTGAAGGCGTTTCGCACGCACGGGCACCTCGTCGCGCGCCTCGATCCGCTCGGGAACGAGCCGCCGGGCGATCCGGCGCTCGACCCGGAGTGGCTGGGGCTGACGGAGGAGATCCAGCGGCGCATCCCCGCGTCGGTCCTGCGCCTGTCGGTCGAGGGGGAGACGCTCGCCGACGCGCTCCCGCGCCTCCAGGAGACGTACTGCGGCACGATCGCGTACGAGGTCGAGCACATCTCCGACCACGAGCAGCGCGTCTGGCTGCGGCAGGCGATCGAGTCCGGGAGGTACCGCCGCCCGCTCGACGCGGAGCAGCGGCGGCTGCTGCTCGAGCGGCTCAGCGAGGTCGAGGGCTTCGAGCAGTACCTGCGCCGTGCGTTCCTCGGCCAGAAGCAGTTCTCGGTCGAGGGCCTCGACGTCCTCGTGCCGATGCTCGACGACGCGATCGAGAAGGCGGCCGAGAACGGCGCGCACGAGATCGTGCTCGGCATGGCGCACCGGGGTCGGCTGAACGTCCTCACGCACACCGTCGGCCGTCCGTACGAGACGATCCTCCGCGAGTTCGAGGGCGAGCGGACGCTCGACGCCGTCAGCGCCGATCCCGAGGGCGGGACCGGCGACGTGAAGTACCACCTCGGCGCGCGCGGCACGCGGCAGACGGCCGCCGGTGAGATCACCATCACGCTGGCGTCGAACCCGAGCCACCTCGAGGCGGTCGACCCCGTCGTCGAGGGGTGGACGCGCGCCAAGCAGACCGACCACTCCTCCGGCGCCGGCCGGCACGATCCGACCGTCGCCGTGCCGATCCTGATCCACGGGGACGCGTCGTTCGCCGGCCAGGGCGTGGTGGCGGAGACGCTGAACCTCGCCGACCTCGTCGGCTACACGACCGGCGGCACGCTCCACATCATCGCCAACAACCAGATCGGGTTCACGACGAGCCCCGCCGAGGGGCGTTCGACGCGCTACGCGAGCGACCTCGCGAAGGGCTACGACATCCCGATCATCCACGTGAACGCGGACGACCCGGAGGCCGCGATCTCGGCCGTCCGCCTCGCGATGGCGTTCCGGCGCCGCTTCGGGATCGACGTCGTCATCGATCTCGTCGGCTACCGCCGCCACGGCCACAACGAGCAGGACGAGGCGGCGTACACGCAGCCGCTGATGGCAGAGCGGATCGCGTCGCACCCGACGGTGCGCGAGCAGTTCGCGTCACGGCTCGTCGCCGAGGGCGCGATCCCGCAGGAGGACGCCGATCGCCTCGTCAAGGACGTGCAGGCGCGGCTCCGGGCGGCCCACGAGTCGCTGCGCGCGACGTTCGGCGAGGAGATCCCGGCGAAGACGCGGCACGAGCGCGTTCCGGCGGGCTCGGGCGCCGACGTCGTCACCGCCGTCCCGGCCGAGCGGCTGCGCGCGCTGAACGAGGAGCTGCTGCGCGTCCCGGACGGATTCGAGCCGAGCCCGAAGCTGTACCGCCAGCTGGAGCGTCGCCGCGCCGCGCTCGACGAAGGCGGGATCGACTGGGGCCAGGCGGAGGCGCTCGCGTTCGCGAGCCTGCTCGTGGACGGGATTCCGGTCCGCCTGACGGGGCAGGACACCGAGCGCGGGACGTTCTCGCACCGGCACGCCGTCCTCCACGACCATCGCACGGGCGAGCGGTACGCGCCGATCCAGAACCTCCGCGACGCGACGGCGTCGTTCGAGGTGCACAACTCGCCGCTGTCGGAGTTCGGCGCGCTCGGGTTCGAGTACGGCTACTCCGTCGCGGCGGGCGAGGCGCTCGTCCTCTGGGAGGCGCAGTTCGGCGACTTCGTGAACGGCGCGCAAGTGGTGATCGACCAGTTCATCGTCTCGGGACTGTCGAAGTGGAAGCAGACGTCGCGGCTGACGCTGCTGCTCCCGCACGGGTACGAGGGCAACGGCCCCGAGCACTCGAGCGCGCGCCTCGAGCGGTTCCTGTCGCTCGCCGCGCAGGAGAACATCCGCGTCGCGAACTGCACGACCTCGGCGCAGTACTTCCACCTCGTCCGCCGGCAGGCGCTCGACCCGACGGGGCGGCCGCTCGTCGTGATGACGCCGAAGGGCCTGCTCCGGCTGAAGGAGGCAGCGTCGACGCTCGACGACCTCAGCGGCGGCGCGTTCCGCCCCGTCCTCGACGACCCCCGCCCCGACCGCGACGCCGTCCGGCGGCTCGTCCTGTGCACCGGGAAGGTCTATTACGACCTCGCCGGGCACGAGGCGCGCGAGGGCGCCGGCGACGTCGCGATCGCGCGGCTCGAGCAGCTCTACCCGTTCCCGGTCGTCGCCGCGGCGGAGCTCGTCGCCTCGTACCCCTCGCTCGAGGAGGTCGTCTGGACGCAGGAGGAGCCGCAGAACATGGGCGCGTGGCGGGCGATCCGGCACCGCCTCGACGAGGCGGCGCGCAACCTCCCCGTCCGGTACGTCGGGCGGCCGTGGCGCGCGAGCCCGAGCGAGGGCTATCCGACGGCGCACCTCATCGAGCAGGACCGGATCTCGCGGGAGGCGCTCGTCCGGGCCTAGGGCGTCGGGCGCTTCGAGCGCGCCGCGCGCGCCGCCTTCACGGCGCGCGCCGCGAGCTTCGGCCCGTGCGTCCGCGTCGCGCGCAGCACCGCCTGCCGCTGCTTCGGAGGCAGCCGGCGCCAGACGTCGACGGCGGTGAGCGCGAGGCCGAGCGGCCCGATGCGAAACGGACGAGGCACGCCGCCATGATCGCACGACGCTCAACCTTTCGCGGCGGAGAGCCGACAAGACCCGTAGTGCCGGCGTCGGCACGTCTGCCGCTACCCGAGAGCGAGGACCGAGCAGGATGAGCTTCAAGCTCAAACTCGTCGCCTACTTCGTGCTTCTGTCGTTGCTGCCGCTCGCGGCGGCGTTCGCCGGCTTCAGCGCGGTGGTGGCGCGCAGCGAGACGCGGCTCGTCGACGCGCAGCTCGGCTCGGCCCTGCGCGCGAGCCTCGTCGCGTACGAGGAGGAGCTGGCGAGCGCCGATCGTCTCGCGACGAGCCTGGCGACGAACCTCGAGTTCCAGGAGGCGCTCGCGGGCTACGACATCGGAGAGCTGTACCGGCTGCTCGACGGCAGCCCCACGCTGCGCGTCCTCGCCGGCGAGTTCACCGTGGGGAACACGTTCGCGCGCGCCGCCGAGGCGAAGGTCTCCGTCTTCTCGCCCACCGGCCCGAGCGGCGTCGCCCTCGGGACGGTCATCGCCGCCGTGCCCTTCGACGAGGCGCTCGTCGAGCGACTGAAGCGGCGCTCCGGCCTCGCCGACGAGGAGCAGGTGCTGCTGGTCGACGACGGCCGCATCATCGCGGGCCGGCGCGGCACCGGCGGCGAGGTCTCGATCCGGCCCGGGCAGACGGCGACGGTGACGATCGGCGGCCGCGAGTACCGCGCCATCGGCGCGGCCGTGCGCGACGGCGGCGGCGCGACGCTCGCCGTCCTCGCGCCTCAGGCCCGGATCGAGGCTGCGACGGCCGCCGCGCGAATGCGGCTGCTGCTCGCCCTCGCGGCGTCGCTCGTGCTCGTCGCGCTCGTCGCGTACCTCGAGGGGCGCTCCATCGTCACGGCGCTCCGCCGGCTCGTCCACGCGGCCGACGGCCTCGCGATGGGGCGCCTGAACGAGCGCGTCGCCGTCCGCGGGAACGACGAGTTCGCGCTGCTCGCGCGCTCGTTCAACGACATGGCGGAGGAGCTGCAGGCGCGGCTGGAAGACCTCGAGGCGGAACGCCGCCGGCTCCGCGACGCGACCGCGCGGTTCGGCGAGGCGCTGTCGGTGACGCACGACGTCGACCAGCTCCTGCGCGCGATCGTCGACACGGCGGTCGAGGCGACGCGCGCCCGCGGTGGGCTCCTGCTGGGGCGCGACGGCCAGCTCGTGCAGGTCGGCGACCCCGACTCCGGCGCCGACCGGTTCGAGCTGCCGCTGATCGCCGGGCAGCACGACTTCGGCCGCCTCGTCCTCACCGGCCCCGGCTTCAGCACGCAGGACATCGAGACCGCGACGCTCCTCGCCGGGCACGCGACCGTCGCCCTCGAGAACGCGCGCCTGCACCGGATCGTCGAGCGGCAGGCGCTCGTCGACGGCCTCACGTCGCTGGCGAACCGGCGGCACGCGGAGGAGACGCTCGCGGCCGAGTTCGCGCGGGCGGAGCGCTTCGGCACGCCGCTCTCGCTGGTCATGGCCGACATCGACGGGTTCAAGGCGGTGAACGACCGCTTCGGCCACCCGGCGGGCGACGGCGTCCTGCGCGAGTTCGCCGTCGTCCTCCGCGAGGCGCTGCGCGAGATCGACGTGGCTGCGCGGTGGGGCGGCGAGGAGTTCGTCCTCGTCCTCCCCGGGACGGACGCCGTCGGCGCGGCACTCGTCGCCGAGCGCGTCCGGACTGCGTTCGAGGAGCGGACGATCCTCGCTCCGGACGGCGCGCCGATGCGCGTCACCGCGAGCTTCGGCGTCGCGGCGGTCCCCGGCACCGCTAGCGTCGAAGCGCTCGTCGCCGCCGCCGACGCGGCCCTCTACGAGGCGAAGCGCGCCGGGAAGAACCGGGTCGCGAGCGCCGTGGAGCCGGCTGCGAGCCCCTAGAGCTGCTAACTGCGATGCCCGGATCGTCGTCAGATGCGGTTAGAATTCGCCCCCGCTCACGCTGCACGAGCCCTTCCAACGCAGGACAAGCCCTTCACGGAGGACACATGCCGGTCGAAACCCCGTCGCTCTTCACGCAGATCATCCAGGACCACCTACGCCTGAAGGAGCAGAACGCCGCGCTCGAGCCGGCGATGCCGCTCGGGCGGTACAAGTCCGAAGACCCCTTCGAGAACCACCCGCTCTTCAAGACCGAGGAGCAGGCGCGGCTCGAGGACACGATGAACGGCGAGGAGGCGCTTCCCGAGAACCTCGGGCCGCTGACGTGGGCGAGCGACGAGGAGGACGTCGAGGCGCACGTCGCCGCCGGCGACTCCGGGCTCTGGAGCCGCACGCGCGACTTCGACTGGGGCGACTAGGCCCGTTACGCCCGGCGTCGCGCCGGGTACCCCGCTGCCGAGCCACGTCGACAGAGGGGGTCACATGAGACGATTTCGGATGCCGCTGTGGGCAGCGGCCGGAGCGCTGCTCCTGTTCTTCTTCGATCCGGCCAGCGGCCGGACGCGGCGCGCGCGCCTCGCGCAGCGACTGCCGGCGCTCTTCCGTCGGGGCGGGAGCACCGTCGGCCGCGTCGCCGGAACCGCCGCCGCGGAGGGCGCGGCGCTGAAGCAGAAGGCGATGCACCTGCGCGAGGAGCCGAAGCCCGACCTGAACGACCCGACGATCGAGGCGAAGGTCGAGACCGAGCTCTTCCGGGAGCCGCACGTCCCGAAGGGGCAGATCAACGTCAACGTCCAGGACGGCGTCGTCCAGCTCCGCGGGGAGGTCGACCGGCCGGAGCTGATCGAGGAGCTCGTCGCGAAGGCACGCGCGGTTCAGGGCGTGCGCGACGTCGAGAACCTGCTCCACCTGCCGGGCACCGAGGCGCCGATGCACCACTAGACGATTGATTCCTAAGTCGTAGGGACCGGCAGCGGGGCGCCGAAGTCGGCGGTGCTCACACACCGTCGACCAAGGAGGCGACCGTGTCCGCCGACCTCGACGCTCTGCTGACGCACGTTTACGTGCTCCTGGATGATCTCCTGCCGCCAAGACGGCGCGTCGGCCGTCCGCCGCGGATCTCCGACAGCGAACTGATCTGCCTGGCGCTCGCGCAGGTGCTGCTCGACTGCCCGAACGAGCGGCGCTTCCTGCGCCTGGCCAGGCAGCGGCTCGGCCACCTCTTTCC
>Ga0247713_1001149_pt1 | contig 13784 bp, 14 predicted proteins | sample 21E_NmetaG_FD_189936 | JGI IMG/M metagenome (GOLD analysis project Ga0247713, IMG submission 189936) | Soil microbial communities from hillslope of Landscape Evolution Observatory, University of Arizona, Oracle, AZ, United States - 2-1-E_N | ecosystem: Engineered > Artificial ecosystem >... | reverse complement strand
GGCCGAGGCGCGCCGGCGCAGCTCCTGCTCCAGGCGGCTGCCTTCAGCTTCCAGCTCGCTGACCATCGCGACGTACGAGCGACGGTCGGACTCCAACCGCGCGACCAGCAACCGGCGCTGCTCGGCCTGGGCGTCGACCTGCGCCGCCACGGCCTCCCGCTCCGTGACGATCTCGGCGGCGGCATCACGGCGTTGGGCGTCCTCGGCGCGCTGCGCGGCATGGCGCTCTTGCAGCTCGGCCAGGTCGGCCGTCGCCCGCTCGACGTTGACCTCCAGCGCCGAGATCCGCTCCACGCGCCGCTGGTTCTCCTGCAGCACCGAGCGGGCGTACTTCAGTCCCCGTTGGAACTGCTCGAGGTTGTCCACGCCCACGACGATGTGGGCCCACCCCCCGCGGCCGCCGTACATGTACGTCGCGCGGGCGCGGTCGTTCAGGGCGGTGCGGTTGAGCTCCAGACGCCGGCGCGTGTCGGCCAGCTTGGCCTCCGTGGCCACCAGCTCCTGGGTGGTGGACTCCAGCTGCGCCTGCGATGCCGCCAGCTCGGCCTGGGCGACCTCGAGATCGGCGTTGAGCCGGGCCAGCTCGGCGTCCAGCTCGGCGCGGCGGGCGTCGAGCTGCTGCAGGTCCGCCAGCTCCACGGCCTTGCGGCGCTCGACCTTGCGCAGGTCGCTGCGGGCCCCGTCGATCTCCTGCTCGACCTCACGCAGACGGGTCTGCGGGTCCGCGGCCGCGCCGACAGCCGCCGGCGTCAAGACACCGGCGAGACAGAGCACCGTGACGACGCGGCGCCACCCAGGAACCGACCTCAGCACTCGGGCAACCTTATACCCCAGACGTTCACGATCACCACTTCAACAACAACAGCAACAGCGCCTGCCTCTGTGTCGACCGGCGCGCGACCGACCTTGACTCAGACGTCGAGGAACCGGCGCAGCGACAGAAACGATGCCAACGAGGCGACGAGGACCCCCGTCAGGACCAGGATCGGGATGATCCGGACCATCTCCGCGGTGGTCAGGAACGGGAAGAAGTCGACCTGGTCCTTGACGCCCGACAGCAGCAGCACGTCGGCCGCGATGAGCAACCCGCCGGCGATCAGCGACCCGATCAACCCGGCGGTGATGCCCTCGAGCATGAACGGCAGCCGGATGTACCAGTTGGTCGCGCCCACCAGCTTCATGATCCCGGTCTGCTCGCGGCGAGCGAAGGCGGTCAGCCGGATGGTGTTGGAGATCAGCGCCGCCGCAGCCGCCAGCTGCAACAGCGCGACGGCGATGGCGCCGTCGCGCACGCGGTCCATGATGTCGAAGAACGGCCCGAGGATCTCGCGCTGGTCCACGACCTCCTCGATGCCGGGGTACCCCTCGAACGCCGAGGCGACCACGTCGAACTGCCGGGGGTCGACGAGCTTGACCCGGAACGAGGCCGGCAACGCGTCCCGGCGCAGTGCCTCGAGAAGCTCGGGGTCGTTGGCGAAGATCTGGCGAGCGTTTTCGTACGCCTGCTCTTTGGATTCGTAGATCACCTGCTCCACCAGCGGGTTCTCCACCAGGTCGCTTTCGATGGAGGTCCGCTGTTCCGGCGAGATGTCGTCGGCCAGGAACATCGAGATCTCGACCTGGGCGTAGAGCACCTGCTGGGCTTTGCGGACCTGGAAGTGCGTCCAGGCGCCGGCACCGAGCACCGCCAGACTCACGGTCACGGTGACGATCGTCGCGACCGTCATCAGCAGGTTGCGGCGAAGGCCGGTGCCGACCTCCCCGAACAGGTAGCGCCACCTAGGACCCATAGCCGTACACCCCCCGGGACTGGTCGCGGACGAGGGTGCCGTTGGACAGCTCCACGACGCGCCGGCGCATCGAGTCGACGATGTGCTGGTCGTGGGTGGCCATCACGACCGTGGTGCCGGTGCGGTTGATCCGGTCCAGCAGCTTCATGATCCCCACACTCGTGGTGGGGTCCAGGTTCCCGGTGGGCTCGTCGCACAGCAGGATCCGCGGACGGTTGACGAACGCCCGTGCGATCGACACGCGCTGCTGCTCGCCACCGGACAGCTCGGTGGGCTTGGCGTCGAGCTTGTGGGACAACCCCACCAGCTCGAGCACCTCGGGCACGGTCCGGGTGATGACCTGCCGGGGCTTGCCGATCACCTCCAAGGCGAAGGCGACGTTCTCCCCGACGGTCTTGTTGTCGAGCAGCTTGAAGTCCTGGAACACGCAGCCCAGCTCACGACGCAGGGCCGGCACGCGCCACGACTTCAGCTGGTTGAGGTTCTTGCCGGCGACCCAGATGTCACCGCGGTCGGGGTTCTCATCTTTGAGCAGCAGCTTGATGAACGTGCTCTTGCCCGAGCCCGAGGAGCCGACCAGGAAGACGAACTCGCCCTTGAGGATCTCCAGGGAGATGTCGCGCAGCGCGACGACGCTGCCCTTGTACGTCTTGGTCACGTGGTCGAGTCGGATCACGTCAGCCTCGGGGGGAGGGGTTCAGGATGTGCGCCACCCGAATGCGGCGCAGGCAATCGATCCCATGGCAAACGCCCGCTCGAAGGCGGGCGAAAGCCGAGGTTAGCACGACCCCTGCCGACGGCCGAGCAGGCTAGGCGGCGGGGACGAGGGCCAGCACCGCACCAACGAGGTCGGCCTCCGTGGCCCCCGACAGCGGGACCGCGTGAACCGGCGAGTCGGGCCAGTGACCCTGCCGCACCAGCGCACCCGTGTCAGCCCCTGCGACCAGCAGGTGCGTTCCGCCCGCCAGCGGCGCGTGCTGCGGCGACGTCAGGATTGCCCGCTCGACGGCGGCGACTTCCACCCCGCGGGTCAGCAGTCGCTGGGACAGTCGGACCATGAGGGCGACGGCGGGGCCGCTGGCGATCAGCGTCGCGAGATGGCCGTCGGCCCAGTCCCGCACCGGCCGTGGGGTCGGCGCCGGCGCGGGCACATCTACGTCGGTCGCGGCGGCCAAGACCAGCACGGCCGGCCGGGCCGCGGCGTCGAGCAACGGCGCGATGTCGGCGCCGCGCCACGGTTGGACCACCGACCAGCCGTCGAGCGCGGCAGCGGCAGCACAGTGTGCGGAGGTGGTGACGGCCAGGCAGCCGGGGTCGACCTCGGCGGCCCGCGGAACGCGGTCGACGACGGTCACGGCGGCGTGGCCACCCAGACGGACCCCCGCGGCGATCCCAAGCCGCGTGGTGGGACCCGGTGCGATCAGGTGCAGCGACGCGCCCTCGACCAGCGATTGCATGCCCGGCCATCGCCGGCCGGTCACCGCCACGAAGGGGTGCCCGATCGCCGCGGCGGCCGCGGCGGCCATCTCACCCATCGGCTGTCGCCAGCACCACGGCTGGCCCAGCCGCGACGGCGTGGTCGAGCGCGCCCAGCAGCCATGCCGGGTCACCGGCCGGCGCCGTGTGCACCGTCCACCCGCACGCGTGCCAGAGCGCCGCCGCCGCGGTGCCGGCGCCGAGCACGGTCAGCATGTCCGCGCGAGCCTCGCGCGCCGCGGTCGCGACCTCCCACAACCGCCCGTCGTCCACCGCGTCCTCGCCCAGCAGGCACCACGATCGCCACACGCTGCCGTCAAGACGGCTGGCCAACGCCGCGCCGAGCGCCAGCGCCAGCGCGTCACCGCCTAACGCGGCCTCGGTGGCCACGACCGCAGCGTCACCGCCGGCGGCGGCCACCCGTTCGCGCAGCGCGGCGGCGGCCTCCTGGCCGCACACGACGACGCGGTCGCGGTCAGGCCAGCCCGGGTCGTCAGGATCGAACTGCAACAGGCCGGTGTCCACCAGACCGGCAGCCAGGGCCACGGTGGGCCGTCCGGCGGAAACCTGGCGCAGCAGGGCCAGGTCGGCGCGGTCGAGCAGGGACCGCGACATCTACAGGTCTGCCCCGGCGTCCTCGGCGACCGCCGCTCCCCGGGCCTTCCACTGCAGGTAGGCATTGACGAACCCGTCGATGTCCCCGTCGAGCACCGCCCCGGTGTTGCCGGTCTCATGACCGGTGCGGTGGTCTTTGACCATCTGATACGGATGCAGGACGTAGGAGCGGATCTGGCTGCCCCACGCGACCTCACGCTGCTCCCCGCGCACGGCGTCGAGCTCCGCCTGGCGCTCCTGCCGGCGCTGCTCGGCCAGCTTGGCTTTCAGCAGCGCCATCGCGGTCGCCTTGTTCTGGAGCTGGCTGCGCTCGTTCTGGCAGGAGACCACGATGCCGGTGGGGATGTGGGTCAGCCGCACCGCCGAGTCCGTGGTGTTGACGCCCTGCCCACCGGGGCCCGAGGAGCGGTACACGTCCACGCGCAGATCGTCGTCGGCGATGACGATCTCTTCGTCGACCTCGTCGAGGATCGGGACGACGTCGACGGACGAAAACGCCGTGTGACGGCGCGCCTGCGAGTCGAACGGCGAGATCCGCACCAGCCGGTGCACGCCCCGCTCCCCGTGCAGCAATCCGTAGGCGCGGGCACCGTGGACGGTGAAGGTCGCCGAGCGGATCCCGGCCTCCTCCCCCTCCTGCTCGTCGTGCAGGTCGACTTTGAACCCGTGCCGCTCGGACCAGCGCAGCAGCATGCGCATCAGGCTCTGTGCCCAGTCCTGGCTGTCGGTGCCGCCGGCGCCGGCGTGGACGGTGACGATCGCGTCGCGCCCGTCGTACTCACCGGACAGCAGCACGCGGATCTCCAGGTCGTCCAGAGCGCGGCGCAGCCCGTGCAGTCCTTCGGCGACTTCGTCGGCGGTGGCCTCGTCGTCCTCCTCGCGCGCGAGGTCGTTGAGGACCGTCAGCTCTTCCAGATTGGCTGAGAACTCGTCGTAGACCCGCAGGTCGTCCTCGACGGCGGCCAGCTCGGCCATGACCCGCTGGGCCCGGGCCGAGTCGTCCCACAAGTCGGGGGCGGCGGCCTGGCTCTGCAGCTCCGTCAGGCGTCGGCGCTTGGCGTCGAGGTCAAAGGTACTCCTTTACCTCGGCGAGCTTGCTGGCGTACTCGGACAGCGTCGGGCGGTGATCGGTGACCATGCGACAAGTATGACCCGAGCGCGGTGTCAGCCGGCGCGCCGTACCTCGCCGACGGGCTGGCGCGCGAGGTCGGCGAGGTCGGCGAGCAGCCGCTGGGCGGCGGCGGGGTCGGCCACGTCGTGGTCGAGCTTGACGAACAACACCCGGTCGTCGTCGAACACCAGGCTGGGCACACCGGTGACCCCGAGGTCGTCGCGCGCCTCGGAGTGCCACAACCCCACCTCCGCGCGCCACTGGTCGCTGTCGGTGGTGTACCGGGTCAGATCGAGCCCGGCCTCGGCGCCGATCTCCAGCCAGCCCTGGAAGTCCGACAGGTCCGCGCCGGCGTCGTAGACCGCGGCGAAGGCGGCGTCGACGAAGCACTCGTGGCGATCCCGGCCGGTCTCCCGGGCCAGCTCGGCGAGCGCGAGCAGCTCCAGCGACCAGCTGGGGGTCACGCGGTCCCACGGGTTGGGCTCGTCGGCGGTCACGCCGGTCCAAAACGGCCGGATGTCGACGGTGTGACGCTCGGGCAACAACGACAGCCAGCGCCAGACCCGGTAGCTGCCGTGGTCGGAGAAGTCCAGGTACACCGCGGTCAGGGCTGTCACCTCTGTAGGCGTTTCCGGCCCGCAGATCCTCAAACGCGCGTGGCTCGGTACCATTCGGCGGTCGAAGGGAGTCCGGGTGAGCACGCCGTTGATCGATACGACCGAGATGTACCTGCGGACGGTGTGGGAGCTGGAGGAGGAGGGCATCCCGCCGTTGCGCGCCCGCCTGGTCGAGCGGCTCGGGCTGTCCGCGCCGGCGGTCTCCGAGACAGTCGCTCGCCTGGAGCACGACGGCCTGATGCACGTCACCCCGGACCGCACGATCGAGCTGTCCGAGCACGGTCGTGAGCTGGCGATGAGCGTCATGCGCAAGCACCGGCTCGCCGAGCGGCTGCTGACCGATGTGATCGGCCTGGAGTGGGAGCAGGTCCACAACGAGGCGTGCCGCTGGGAGCACGTCATCTCCGATGCGGTGGAGCAGCGCCTGATCCAGCTGCTGGACCGTCCGACCACCTGCCCGCACGGCAACCCGATCCCGGGGATCGCGGCCGACGGCGAAGAGTCGTGGCAGCAGCTGGAGACGATGTCAGCCGCCGCCGGCAGCGGCGGAGCGGTGACGCTGCGTCGCATCTCCGAGAAGCTGCAGGGCGACGTGTCGGCGATGCGCTTTTTGCGGACCAGCGGTCTGCGCCCCGGCGTCACCGCGACCCTGCGCGCGGCCAACGGCGACGTGGTCGCCGAGGTCCAGGGCACCGCCGTGACGGTCCCCTCCGGCACGGCCGACCACATCTACGTCACTTCGGCGTAGACGGGGGCGGGCACTAGGCTGCCCCCACGATGGCGGCACCCTCCGGACACACCCAGTCGTTCCGTCTGCGCATGCCTGGCGACCACGACACGCTCGAATCGCTGCGGTCCGCGGTGGCCGCTGCCGGTGGCGAGGTAGCGGGTCTGGACGTCGTGGCGGTCGACGGCGACGCGGTCGTGCGTGACGTGACGGTCAACGTCAGGGACGCCCAGCACGGCGACGACCTGCTGGGGGTGCTGGGACGCCTTGCATCCGTGACGGTCGTGTCGACGTCGGATCGCGTGATGCGACTGCACCACGGCGGCAAGCTGTCGGTCGCGGCGAAGGTGCCGGTCGCCACGCGAGAGGACCTCGCGATGGTCTACACGCCCGGCGTCGCCAGGGTGTGCAGCGCGATCGCAGCCAACCCCGATCTCGCCCGCACCTACACCATCAAGCGCAACAGTGTCGCGGTCGTGTCCGACGGTTCCGCAGTGCTGGGACTGGGTGACATCGGGCCGCAAGCCGCCATGCCGGTCATGGAGGGCAAGGCCATGTTGCTGAAGGACTTCGCGGACGTCGACGCCTATCCCATCTGCCTGGACGAGCGTGATCCCGACCGCCTCGTCGACATCATCGCCGCGCTGGCGCCCGGCTTCGGGGGCATCAACCTCGAGGACATCTCCGCCCCGCGGTGCTTCGAAGTCGAAGGCAAGCTGCGCCAGCGACTGGACATCCCGGTCTTCCACGACGACCAGCACGGCACCGCGGTCGTCGTGTTGGCCGCCTTGCTCAACGCCGCCGCTCTGGTCGGCAAGCAGGTGGGGCCCGGCCTGCGGGTCGTCGTCCAGGGCATCGGCGCAGCCGGCATCGCGGTCTCCAACCTCCTCATGGACGCCGGCGTCACCGACCTCGTCGGCGTCGACATGAACGGCATCGTCACCCCACGTCGGCGCGAGGCACGCGACCCGATCTACCGGCGCTTCGGCAAGCAGACGAACCCGCGTCAGCTCGAGGGCCCCAAGGAGGTGGCGCTGGACGGCGCCGACGTGTTCGTCGGACTGTCGGCGGGCAACACGCTCACACCCGAGCAGCTCGAGCTCACCGCCCCGGACGTGATCGTGTTCGCCATGGCCAACCCGCAGCCCGAGATCGACCCGGCCGTCGCCCGCCGGCGTGCCGCCGTCGTCGCGACGGGACGCAGCGACGAGCCCAACCAGATCAACAACGTGCTGTGCTTCCCCGGCCTGTTCCGCGGGCTGCTGGACGCCGGGGCGCGAGAGGTCACCACCGCTATGAAGCTCGCCGCCGCCCACGCCATCGCCGGGATCGTCACGCCCGACGAGCTGTCGGCGGACTACATCATCCCCTCACCGTTCAACCGAGCGGTGGTCCCCGCGGTCGCCGGCGCGGTGACCGAAGCCGCCGCCCGCGGGGCGTGAGCGGCCACGTCGCGGCGCTGCGGCGGCTGGTCGCCGCCATGGCGCCGGTCGACGAACGGCACGAGCGGTCGATCCGGGAGGTGCTCGCCGGCCTGGACACGCTCGACCGGCCGCTGGACGAGCATGCCGACGCCACCCATGTGACCTCGTCGGCCATCGTCATGGGCCCCCGCGGCACGCTGCTGCACCGCCACAAGCGCCTGGGCCTGTGGCTGCAGCCGGGCGGGCACATCGAGCCCGGTGAGGCGCCGGCCGACGCCGCTGTCCGCGAGACGTTGGAGGAGACGGGCATCGTGGCGCGCCACCCAGAGGACGGGCCGGCGCTGGTCCACGTCGACGCGCACGACGGCGGGCGGGGTCACCGGCACCTGGACCTTCGCTACTTGCTGCTGGCCGGCGACGAGGATCCGCGACCGCCGCAGGGGGAGAGCCAGGACGTCCAGTGGTTTCCCATCGACGATGCGATCCGGGTCGCTGACCTCGGACTCGCGGGGGCGCTGCGCCACGTGGGGGAACACGCCGGTCGTTGAACGTGTTGCACGCTGCGGCAAGCCCGTCGGTAGCCTGTTCCGAATCAAGCGGTGCATATCGCGGGACATCCCCTTCCCAGCCTTTGAAGGGTGGCAGCGTGATCGAGTTCGATGCCGTCACGAAGCGCTTCGACGACGGCACTGCGGGTGTGCATGACCTGACGCTGTCGGTCCCTCGAGGTGAGGTTGTCGTGCTGGTGGGACCGTCAGGTTGCGGCAAGACAACGACCATGCGGATGGTCAACCGCATGATCGAACCGACCTCCGGCACGGTCCGGGTTGACGGTCGCGACGTCATGACGGTCGACCCTGCGGACCTGCGCCGGCGCATCGGCTACGTGATCCAGCACATCGGTCTGTTCCCCCACCGCACCGTGGCCGAGAACATCGCGACGGTCCCGGGACTGCTGGGGTGGGACAAGCGCCGGATCGGCGCGCGGGTCGACGAGCTCCTCGCGACGGTGGGCTTGGACGCGGCGGTCCGCGACCGCTACCCCCACCAGCTGTCCGGCGGGCAGCGGCAGCGGGCCGGCGTGGCGCGCGCGCTGGCCGCCGATCCCGACATCATGCTGATGGACGAGCCGTTCGGCGCCGTGGACCCGATCGTGCGCGGCCGGCTGCAGGCGGAGTTCCTCAGGCTGCAGCAACAGGTCTGCAAGACCATCGTGTTCGTCACCCACGACATCGACGAGGCGATCCGCATGGGGGATCGGATCGCCATCATGTCCCAGGGTGGCCACCTCGAGCAGTACGCCACCCCCGCCGACGTGCTCGCCGCGCCGGCAAACGAGTTCGTGGTCGACTTCCTCGGTCCGGAGCGGGGGCTGAAGCGGCTCGCGCTCATCCCCGTGTCCGAGGCAAAGGCTGATCCTGGGCCGGTCGTCCGCCCCGATGACGACCGCCGGCGCGCCGCTGAGATCGCCGAGGCCAACGGCACGGACTGGGTGGTGGTGGTGGACGCCGGCGGCCGGCTGCTCGGATGGGTGCCGGTGGAGGAGGTCACCGGCCGCGTGGATGACGCCACCGCGCGACCCTTTGCCACGCTGGTGCGCGCCACCGACTCCCTGCGTGCCGCCCTCGACGCACTGGTCGGCTCCCACACCGGCGTGGCGGTGCGCGTCAGCGACGGCGAGTACTACGAGGGCATCATCACCCGTGAGACGCTGACGCGGGAGATCATGTGACGCTCCTGGCACAGACGGGGCGACCGTTTCCGGACTGGCAGTGGCTGACCAACCCGCGCAACGTCGAGCGCATGCGTGAGGCGTTCGCCCAGCACGTCGAGCTGACGGTCCTCGCCGTGGTGATCGGTCTGCTGATCGCGGCGCCGCTCGCCGTCGCAGCCGTGCGGTGGCGGCGGCTGTACACCCCGCTGCTGACCTTCACCGGGGTGCTGTTCACCATCCCCTCGTTGGCACTGTTCGTGCTGCTCATCGCGTTCGCCAACACGGGGTTGGGCCGGACGACATCGCTGATCGGCCTGGTCATCTACACGTTGCTGATCCTGTTCCGGAACACGGCGGTGGGCCTCGACGGAGTCGACGCGGAGGTGCGGGAGTCGGCGACTGCGATGGGCTACACGCGGCGTCAGCAGCTGTGGCGCATCGAGCTGCCCATCGCGCTGCCCGTGATCATCGCCGGCGTCCGGATCGCCACGGTCACCACGATCGGTCTGGTGACCATCACGGCACTGATCGGGCAAGGGGGGCTCGGGCAGCTGTTCCTCGTCGGGTTCCAGCGCCAGCACTCCACCCCCCTGGCCGTCGGCTTCGCCCTCTCCGTGCTGCTCGCGGTGATCGCCGATGTCGGACTGGTGCGGCTGCAGCGACGGCTCACCCCGTGGTCGCGGGCGGAGGTGTGACGTGTCGCTGGTGACCGATGTGCTCGCGTGGCTCTCCGAACCCGCGCGCTGGCAGGGCGCAAACGGCATTCCCGTCCGGGTCGCCGAACACGTCGGCTACTCGATTGGCGCCACGCTGGTGGCGATGGCCGTCGCGGTGCCCGTGGCGCTGTGGATCGGTCACACGGGTCGCGGCGGCCTGGTGGCGGTCAACGTCGCCAACATCGGCAGGGCCGTCCCCACGTTCGGGCTGATCCTCGGCGCGTTCGTGGTCTTCGGGCTGAACCTGGTGCCCGTCTACATCGCGCTGGTGCTCATGGCGATCCCGCCGATCCTGACCAACGCCTATGTCGGGATCCGCGAGGTCGATGCCGACGTCAAGGAGGCCGCCGCCGGGATGGGGATGACCGGTTGGCAGATCCTGTGGCGCGTGGAGGTCCCGGTCGCGCTGCCGCTGATCTTCAGCGGCATCCGCACCTCCGCCGTGCAGGTCGTGGCCACCGCGACCCTGGCGGCGTTCGTGGGGCTGGGCGGCCTGGGCCGGTACATCATCGACGGGCTCGCGCAGGGCGCGGGCACCAACCCGTCCGCCCGCGCCATGGTGATCGTGGGGTCGCTGCTGGTGGCGCTGCTGTCGTTGCTCACCGAGCTGGTGCTGGGGCGCGCCGAGCGGGCGGTCGCGCCGGGCGCAGCGACGGGCGCAGCGACGGGCAGCCAGGTCGCCGCGGCGCAACAGCCCGCGGCGAGCGGAGTCGGCGGGGCAGCACTGTAAGGGGCCGGGCGGCCCGACCAATCGAGCGAGAGGCACGACGATGCGATTCCTTCGAGGTGGCGCCCGGCGCCACGCGTTCCTGGCCGCGCTGGTGGGCCTCGCACTGCTGGCGACGGCGTGCGGGGGCTCCGGCGGCGGTGATACCGATGCCGACACGCAGGTCGGCGACGGTGGCGAGGCGACCGAGCAGTCCGTCGAGCGCGGCGAGGTCGTCGTCGGCTCCACGAACTTCGACGAGCAGGAGATCGTGGCGAGCATGTACGCCGCGGTCCTCGAGCAGGCCGGCTACAGCGTCGAGCGACGCTTCCAGCTGGGCGCACGAGAAGTCGTGCTGCCGGCGCTTGAGAACGGCGACATCGACCTGTACCCCGAGTACGTCGGGACGGCGTTGGAGTTCCTCAACGGCGGGGCGGGGGAGGCGACGCCGGACACCGAGGAGACGACCGAGAAGCTGCGTGAGGAGTTTGCCGAGCGTGGCGTCGAGGTCCTCGAGCCGGCGCCGGCGCAGGACAAGAACGGGCTGGTGGTGACACCCGAGACCGCACAGGAAAACGACCTGGAGACGGTGTCGGACCTCGAACCGGTCGCCGGTGACCTGGTGTTCGGCGGGCCGCCCGAATGCCCCGAGCGCCCACTGTGCCTGCAGGGCTACGAGAAGGTCTACGGCCTGGAGTTCGCCGAGTTCCGACCGCTGGACGCCGGAGGTCCGGTGACCACGGCGGCGTTGGAGAACGGCGACATCGATGTCGCGCTGATGTTCACCACGGACGGGCTGATCGCCGAGAAGGACTGGATCCTGCTGGAAGAGGACAAGGACCTGCAGCCGGCAGAGAACATCGTCCCCGTGATTCGGGAAGACGTCGTCAACGACGAGATCACACAGCTGCTCGACGAGGTCTCGGCACAGCTGACGACCGAGGAGGTCACCGAGCTGGTCCGCCGTGTCCGCGTCGACGCGGAAGATCCGGCCGACGTCGCCGAGGACTGGTTGTCCACCAACGGGTTCCTGGAGGGCTGATCAGACCTCGGCCAGCTGCCGCCGCACGAGCGGCGCGACCTTCGTCCCGTACAGGTCGATGCAGGTCATCGCCTGCTCGTGCGGCAGCGTGCCGGCGCTGTACTTCAGGTCGAATCGGGACAGCCCGAGTGCCGTCGCCACGCGGACGATCTTCGCGGCAACGGTTTCGGGCGACCCGACGAACAGCGCGCCGTCGGGCCCGGCGGTGAGGTCGAACTCCCGCCGGGTCATCGGCGGCCACCCCCGCTCTCGGCCGATCTTGGCGTGCATCGCCGAGTAGTGGGGCCACAGCTCGTCGCGGGCCTGCAGGTCGCTGTCGGCGACGTAGCCGGGTGAGTGCACCGCGACCGGCAGCGCCGGCTTGCCCATCTGCTCCAGCGCCTTCCGGTACAGATCGACCAGCGGGGCGAACCGCAACGGCTCCCCGCCGATGATCGCCACCACCAGGGGCAGCCCGTAGCGGGCCGCCCGGATCACCGACTCCGGGCTGCCGCCGACCCCCACCCACGTCCGCAGCGAACCCCACTCGGTGGGCGGGTACACCCGCTGGTTCTCCAGCGGCGCACGCGTCTTTCCCGACCAGGTGACGGGCTGTTCGGACAGCAGCTCGACAAACAGCTCGAGCTTCTCTTCGAACAGCAGCTCGTAGTCCTCCAGGGCGTAGCCGAACAGCGGGAACGACTCGATGAACGACCCGCGACCCAGGATCACCTCGGCCCGGCCGCCCGAGATCGCGTCGAGGGTCGCAAAGCGCTGGAAGACGCGGACGGGGTCGTCGGAGCTGAGCACCGTCACGGCGGAGCCCAGGCGGATGCGCTCGGTCTGGCCGGCGATCGCCGCGAGCACCACGTCGGGCGCCGAGATGGAGAAGTCCGCCCGGTGGTGCTCCCCCAGGCCGATGAAGTCCACGCCCACCTGGTCGGCGAGCACCGCCTCCGCCACCACGTTGCGGAGCACCTGCGCGTGCGGCAGCGGCTGACCGTCGGCATCCAGCGTGACGTCGCCGAAGGTGTCGATCCCGAGTTCGAAGTGTTTGGTCATCCGCCCAGTCTGCCGACCGGCGAGCGGGGGTCGGCGACACGAGAATTTCTTCCGAGATTTCTTAGGGAAATGGCCTCAAGCAGGGGGGTTTCTGTCACACCGTTGTGAGACAGTGCGGGTATGCAGTCACCGCCGCCGCGTGCCGCCGATCAGGTCGACGCCGAGGACCTGAAGGGTCTGGTTGCGGACCTCGCGGCTGCGGAGCGTCACCTGGCGCGGGCGGTGGTCGCCGCAGGCCGCATCGCGGGGTCGGGGGTGTGCGAGCGGGTTGAGGGTTTGCCGCTGGACTTGTTCATCGGGTTGGCGTGCCGGCTGACGGGGGCCGACCGCAACGTGGTGATCGGGGCGGGCCAGACGTTGCGGCACCTGCCCGCCACCGCGCAGCTGTTCGTCGACGGGGCGATCTCGTGGGGGCAGGTCCGCCGGATCGTCGCTGCGGCCAAGCGGCTGCGCGTCGCCCAACGCGCGGTGTTGGACGCGCGGATCGCCGCGTCGGTCGACCAGTACGGATCAGCCGATGTCTACGGGCCCGATGATCTGTGCGACGCGGTCGACGCCGCCGCCGACGAGCTGCGATCGCCGACGTCGGTCGACCGTCGCGAACAGGCCGGCCGGGACAGCAACTACCTGCAGGTGCAGCGGTCGCTGTTCGACCGGGTGCAGCTGTACGCCGACCTCGACGCCGCCACCGCCGCGCCGATCATCAACGCCTTGGACGCCGCCGCCGGCGCGCCGGCGGGCTGCAACAGCGACACCGAACAGGCTGAGCGCGTCGCAGCCGACGACACCGCTGGCGACCACGACG
>Ga0247713_1001148_pt1 | contig 13785 bp, 12 predicted proteins | sample 21E_NmetaG_FD_189936 | JGI IMG/M metagenome (GOLD analysis project Ga0247713, IMG submission 189936) | Soil microbial communities from hillslope of Landscape Evolution Observatory, University of Arizona, Oracle, AZ, United States - 2-1-E_N | ecosystem: Engineered > Artificial ecosystem >... | reverse complement strand
GTGCTGGGTGTGGCGGTCGCGCAGCGACGCCATGATGTGCTGACCTGCGACCGCGGTGCGCCGGCCGTCGGCTCGTGGGGCCATGTGCGGGGGCGGCCGTAGAATCCGGGGGCTCGGAGGACCGGATGAAGGGCCGACGCATGACGCTGCCGTTCGCGCTGACCCCCGAACAGGAGGAGCTGCGGCGCGTCGTGCGCCAGTTCGCCCTCGACAAGGTGGCACCTCGCGCCGAGGAGATGAACGAGCGCCGCGAGTTCCCCCTCGACCTGGTCGGCGAGATGGGCGCCATGGGCCTGTTCGGTCTGCCGTTCGCCGAGGAGTACGACGGCATGGGCGGCGACTTCCTGTCGCTGTGCCTGGCCATCGAGGAGATCGGCCGCGTCGACCAGTCACTCGGCGTGACGCTGGAGGCCGCAGTCGGGCTCGGGGCCATGGCCATCGCCCGCTTCGGCACCGACCGGCAGCGCGAGCGCTGGCTGCCGCGCCTGGCCCGCGGCGAGGGTCTGGCCGCGTTCGGGCTGACCGAGGCCGGTGGCGGTTCGGACCCCGGGGCGCTGCGGACCACCGCGGTGCGCAACGGCGAGGAGTGGGTGATCAACGGCGCCAAGCAGTTCATCACCAACGCGGGCACCGCCATCTCCGACCTCGTCGTCATCGCGGCCCTCACCAGCGAGCCCGGAGCAGCGCGGGAGGTCACGACCTTCGTCGTGCCGACCGGCACGCCCGGCTACACGATCGGCGGCGGCTACCGCAAGGTCGGTTGGCACGCCAGTGACACCCGCGACCTGTCCTTCGAAGACTGCCGCGTGCCGGCCGACCACCAGCTGGGCGTGCAGGGTCGGGGCCTGGCGAACCTCCTCGCCGTGCTCGACGAGGCCCGGGTCGCGTTCTCGGCGCTCGCCGTGGGCTTGATCCAGGGTTGCGTCGACGAGTGCGTGCGCTACGCAGCGCAGCGGGAGGCGTTCGGCAAGCTCATCGGCGCCCACCAGGCGGTGGCGTTCACGATCGCCGACATGGAGGCGTCCGCGGAGGTGGCCCGCAACCAGTACCGCCACGCCTGCCGGCTGCTGCAGTCAGGCCAGCCGTTCAAGAAGGCGGCGTCCATCGCCAAGCTGTACGCGACGCAGGCCGCGGTGACCGCGGCGCGTGAGGCGTGCCAGATATTCGGCGGCTACGGGTTCACGACCGAGTACCCCGTCGGCCGCTTCTACCAGGACGCCAAGATCTTGGAGATCGGCGAAGGCACCAGCGAGGTCCAGCGCATGCTCATCGCCCGCTCGCTGGGCCTCGGGCTGGGCGCTCAAGCGAAGCGGTAGCGCGTCCGGGTAGGCGCCCGTAGGGCTTCGGCCCCGGCTGGATGGCCGGGGCCGAAGAACGACCCTACGGCAGGACCCGCTCCAGCAGGTTGCCGTCTTCATCCGGTGAACCGGTGACGGCGTCGGGCACGTCGATCACGTCGACGGGAAGCTCGACGTCGCCGACCACATCCGTGACATCGTCGACGATGTCGCCGACGTCCTCGACGACACCGGTGATGTCGTCGGGCACCACGTCACCGGTCAGCTCGTCCACGACGCCCTGATCCAGCGGCGCCGCGTCGTCGGTGAGCACGGTGATGTCGAGCAGGCGGATCAGGAACGTCGCCATCTGGTCACGACGGACGGACCGGTCTGGCGCGAACACGTTGTCCGCTTGACCGATGGTCAGGCCGAACAGCTCGAACCCAGCGTCGATGTTGACGCTGTGGACGTTGGTCGGCGGCACGTCAGCGAAGTACGGGCCATCGACAGCATCGAATGTGGTGTCGAAGGCCACGTTGGCGCCGCGCATGATGAACGACGCCATCTGGTCACGCCGCACGAGCTCGGCCGGTGCGTACCGGGTCGCTGTACGCCCCTGGGTGATGCCGAGTGCCGCGAGCTGGTTGATCGCGTCCTCGTGCGTGTTCCCGGAGACGTCGGTGAAGCCCTGATCCGTCGGCGACGGAATCTCGATGCCGCCGGCGGCCTGAAGGGTGCGCACGATGAACGAGGCCATCTGGTCGCGGCGCACCGCCAGGCGGGGATCGTACCGGTCACCTTGACCGGCACCGTGCGTGATCCCTGTGGCGAAGGCACAGTCCACAGAGAGACGGTGCACCTCCGCAGTCTGATCCCGGTCGGAGAATGGCGCCGGCGGCGCCGCCACGTGGCAGGGGTCCGCCGGGTCGATGACCCGGGGATCATCGGGCGTGACCTCCTGGGCGCCGACCGGGGCGCGCAGTGGCAACAGGGTCGCTGCGACCACCACGACGGCGGTCACCCCGAGGAGCCACAGGCGTGATCGGGACAGCATGGGTGTTTGCATGGCCGCCCTTAACCGTTGTCGGGGTTCTGCGGTTGCGCGCCGGGGACCCGGTCGCGGTTCGTCAGGTCGAAGCCCCGGTGGGGCGTCGGCAGGTAGGGGAACTGGGTCAGGAACGGCTTGTCGTTGCCGATCACGCCGTCGGTGAGGAGCGTGTTCGGCTCCTTGTTGAAGTCCGGGGTGAGCGGATACCCCCCGGCTACGGCACGCAGCGAGATGTCCACGACGTCGTCGCTGGGACGGCGCCCGTTGGGGAAGCCGTCGTTCTCGCCGCCGAGGAATCCGAGGCGGTTGTTGGCGTTGAGGTCGGTCCCGGTCGGCTCGATGTCCATGTTCAACCGGAGCATCTCGGAGGGCCGGGACAGGTTCGGGGACTGGTTCACGCCCTCGATGCCGGTCAGGTACACCGACACGAGGTCGTCTCTCGGAGCCGGCGGCACGTCGACACCCTCGTACAGCGCTTCGATCTGCCCCGCGAGGATGGGGTCGGTCACCAGCGGGATGTCGCCCTCGGTCGAGAACGGCGGCGCGTCGAGGCCCGGGAACACGTCGGCGTCAGCGGCCGGCGGGATCGAGTTGAACGCGTCCTTCAAGCCGAGCGGAACGACGACCTCGTTGACGAGCGGCATCCCCAGGCGCGACACCTGCACCCAGCGGCCCTTGTGCACGGGCCTGGCGCTCGAGTTCTGGGAGAAGACGCGGACCTTGCGACGCTCCGCGGTGGAGTAGACGCCGACGACCGGGTCGTCAGCGGCGCCGCGCAGCAGCGCCTTGGGGATCTGCACACCGATGGTGTGCACGTTGTAGCCGGCGAACGTGTCACGGCCGTCCTCCGCGTCACGCGGCGACAGCGCGTGCGCGCCCTGGAACGGGCGCAGCGTGCCGATGTCGAAGATGGACGCGATGTCGACGAAGAAGCCGTCGTCGCGCTGACCGGCGAACGCCTTGACGCCCTCGCCGATGTCGTGCACGGCCTGCTGCGCCAGCTGGTTGTAGTTGGCGTCGTCGCCGGTCGTTATGGGGCCGACGTGCTCGGGCGGCAGTGTCAGGTTGCTGGCGAGCTGGGTGCGCTTGCCGTCCGACACGCGGGAGACCGACATGGTCTGGCGGAAGTTGTACGTGTCGTCGTCCAGGCTCGTGATCGGCAGGGTGCCGCGTCCGTCGAGGGCGGCGACCGCGTCGCCGTAGAGGTACTCGTTGGGGTTCTGGATGGCGTTCTGGAAGCGGAACTCGTAGGTGATGTCGGGGTTGGCGTCACCGTTGTTGTCGATGTGGATGTTGTAACGGACGTCTTCGCCGAAGCGGAAGTAGTTGGGTCCGCCGCCGGGCTCCTGGAAGGGCACGAAGTTGGACAGGATCGTGACCGTGTCGGGCCGGTCGGGGCTGGTGAACGCGTACAGGTCGGTGTTGTCGGCGACCGGGTCTTCCATGATGAGCGGTGCTTCGCGGTGGCTCGACGCGTCAGCGGTCGACAGCAACGCCGCGGCGGTCGCCACGCTCAAGCCGAGGGCGAGCAGCACCCACAGGGTGCGTGCTCGACCGGTGGACAAGGTGGATGAGGACATGGGGGCTTCTCCTAAAGGGTGGTGGTTCGACGAGCATGCAGATCGTCATCCGGGGCTGGGGGCTTGCCTCCTGTCCTCGCTCACCGGCGGCAGGACGCCGATGACGCGCCAATGGGGGCCTATGGGAGCGACGACGGCACGCAACGGCACAGGCGCCGTCACCGCGACGACGCGCCCCCACTCCAGGACCGACTCGCCGTAGGCGGCCAGGAAGGTGTTGGTGTCGAAGCCCTCCGCGAACCCCTCCACCTCACCCACGGCCACGGCGGCGTCCTCGTCGCAGAGCCGCTGCGCCAGGTTGGGGATTCCCAGGACGAGGTCGTGCTCGCCCCGGGGCTTGCAGTCGCGGTGGGATTCCGCCCATCGCCGAACCGCGTCCACGGCTTCGTCCTGCGGGGGGTGCAGCGGCTCGAAGCTGGACTGGTCCAGCGCGACGACCCAACCGCCGTCCTCGGCCACGGCCACCCACGTGGCCCGGGCGCGCTGCGGCACCAGGCCGACCACCTGGTCCAGGCTCGCCTCGAAGGCGACCAACGCCACGACCGTCGAGCGGGCGTCGTCGCCGGTCGGGGGGGCCTCGATGTCGTACCCGGTCACCGGGGGCATCACGTCGGCGTGCGCGGCCACCCAGCCCGCAGCCGTGCGGTACTGCTCGCGGTCGGTGGCGCTGAGCAGCGCGTAGGAGCTGGCGTACTCCCCGGCCGCTTCCGCGTCGAGAAACCCAGAGACCGCTTCCTCGGGGGTGTCCGCCGGCCGACCGGGATCAGCGGTGCCGTCGACCTCGGGCAGCTCCTGCGGTTCGCTGAGCGGCAGGTCCGTGGCGGTGCTCGTCTGGCCCGCCTGACTCTGGCCGCCACGGGCGGCCGTGAAGGCGGCGGTCAGGCCGACGCCGAGTGCGAGGCTCACCACGGCCACCAGACCGATCCACAACGGTGCCAGACGGACCCCCCGGCGCGCCGAACCTCCTTCGTCGCCTCCGTCAGGCTCGTCGCCATGCGTGCCGGCGGCCAGCGCTGCGTCCTCTCGAATCAATGTGAATTTCCTCCCATCCGGCGCTGCACCCGGATACGAACTCAGGACTAGTTCGCCGCGGATGCCTCGCCGGTCGGGTTTTTTCTGAGATCGGTGCAGACACCGGCATGGGACGCGCGGCGTGAAACAGCTGAGGGAGGCGCATGAGGGAACACGGCAGAACCGTTGCGACGGTCGCGGTCATCGCGTTGCTCGCCGGCCTGGCCATCGGCCGGTTCGTCAGCTACGGGCCGGCGGCTTCGACCGTCGCGCCGCCGCGCACGGCGCCCACGGTCGAGGCCAGGGTCGCCGCCCTCGAACAAGCGGTGGAGTCAACTCCCGCCGATGTCCGCTCGTGGCAGGCGCTCGGCATCGCCTACACGCAGCGCGCGTTCGAGGTGGGAGACCCGGCGTTCTATGACCTGGCGGCGCGGGCGCTCGATCGCGCCCGGCAGCTCGATCCCGAGGACGCCCGGACCGAGCTCGGACTCGGCAATCTCGCCCTGGTCCTCCACGACTTCGCGGGCGCCCGCCGCCACGCCGAGCAGGCACGGCAACGCCAGCCCGGCAGCGCGGACGTCCTCGGTGTGCTGGTCGACGCCGAGGTCGAGCTCGGCGACTACGAGGCCGCCGGCGCGCATCTGCAGGACATGCTCGACGTCAGACCCGGGCTGCCCGCGCTTGCGCGGACGTCGTATCTGCGCGAGCTGCACGGGGACCTCCCGGGTGCCGTCGAGGCGATGCAGCGTGCCGAGGCGGCCGGCCCCGACGCCTCGTTCGACACGGCCGTGGTGGCCGCGCTGCTCGGTGACCTGCACTTCACCCGTGGCGCGCCGGCGGAGGCGGAGGGGGCCTATCGGAGGGCCCTTGACGCCTCGCCCGGACTGGTGCCCGCCGAGGTCGGCCTGGCCCGGGTCGAGGTCGCCCGCGGAGACACCGCGGCAGCAGTCGACCGACTGACGGCGGTCGTCGACCGCTTCCCGCAACCGGACGCCGTCATCCTGCTCGGCGACGTGCTCGCGGCGGCCGGCGACCACGAGCAGGCACAGCAGCAGTACGCGGTGGTGCGCGCCATCGCCCGCCTGCAGGAGGACGCCGGTCAGAACGTCGACCTGGAGCTCGCCGTCTTCGAGGCCGACCGGGCCGACGACCCCGAACGGGCCCTGGCGCTGGCGAACCGGGCACACGCCGCGCGCCCGGACAACGTCTACGCCGCCGACGCGCTGGCGTGGGCGCTGCTGCGCGCCGGACGCGCCGACGAGGCCGTGGCGCCGATGAAGCACGCACTGCGTCTGAGCACGGCCGACCCGCTGGTGCGTTTCCACGCCGCCGAGGTGTTCGCCGCCACGGGACGGGATGATCGGGCCCGCGACGAGCTGACGGCAGTGCTCGACCGCAACCCCTGGTTCTCCGTCAGCCACCGCGACCGTGCGGCGGAGCTCGCCGGCCAGCTCGGGTTGCCGCTGCCCACCGGATGGGACGCGCGGTGAGGCGGCCCCTCTCCCGGTGGGTGCTGGCGCCGGCCATGTGCGGTGCGTTCCTCGTCATGCCGGCGGGGGCCGCCCTCGCCCATCCCCTCGGCAACTTCACCACGAACGTCTACGCGGGCCTTGTGGTGTCAGCCGAGGCGATCGAGGTCGACGTCGTGCTCGACCTCGCGGAGGTGCGGGCGTTCCAGACGACCCAGCGCCTCGGGTTGGACGCCGAGGGGCCGGCGGCCGCGGAGGCCGCCGAGGCCTACCAGTCCGAGCAGTGCGCCGACCTGGCCGAGGACATGCTCCTGGAGGTGGACGGTGATCGCGCCCGGCTCGCGGTGGCGGCGACCGAGCTCTCGCGTCCGATGGGCGATGCCGGCCTGCGGACCCTCCGCTTGCAGTGCGAGCTGACCGCCGACACGGCCGAGGTGGACGGCGAGCGCTCCATCACCCTCGTCGACCGCAGCTTTGCGGAGCGGCTGGGTTGGCGGGAGGTCACCGCCACGGGCGACGGCGTGACGATCACCCAGAGCGACGTCCCGGCCGAGACCATCAGCGATCGCCTCGCCGACTATCCGGAGGAGCGGCTGCAGTCCCCACTGGACCGGCGCGAGGCTCAAGTCGTGGTGGCCCCCGGAGACGCGGCCGCGGGCATCGCTGCGCGGGCACCGGAAGGTGGGTCGGTTGCCGGATCGGTGGAACGGCTGACCACGTCGTTCACCTCGCTGGTGGCCAGGCAGGATCTCACCGCGGCGTTTGCGTTGTTCGCCTCCGTGACGGCGATCCTGCTCGGCGCTCTGCACGCGCTCGCACCGGGGCATGGCAAGACGGTTATGGCCGCCTACCTGGTCGGCAGCAGGGGGACGTCGCGCCAGGCGCTGGGTCTCGGCGTGACCGTCGCGGTGACCCACACGGCGGGGGTGTTCGGTCTGGGGGTCATCCTGTCGGCCTCCCAGACCGTGGCGCCGGAACGCCTGTACCCCTACCTCGGCGTGGCAAGCGGGTTGCTGTTCGCCGGGGTGGGCGCGCTCCTGCTGCGACGGGCCCTGCCCGGCCACGGTCGCGATCACGGGCATGGCCACGACCACGGGCGTGGTGAGGGCGACGGGCGTGGTGAGGGCGGCGGGCGTGGCCACGAGCACGGGCGTGGCGACGAGCACGGGCGTGGCCACGAGCATGGGCATGGCCATGAGCACGGGCATGGCCACGAGCACGGGCGCGGACACGGTGCGCCGGTGACCTGGCGCAGCATGCTGGCCCCCGGGCTGGCCGGCGGTCTCGTACCCAGCCCCTCCGCCCTGGTCGTCCTGCTGGGCGGGATCGCGATCGGTCGGGCGTGGTTCGGCGCCACGCTCGTCGTCGCCTACGGCGTGGGCATGGCGGCCACGCTTGTCGGCGCCGGCTACCTGCTCCTGCACGCGCGCAACCGGTTCGCTGCCCGCCCGAGCACCGGGCGGTGCGCGCGCGTGTCCGGTGCGCTGCCCGTGGCGACATCCGGTCTGGTCATCGCCGGGGGCCTCGTCATCGCCGTCCGCTCCATGGCGATCATCTGAACTTTCCTTCGCATGCGGGGGATGCTCGTTCCGCGCGCCCGGCACGGGGCCCGTGAGCCTGTCGCCACCGGCAGCTTTCCTGCGGAGACGCGGGAATCTTGGTTGGGCGAGCACCCAATGCCGTGGCCAAGCGGCGGATGAGCCCCTCAGGCGTCAGCCGTGGTCCGGCGGGTCCTGGTAGGTCCAGGCTGGGCCGTCGGGGGTGTCTCGGACGTGCACGCCGGCGGCCAAGAGGCGCTCACGCAGGACATCGGACAGCGAGAAGTCACCGCGCTCCCGGGCGGCGCCACGGATCTCGAGCAGCGCGTCGACGAGGGGTGCGACGAGGCGGCGGTGATCATGCAGGCCGCCCTGCGCGATGGTGGCCAGATCCGTCAGCATGGAGCGCAACAGCCGCCGCCTCCCGGCCAAGCCGGCGGTGTCCTCATCACGCGGCCAAGCCGCTATGCGCTGCTCCAGCTCGAACGCCGCCCCGACCGCCGCGAGCGCGTCGCCGGCCCGCAGTGCCGCGGCGAAGCGCTCCTCGAGGATGGCCTCGTCGTCGGCGACGGTTTCGACCGACACAGCGGGCCGCCCGCCGGCGGAACCGGACGCGCCGGCGGAACCGGGCCCGCCGGCGGAACCGGGCCCGCCAGCCGCGGCGGCCTCGCGCAGACGGTCCAGCGGCACGCTCGCGCCGGCGGGAACCAGCGTCGAGTCTCCGCGCCGGCGCACCGTCAGCCTTCCGCGGCCGCGGACGGCAACCGTGTCTTCGGCAAGGTCGATGATCGCCGCGGTGCGCTCGTCCACGCCGAGCACCCACACGTCGTCGGGGAGCTCGGCCTCCAGCGCCTGCAGACGCCGCTCGCCCAGGTAGCAGAACCGTGTGTCGTGCGTGCCGCCCTCGGCGTTGTCGAAGTGCGGCAGGACCACGGCGTCCAGTCCGGCTTCCGCGACGAGGTCGAGCCCCTCGATCCAGTGCGGGTCCTGCCCGACCTTGTAGACCTCGTAGACCGGCACCGCGAGCCGGCCGAGGGTGCACGCCGCCGCGCTTGCGAACACCAGCGCCCCGCCACGGCGCAGCTTCGCCCGCAGGGCCTCGACCACGAGGGTGCCGGCCAGCTGGCGCACCATGTAGGAGGGGCTGCCCGGCCCGGCGAAGATCCAGTCGGCGCGCCGCAGCGCGGTCAGCGCCTGCTCGATGCCCACGTCGCCGGCGGTGTCGGTGCGACGCAGCGACAGGAGGCGCACGTCGGTGCCGACCTGGTCATGGAAGTAGTGGCGGATGCGCGTGCTGATGCCCTCGGCGTTCTCCTGGAAGCCGTAGGGCGTATCGAGCAGCCGTGCGTCGGGCGCCGCCCCGAGGCGGGAGAACACGGCGCGGTGGGTCGCCGTCATGCTCGGCGCCGTCTCGCCCGACCCGAGGATGACGAGCAGCCGGGCGGTGCTCACGGATTCGGGCTCCTCACGGTGGTCAGGTGAGGATGAACGGGATGTCGTCGAGCGTGCACGATAGGTGGATGCGGCCGTCCTGCACGGTGGTGGCGGTGTCGGTGCAGGGCACCACGTCGGGCAACGTGATCGCGGGAAGCCCGGCTGGCAGGGTCAGGGCGTCACCCCCCACATCCAACGGCACCTCGACCTCCGTGCCGGCCGCTTCCACGAAGACGCGCTCACCCTCGATCCGCACCGGCGCCCCGAGCGCTCGCGAGAGGGCGTCGGCGTCCAACGTCGCTGTGGCCTGCCCGCCCCGCATGCCGCGGACCCGCACGTCGCCCGCGAGCAGCGCCTCGCGGTCGAGCTGCACGCCGCGAAGCTCCAGACGCACCGAGGCGAACGTGAGCTGCTGTCCGGCCACCTCGTCGAGGGTCACCCCCAGCCGCGGCACCCGCTCGGTGGCGAGCAGGCGGGTCACCACGGGAAACGTCCCGACGTCGGCCGACACCCCGGCCGCGCCCTGGGTCTGGGCGCGGACGTGGTCTTCGATGGAGCTCGCGGCCAGCCGCGGGGCGACCAGCTCGATCACCAGAGCCAGCACCGCCACGACGAGCAGCAAACCGATGAGCAGCTTCTTCATCCGCCTCCCTTTCGCCTGCCTGCAGCCTAGTCACCCGGGCGAACCTCGACGAAGCCGGCAGCGGTGCCTCAACGGTTGTATCGGCCATCGGGCCACTTCGGCGGTGTCACGGCGGCGGTCCCAGCCCCGCCGTCAAACACCCCCACGTCCGCCACGCGGCGGCCGCAACGCCCATTCACAGAGGTAGCCTTCGTGCGATGAGCAAGCAGCTCGAGGGGATCGACCCCGAACTCGGCGACTGGCTGGAGGCCCAGCCGCTGTTCTTCGTCGCCACGGCTCCCAGCGCGCTGGACGGGCACCCCAACGTCTCCCCGAAGGGGCTCGACACCTTTCGGGTCCTCGCCGAGCACGAGGTCGTCTACCAGGACCTCACCGGCAGCGGTGCCGAGACCGTGGCGCACCTGCGCGACAACGGCCGCATCGTGCTCATGTTCTGCGCCTTCGAGGGACCGCCCCGCATCGTGCGCCTGCACGGACGTGGCGACGTCGTGCTGCCGGGCGAGACGGCGTACGAGTCGCTGGACGGGCGCTTCCCGCCGCACGTCGGGACCCGGGCCTACATCCGCGTGGCCGTGGAACGCGTGTCGACCTCCTGCGGGTACGCGGTACCGCTGATGGAGCTGCGGGGTCCCCGCGACGTGCTCGACAAGTGGAGCGCCAAGAAAGGTCCAGAGGGCTTGCGCGAGTACCGCGCCGAGCGCAACGCCACGAGCATCGACGGCTTGCCCGCCTATCCCTCGCCGGATCCCGCGATGCGCTGAGCGGCTGTCCCGCGGTCAGCCTGGGAACAGGTCGACCTCGGTGGCCTTGACCGACACCCAGGCGGGCGCGCCCTCGGTCAGGGACAGATCCGCGAGCCCGGCGGGGGTGACCTGCGCCACGATCGGCGGCGGACCGTCGACGTGCACACGGACGTGGTCGCCGCGCAGGTCGATCACCCGCACGGTGCCCTGCCAGGTGTTGCGGGGGCTGCCGTGCGGCTGCTCGCTATAGATGGCGACAGCCCGCGGGTGCACGACCGCGAACACCTCGCCCTCCCCCGACTCGGCGCTGACCAGGCGTGAGCCGTCGGGCAGTGAGACCTCGTGGCCTGCAGCGACGCCGCGATACAGGTTCACGCCGACCAGTCGAGCCACCCAATCGGAGCGCGGCCGCCGCGCCACCTCCGCGGCGGGCCCTTCCTGCACGACGCGTCCCCCCTCGAGGATGAGCAGACGGTCGGCGAGCGCGATCGCCTCCAGCGGCTCGTGCGTGACGAGCACGCACGGACCGGTGAACGCGTCGAGGTGGCGATGCAGCTCCCGGCGGACCGACTGCCGGGTCTCCACGTCGAGGGCGGCCATCGGCTCGTCGAGAAGCAGCAGGGCGGGATCGCAGGCAATGGCACGTGCCAGTGCGACCCGCTGCGCCTGACCGCCCGACAGGGCCCCCGGCTTGACGTTCGCGTGGCCGGCGAGGCCCGTGCGCTCCAGCCACGCCGCGGCGGCCGCGCGCGCCTGCGCCTTGCCGGCGCCGCGGCTGCGGAGCCCGAACGCCACGTTGTCCCGGACGGATAGGTGCGGGAACAGCAGATGGTCCTGGAACACCACGCCGACCCCGCGTTGCGCCGCGGGCCGGCACACGCCGGCGGCGGGGTCCTCGAGCGTCTCCCCATGGAGCCGGATGCGTCCTGCCCGCAGCGGTTGCAGGCCCGCGATCGCCCGCAGCAGTGTGGTCTTGCCGGCCCCGTTCGGGCCGAGCACGGCCACGACCTCGCCGTCGCCGACGTCCAGGGACACGTCGAGGTCGAGATCGCCGACGCGGCACCCGACGTGGGCGTGCAGGCTCACCGGCTCATCGGCGGGTAAGGAACCGGTCGCGCAGGGCGACCAGGACCGCCACGGACACGGCGAGCAGGATGAGGCTCAGCAGATACGCCGCCTCGGGGTCGCGCTCGAGCTCGAGGTAGACGGCGAGCGGCATCGTCTGGGTGCGCCCCGGCAGGTTGCCTGCGAAGGTGATCGTCGCGCCGAACTCACCGAGCGCCCTTGCCCAGCACAGCGCCATCCCGGCGGTCAGCGAGGGGAGCACCAGCGGCAAGGTCACGCGCCGGAAGGTGGTCCACCGCCCGGCACCGAGTGTGGCCGCGGCGTCTTCGTAGCGGTGGTCGAGCATCCGCAGGCCGGCCTCCACCGTGACGAGCAGGAAGGGCATCGAGACGAACGTGGCCGCGAGCACGACCGCCACGCCGGTGAACGGGATGGTCATGCCGGTCAGCGCTGCGAGCGGCTGCCCGACGAGTCCGCGACGGCCGAACGCGAGCAGCAGCCCCACGCCGCCGACCACGGGGGGCAGCACCATCGGCAGGACAGCCAGAGCGCGCAGCAGGTTCTTGCCGGGGAAGTCGTAGCGGGCGAAGACCAGCGCCAGCGGCACGCCGAGCACCGTGGCGAGGGTCAGGGCAGCCAGCGACGACACCAGCGACAGGCGAAGCGCGGAGCCGATCGCAGGATCGGCGAGAAGGCCGGCTACCCGTCCCCACGGCGTGCGCAGCACGAGGGCGGTCAACGGCAGCAGGAGCAGGCCGAGGCCCGCGACCCCGAGCAGCAGCAGCGGCGGGGAAAGGCTCTGTCGCGGGCCGCCGGCGGGGGGCGTCGCGCTGGCCGTGGTCGCCGTGGGCGGCGTTGTCGGCGTGGTCGCGCGGCTCACGGGGAGGTGAAGCCGTGGTCGGCGAGGATCGCTTGCGCCTGCGGGCCGTGCACGAAGGCGACGAACGCCTGTGCCGCTTCCGGATTGGCCGCCCCGGCCAGCGGGGCGATCGGGTAGGTGGCGGTGACGTTGTCCTCCGGCGCGATGTCTACACCCTCGACGCGGCCGTCGGCGGCGACGACGTCGCTTGCGTACACGAGCGCGGCGTCGGCCTCGCCGAGCATGACCGTCGCCAGCGCGGCACGGACGTCGTACGCCAGCGACGCGGGGGTGAGGGCCACGCCGGCGGCGTCCAGGGCTTGTCGCGCGTACGCGCCCGCCGGTACCTCCGGCGCGGGCAGGACGACGATCAGGTCCGGGTGGGCGAGGCCCGCGAGCCCGCCGATGTCGCGTGGGTTGCCCAGCTCCACCGCGATCGCGAGGCGGTTGACGGCGAACACCTCCGGTGCGTCGGCGACGTTGCCCGCCTGCTCCACGACGGCCATCTGCTCGACGCTCGAGGACGCGAACACGTCCGCCGAGGCGCCCTCGTGGATCTGTCGGGCCAACGTGTGGCTGCCGGCGACGTTGGCCCGCACCCGCACGTCGGGATGAGCGGCTTCGAAGGCGTCGGCGATGTCCTCGAACGCGTCGGCCAGCGACGCCGCGGCGAAGACCGACAGCTCACCGGCCAGCCCCTCCCTAGACGACCCCGCGCCCGACGGGGAATGCGCCGCCTCGGGTTCGGAGGCCGTGCCGCAGGCGGTCAGGAGCAGTGCCAGCCCGAGGACACCTCGGAAGGCTGGTGCCCGCGTCACGCCACGGCCTTGCCGCAATCCGTCAGGTCGTAGCCGCCGACGGCGGCGAGCTGGCTCTGGAACGCCGAGGAGGCGAGCTCCTCGCCGAGGCGCACGATGCCCGGCTCGGCGGCCCACTCGGTGGCCACCCACAACTGGGCGACGTGGACCTCGAGCGGGTGGAACGCGAGCCCCGCCGCGCGCGCCGCCGGCTCGATGGTCACCGCCACGAGCCCCGCCGTGCGGGCGACGTTGGCCGCGTCGAGGTGGCCCCGGGCGCGTGGTCCGCCCGGTCGGCGCGCGCGGCGGGGCTCGCGT
>Ga0247713_1001147_pt1 | contig 13790 bp, 10 predicted proteins | sample 21E_NmetaG_FD_189936 | JGI IMG/M metagenome (GOLD analysis project Ga0247713, IMG submission 189936) | Soil microbial communities from hillslope of Landscape Evolution Observatory, University of Arizona, Oracle, AZ, United States - 2-1-E_N | ecosystem: Engineered > Artificial ecosystem >... | reverse complement strand
CCGCTATCCCCACCAGTTCTCCGGCGGCCAGCGCCAGCGCATCGCGATCGCCCGCGCGCTGGCGCCGCAGCCCTCGGTGCTCGTAGCCGACGAGCCCGTCAGCGCACTCGACGTGTCGGTCCAGGCGCAGATACTGAACCTGCTCGCCGACCTCGTCGACGAGTTCAACCTCACCCTCGTGTTCGTGGCCCACGACCTGTCGGTCGTCCGTCACGTGTGCGACACGGTGGCGGTCATGAACCAGGGGGCGATTGTCGAGCTGGGACCCACCGCACAGATCCACGACGCTCCGCGCGACCCGTACACCCGCCGGCTCGTCGCCGCTGTCCCGACGCTGGAGAAGGCGCTGGCCGGTGTGCAGGCGGCGGACCTGGCCGCAGGGGTCACCGACGAGGAGTCACCGACATGAGCGCCGCCGCACGACCCGGTCAGCGACCCTCATGAGCGTCTCGGAGCGACCGGAAGAGGTGCACCCGCCGACGCGGCCGGGGCCGACCAACACGCTCACCGACGTCGACGGCCTCCGGGTGGGGCATCACACCGCGGTCGGCGACGGGTGGCTGACCGGCGTGACAGCGGTGCTCGCCCCCGACGGCGGCGCGGTGGGCGGCGTCGACGTCCGCGGCGGCGGGCCTGGGACCCGCGAGACGGACCTGCTGGACCCCCGCAACGTCGTCGAGCGTCTGCACGCCGTGGTGCTGTCGGGCGGCAGCGCCTTCGGGCTCGCCGCCGCCGACGGGGTGATGCAGCGGCTGGCCGAGCAAGGAGTGGGCGTTGCGGTCGGACCGCCGCCGGGCGCCGAGCAGGGCACGCCCACCATGGTCGTGCCCATCGTGCCGTCCGCCGTGGTCTTCGACCTCGGCCGCGGTGGCGGTGGCGCCCGCCCGCCGGACGCGGCGATGGGGGCCGCGGCGTTTGACGCGGCGATCGCAGACGGAGGCGAGGCCGTGGCGCTGGGGTCGGTCGGCGCCGGCGCCGGCGCGACCGCCGGCCACCTCAAGGGCGGCGTGGGATCGGCCAGCACCGTCCTGCCGACCGGCGTGACCGTCGCGGCGTTGGTGGTCGCCAACCCGGTGGGCTCCCCCGTCAATCCCGACACCGGCCGGCTGTACGGCGAGCCGATCTGCGCCGCCGGCGACATCCCCGCGCTGGGGTCTCCGAGTGACGACGAGATCGCCGAGTTCTGCCGCACCGCCGCCGCCCAGCGGCGCGCGCTGACGCTGAACACCACCCTCGCGATCGTCGCGACCGACGCGACCCTGACCAAGGCCCAGTGCGCCAAGATCGCCGGTATCGGCCACGACGGGCTCGCCAGAGGCATCCGGCCGGTGCACTCGATGCTCGACGGCGACACCGTGTTCACCATGGCGACGTGCCGGCGGCCCGCCCCGGGCCTGTTCGAGCTGCAAGACCTGCTGGCCGCCGCGGCCGACTGCGTCACCCGCGCCGTCGTCCGCGGGATGCTCGCCGCCGAGTCCGTGTCGACTCCCGCCGGTTCCTGGCCGTCGTACCGCGACGCGTTCGGCACCGCTTTCCGACCGAAGGACACCGCATGACCCACCTGGCTCCCCCCTACCCCGACGGGTTGCCGATCGGCGACGGGTGGCGCCCGACCGCCCAGACCGTCGACGTCGAGTTCCCCTACGACGGGTCGACCGTCTGCTCGGCGCCCGTCGGGTCGGTCGACGACGCCCGCGCCGCGCTGGACGCGGCGGTAGCGATCGCACCGGCGGTCGCGCGGCTGCCGTCGCGGGTGCGCCGGGAGCTGCTGCTGCGAGCCCACGCCAACCTCGAGGCCCGCCGGCTGCAGATGGAGCAGATGCTGGTGCTGGAGACCGGCAAGCCGCTGGTCGACTGCCGCGTCGAGGTCGACCGGGCGCTGGTGACGCTGGCGGCTTCGGCGGAGGAGGTGGCCCGGCTCCACGGCGAGACCGTAGCGCTGGACCTGCTGCCCGCCGGCGACGGGATGTTCGGGTTCTGGGTGCGGCGGCCCATCGGCGTGGTCGTCGGCATCACCGGCTTCAACTACCCGCTGCTGCTCGCCATGCACAAGATCGGTCCCGCCATCGCCGCGGGCTGCCCCGTGATCTGCAAGCCGGCGCCGCAGACGCCGCTGGCGACGCTGTGGCTCGCCGACCTGATCCGCCTCGCCGCGTACGACACGGGGGTGCCGCCGGCGATCGTGCAGGTCGTCACGGGGGATGTCGAGGTGGGCGCGGCGCTGGTCACCGACCGGCGGGTCGGGGCGGTGTCGTTCACCGGCTCGGCGGCCGTCGGGCACACCATCGCCCGCGACGCCGCACCCACCAAGGTGCTGCTGGAGCTGGGATCCAACGCCGCGCTGGTCGTCGCCGACGACGCCGACCTCGACGCCGCCGTCGGCGCGGTGCTGCGCGGCGGCTACTACGCGTCAGGCCAGGCGTGCATCTCCGTGCAGCGCGTCCTGGTCCACAAGGCGGTCGCCGACGAGTTCGTCGCCCGGCTGACCCAGCGACTGGACGAAGTCGTCGTCGGCGACCCACGGGATCCCGCGACCCGCGTGTCGGCCCTGATCGATCAGCGGTCCGCCCAGCGGGTGCTCGAATGGGAGGAGCGCGCCGTCGAGGCGGGTGCGCGGCGCGTCGCCGGCGGTGGTCAGGACGGCCGGGTGGTGCGACCGACGGTGCTCGTCGACGTCCCTGACGGCGTCGCCGCGTGGGACGAGGAGATCTTCGGACCGGTCGTGTGCGTGCGGACCGTCGATGACGTCGACGCGGCGCTCGACGCGGTCAACGCGTCGCGCTACGGGCTGCACGCCAGCGTGTTCACCACCTCGCTGGAGACCGCGTTCGCGGCGATCGATCGGCTCGACGTCGGCGGCGTGATCATCAACGAGGTGCCCGGGTTCCGCGCCGACAGCATGCCGTACGGCGGCGTGAAGGACTCCGGGATCGGACGCGAGGGACCCCGGTTCGCCGTCGAGGAGCTGACCGTCACCAGGATGGCGATCATCCGGCCGTCCACGGGGGGTGGCGCGTGACCGACTACGCCGGGCTGTTCCGCCTCGACGGGCGCCGTGCGGTGGTGGTGGGCGCCGGCAGCGGCATCGGCCGCGAGTCGGCGCTCGCCCTGGCCGCACACGGGGCGGTGGTGGTGTGCGCCGACCGTGACGCCGACGCCGCCGCCGCGACCGCGCAGCACGCCGGCGGCGGTGCCGCGGCGCACCAGGTGGACGTGTTGGACATCGACTCGGTGCGGTCACTGGCCGAGGCGTTTCCCGACACCCATGCCCTGGTCGTGACGCCGGCCACAAACGTGCGCAAGCGGATCGTCGACTACACCCACGACGAGTTCGACCGGGTCGTGTCGCTGAACCTGCGCGCCTCGTTCGACCTCGTGCGGGCGTTCGGGCCGACGATGGTCGCACGGGGCGCCGGCAGCATCATCGGGTTCTCCTCGATCCGGGGCACGGTCGTCGAGCCGGGCCAGGGGGTGTACGCGGCGACCAAGGCCGGCCTGGTCCAGCTGCTGCGGACGGCCGCCGCCGAGCTCGGTCCGGCGGGGGTGCGCGTGAACGCTGTTGCTCCCGGCGTGGTGGAGACGCCCCTGACCGAGCAGATCAAGGCCAACCCCCAGTGGTACCAGGCCTACGCCGCCAAGAGCGCGTTCGGTCGGTGGGCGCAGCCCTCGGAGCTGGCCGGCGCGGTGGTGTTCCTGGCCTCGGACGCGTCGACGTTCGTGACGGGCGCGGTGATCAACGTCGACGGCGGGTGGACCGCCATCGACGGCCGTTTCGACCCGCCGGCGTGATGGGCGACACGTCGGACGCCTCCTCGCCGGCCGACCTGCCGGCCGTCGCGATGCTCGACGCGTTCGCCGAGCGGACGCTCTCGCCGGTCGAGGTGTTCGACGCGGTCGCGGACCGCATCGCGGCGTGGGAACCCACGATCCGGGCGCTGTACGCGCCCCGGCTGGACCAGGCCCGCGAGGAGGCGCAAGCGGCACAGCAGCGGTGGGCCGCGGGCACGCCGGCGGGGCCGCTGGACGGCGTGCCGATCACGATCAAGGAGAACATCGCCACGCGCGGCACCCCCATCCCCCAGGGCACGGCGGCCACGGACCTGGTCCCCGCCGAACACGACGCCCCGCCGGCGGCGCGCGTGATCGAGGCCGGCGCCGTCGTGCTCGCCAAGACGACGATGCCCGACTACGGGATGCTGTCGTCCGGGCTGTCGTCGTTCCACCCGCTGACCCGCAACCCCTGGAACCCGGCGTGGAACCCGGGCGGGTCGAGCGCAGGGGCAGCGGCCGCCGGTGCTGCGGGGTACGGGCCCCTGCACCTGGGCAGCGACATCGGCGGGTCGGTGCGGCTGCCCGCCGGCTGGACGGGCCTGGTCGGCTTCAAGCCCAGCCTCGGCCGGATCCCCATCCACCCCCCGTACTTCGGCCGGGTCGTCGGGCCGATGACCCGCACCGTCGCCGACACCGCGCTGCTGATGAGCGTGGCGTCGGCCCCCGACCACCGCGACCACATGAGCCTGCCGCCGGCCGACATCGACTGGCGGGCGCTGGACACCGACGTGCGCGGTCTGCGCGTCGGCGTGTGGACCGACGCCGGCAGCGGTCTGCCGGTCGACCCAGAGGTCGGGGCTGCGGTCGCCGCCGTCGCCGCGCTGCTCGCCGACGCCGGGGCGGTGGTCGAGCCGGTGGCCCCGTTCTTCACGCCGGAGATGCTGCACGACCTCGACCTGTTCTGGCGGGTCCGATCCTGGGTCGACTTCGCGGCGCTCCCCCCCGACCGGCAGGCCAGCGTCCTGCCGTTCATCGCCCAGTGGTGCCGCTCGGGCGCCGGCGTCTTAGGCGAGGAGCTGATGCGCTGCGTCAACCGCACCCTGGAGATCCGGGAGGCCACGGTCGGCGCGACCCAGCCGTTCGACTACGTCGTGTCCCCCGTGGCGCCCGTCCCGACGTTCCCTGCCGAGTGGGCGTCGCCGACCAACGAGGTCGACACGACCATGCACCACATCGCGTTCACCGCCCCGCTGTCGATGTCCGAGCAGCCGGCGGTGTCGGTCAACTGCGGGTTCACCGCCGAGGGCAAGCCGATCGCGGTGCAGATCGCCGGCCGGCGCTTCGACGACCTAGGCGTCCTGCGCGTCGCGCGCTGGTACGAAGACGCCCGGCCGCCGGCGGCGACCCCCGCATGGCCATCCGCTCCGTGAGCCCGACGAACGGTCAGCCGGCCGGCGGCTGGTCAGGCTCGGCTGGGACCAGGCGGATGCGGTCGATCCGTCGGTCCGCGACGCCGGTGACCTCCAGCCGCCACCCCTCCACGGTGACCTCCTCACCGGCTTTGGGCAGCCGGCCCGTGCGCTCCAGCACCAGTCCCGCCACGGTCGTGTAGTCACCGGCGGGCAGTTCGACGCCGATGTCGACCAGGTCGTGGATGGGATATGAGCCGGGCACCGTGTAGGAGCCGTCGGGATGCTGCTCAGCGGCCTGGACGTCCGGGTCGGCTTCGTCCCAAATCTCGCCGACGAGCTCCTCGATGAGGTCTTCGACCGTGATGATCCCTTCGGTGCCCCCGTGCTCGTTGATGACGACCGCGATCTGCTGGCGCTTGGCCTGCAGCGCGCGCAGGGCATCCAGGGCGCCGACCGTCTCGGGTAACACCATCGCCGGCCGGACGACGGTGCCGACCTCGCCGCTGCTGTCGACCAGATCGCGGAGATGCACGATCCCCATGACGTCATCGAGATTCCCGCGGAACACCGGGGCGCGGGAGTGGCCGGTCTCGACCAGCGTCCTGACGGCCTCTGTCACCGACGTGTCCCCGGGGATGCCCACGACGGCGGGGCGGGGCACCAGCAGCTGGCGCACGGTGCGGTCGGCGAACTCGAAGGCGCCGCTGATGATGTCGCGCTCGTGCTCGGTGAGCTCCGGCTGAACCGCCACCATGTCGCGCAGCTCCTCCTCGGTGACGTCTTCGCGCTGGCGGGTCGGGTCCCCCCCAAACAGCCGCACGAGCAGATCCGTGGAGCGGGCCAGGAACCACACGGCGGGTGTGGCGATGGTGGCGACGGCTGCCAGCGGCCGGGCCGCAACAAGCCCCCACCACTCCGTGCGCTGCATCGCCAGCCGCTTGGGTGCGAGCTCGCCGACGACGAGGGTGACGAAGGTCAGGATCAACGTGACGAGCATGATGGCGACAGGTCTGGCCGCCCCGCCGATCGGGGACAGCAGGCGCGCGACCGGCTCAGCAAGCGTCACCGCCGCTGTCGCCGAGGCGAGGAAGCCGGCCAGCGTGATCCCGATCTGGATCGTGGCCAGGAAGCGGTTGGGGTCTCGGGCGAGCCGCGCCAACGTCTGTCCCGCCCGCCCGCCGGCTTGCAGCCGGTTCAACTGCCCCTCCCGGAGGCTGATCAAGGCGATCTCGCTGCCGGCGAAAGCGGCGTTGAGCATGATGAGCACAGCGACGAGGAGCAGCTGCTGCCAGATTTCCTGCACGGGGCGACCTCGCGGGTGAGTGGCGGATGGCAATGATGGCGCGCGAAGGGGGCAATTGGCCGTTCAGCGGCGCGGAGATCCACCGTTTGTCGGTTGCCATGACGGGTTGATGGGCCAGACTGGCCCATCAACCCCATCGGTAAAGGTGTTGCTGTGAACCGCATTGGCCATGTCATCGCCGGCAAGACCGCCGGCGCCTTCGAGCGCGTCGGCCCCGTGTACAACCCCGCCACCGGCGAGCAGACCGGTGCGGTGGCGCTGGCGTCGGAGTCGGAGGTGGACGCGGCGGTCGCCGCGGCGGCGGAGGCCTTCCCGGCGTGGCGCGCCACCAGCCTGTCCAAGCGCACCGAGATCATGCTCGCGTTCCACCACCTGCTGGTCGACAACCGCCAGCGGCTGGCGGCCGCGATCACCGCCGAGCACGGCAAGGTGCTCTCCGACGCCGCCGGCGAGGTCACCCGCGGCATCGAGTGCGTCGAGTTCGCCTCGGGCCTGTCCCACCTGCTCAAGGGCGGCTACAACGAGCAGGTCTCGACGGGCATCGACGTGTACGAGATCAAGCAGCCCCTCGGCGTCGTGGCGGGCATCACGCCGTTCAACTTCCCGGTGATGGTGCCGCTGTGGATGATCCCCAACGCCCTTGCGTGCGGGAACACGTTCGTCCTCAAGCCCAGCGAGAAGGACCCCTCACCGTCACTGCTGATCGCCGAGCTGCTGGCCGAGGCCGGGCTGCCCGACGGCGTGTTCAACGTGGTGCACGGCGACGCGGTCGCGGTCAACCGGATCCTGGACCACCCGGACGTGCAGGCGGTCAGCTTCGTCGGGTCCACGCCGATCGCCCGGCACGTCTACGAGCGCGGCACCCAGGCCGGCAAGCGTGTCCAGGCGCTGGGCGGGGCGAAGAACCACATGATCGTGCTGCCCGACGCCGACCTCGACCTTGCCGCTGACGCGGCCGTCTCCGCAGCGTACGGCTCCGCCGGCGAGCGATGCATGGCCGTCTCGGTGGTGGTTCCCGTCGGCGACATCGCCGGCCCGCTGGTCGACGCCATCGCCAAGCGGATCGCCCACCTGCAGATCGGCGACGGGACGGACCCCGCCTCGGAGATGGGGCCGCTCATCACCCGCGAGCACCGCGACAAGGTCGCGTCGTACATCGGCCTGGCTGCCGAGGAGGGCGCGACGGTGGTGGTCGACGGGCGCGAGGAGTCGTTCGCCGGCGACGGGTTCTTCCTGGGCGTCAGCCTGCTCGACGGGGTCACGCCCGACATGCAGGCGTACCGCGACGAGATCTTCGGACCGGTCCTCTCCGTCGTCCGCGCCGGCACCTACGACGAGGCGCTGGCCCTGGTCAACGACAACCCGTATGGCAACGGCACCGCGATCTTCACCCGCGACGGCGGCGCGGCCCGGCAGTTCCAGTTCGACGTGCAGGCGGGCATGGTCGGCGTGAACGTGCCGATCCCGGTGCCGGCCGGGCACTTCTCGTTCGGCGGGTGGAAGGACAGCCTGTTCGGCGACAGCCACATGTACGGCCCGGAGGGCATCCACTTCTACACCCGGACCAAGGTCGTCACGTCGCGGTGGCCGGACCCGGCGACCAGCCAGGTCGACCTCGGCTTCCCCTCCAACCGCTGACTTGGCGGGGGTGGCGGGGTCCCCGGTCGATCAGATGACGGGCGGCTCTCGGTAGATCCCGAACACATCCTTCATCGCCCCGCAGATCTCGCCCAAGGTGGCGTCCGCACGTACGGCGTCCATGATCACCGGCACGAGGTTGTCGTCGCTGCGGCAGGCGATGCGCAGGTCCTCCAGTGCCTTGTCGACGGCGTTGCCGTCGCGGTTGGCGCGCCAGTCGGCCAGCCGTGCTTCCTGCGCGCGCTCGACTTCGGCCGAGATGCGCAGGATCTCCAGGTCCGGCTCGTCGGAGTCGGTGTGGACGTTGACGCCCACGATGCGCTTGGTGCCCTTCTCCAGCGCCTTCTGGTACGTGAACGCGGCGTCGGCGATCTCGGACATGAACCAGCCGGTCTCGATGCCGTGTAGCAGACCGCCGGTGATCGTGCCGTCGGGCGACATGTCGAGGATGCGGGTGAAGTACGCCTCGGTGTCGGCTTCGACCTTGTCGGTCATCCACTCCACGAACCACGACCCGCCCAGGGGGTCGATCGTGTTGGTCACGCCGGTCTCCTCGGCGATGACCTGCTGGGTGCGCAGCGCCACCTTCGCGGCGTGGTCCGAAGGCAGGGCGAGCACCTCGTCGAGCGCGTTGGTGTGCAGCGACTGCGTCCCGCCCAGGACCGCCGCCATCGCCTCCAGCGCCGTGCGGACGATGTTGTTGTCAGGCTGCTGGGCGGTCAGCGAGACGCCGGCGGTCTGCGTGTGGAACCGCATCAGCATGGCCTTGTCGGCGGTTGCGCCGTAGCGCTCCTTCATCCACCGCGCCCAGATCCGCCGGCCGGCGCGGAACTTGCCGATCTCCTCGAAGAAGTCGATGTGCGAGTCGAAGAAGAACGACAGCCGGGGTGCGAACTTGTCGACGTCCAGGCCGCGCGACTTGCCCAGCTCGACGTACGAGAAGCCCGCGGCCAGCGTGAACGCCAGCTCCTGCGCGGCCGTCGAGCCGGCCTCGCGGATGTGGTAGCCGCTGATGGAGATCGGGTGGTAGCGCGGGACGTTCTTGGAGGTGAACTCCATCAGGTCGCCGATGAGGCGCAGGTGCGGCTCAGGGGGGAACAGCCACTCCTTCTGGGCGATGTACTCCTTGTGGATGTCGGTCTGCAGCGTCCCGCCCAGCTGCTCGATCGAGAAGCCCTGGCGCTCGGCAGCGACGGCGTACATCGCGAACAGCACGACCGCGGGCCCGTTGATCGTCATCGACGTGGTGATGTCGCCCAGCGGGATCCCGTCGAACAGCCGCTGCACGTCGTCGATCGTGTCGACGGCCACCCCGCAGTGGCCGACCTCGCCCTCGGACTCGGGCTCGTCGCTGTCGCGGCCCATCAGCGTGGGCATGTCGAAGGCGACGGACAGGCCGTGCTGGCCGGCGCGCAGCAGGTCGTGGTACCGCTTGTTGGTGTCCTCAACGCTGCCAAAACCAGCAAACTGTCTGATTGTCCACGGCTTGCCGCGGTACATCGACGGATACACGCCACGCGTGAACGGATAGACCCCCGGGTACCCGACGCGCTCGACGTCGACGGTGTAGTTGTGCGGACCCACCAGCGGCGGCACCTCGACCTCGGACAGGGTCGTGAAGTCCTCGTCGCGCTCGGGGGTCGCGGCGTAGCGACGCTCCCATTCTTCGTGAGCGGTCACAGCAGGTGCTCCTGAGGTAGGCGGGGAAGAACACGAGGGGCGCGGTTCATTGTGCCACCGGCCGTTCTGCCACAATCCGCGCCGGCCAGCAGTGACAAGCGAGGAACCATGACCACGCTCGATGCCGACCTGTCCGTTACTTCGACGTTCGAGTCGACGAATCCCGCCTCGGGCGACGTGATCGGCACCTTCCCGGTCCACTCCCCTGACGACGTGCGTGCCGCCGTGGAGCGGGCTCGCACCGCCGCGGCGTGGTGGGGCGGTCTGGACTTCGACGCTCGCAAGCGCCGCCTGCTGGGGTTCAAGGCCCTGCTCGCCAAGCGCCAGGACGACCTGTGCCAGCTGATCAGCCGGGAGACGGGCAAGCCGGTCGACGACGCCAGGATCGAGCTGGTGCTCGCCATCGACCACCTGGACTGGGCGGCCAAGCACGCCGAGAAGGTGCTGGGGCCGCGGCGGGTTCCCAGCACGCTGCTGTACGCCAACCACCGCGCGATGCTCGAGTACGAGCCCGCCGGCGTGGTGGGCGTCATCGGCCCGTGGAACTACCCGCTGCACACCCCGCTGGGGTCGATCACCTACGCGCTGGCGGCCGGCAACACCGTGGTCTACAAGCCCAGTGAGTACACGCCGGCGGTCGGGCAGTGGCTGGTGCGCACCTTCGGCGACGTCGTCGGCGAGCACCCGGTGCTGCAGCTGGTCACCGGCTTCGGCGAGACCGGCAGCGCGCTGTGCCGCGCCGGCGTGGACGTGCTGGCGTTCACCGGCTCCGCGTCCACCGGTCGCAAGGTGATGGCCGCGTGCGCCGAGACGCTGACCAAGGTCGTCATGGAGTGCGGCGGCAAGGACGCGATGATCGTCACCGCCGACGCCGACCTGGACGCCGCCGCCGCCGGCGCGGTGTGGGCGAGTTGCGCGAACGCCGGCCAGACGTGCGCCGGCGTCGAACGGGTCTACGTCGAGGCGCCGGTGTACGACGCGTTCGTCGACAAGGTGGTGACCGCCGCCAGAGCCCTGCGGGCCGGCACCGACGACGCCTTCGGCCCCATGACCATGCCGAGCCAGATCGACGTCATCCGCCGCCACCTCGACGAGGCGCTGCAACGCGGTGCCCGAGCGATCGTCGGCGGCCCCGAGTCCATCGACCCGCCCTACGTCCACCCCGTCGTGCTCGTCGACGTCCCCGAGGACACCGCCGTGATGCGCGAGGAGACCTTCGGCCCGCTGCTGCCCATCGTGAAGGTCGCCGACGTCGACGAGGCGGTCGCCCGCACCAATGACTCCGACTACGGTCTGGGCGCGAGCGTGTACGCCAGCGAGGGTGGTGAGGCCATCGCCCGCCGGCTGCGCGTCGGCATGGTGGCGGTGAACTCGGTGATCTCGTTCGCGGCCCTGCCGGCGCTGCCGTTCGGCGGGCGCGGCGAGTCGGGGTTCGGTCGCATCCACGGCGAGGACGGGCTGCGCGAGTTCACCCAGCCACGAGCGATCACCGTCAAGCGCTTCTCCGCCCCGATCGACGTCGCCCGGTTCGACCGGCAGTCGTGGGCGATGACGCAGATCGGTCGCGCGGTCAAGCTGCTGCACGGCCGGGGCGCGTAGCCCTCCCACGTGAGTTTCCTGCCCCGGGGCAGGACACTCACGGCGGAAGGAGCAGGGCGGAGGTCAGTCGCCCGGCGGCGTGGGCACCGCGGTCGCCGGCGCCTCCTCGCTGGGCGACGGCTTGGGCTTGCCGGTCGGCTTGGGCGCGGGCGACTCCGAGGGCGCCGGCGTGGTCGGCTCGGGCTGGGGCTCCGGCTTGGGCTTGGGCTTGGGCTTCGGGTCGGGTTCGGGCTCCCGGTCCGGCTCCGGTTCCGGTGCCTCGGAGGGCTCGGCGGTGTCGACGTCGCCGGCCGGGTCGGAGGTGCCCGGCGCGTCGCTGCCGGCGGTGAAGGTGTGCGTGCCGCCGTAGATGACCAGCGGGAAGCCCACCGGCACCCGGGGGAACAGCCACAGCGCGTCGGCGCGGGTCACTCGGATGCAGCCGTGGCTGGCCGGGTAGGCGGGCACCGAGTTCGAGCCGTGGATCGCCCACCCTTGATAGAAGTACATCGGGTCGTACAGGCTGCCCAGCGGCGCCTCGCGGACGCCGGAGATCTTGCGCTGCACCGCGTACGAGCCGACCGGCGTCAGCGACCGCGCCGTTCCCCCGGAGGCGGTCGTGTAGGTCGATCCGCTGCCCGAGCTGACGGGCAGAATCCGCGTCAGCGCCCCGCCCTCGACGTAGAACAACACCTGCTTGGTGAGGTCCACCTCGATGCGGGTGGCGGGCCCGCCGCGCAGCGACGGCTTCTTGGGGGCGGCCAACGCGGCGAGCGTCTGCTCGCCGATCGCTCCGTCCGCGGCGATGCCCTGCACCTTCTGGAACGCCATCAGCGCGCTGGCGGTGCCGCCGCCGGCCTCGCCGTCGATGGGGCCGACGTAGTACTTCAGGTCCGTCAGCTGCTGCTGGACCTCGGCGACGTCGTAGCTCGGGGCCTTGTCCTTGTCCGGCTTGTGCTTCTTGCGCTTGGCGGCGGGCAGCTCGGTCTTGCGCAGCCCGGACGGCTCGCGGGAGAAGGCGACCTCGAACGGTGTGGGCTGGGGTTGTGCCGGCGGGGTCGCCGCCTCTGTGGCGACGGCCTTGCGGACGGCGTCGGGGCGCCATGCGGCCGCGCCGACGCCGACCATCGCGCCGACCAGGGCAGGCACGAGGATGGCAAGCAGCAAGCGCCGCGACATGACAAGAGCTCCAGCGTCGAGGGAGGGGGCGAGAAGTGCGACGTTGTGGCGACGGCGATGGTTGCCCCGAGGTGCCGAAATTCTAACCGAGGCCGACCGGTCAGGCGTCGAGGGAGGCGACGAGCTTGTCCGAGGCGGTATAGGGATCGGTGTCGCGGGCGGCCACCGCCGCCGCGAGCTCGTCGACCAGATCCCCCTGTCCCAGCTCGAGGAAGCGCCCGCGCACCGTGCCCAGGGCCAGCTCACGGACCTGCACCCGCGCGCGGTCCAGCCGGCGACGGTCCAGCCGTCCCTCCTCGGTCAACCAGGCGTAGTGCTCGCCGATCGCCTCGGCGAGCTCGGCGATGCCGTCGCCGGTCGACGCCACCGTCTTGCGGATGGGTGCCAGCCACTCGCCGTGGCCGAGCTTCTGCATCTCGCGCAGCTCGCGGACAGCACGCTCGGCTCCGTCGCGGTCGGCCTTGTTGACCACGAAGACATCGGCGATCTCGAGGATGCCCGCCTTGGCCGCCTGGATCGAGTCGCCCATGCCGGGGGCGAGCGCAACCACCGTCGTATCGGCGCTCGAGGCGATCTCGACCTCGGCCTGGCCGACGCCGACCGTTTCGACCATGACGATGTCGAAGCCGGCGGCGTCGAGCACGAGCAGCGCTTGCGGCGTGGCCCACGACAGGCCGCCGAGGTGCCCGCGGCTGGCCATCGAACGGATGAACACCCCGTCGTCGAGGGCGTGGTCCTGCATGCGCACCCGGTCACCGAGCAGCGCGCCGCCGGAGAACGGCGACGACGGGTCGACGGCCAGCACCGCGACGCGCTTGCCCTGCGACCGCCACTGCGTCACCAGCGCGCTGGTCAACGTCGACTTCCCGACGCCCGGGGATCCGGTCAGCCCGACGATCATGGCGTTGCCCGTATGGGGGTGCAGCAGCCGCACGACCTCGCGGAGGGTGTCGACGGACCCGTCCTCGACACGGGTCAGCAGGCGCGCGAGGGCCCGGCGCTCTCCGCGCAGAAGTCGGTCGACGAGCTCGGTGGAGTCCATGGGGGGCCGAAGGCTATCGGCGCCGCCGGCGCCTCACGAACCGAGGTGCCGTGGATTTGCCCCCTGTGGGGTCGCAGATCCACGGCACCCCGGGTCCGCAGCCCGCGGGGTCAGCGGCGACGCAGTGCGGCGACCAGCAGCCCGGCGGCCAGCACCACCAACCCCGCGCCGGCGAGCCCGCCGCCGG
>Ga0247713_1001146_pt1 | contig 13805 bp, 14 predicted proteins | sample 21E_NmetaG_FD_189936 | JGI IMG/M metagenome (GOLD analysis project Ga0247713, IMG submission 189936) | Soil microbial communities from hillslope of Landscape Evolution Observatory, University of Arizona, Oracle, AZ, United States - 2-1-E_N | ecosystem: Engineered > Artificial ecosystem >... | reverse complement strand
CCGGCCTCTCCGAGGGCCTGCGCCGCTTCGTGGGCTGTGACGCCCGCATCCGCCCGGTGATGGAGTCGGGGGGCCGGCCGGTGAGCGTGGGCCGGGCCTTTCGCACCGTGGCCGAGCGCACCCGCATCGTCATCGAGGAGCGAGACCGGGGGTGCCGGGTGCCGGGATGTGACCGCGACCGGTGGCTCCATGTGCACCATATCGAGCATTGGGAAGACGGTGGGGCATCCGATACCCCAAATCTCCTGGCTCTGTGCCGCCGACATCATCGGCTGCACCACCTCGGTCATTTGGGCATATCCGGGAATGCCGACGATCCCGACGGCGTGGTGTTCACCGACCATCGGGGCCGGAAGCTGGAGAGCTGCGGACGGCCGATGCCGCCGGACCAGCCGGTGGAGGCCGCGGCCCGGGGACTCGGCATCTCCACCGGGACGTGGTCGCACCCCACCGGCGAGCGCCTCGACCCCGGGGCCGTCCACTTCAACCAGCGCGCCGGCTGAGGGCTCCGAATGCGGGCGTCCCACCGATGGTCAGCGAGGCCGGTGTCGGGGAGTAGGAGGCGGCACCATGTGTCGGCCAGCCAACGCTCGTAGCGGTCGGGGCCCATCCGCGCTCGACGGTGAGCAGCACGTAGAGCTCGGAGCTGTTCGTGGCCCAGCTGTCATTCCCACCGGTGCCTCGTCGACCGGCAGGCCGGCGCGTAATCACCCGGCGGCCTCCAGCTCTTGGACCAGCTTGCGCATGTTCGCGGCACGCCGGGTCGCTGATCTCCTGCGATGCCGCAGTCCGGTTGGACCGGGCGGTCAGCGCGTTCCAAGGCCGTGGACGGTGATGGCTGGGCTCCCGCCCGACAGCGCGGAGAGGTCGTCCGGGTCGGAGGTCAGCACCACACCGCCACCGGCAGCGGCGCAGACGGCGATGACGGTGGCATCGACGTGGTCGGCCGACCCTCGGGCGGCAGCCACCAGGAGGTGGCCGACTCGCCGGGCCACGGCCCGGTCAGTGGGGGCGACAGCAACTCCGCCCTCGCGAGCCAGGCACGCGTCCACGGCCTGATCGTGACCACCACCACGGTAGAGCTCGGCAAGCACTGCGGCAGGGACGACGACCTCAGCAACCTCAACCAGCGCCGCGGCGACGGCGGCCCGAACGGTGCGTTCGTAAGGCCCGCCCCGAGCCAGGGCTGACAGCGCCTCGGCATCGAGGACGAGGGCGCTCATGCGAGCAGACGACGGAACTCCGCCACCTCATCGGGGTCGACAGGACCACGCTCGTCCTCGAGGCGACCGAGCAGCCCGGCCAGAGCGGCAGCCCGCTGTCGTCGTTCGACCTCATCGTGCAGGATCTCATTGATCGTGGCCGACAGGCCCACGTCGTCGTCCCCGAGAGCGTCGATCACCTCGGGGTCGAGGGTCAGGGTCTTTCGTACCTTGCTCCTGGTCATATCAACATCTTACTCTGGTCATACCCATCCTGGGGAAGCCGCGTGTAATGGACGACGGGCGTAGGTTCCTCTCGGCTTTCTCGCCCCGGACGACGTCGGCCAAGGCCGTTCAGCCGGTCCGCGACGCGAACCAGCGCAGGACCTCCGCCGCTCCGGCTTCCATCGACGTCCATGACTTCCAGCCCAGGTGGATCTCCGCCCGGGAGGGGTCGAGCGACGAGCGGGCCAGCTCGCCCGGGCGGGCCTGGGCGTACACGGCCGGGAGGTCAGTGCCGGCGGCCCGGGCCATCGTGGCGTAGAGCTGATTCACCGACGTCTCCACGCCGGTGCCCACGTTCATGAGCAAGCCGCTCCCCTTCCGGGCCGCCCGGGCGAAGGCGTCGACCACGTCGTCGACGTAGACGAAGTCCCGGGTCTGGTTCCCGTCGCCGAAGATGGTGCAGGCTTCGCCCGCCAAGAGCCGCCCGGCGAAGATGGCGACCACGCCGGCCTCGCCGTGGGGATCCTGGCGGGGACCGTAGATGTTGGCCAACGCCAGGGCGGTGAACTCGATCCCGTGCAGCTCCCGGTAGGCGGCCAGGTAGTCACTCGCCGCCTTCTTCGACACGCCGTAGGGCGACAGAGGCCGCTGCGGATGAGACTCAGGCACGGGCAGCTTCTCGGGCTCGCCGTAGAGGGTGCCGCCGCTGGCCGCGAAGACCACCTTCCGGCTGCCGGCGGTCCTGGCGCCTTCGAGCACGTTCAGGGTGCCGATGACATTGACCTCGGCATCGAACGCCGGACGCTCGACCGAGACCCGCACGTCGGCCTGGGCGGCGAGATGGAAGACCACCTCCGGGCGGCGATGCGCCACCAGCTCGACGATTGCCGGCTCCCGGATGTCGAGGCGGTGGAAGGTCAGCTCGTAGCCGGGGGTGGAACGGGCCTCGGCCAGGTTGGACAGGGAGCCGGTGGACAGGTCGTCGACCACGTCGACCGCGTGGCCCTCGGCCAGCAATCGGTCGACGAGCGTGGAGCCGATGAAGCCGGCGCCCCCGGTGACCAGGGCCCTCACGGCGTGGGCACAGGAAGGCGGGCGCCGTCGAGGCGAGCGTCGGCCTCCACGACGTAGCCGTCGCCCAGCACCGAGACGCCCGTGACCTCGGCGCCGTCGCCGACCTGGGCGCCCCGCCCAAGGATGGAGCGGACGACGACCGCGCCCTTGCCCACCACGGCGTGGGGAAGGAGCACCGAGTCGACAACGCGGGCACCGGGGTGGACCCGGCAACCGGCCCCCACGACCGAGCCTTCGACGGAGGCGTCGTCGGCCACCCATGCGCCTGCGCCGACGAACGTCGGCCCTTGGACGCTGGCGCCGAAGTCGGCGTCCCCGACGGTCCATGTGCCCTCGGGGCCGGGACGGGCGCCCGGCGCCGGCGGACCTGGGCGCCGACCGGAGATGAGGTCGAGCTGGGCCTCGAGGTATTGCAAGGGGGTGCCGGTGTCGGTCCAGTAGTCGTCCGAACGGAACCCATAGAGAGTGCCGGCCGTGGCCAGCACAGGGAACACCTCGCGCTCGATCGAAACCCGCCGGCCCTCGGGGATGTGGTCGAGGACCGAGGGCTCCATGACGTACGTGCCGGCGTTGATCAGGCTCGGCCCGACTGCGCCCGGCGCAGGCTTCTCCACGAACGCCACCACCTTGCCCTGGCCGTCGATAGGGACCAGCCCGAAGGCGGAGGGGTCGGCCACCTTGGCCAGCGAGATGGTGGCCTCGGCCTTCCGCTCGACGTGGAACGCCACCATGGCGGTCACGTCGAGGTCGGTGAGGATGTCGCCGTTGACGACGAGGAACCGCTCGTCGATGGCCGCGTAGCGGGCCGCGAATCCCACTGCACCGGCCGTGTCGAGAGGTTCCGGCTCCACCGCGTAGGTGAGGCGGACGCCGCCCGCCCTGCCGTCAGGGAACAGGGCCTCAAACGCGTCGTGCAGGTACCCGAGCGAGAGGACCACCTCGTCGACACCATGGGGCTCGAGGTAGGACAGCACCCGCTCGATCATCGGCACGTCGACGATGGGCAGGACCTGCTTGGGAACAGTGAGGGTCAGTGGGCGCAGGCGCGTGCCTGCGCCGCCGACCAGCACCACTGCTTTCAAGGGTCGCTGGTGGTGGTGTCGGGAGGCGCCGTCGGCGCGGGAGATTCGGTGTTGGTGGTCGGGGCGTCCGGGTCGCCGGCGACGGTCGTCGACGTTGCCTCCGCGTCGGGGTCGACAGTGGTGGTCGGCGTGGTGGCGGAAGGCTGCGGGGCTACGTCGCTCAGGTTGTCGAGGACGGGCTCCGAAGGCGGCTTGGGGATGTCGACCCCCTCCGGCACGAAGGCGATGGTGATGAGCTGGTTGTCCTGGGGCCGTATGGCCGACGGGTCACCCTCGATGATGCGGCCCGGGTCGTCGGGGTTCCCCCTGTCCCAAACCTTGGTGCGGACCCTGCCCGGCCCGTCCTCGCACTTGTCACCGTTGCGCTTGGTTTCCTGGCCCGGAAGCTTGATCCTGTCGCCGGAGATGTCGGCGCCGACGGTGTCGAAGTAGATGTCGAGCGTGGCCCGCTTTCCCGCCGCGGAGGCTACGAACGGGTGGATGTGGACCACGTTGTCGCCGTGGCCGTGGATGCCGAGGGGGTCGTCGCCCTCGGGCAGGTTCGGGACGAACGAGCCGCAGATGTAGTAGCCGATGGCCGCGTGCCAGTGGTCGGCCGGCCTGCCGTCCGCTGCCGCGAAGGGCCGGCTGTTGTCGGGCTGGCGCTGGTCACGGCTGGAGACGATGCCCGCGGTGCCCAGCACCACGACGGCGGCCATGAGGGCCGGCCAGACCCAGGACGTGGTGCCCCGTCTCGTGCGACCGCCACCTGTGCGAGCGGCCCGAGCGACTTTTTTGGCTGAGGATGCCTTTCCCATTGGGATCCGACCGTACTAGGTGCCCACCGCTTCCTCAGGCCGTGCCCCCGATCGAACGGGCGCTATCCGGGCAGTCCGCGGCCGCCCAGGGCGTGATGGGCCCAGGCCGCGAGGGTGCGGACGGCCAGTCCGGCGGCGACGATGGGCACCGTCCCGCGCCGGGCGCCGGTGGTGGACTTGGAGACGAAGCGCAGGAGCGACCGGTGGTGCTCGGCGATCATCCGGTACGGGGCCATCCGGCTCGAACCGCCGAGGGCATGGACCACCCGCCCACCCGGCTCGTAGCCGATTCGCCAACCCGCCTGGCCCAGACGCCAGCACAGGTCGACGTCTTCCACGTACATGAAGTAGGCCTCGTCGAAGCCACTCACCACATCGAACGCCGCCCGGCGAACCAGGAGGCACGCCCCACCGACCCAGTCCACGTCGGCCGCCGGCTCGTCGTGGTCCCAGTCGAGCATGCGGTACGTGCGGGTGTAGGGGTTCCCCGGCCAGACCAGCCCGAGGAAGGCGTGCCCGAAGGCCACGTTGAGCTCGGGAAAGCGCCGCACCGAGGGGTAGACGGTCCCGTCGAGGTTCTCCATCCGGGGCCCCACGACGGCGAGTGCGGGATCGCGGTCGAGGGCTTCCGACAGCGCCTTCACGGCACCCGGCTCGACAACCGTGTCGGGGTTCAGGATGAGCACGTAGTCGCTGGAACTGGCGGCGACACCGCGGTTGGCGGCCGAGCCGAACCCGAGGTTGGCGCCCGTCTCCACCACCCGTGCCTCAGGATCGGCGGTCCGGACCGCCTCCGCCGAACCGTCGGACGATGCGTTGTCGACCACCACCACGTCGGCCACACCTTCGGACCGCAGGCTGCGGAGACACTCCGGAAGGTAGGCCGCGGAGTTGAAGCTGACCACGACCGCGCTCACGGCGCCCGATGGGCGCCCAGGGGGCACGGTCATTGCAGCTTGCTCCACCGGTACTTCACCAGCGTCGACAGGGCCCGCACCCCGTCCCGCCACGAGAACTTGCGACCCTCGCTCGCCGGCCGGCCCGAGTACGACACCGGCACCTCGTAGATCCGGTAACCCCTCCGGAGCACCTTTGCCGTGATCTCCGGCTCGAAGTCGAAGCGGTCGGACTCGATGGTGATGTCGTCGAGCACCTTACGGCTGAACAGCTTGTAGCCACATTCCATGTCGGACAGGCTGGTGTTGTACAGCAGGTTCGTGGCCAGGGACAGGAACCGGTTCCCCACCCAGTCCGAGGCAGGCATGCTGCCGCCCTCACCGCTGAACCGGCTGCCGTAGACGACCTCCGAGCGGCCGCGCAGGATCGGGCGCAGGAGCCGGGGCCAGTCCTCCGGGTCGTACTCGAGGTCGCCGTCCTGGATCAGGACCAGCTCGCCCCGGACGTGCTCCAGGCCGGTACGGATGGCCGCCCCCTTGCCCAGGTTGGCCGGATGGCGCACGACCTGCACCGTTGAGTCCTCCAGGGCGGCCAGGATCTGCGACGTCCCGTCGGTGGAGCCGTCGTCGACCACGACGATCTCCAGGTGTACCGGCAGCGTGACCCGGCGCATCCGCCGCAGCACCTCCACGACGGTGTTCCGCTCGTCGAACACGGGGACGATGACCGACAGCGTGCGGCCTTCCGGGTCGAAGTGGCCATCGTCACCGGACAAGCGGTCAGGCATCCGCGTCTCCGGCGAACCACCGGGCGGTACGGGCCAGGCCCTCTTCGAGGGTGATCTCCGGTTCCCAACCGAGCAGCGACCGGGCCAGGGTGAGGTCGGGACGCCGCTGGGCCGGGTCGTCGACGGGGCGGGGATCGAACTGCAGCTCGGAGGTGGACCCGGTCAGGGCGAGCACCTTCTCGGCCAGCTCGAGCACGGTGAACTCGGTCGGGTTGCCGATGTTGACGGGGCCGACGTAGTCGGAGTCGAGCAGGGCCAGCAGGCCGCGGACCTCGTCGTCGACGTAGCAGAAGCTGCGGGTCTGCTTGCCGTCGCCGTGGATGGTGATGGGCTTGCCGGCCAGGGCCTGGACGATGAAGTTCGACACCACCCGCCCGTCGTCGGGCCGCATTCGAGGGCCGAAGGTGTTGAAGATGCGCACGATCCGGACGTCGACCCCGTGGTGGCGGTGGTACGCCATGGTGATGGCCTCGGCGAAGCGCTTGGCCTCGTCGTACACGCCGCGGGGCCCGATGGGGTTGACGTTGCCCCAGTAGGTCTCCGGCTGGGGATGGACGAGGGGGTCCCCGTAGACCTCGCTGGTGGAGGCCAGGAAGAAGCGCGCCCCCTTGTCCCTGGCCAGGCCGAGGGTGTTGTGGGTGCCCAGGCTGCCGACCTTGAGGATCTGGATGGGGATGCGGTCGAAGTCGACGGGCGATGCCGGGCTGGCGAAGTGCAGGACGGCGTCGACCGGGCCGGGCACGTGGACGAAGTTGCTCACGTCGGAGTGCACGAAGGTGAAGTTGGGCTGGCCTGAGATGCCAGTCAGGTTGTCGAGGGATCCGGTGACCAGTTTGTCGACGGCCACGACAGAGTCGCCCCGGGCCAGCAGCGCCCGGCAGAGATGCGACCCGAGGAAACCCGCTCCGCCGGTGACGACGACCCTTTGGTCAGCCAAGCCGGGTCACCGCCCGATTCCCTCGTAGGTGAACCCCCGGCGCCGGAGCGCGGCCGGGTCGAGGAGGTTACGGGCGTCCACGACCCGCGGTTGATCGAGGGCGGCGGCGACCTTGGCGAAGTCGAGGCGGCGGAACTCGTCCCACTCGGTGAGGACGACCAGCGCGCTGGCCCCGTCGCACACCCCGTAGGGGTCGGCGCCGACCTCGATCCCGTCGAGCCGCCCGTCACCCTCTGCGCTGATCGGAGTTACGGCCGGGTCGTAGGCGCGCACTGTGGCGCCCCTCTCCCGCAGCCGGTGCAGGACCTGGAGAGCGGGCGACTGGCGCAGGTCGTCGGTGCGGGCCTTGAACGTGAGGCCCCAGGCCGCGATCACGTGGCCGTCGACCGAGCCTCCCGCCATGCGCTCGACCTTGGCCACCACCCGGGCGAACTGCTCCTCGTTGACCGCGTCGACCCCACGCAGCAGGTCGAAGTCGTACCCCGAGTCCTCGGCGATGCGGATGAGCGCCCGAATATCTTTTGGAAAACACGAACCGCCGTACCCGGGTCCGGGCTTGAGGAACTCGAAACCGATGCGCTTGTCGTAGCCCATGCCCAGCAGCACGTCGCGGACGTCGGCTCCGACGCCCTCGCAGACGTTGGCGACGGCGTTGGCGAAGGTGACCTTGGCGGCCAGGAAAGCGTTGGACGCGTACTTGATGGTCTCGGCCGACGCAGGGTCGGTGACGATCACCGGGGCCCGGAGGGCGCTGAAGAGAGCGGCCACCCGGGCCGCCGCCACTTGGTCGTGGGAGCCGATCACGATGCGGTCCGGGTTCAGGAAGTCGTGGACCGCGGAGCCCTCCCGCATGAACTCCGGGTTCGAGACGACGCTCACGTCGTCGCGTCCGAGGACCTCCTCGACGACCCGGGCCGACCCGACCGGAACGGTGGACTTGTTGACCACGACGCACTCGGGCGCCAGCAGCGGCCCGATCTCGCCGGCCGCGGCCCGGATGTAGGAGAGGTCGGCCGAACCGTCGTCGCTCTGGGGCGTGGGGACGCACAGGTACACGAACTCGGCGTCGGTGACCGCCGCGCTCGCGCCGAGGACGAACGAAAGGCGCCCACCGTCGATCCCCTCCCGCACCAGCTCGGGCATGCCCGCCTCGAGGATGGGGATGTCGCCGCGCGACAGCCGCTCCACCTTCTCAGGGACGACGTCGGCACAGGTGACCTTGTGGCCCAGGTGGGCGAAGCAGGCGGCGGTTGTGAGCCCGACGTACCCGGCGCCGATCACCGCGATCGTGCTCACGCGAAGGTCCCCGAATTCATGATCTCCTTCACCAGTCGCTCGAGCGGCTCGTGGTGGTCCGGCAGGAGGGGTACGCCCGAGAGGCGGAGGGCGGCGTTGTCGAGCACGCTGTTGGCGGGCCGGGGCGCGGGGCGCGGAGGCTGCATGTCGGCGGTGGTGATGGGTGTGACCAGGCCGACGTCGAGGCCGCCGGCCTCGACCACGTCACGGGCGAACCGGTACCAGGTCGTGGGGCCCTGGTTCGTCACGTGGAACAGGCCCGGGAGTCGAGCCACGACCAGCCGGCGGATCATCCCGGCCAGATCCTCGGCGAAGGTCGGACACCCGTGCTGGTCGTCGACCACGGTGAGCTGCTGGCCCTCCGTCGCCCGGGACAAGATGGTCTTGACGAAGTTCTTGCCGTGCCGGCCGCAGACCCACGACGTACGCACAACGGTGTCCTCACGCCCGAGGGCGGCTTCCCCGCCCAGCTTGGACCGTCCGTAGACCGAGAGCGGGCTGACTGCGTCCCACTCGTGATAGGGGCGGGCGGCCGTGCCATCGAAGACGTAGTCGGTCGACACGTAACAGATGCGGGCCCCGACGAGACGGGCCGCTTCGGCGACGTGGCGGGTGCCGAGGGCGTTGACCGCGTAGGCATGGTCAGGGTCGGTCTCACAACCGTCGACGTTGGTCCAGGCCCCGGCGTGGACAATGGCGTCGGGTGCGGCGGCGGCGATGACCTGCAGCACCCGGTCGCGGTCGGTGACGTCGAGAGCGGCGTGGTCGCACGCCACGACTTGGTCGCCGGCCGCCGTGCACAGGTCGACCACCTCGTGCCCGAGCTGCCCGCCCGCGCCGGTGACCAGGACCCGCATCAGGGGGTTTCCGCGGAGCCCTCGGGACTTTGCTCCCAGGCGGTTTCCTCCACCGGGGCCCGGTCACGGAGCGGCTCCCACCACTGCCGGTTGTCGGCGTACCAGCGCACCGTGTCGGCCAGGCCCTGCTCGAAGGGGACCTGCGGCTCCCAGCCCAGCTCGTCGCGGATCTTCGACGAGTCGAGGAGGTACCGGCGGTCGTGGCCGGGCCGGTCGGGGACGATGGTCTTGCGGTCCGACGGCTTGCCCAGGGACTCGAGCACCCCGTCGGCGATCTCCTCGATGCTCCGCTCGACGCCACTGCCCACGTTGTAGGTCTCACCCACCCGGCCCCGGTCGAGCACGGCCTCGATGGCCCGGCAGTGGTCGAGCACGTGCAGCCACTCCCGGCGGTTCTTGGTGGAGGCGTACATGGGAAGGGCGTCGTCGTCGAGGGCCAAGGTGGTGAACAGCGGGATGACCTTCTCGGGGAACTGGTACGGCCCGTAGTTGTTGCAGCAGTTGGTGACGGTGACCGGCAGCTCGTAGGTCTCGTGATAGGCCCGCACCGCGTGGTCGGCGCCGGCCTTCGAGGCGTTGTACGGGGTGCGAGGCCGGTAGGGCGACTCCTCGCCGAACGACTCGTCGGTGTCCAGGTCGAGGTCGCCGTAGACCTCGCAGGTGGAGATGTGGTGGAAGCGGGACACTCCGACCTGGCGCGAGGCTTCCAGCATGGCCTGGGTGCCGAGGACGTTGGTCCGGAAGAACAGGGCCGGGTCGAGCACGGCCAGGCTGTTGTGCGACTCCGCCGCGAAGTTGACCACCACGTCGATGGACTCGTCGCGCATGGTGTGCTCGGCGGTGGCCTGGTCGCAGATGTCGCCCCGGACGAACCCGACCGTGTCGTCGAGGCCGCTCAGATTGGCCCGGTTGCCGGCGTAGGTGAGCAGGTCGTAGACGACGACCCGGTCTGAGGGATGAGTCTCGGACCAGTAGCGGACGAAGTTGGCACCGATGAAGCCGGCTCCGCCGGTCACGAGAAGTCTCACGCACCAACGGTAGGTGACTGGAACGGAGAGGGTCGACTCCGAACCCCGCCGACCGGCCCTTGGGGGCTCAGCAGGGTGGGGCCTCCGTGCCCTCCGGCAGCGGGACCGGATTGATCGGCGGAGGGGCCGTGGTGGCGGGGGCGATGGAGGTCGTCGGAGCGGAGGTGGCAGACCTGCCGGTGGACACCCTCGGCTTGAAGCCGGTGTAGTCGCGCCCGAGGACCAGGGTGACGTCGACGGACTTGAGGGTGGGGTCCTCCCGGAGGGTCGCCGGGCTGAGCAGCGCGCCCTGGAGGAGCTCGGCCTTGGCCAGCTGCCCGGAGGCGTAGGTGATGGTGGTCTTGGCGGTGAGGGCCGGCGCGTCCCCCTTGTCGGCCACCACGTAACCGGAGGCGGTCAGGGTGGTGGCCGCCTTGGCTGCGGCGCCGGGCGTGCCCACGCCGTTGAGGACGCGGACCTTCACGTCGGACGCCTTCACTTCCGGCAGGGCCGTGGTCGACGGGGCCGGGGCGGTGGTGGTGGGCGTGCTGTCGACCTCCCCTTGGCCGTTGAGCATGTCGATCATGGGCTGAGCCTGGGCGGTCTGGAGCTTGAGCACCGAGTTCCCGTCTATGTCGGCCGGCGCGGTGGGGAACGTGCTCAGCAGCACCCGGTCCGGGTCGAGCGAGCTGAACCGCCGGGCCAGCGCGGTGATGTCCTTGGTGGACAGGCCCGAGTCGAAGGTGACGTCCTTGACACCGATGCTGATCAGGCGATTGAGCTGCAGGGGGTTCGACAGCCCCGAGCTGACCGCCTTCTTCATCATCCGGCGGATGAAGTCCTGCTGGCGCTCGATCCGCCCCAGGTCGCCCCGGGCGTCGAGCTGCCAGGTTCCGTCGATGAGGAACTCCATGGACCGGCTGCGGACCCAGGAAAGCCCCTGTTGGCCGTCGAGCTGGAAGCACCCCTCCCGCCCGATGTCGAGGCCACTGCCACTGTCGCGGACCGGGTAGGGCACGTACACAGTCACCCCGCCCACCGTCTCGATGATGTCTTTGAAACCGACGAAGTCGACCTCGACGTAGTGGTGGATGGTGACGCCGAAGGCCTGCTGCACCGTGGCGATGAGCTGGTCGGGCCCGCCCAGGGCGAAGGCCACGTTCACCCGCTCGGAGAAGTCGGTCCCGGCAATGGGCACGTAGAGGTCGCGAGGCACCGACACGATCGCCGCCTTCTGGGCGCGGGCGTCGACGTGGAGGATCATCATCGTGTCGCTCCGCTGGCCTCCGACCTCGCCCTTCCCGAACCCGGCGGCCACGGACCCCTCGAGATTGGCCCGGGTATCCGAACCGACGAGCAGCACGTTCATCACCGACCCGCGGTCCTCCCCGAGGGCCGGGAGCTGGAGACGGGTGATGGCGCCGAGCTTGCGCTGGACATACACATAGCCAAGTCCGACGGAAAAGGTGCAGAACGCAGTGAAAGCGGTCAACGTGATCAGGAGCCGGCGTCGGCGTCGGCGCTGCCGGAGCACCTTCGCCCGCTCCGGGGACACCCTGGCGCGCGGCCGCTCCTTTGCCGTCCCCGAGGGCCTGCCGGTGTCACCGTTGGCCTCGCCTGCCCGGGTTGCTGCGATCCGTACCCCCTCGGCCTCCCCGACCGGGCCGTCGGTCAGCACGAGGCCACGATCACCAGCACCGCGCCGCCTACGGCCGAGTGGTGATGGGCAGGGGTCATGACCTCTCTCGTAGGATCCATCCGGTGGACACGGCCGTCGTGGGCGGATGCCGCCTGACCGGCCTGCGCGACGTCACCGACGACCTTACCGTCCTCGACGCGCCCGGTCACGGTCGGTGGGCGGTCGTTCTCCCGTTCGACGCCCCCCCTGTCTGCGCCCGGTTCGACGTCTGTGTGCCCGTCTCACGGCCGCGGTCGGTCGCCAATTCGCCCGTTTCCACCGGGGCGTGGACGTCGAGCCTGGACCGGGACGGGTTCGCCAAAGGCGTCACCGCCGTCCGCGAGGCCATCCGGAACGGGGACGTGTACCAGGTGAACCTCTGCCGGCGCCTGACCGCCCCGCTCCCCCCCGGCTTCGACGTGCTCGGCCTCGCCGGCGCCCTGGCGCACGGCAACCCGGCGCCCCACGCCGCCGCGGTAAGGGTCCGCTCGGCCGGGGTGGAGGTGGCCTCGGCGTCGCCGGAGCTCTTCCTGCGCCGCCGGGGCGACGTCGTCGAGAGCCGTCCGATAAAGGGCACCGCGGCCCCGGGCGGCGGGTTCCTGGCCAAGGACCGGGCCGAGAACGTGATGATCGTGGACCTGATGCGCAACGACCTGGGTCGGGTGTGCCGCTACGGGTCGGTGGAGGTCCGTGACCTGTGCCGGGAGGAGCACCACCCCGGACTGGCCCATCTGGTCAGCACCGTGCGGGGACGGCTCCGCCCGGGAGTGGGCTGGGTGGAGCTGCTGGAGGCCACCTTCCCGCCAGGGTCGGTGACGGGCGCCCCCAAGCTGTCCGCCCTCGACGTCATCCGCCGGCTCGAGCCGGTCCCCAGGGGCGTCTACTGCGGGGCCGTCGGCTGGGTCGACACCGACTCCCTCGCCGGCGACCTGAACGTCGCCATCCGCACGTTCTGGGTCGAGGACGGCCTCCTCCACCTGGGCACGGGCGGGGGCATCACGTGGGACTCCACCCCCGACGGCGAGTGGGAGGAGACCGAGCTCAAGGCCCGTCGCCTCCTCGCCGTCGCCGCCGGCGCCGGCGCGTCGTGACCATCGTCTGGATCAACGGCGGGCTCGTGGACGAGGCCCAGGCTCGGGTGTCGCCCTTCGACCACGGCCTGCTCACGGGCGACGGAGTGTTCGAGACGTTCCGAGTGGCGCGGCGCCGGCCGTTCGCCGCCCGCCGCCACCTCGAACGGCTGGCCCGGTCCGCAGCCGGGATGGGCCTGCCGTGCCCCCCGCCGACGGTGGTCCTGACGGCCATGGACGGCGTGATCCACGCCAACCACCTGGACGAGGGCCGGCTGCGGGTGACGCTCACGGGTGGGCCGTCGGGTCTCGGCTCCGACCGTGGTCCCGCCGGGCCGACGCTCATCGTCGCCGGCGGCGCCCTGCCGGCCTGGCCCGCGGCCGCCGACGTGGCCATCGCCCCGTGGCCCCGCAACGAGCGGGGGGCCCTGGCCGGGATCAAGTCCATCTCCTACGGCGAGAACGTGGTGGCCCTCGCCCAGGCCCGCGCCCGAGATGCTGGAGAGGCCATCTTCGCCAACCTGGCCGGCAACCTGTGCGAGGGCACGGGCACCAACGTGTTCGTCGGCATCGGTGGCCGGCTGGTGACCCCTCCCCTGGCTGCGGGCTGCCTGGCCGGCGTCACCCGGGAACTGGTCCTCGAGCTGGTGGACGTGGTGGAGGAGCACCTTCCGGTCGGCGCACTGGGCTCGGCCGACGAAGCCTTCCTCACGTCCAGCACGCGCGACGTCCAACCCGTCCGAGCCGTGGACGGGCAGCCGCTGGCCGACTGTCCCGGGCCTCTGACCGCCGCCGCATCAGACGCCCTCCGGGCTCTCCTGGCCGAGGACCTCGACCCCTAGCCACCGTCGCCTCGCTACCGGAGATGGACCACGTCCCCGGCGCCGATCCGTCGG
>Ga0247713_1001145_pt1 | contig 13828 bp, 15 predicted proteins | sample 21E_NmetaG_FD_189936 | JGI IMG/M metagenome (GOLD analysis project Ga0247713, IMG submission 189936) | Soil microbial communities from hillslope of Landscape Evolution Observatory, University of Arizona, Oracle, AZ, United States - 2-1-E_N | ecosystem: Engineered > Artificial ecosystem >... | reverse complement strand
GCGGCGCGTAGTGGGCGCCCGGCGTGCCGGCCAGCGCGCGCAGGACGTGGCGGCCGTCGCGCAGGCGCGGCAGCAGCATGCCACCGAGCGGGCACAGCGTCGGCGGCCCGTCGTCGAGGCGGCACTGCAACGGGCCCGCTCCGCGGTCGCCGGACTCGAAGACGATCAGCAGGCGGCCGTCCAGTAGCCCGACCCGGCGGCTCGCCGTCGCGGTGGCGGCAGGCCGCATCCGGCGCAGGAAGACGTCGGCGAGGCGGTTGCGGTCGCGCGAGACGAGGTTCGACGCCGACGACACGAAGGCGACGGTGTCGGCGTCGGCGCTGATCGTCGGGCGCTCGAGCTTCGGCTCGGCGCGCTCGCGCCCGCGCGGCCGGTTGCGGGCGCCGACGCTCGCCAGCACGGTCGTCTCGCGATCGACCTCGCGGACGAACACGTCGAGCCCGCGGCTGTTCTCCGGCACGAGATCGTCGGCGCGCGAGGCGAAGACGACGTGGCGTCCGTCGGGCGTGATCGTCGGAAGGAACGACGCCCCGCTGCCCTCCTCGTTGGTCGTGCTGAGGCTCACGCGCCGCGTCACGCGGGTCCGGCGGTCGCGCACGAAGACGTCGGTGCGCCGGTTGCGGTCGCGCCGCACGAGGTTGCTGGCGTCGGATTCGAAGACGACGAAGCGCCCGTTGCGGCTGACGTCGGAGATCTGCGCGCGCCCGCGCGCCAACGCGGCGTTCTGCCCGCCGCCGCCGCGCGCGACGCTGACGAGCTCGGTGCGGCCGGTGGCCAGGTCGCGCACGAACACGTCGGGGCGCCCGTTGCGGTCGCCGGGGACGAGGTTCTTCGCGGTCGAGGAGAAGCTCACGTAGCGGCCGTCGGGGCTGATCGCAGGAGCCGACGAGTCGCCGTCGGCGGTCGTGCCGCGCCGCGGCGTCGCGCTGACGAGCGCCACCGCGCCGCTCGCGAGGTCGCGGACGAAGACGTCGGCGTGCTCGTCGTCGTCGCCGGGGACGAGGTTGCCGGCCCGCGACGTGAAGACGAGCAGGCGCCCGTCGGCCGACAGGTCGGGCTCGGCCGACGGGCCGTCGGCCTGCTCGCCGCCGGCCGCGACGCTCGCGCGCTCGAGGCCCCGCTCGCGGCTGACGACGAAGACGTCGGAGCTGCGGTTGTCGTCGGCGTCGACGAGGTTCGACGCGTTGGAGGCGAACGCGAGCACGCTGCCGTCGCCGGCCAGCACCGGCTGGCCGGAGGAGCCGTTGGCCGCCTGCCCGCCGGGGGCCGCGGACACGAGGCGCAGCGCGCCGCTGCCCTGGTCGAGCACGAAGACGTCGCGGACGGGGCCGTTGCCGTCCTCCCGCAGCAACAGGTTCGTGGCCTCAGACGTGAAGGCCACGTAGCGCCCGTCGGCCGACAGCGCGGGCTGCGTGCTGCGGCCGTCGGGATTGCCGGTCTTCGCCAGCCGCACGCGCACGGTCCGCTGCGGCGACGGCCCCGCGAGCGCGTACGTCGCGGGCAGCAGCAGGCCGGCGGCCACGCCCGCGCTCACCGCCACCGCGCGCAGGCGGCCTCGTCGTGGACGGCCGATCACGCGACCTTTGTAGCGCAGCGGGGATGCCCCGCGCGGCAGGTGCCGCCCGCGTGCGCCAGGGTTGACACGGTCCCGACGGGACCTACATCCATGGTTGCAAGGGCGGTCGCGCAGGCGGCCGCCTCACCGAGCACTGCAGCACCAGACGACCGCAGAGAGGAGGTGATGGACGACATGACGCTGCTCTTCGAGCCGTTCGCTCCGCTGTTCGAGCTCTCGCGCGAGTTCGACCGCCTCGCGCCCGGCGGCACGCGGTTCCGCTCCTTCGTCCCAGCCGCCGACGTGGTCGTGACGGACGAGGCCGTGACCGTGGTCATGGACGTTCCCGGGCTGGCGTCCGGCGACCTCGACGTCGAGCTCGTCGACGATGTCCTGACGATTCGCGGCGAGCGGGCCTTCCCGTACGAGACCGGCACGGGCGATCAGCGTGTCTGGCAGCGGCTCGAGCGCGGGTTCGGCAAGTTCGAGCGCGTCCTGCGTGTCCCGCAGGGTCTCGATGTCGACAGCATCCAGGCGGAGCTGGCCGACGGCGTGCTGACGCTGCACATCCCGGTCGTCTCGCCGAAGCCCAAGCGCATCGAGATCACGCCGGGCAACGGCTCGCAGGCGACGCTCGAGCAGGGCACGACCGCGCCCGAGGCGCAGAGCGAGGACCGCGAGATGGCCGGCGCCACCGCGTGATCGCTCGCGCGCTGCCGAGTACGCGAGATCTCACCGCGCCCACGGTGAGCTCAGCGGGCCGTCCGCGGGTCGACGTCTCCCCAACCCGCGGGCGGCCCGCTGCTGTGCGCGCCGGGTCGTCGGGAACCGCCTTGGCGGCGGCGGCCGCCCGGCCTATCCAGACGCAGAGGAAACGAACACGACAAAGCAGGAGCACCCGATGCGCGACCGGCACTTGACAGGCGGATCGCACCAGCCCTACGTCGGCGGCGAGGTGCTCGTCCAGCCGAGCAGCGGCGAGCTGCGCTGGGCGCCGAGCAGGAGCGGCCCGCGATGAGCGCCTCGCAGGGCACGTCGGCGGGCGCTGCGTCGATCATCCGCTGCCCGAACTGCCAGAAGAAGAACCGCGTGCGACCCGAGCGGCGTGGCACGCCGCGCTGCGCGGCCTGCCACGAGCCGCTGCCGTGGCTCGTCAGTGCGGGCGCCGAGAGCTTCGACGACGAGGCGCGGGCGTCCGTGCCGGTGCTCGTCGACCTGTGGGCGCCGTGGTGCGGACCCTGCCGGATGATGGAGCCCACGCTCGAGCAGCTCGCGCGCGATCGCGCCGGCCGGCTGAAGGTCGTAAAGGTCAACGTCGACGACTCACCCGCGATCGCTCAGCGCTATCAGGTCCACGGCATCCCCCTGCTCGTGCTGCTGCGCGACGGCGGCGAGCTTGCCCGGATGGCGGGCGCCGCCCCGGCGCCCGCGCTGCGGGCGTGGCTGGACGCCCAGCTCGGCGGCGACGGCGCGGACGGCGACGGCCGCTGACCGCCGGCCGGGGCGGCGGCCGGGGACCGATAATCGCGTCCGATGGGACTTCTGCCACTCGACGAGGTTCGGCGGCGGCTCAGGATCGTGGGCCAGTCCGATGCGGGGATGCAGAGCGTGGCGGTCGAGCGGATCGTCGGCTCGGTCGACCGCAGCGCCGACTTCCGGCGCGACTTCGCGGCCCGGCGCTCGCTGTCGCGGTCGAGGCTCGCCGCCCTGCGCGCGGCGTTCGGCGACGCAGACCTGCCGCCGATCGACGTCTACGAGGCCGGCGGGCTGTATTTCGTCTCCGACGGCCACCACCGCGTCGCGCTCGCGCGCGAGCGCGAGACCGACTACCTCGACGCGCACGTCACGCGCCTGCACACGAACTACGAGCTGCCGCCGGACGTCGACGTCGCCCAGCTCGTGCACACCGAGCAGCAGCGCCTGCTCATGGAGGAGAGCGGCCTGGCGCGCAGCCACCCCGAGGCGGTCATCGAGTTCGCCCGCCCGCGCGGATACCCGGAGCTGCTCGAGACGATCAAGGCGCACGGCTACGACCTCGCGCGCCGGCGCGGCCGGCTGCCGACGCAGGAGGAGGTCGCCGACGACTGGTACGCCACCGTCTACCTGCCGGGCGTGGCGGCCGTGCACCGCGCCGGCCTGCCGCGCGCGTATCCGTTCAAGACCGAGGCGGACCTCTATCTCTGGATCTACGAGCGCCGCCGCGACCTGCGCGTCAGCGACCCCGACGCGGACTTCGACGCGGCCGCCGCGTACGCGCTGCGCGAGGGCGTCGGCCGCCGCGACCGCCGCATCATCGAGCGCGAGACGGCGAAGCCGCTCGAGCCGCGCGGCGGCCAGCGGAGGGGCAGCGATGAGGTCGGATCCGATCTACGCTGACGGGCGTGCGAATCGCGACCTGGAACGTGAACTCGCTGAAGCAGCGCGTGCCGCGGCTGCTGCCGTGGCTCGACGAGCGCCAGCCGGACGTCGTCTGCCTGCAGGAGACGAAGATCGCCGACGATGCCTTCCGCGAGCTCGTGGGCGACGAGCTGGCCGAGCGCGGCTACGACGTCGCCGCCCACGGCGAGGCGACGTGGAACGGCGTGGCGATCCTCTCGCGGGTAGGCCTCGACGACGTCGTCGCGGGCCTCGACGGCGCACCGGGCTTCCCGCACCCCGAGGCGCGCGCCGTGGCGGCGACCTGCGGCGGGATCCGCGTCGTCTGCGTCTACGTGCCCAACGGGCGGATGCCCGGCTCCGACCACTACAGGTACAAGCTCGCCTGGCTGGCGTCGCTCGAGGCGATGGTCGCGGCGCGATCGACGGCGACCGTCGTCTGCGGGGACATGAACATCGCGCCGACCGACGACGACGTCTTCGATCCCGATGCCTACGTCGGTCAGACGCACGTCACACCGCCCGAACGCGAGGCACTCGCCAGGCTGCAGGCACTCGGCCTGCGCGACGTCGTCCGTGAGCGGTGGCCGAGCGCGCGCGTCTTCACCTACTGGGACTACCGCGCGGGGATGTTCCACCAGGACTGCGGGATGCGGATCGATCTCGTGCTCGCGAGCGACGACATCGCCGACCGCGTCAGGGCCGCCTGGGTCGACCGCCATGCTCGCAAGGGCAGCGGGCCCAGCGACCACGCACCCGTGATCGTCGATCTCGACGAGGCTCCCGACGGTGACATCGGTCCGATCGTGCCGCCGCCCTCGCGGCCGGCGGCGCGCGGTACGAAGAAGCTGCCACAGGCGGCGCGGTAGCGCGTCGCTCGCGCTCGCGTGACCCACCAGCGGAGGGGGAGGGATTCGAACCCTCGGTAGGGGGGTTGCCCCTACAACGGTTTTCGAGACCGCCCCGTTCAACCACTCCGGCACCCCTCCGAGGCGCGCGACGGGCGCGGCCATCGAGGATAGAGGTCGCGCGGGCGTGGCGGACAGGGCGCTCAGCGCCGCGAGTCGAAGAAGGCCGTCAGCAGCGCCGCGCAGTCGGCGGCCAGCAGCCCGCCGGCGACCGCCGGGCGGTGGTTGAGTCGCGGCTCGGCGAGGATGTCCAGCACGGAGCCCGCAGCGCCGGCCTTCGGATCGGTGGTGCCGTAGACGACGCGCGGCACGCGCGCGAGCACGATCGCGCCGGCGCACATCGCGCAGGGCTCGAGCGTCACGTACAGCACCGAGTCCAGCACCCGCCAGGAGGCGAGCGCGCGGCTGGCCTCCCGCAGCGCGATGAGCTCGGCGTGGGCGGTCGGGTCCTGGCGCAGCTCGCGCTCGTTGTGGGCCGCGGCGATGACCTCCCCGTCGTGGACGACGACCGCCCCGATCGGGACGTCCCCGTGGTCGAGCGCCGCCTGCGCCTCGCGGATCGCCAGGCGCATGAAGTACTCGTCGCGCGGAAAGAAGGCGGCGGCCATCGCCGCCGATGACTATCGCAGCGCCGCCCGCGGCGCCGTCGCGGTCCTGCGCGATCGCGCACGATGCGGCCGAGGCTGCGCTCGCGGCGGTCGCGCACCGTATCTTGTAGCGCGGCGAGCCCAGTTCGCGCCCTCCCACCTCTGAGCAGCACGTCCGCACCCGCCCCGTTGCGCCGCCACCCCTCCCTGGTTCGCCTGAGCGCAACGCTGGCCGTCGCGGGCGCCACCGCGCTCGCGCTGGCGCCGTCGGCGAGCGCGCGGCTGCTGGCACGCGCGGCCTACATCCCGAACGACACGGGCGTCGCGAGCGCGAGCGGGCCGGCGGCGGGCTGGCACTCGGTGCAGTGGGCGCTCACCGGGCCGTTCGGCATCAACACGCCGGCGGCGTGGACGCAGGTCAGCAGCGCCGGCGCCAGCGGCGGCAGGGGCGTCGTCGTGGCGGTGCTCGACAGCGGCGTGGCGTACGCGAACCGGGGCCGCTATCGACGCTCGCCGGATTTCTCCGGCACGAGCTTCGTGCGCGGTCACGACTTCGTCGACGACGACCCGTACCCCAACGACGAGTTCGGCCACGGAACGTTCATCACGAGCACGATCGCCGCGACGGCGAACAACTCCTACGGGACCGTCGGCGTCGCCTACCGGGCGCGCATCATGCCCGTGCGGGTGCTCGACCGCGACGGCCGCGGGTTCCCGCGGACGATCGCGCGAGCCATCCGCTACGCGGTGCGCCGCGGCGCCGACGTCATCAACCTCTCGCTCGAGCTCTACGACGCGCCGCCGAAGGCGCCGGTGCCGCGCAGCGTCACCGCGTCGCGCAGCGTGCGCGAGGCGCTCGCCGCCGCGCGCTCGGCGGGCGTCCTCGTCGTCTCGGCGACGGGGAACAGCTACGACCGGCGGGTGCCGAGCGCGCGCTACGACACGCTGGCGCTGAACGTCGGCGGCACGACCGAGCACGGCTGTCTGGGCAACTACTCCAACCACGGCCCCGGCATGGACGTCGTCGCGCCCGGCGGCGGCGAGGACGCGGCGCTGCCCGGCGACCCGAACTGCATCCCCGACGGACCGTCGGGCCGCGACATCGCGGCCGTGAGCTTCCCCGCCGGCCGGCCGCGGTCGTTCGAGATCGTGCCGCGCTTCCGCGGCACCTCGACCGCCGCCCCGCACGTCTCCGGCGTCGCGGCGCTCGTCATCGCCTCGCGCGTTCTCGGCCGCAACCCGACGCCGGCGTCGATCGAGCGCCACATCGAGCGCACGGCGCGCGACCTCGGCGCGCCCGGGCGCGACGGCTTCTACGGCGCCGGGCTGCTCGACGCGACGGCGGCCACCGCGGCGGCGCCTACACCGTCCGGATGATCAGCACGGAGCAGGGCGCGTGGTGTGAGACCTTGTTCGGCACGGAGCCCAGCAGAAAGCGCTTGGCGCCGGTCATGCCCTTGTTGCCGATGACGATGAGGTCGCTGCCGCGCTCCTCGGCGACGTCGAGGATCGCGTCCGCCGGATCGCCCTGACGGGCGAAGACCTCCACCGCGACGCCGGCGTCGCGCACCGCCCGCGCGGCGCGCTCGAGCGTCGCCTCGACGTCCTCGCGCGGGTTGATCATCCATTGCAGGTCCTCGGGCACGTTCGTCGTCTCGGCGTGCAGCCGCGGGTCGGTCACGGGCTCGTAGGCGCTGACGAGATCGATCCGCGCGCCGACCGAGCGCGCGAGCTCGATCGACTGGCGGACCGCCTGCGCGGCGGTGTCCGAGCCGTCGGTCCCCACGACGATCGAGCGGAACATCCCCGCTCACACGAGCTTGACGATGGCGATGACCATCCCGGCGACCGCGAAGACGATGATCGCGACCTGCGTCCAGAGCCACGTCGGCGACACGTCGCGCGCTAGACGATCGATTCCGAGTGGACATGCCCGCGGGGGCAGGGCAGGGCGCCTGCCGGGCGCCGCGCGAAGCCGGTACCGGTGGTACCGGCGAGCGTGCGGCCGGCGAACCGGCGCCGATCCTGGCCTGTCATCCGGGGGTGCGGCAATCTGCAACCGATCATCTAGGCCTCGCCGAGCTTGGTATTGATCGCGGCGATCGCGGCGCTCACGCGCGCGTTGACCGACTGGGTCGCCGCCGCGACGCGCCGCTTCGCCGCCTCGAGTGCCCGCGGCGTCGGGTTGGACATCGCCTCGTTGGCCTGCTCGATGTCGTCGCCGAAGTCGCGCATCACGTCGATGAGCCGCTCGTGCTCACCTTCGACCTCGCTGGGCGGGTCGATCTCGCGCAGGTCGCCCACGACGTCGTCGATCGCGGTCTCGAACTGGCGCAGCGTCCGCCGCTGCGCGGTGACCGAGCTGCGCGGGCCGACCTCCTGGGAGACCGTCGTGACCGTCGACGCGAACTTCGTCTGCGCGTCGTTGACCGCGCGCGCGTACGCCGTCTTGTCCTCCGCGTCCGTGCCGCCGCCGCATGCCGCCAGCGCCAGGGTGGCGGCGATCGGCGCGACGATCGCCACCATCCGCCGCGAGACCCATGCCATGGCGCCGCAGCCTATCTACCGGGCCGGCTCGAGTGCGGCGGGCACGGGATCGGCGCCGACCGGCGGGCCCGGCGCCTCGCCGTCGCTTCCGCGCGTGACCCGACGGCGCTTGCGCTCGAGGAACGGCCGCTCGACGTAGCGGTACGACAGCGCCGCGATCGCGGTCGTCAGCGGCAGCCCGACGGCGGTCATCACGAGCGCGCGCGTGGCGATGCCCTCGCCGCCGGCCAGCGCGTGCTCGATCTCCAACAGGATCCAGAAGTGCGCGAGGTAGAACGAGTACGAGCGCGCGCCCATCCACTGCACGGCGCGGTTGGCGAACAGCCGCGGCGCACGATCGGTGCCAAGCTGCAGGACGACGAGGCCGAAGATCAGCGCGCCGGTGCACAGTGCGGCGAGCAGCGCGCGCTGGCCGAGCGCGTGGTGGATCGGCGTCTGACGGGCGTCGTAGTCGCTGGCGGCGTAGAGCACCGCCGCGAGCGCCGCCGCGGCGAACGCCGCCCATGCGATCGCCTTCGCGCGGCGCGCGCCGTCGCGCAGGTGGCGTGCGATCAGCGGCTCCACGATCGCCACCGCGACGCCGGGCATGAAGACGTACATGATCGCCGGCGGGCTCGTGAGCCACGTGAAGTCGTACTTGTCGTAGGCGCGCGCCGCGATGCTGCCGAACGTCAGCGCCGCGATCGCGCCGATCGCGACCGCCGCCCGGCGGCCGGGGCCGTCGAGCCGCGCCCCGACGCGGTAGGCGACGAACGCCGCCAGCGGGATGAGCACGTAGAAGCCGACCTCGGCGCCGATCGACCAGGCCGGCCCGATCGGCACCGCCGCCGGGCCGCCGAGCTGTCCCTGGACGAACAGGAACTGGCCGAGCACCTGCGCCCAGCTGCTCGTGTCAGCGCCCGGCGCGTCCTGCAGGCTGCCGTCGAGGCCGAAGCGCAGCAGCACGAGCACCGTGAACAGGTAGAAGGCGGGCACGACGCGCAGCGCGCGGTTGCGGACGTAGTCGCCCAGCGGCGGGCGCCGCGTGCCGGCGACGTACGCGCGGGCGAACGGGCGCGCGATGAGATAGCCCGACAGCACGAAGAAGGCGGCCAGGCCGAGGTCGATGTGCCCGAGGACGGGCGCCGCCCAGCCGTAGGCGAGCATGTTGGTCTGCGCGGGATCGGCGAGCAGGAAAAGGTGCGTGAAGAAGACGAGCAGCATGCCGACGCCGCGGATGCCGTCGCCCGCCAGCAGCGTGCGGATCCCGACGTCGGGCCTGCGCTCGCGTCCGGGCGCCGCGGCGTCGCTCATGCGGGCAGGGTAGTGCCGACCTGCGTCGCCGGCGCCTCGTTGCGAACGCTCGCTACCGTGAACGGTGCACCCGCGACCCGACGAGGCCCCGATGCTCAACTTCCTCAGCAGGCACAAGACCGTCATGCCCGACCCGGCCGACGCGCTGCCCGGCCGCGAGCAGCCGATCGCGGTGCCCGACCGCCACTTCGTCCTCGACACGCCGCTGCGCGGGCCGTTCCCGGCGGACACCGAGCAGGCGATCTTCGGCCTCGGCTGCTTCTGGGGCGCCGAGCGCGTCTTCTGGGAGACGCAGCCCGGCGTCTTCACGACGGCCGCCGGCTACGCGGGCGGGTACACGCCCAACCCGACCTACGAGGAGGTCTGCAGCGGGCGCACCGGGCACAACGAGGTCGTGCTCGTCGTCTTCCGGCCCGCCGAGATCGGCTACGAGGAGCTGCTCGCCCGCTTCTGGGAGAGCCACGACCCGACGCAGGGCATGCGCCAGGGCAACGACGTGGGCACGCAGTACCGCTCCGGGATCTACACGACGTCCGACGCCCAGCGGGCGGCCGCCGAGGCCTCGCGCGAGCGCTACCAGCAGGCGCTGACGGCAGCCGGGCGGGGCACGATCACGACCGAGATCCTGCCGGCGCCGGAGTTCTTCTACGCCGAGGACTACCACCAGCAGTACCTCGCCAAGAACCCCGGCGGCTACTGCGGCCTCGGCGGCACGGGCATCTCCTGCCCCGTCGGCGCGAGCTCCTCCTAGGCCGGCGCGCCCGCCGTACGACCGACGTCGGCTCGGAAGAGGAGATAGGCCTCGCCGTCGTCGCCGGCCGGCCGGTGCAGCGACACCGTGCCGGCGACCGGGACCAGCAGTCCCTGGGCGTGCATGTAGACGGTCTCGACCGGCGCGCTGTCGATCTCGCCGGCGCGCAGGGCGCGCGCGATCTCACCGTGCGCCGCGAGGTTCTCGCGGTCGATCACCGACGGCCAGCGGGCGGCGCGCAGCTGCTCCTCGCGGTAGCCGAGCAGTGAGCAGAAGGCGTCGTCGAGGCGCCGGAAGGCGCCGTCGAGGCCGATCAGCGCGACAGCCTCGCCGGGCGCGGCCGGCGGCAGCTGCGGCCGCTGCTGCGATGACGGCCGCACCGCGGCCGCCGGGACGCCGGGTGCCTCGTGGTTCTGCGGCCGCTCGCCGGCGGACGGGTCCTCGAAGGCGAACGCCGCACGGATCGCCTCGGCGGCCGCGCGCGCCGCCGCCGCCTCGCTGAGCAGCTCGGCGGCACGGACGCGGGCCTGCTCGCGCTCGGCGCGCGCGCCCTGCGCGGCGGCGAGCGTCGTCTCCAGCTCCGCGCGCGCGGACTGCAGCTCCTCCTGGACGCCGGCGAGCTCGGCGCGCGCCGCCGCCAGCTCGTCGCGCAGGCCGGCGGCGTCCGCGCGCGCCGCCTCGAGGGCCGCGCGCAGGTGCGCGCTCTCGCTGTCGGCGGCCTCTGCCCGCGCGCGCGCCTCGTCGCGCTCGGCGGCGAGCTCGCCGGCACGGCCGTCGTCGGCCTGTCGGCGCTCGAGCTCGGCGGCGTGCTCGGCCTGCGCGGCCGACAGCCGGGCCAGCGCCGCGTCGCGCTCGGCGCTCGCCGCGCCGGCCTCGCGCTCGGCCTCCTCGACGCGCTGGCGCAGCAGCCGGGCGCTCTCGACGAGGTCGGCCAGCGCGGGCGCCTCCGCCGGCGCGTCGCCGGCGGCGCCGGCCTGATCGCCGGTGGTCGCGGCGGCGGCCTCGCTGCGGGCCGCCTCGGCGGCGCGCGCGGCGGCGCGTCGCTCGCGCTTGCGGCGGTCGACGTCCTCGCGGCGCAGCGCCGGCGCGCCGGCGTCGCGCACGACGACGAGGATGCCGGCCAGGCGGGCGCCCGCGGCCGGCTGCGCGCCGCTGGCGCACACGCCCTCGATCGCCTCCAGCGCGCGGCTGTGCCTCGGCCGCAGCGCCTCCACGTGCCAGGTCCCGGCGTCGCGCGAGCCGAGCTCGCTCAGCAGCGACGTGAACTCCCAGCCGAGCGCGAGCGGGACCGCCACGACGACGAACCGCAGGAGGCGCTCCTCGCCGGCCGCCGTGACGGCGCGAACGGCGCCCGGGTCGGCGCCGTCGCCGCGCAGGAGCCGATCGAGGGCCGCGCGCGTCGCGGCGTCGGCCCCGGGCAGCAGCGCGCCGGCGGTTGGCCGGCGGGCCAGCGCTTCGCAGGGCGTTGCGAGCAGCTCGCCGACGCCCTCCCCGCACTCCGCGACGGCCCCGTCGGGGGTGCTCAGGACGTAGCTGCCGTCGGCGAGGCCGAGCAGGAGCTGCTCGAGGTCGTCGGCGCTCTCGACGGGCGCAGCGGGATCGGCGCCGCGGTGCTGGAGCATGGCGCCCGTATCGGCCGCCCGGCGCGACCGGCTGAGCGGGCGGCGGCCAGATGCACAAACGTCCGGCTCGCGCCCGCCCCGCGTCGGCTGACCACGACGGTCAGGCAGCCCGGTCGATGCTTCCCCGCGTACATCGACGCTTCTCCTCACCGACCTCCGGTGGGCTATGCCGGCGACGCTAGCCGCGACGGCGACGGCGCTCAAGCGGCGTCAACAACTATGTCCACTGCGGCCCGCGAAGTGGACGCCAAGGCTGCTAGCCGGCGCCGACGACGCGGGCGGCGAGCACGATGTAGCGCAGGCCGCGGCGCTCGAGGCGCACGGCGTGGCCCGTGTTGCCCTCGACCGTGTCCAGCGAGCGGCCGCTCGGCCGCCCGCGGGCGATCGCCAGGTGCGAGGCGCGCAGGCCGGGCCGAAACGCGTAGAAGACGATGTCGCCGCGGCGGATCTGCGAGACGGGGATCCGCCGCAGCCCGCGCCTGCCCGCGACCGCGTCGCCGAAGCTGCGGTCGGGGTCGATGAGGCGCTTGGACAGCCGGACCCCCGCCTGCAGGAACGCCTGGTGCACGAACGCGCCGCACCAGACGCGGCACGGCGGGACCCTCAGGCCCATCGCGCGCTGCCAGCGGTCGATCTTCGGCGAGCAGTTCGTCGTGCCGCGCTCGCGCGTGCCGACCTGCGAGATCGCCCACCGCGCGGCCGCCTCGCGCTTGGCGCTCGTGACGCCGGCTCCCCCGGCGCTCGACGCCGCGACGACGAGGCCGGCGGCGAGCGCGACCAGCGCGAGGATCAGGCGGCGCGGCATCGCGCACATGATGACGAGCCCCGTGCCCGGCGCAACCCGCTGCGCGCCGCGGTCGCTCGCGGAAGCCGAGCGCCGCGTATGCGAAGGGCGTTATGGCGCCCGGGCGGGTACCTCCATGTGCGGTGTCGCACCGTCCTCCGTCCGTGCCGCTGCACCCGGGAGAGTCCAGACCGGCTGCGCCGGGGGACGTCCCCGGGCACGACGCGCTCGACGCGCTCGCCGAGATCACCCAGGAGCTGTCGCACGCGCCGTCGCTCGCGGCGATGCAGCGCGCGGTGCCGGCGGCGGCGCGGCGGCTCACGGGCGCCGACGGCGCGTCGCTGATCCTGCGCGATGGCGACGAGTCCGTCCACGTCGACGAGGACGCGGTCGAGCCGCTGTGGAAGGGTCGGCGCCTGCCGCTGCGGGCGTCCATCGGCGGCTGGTCGATGCTCCACGCGCAGATCGCCGCCGTCGAGGACGTCGACGGCGACGCGCGCATCGTGCCGGGCGCCTACGCCGGGACGTTCGTGCGCAGCCTGCTCGCCGTGCCGATCGTCGCCCGCGACGCGCTCGGCGCGATCGAGGTCCTCTGGGCCGAGCGCCATCGCGCGACCGGCCTGCAGATCGCGCTCGTCCGCGCGCTGGCGGCGAGCACCGCGGTGGCGCTCGAGCACGTGCGCACCGGCGAGCTGCTCAGCCGCTCGGCGCAGGAGAACGCCCGCCTGTCGCAGGAGCTCGAGCGCCGGCGCAGCACCGAGGAGGACCTGCGCGAGCTGTGCGAGCGCGACCCGCTGACCGGGCTGCTCAACCGCCGCGCGTGGGACATGGCGGTCGCCGGCTCGCTGCGCCGCCGCCGCCAGCCGATCTACGTCGCGCTCATGGACCTCGACCACTTCAAGGCCTACAACGACCGCCACGGCCATCCCGCCGGCGACGCGCTCCTGCGCCGGGCGGCGGTCGCCTGGCGCGCGGCGCTGCGGACCGCCGACGTCCTGGCGCGCTACGGCGGCGAGGAGTTCGCGGTCCTGCTCGGCGGCTGCGGCGTCGACAGCGCGCTGGAGATCCTCGACCGTGTGCGCGACGCGACGGTCGACGGCCAGACCGTCTCGATCGGCGTCGCGAGCTGGAACGGCCGCGAGGGCGCCGACAGCCTCGTGTCGCGCGCCGACGCGGCGCTGTACGTCGCCAAGCGCGCGGGCCGCGACCGCATCCTGCTGGCGTCGTAGCTAGCTTGTCGGCGCCAGCGCGGCCAGGTTGGCGAGCAGCCGCTCGAAGTCGGCGTCCGGCAGGCTGCCGCCCGTCGCGCGGTCGTGGCCGTGCGCGAACTCGAACGCGTCGCCGGCCGACGGCAGCGCCGCGCGCAGCACGCGCCGCAGGTCGCCCACGCCGCCGCGCACGGAGA
>Ga0247713_1001143_pt1 | contig 13843 bp, 12 predicted proteins | sample 21E_NmetaG_FD_189936 | JGI IMG/M metagenome (GOLD analysis project Ga0247713, IMG submission 189936) | Soil microbial communities from hillslope of Landscape Evolution Observatory, University of Arizona, Oracle, AZ, United States - 2-1-E_N | ecosystem: Engineered > Artificial ecosystem >... | reverse complement strand
CTACAGGCCGGGCACCTCGAGCCCGCCGCCCGGCCCTCCCGCGCCGCCCGGCGGGCTCGAGGTGCCCGGCCTGTAGCGCCCTGCCCAGCGTCCCGGCAACTTCATCTGTTTCGGTTCGAAATGGGTGAATTGGGTGGCGATGCCCCGGCGTAGACAGGCTTTTTGGGGAATATGGCCCGTGCGCCGCGAGTTGAACGAATTGGGAATCCGCCGGCGACGAGCCGCGTAGGGGCTATAGAAGAGCCTTCGCTAAACTGATAAGCTGGTTGGGCAGCGGGTACCCAAATGCGCTATTCACCAGATACTCCTCAGGCGCAACCTTTTATCACCCGGAAAGGGTTCCAATCATGGCGATAGAACAATTCGATCCCGTTCTCGCGGAGAACGAAGCGGTCCGAAAGATCCAGGAAACCTACAAGTACGGCTGGCACGACGCCACTTCGTACGACGAGGCGCCCTCGCGCGGCCTTTCGCACCAGGTGATCGACATGATCTCCGATCGCAAGAACGAGCCTGACTGGATGCGTAAGAACCGGCACAAGGCGCTTGATTACTTCTACCGCCGCCCGATGCCCACCTGGGGGGCGGACCTGTCGGAGATCGACTTCGACAACATCTTTTATTACATCAAGCCCACCAACAAGGTCACGAAGTGGGAAGACATGCCCGAGAACATCCGGGACACCTGGGACAAGCTCGGCATTCCCGAAGCCGAGAAGAACTTCCTCGGCGGAGTGACCGCCCAGTACGAGTCCGAGGTCGTCTACCACTCCACGCAGACCCACCTGGAGGACATGGGCGTCATCTTCACCGATATGGACACCGCCCTGCGGGAGCACCCGGACCTGGTGAAGGAGTACTTCGGGACCATCATCCCGGCCAACGACAACAAGTTTGCCGCGCTGAACACCGCGGTCTGGTCCGGAGGGTCGTTCATCTGGGTCCCCAAGGGTGTCTCGGTAGAGGTGCCGCTGCAGGCCTACTTCCGGATCAACCAGGAGAACATGGGACAGTTCGAGCGCACCCTCATCATTTGTGAGGACGAGTCCTGGGTTCACTACGTCGAAGGCTGTTCGGCGCCCACCTACTCCAGCGACTCCCTGCACTCGGCGGTGGTCGAGATAGTGGTCAAGGACAAGGCACGATGCCGGTACACGACGATCCAGAACTGGTCGAACAACGTCTACAACCTGGTGACCAAGCGGGCGGTTGCCCACAAGGACGCCACGATGGAGTGGATCGACGGCAACCTGGGTTCCAAGGTCACGATGAAGTACCCGGCGGTGATCCTTGCCGGGGAGGGTGCGAAGGCCGAGATCCTGTCCGTCGCCTATGCCGGGACCGGCATGCACCTGGACGCCGGCGCCAAGGTCACCCATGTTGCACCGAACACCCAGTCCACCATCGTGTCCAAGTCCATTTCCAAGGACGGCGGACGGGCCGGTTACCGGGGACTGGTGCGAATCGACGACGGGGCTACCAACGCCCGCTCGACCGTGCGTTGCGATGCGTTGATCCTCGACGAGGACTCGCGCTCCGATACCTACCCCTACAACGAGATCGAGGAGGAGACCGGGTCGGTTGGTCACGAGGCCACCGTCTCGAAGGTCGGCGACGAACAGCTGTTCTATCTACAGAGCCGCGGCATCGACGAAACCGAGGCCATGAGCCTCATCGTCCGAGGCTTTATCGAGCCGATCACCAAGGAACTGCCACTTGAGTACTCGGTTGAGCTCAACCGGCTGATCCAACTTCAGATGGAGGGGTCCATAGGCTAGGCAGTTTCTGCAGATCACTCCGGCTGTCGGGCGCCGTCACCAGGCGCTGCCACGTGTGCGGCGCCGGAGATGTAGGTTAAGGCGCGGAAGTCGCCCGCCCGGTTTCAGCTTCCTGAATGGGACGCGACCCTCCACCATCAGGCCCTTGTGCTGCATGTTCGCAGCCGGGGATGGCAAACTTTGAGAATTGACGCGAGGTTTCAATGGGATTCACCCGAAATGACGTAGAGGCTCTCAGTGTCTCCCTGGACGAGCCGGACTGGGTTCTGGAACGGCGTCTCGAGTCGTGGGGCTGGTTCGAGAAGATGGAACTTCCAGGCGAGAAGGAGGAGCCCTGGCGGTATACAAACCTCGCCCGGCTGAAGTTCAAGCTGGAGGACTTTTCGGTTGCCCCTGCGGGGGATGCCGCTTCCGATCAGGACTCCGGCTCGCCTGCTCATGCGCTCGAGCGCAGCGGCGGCGGCCGGCAGTTCGGAAGTTCGATCAATATGGTCCCGCCGGGTGGGGAGCTCGATTCTGCCGGCGTGATCGTCACCGATATCCACACCGCGATCCGCGAGTATCCCGAGCTCGTGAAACCGCACCTGTTCGCTCAGTTCAACCCCGCCAGCCACCTGTTCAGCGCCCTTCACGGCGCCTTGTTCCATGGCGGTGCCTTTGTATACGTGCCTCGCGGAAAGACGGTTTCTCTACCGGTTGAGTACTCATGCCACCTGACGAAACCCGGAACCTCGGTATTCCCGCATTCGCTCGTGGTGGTTGAGGAGAACGCCGAGGTTTGTTACCTCGAGCGGTTCGTATCGCCATCCCTGGGAGGGTCCGGTCTGTCCAACGCGGCGATCGAAGTAGACGCTGGGCAGGCCTCGCGGGTTTTTGTGGGAACGATCCAGGACTACAGCAAAGGGGTCTGGCACTTCCAGAACCAACGATTCCGCACCGGCCGGGACGCTCATTTCAAGTCGCTGGTGCTCACCCTCGGGGGCACCTTCTCCCGTTCCGAGGTGACGACCGAGATTCACGGCGAAGGCAACAGCGTGGACATGATGGGCATCTACCTGGCGGGGGCCGGCCAGCATTTCGACTTTCGGACTCTTCAGGATCACGCTGCCGCCCATTCCACCTCGGATCTGCTCTACAAGGGGGCGCTCAAGGACAATGCGAGAACCGTCTACTCGGGCCAGATCAGAGTAAGGCCCGAGGGCAGGGAGACGGATGCCTACCAGACCAACCGCAACCTGATCCTGTCGGACAACGCGATGGCCAACTCCAAGCCGGAGCTTGAGATCGAGAACAACGACGTCAGGTGCAGCCACGCCGCGTCGGTGGGGCAGATGGACCAGAACGAGGTCTTCTACCTGCAGAGCCGCGGCATCGACCGGGTCACGGCCGAAAGGCTGTTGGTCAAAGGGTTCCTGGAACAGGTCCTGGGCAAGGTTGGACGCAAGGACATCCACGAAATGGTCGAGCGGCTGCTCGAGGAAAAGCTGTCTTGACCGGCGACTGGGTGAGGGTCGCCGGCGTGGAGGACGTCAAGGCGGGGAGCATCATCCAGGTAGAGGTCGACGGCGAGCCGGTCGCCCTCGCCAACACCGGGGAGGAGTTCCTGGCCACCACCGATATTTGTTCGCACGACTATGTTCTGCTTCACGACGGCTGGCTGGAGGACGATGAGATCGAGTGTCCCCAGCATGGCTCGCGCTTCAACATGCGCACCGGCAAGGTCTTGAACCCGCCGGCAACTCAGCCGATTGCCCCCTACGAGACCAGGGTCGAGGGGCACGACGTGTACGTCAGAGGACCGGGAGAGGATGCCAAATGACTGAGCCACTACTTTTGATCGAGAACCTTCACGTTTCGGTGGGCGAAGGCGACGACGCCCAGGAGATCCTAAAAGGGGTGGACCTGAAGATCTTCCCGGGGGAGATCCACGCCATCATGGGACCCAACGGCTCCGGCAAGTCCACCCTTGCAAGTGTTTTGATGGGAAAACCGGGCTACCAGGTGACCGGAGGCCGGATCCTGTTCAAGGGCGAAGACCTGGCCGACCTGTCTCCCGATGAGCGAGCCCGCCGCCGCATCTTTTTGGCTTTCCAGTACCCGACCGAGATCCCGGGGGTTTCTGTAGTCAACTTCCTACGCACCGCGTACAACGCCGTGCACCCCGATGACGTTTTGGGCCCCCTGGAGTTCCGCAAGTACCTGCAGACCAAGATGGATCTGCTCGAGGTTCCGAACTCCATCATCAACCGGTACGTCAATGCAGGCTTCTCGGGCGGCGAGCGCAAGCGCGCCGAAGTCCTTCAGATGGCGGTGTTGGACCCGGATCTGGCGGTCCTCGACGAAACCGACACCGGCCTGGACATCGATGCCCTCAAAGAGGTTTCCGCCGGAGTCCTCAAGGTCCACAACGAGACCCGGGGCATGCTGGTCATCACCCATTACCAGCGGCTGCTGAACTACATCCAGCCGGGCTTCATCCACGTGCTGATCAGCGGGAAGATCGTCCGTTCCGGCGGCAAGGACCTGGCACTGGATCTGGAGGCAAAGGGCTACGACCAGTTCCGGGTGGAGCTGGGACTTCCCGAAGGCGAAGAGGGCGCGGCCAAGAGCTGAGCTCGCCGGTCAGGCGCTCCACCTCAACAATTCCTCAATCTCCTCGGCCAGCACCGGCCGCAGGTCGCGTAGTTCCAGCTCGTTAGACGCCTCCTGGACGCTGATCGCGTGCATGACCACCAGGTCGGTGAGAATCTCGGCGGCAGCGTCGAGCTCGGCGGGCCACGGACCCACAACGCCCTGCTCCCGCAGCGACTGGTGCCAGTCGTTCAAGAAGGCCAGGGTATCCAGCAACCGCTGCGCCTGCCCCTCGCCCGCAAGCATCCTGCCGCCGGCGATCCAAAAGACGGACTGCTCGACGAGATGGCGGGGGAAGAGTTCCGCTGCCAGCCCTTCGGGAGTGAGGCTCAAAAGGACCTCCAACGCCAGATGGATCTCATTGGAGACCCCGGCGTGGTTGCCCGACAGGAACCGGTCGAGTGAGCTCTGATCGGCGAATATGCGGGTCCTGCGGCCGACCACCAGCACCCGGGAGTCTCCGTTCGGCCGGTGGTACTGAATCAGAAAGATCCTCTCGTCGGGACCCAGAACCACGCTCGACGGCCAGATGCCGGCCGTCTCGACGGCTACCTGCCAGGTGGCTGAATTGATGTCCATGGCAACCCTATCGGCAGGTTTCGAACCGCGGTTAAGGTCCAGACAAAACAGACGGCTCGCCCGTCGGGGCGCGAAAGGGACTAACCGAGGATTGATGGAATGATGGTTGGGTAGGTAGAAAACCCGCCCTGACGTGCATGGAGGCCTCCAATGAGACGACAGCTTTTGAGCACGCGCATGCTTCATAGGAAGCGGTTCCAGGTTCTCCATCTCCCGCTTGGTCCGTGATTTGACCGCCAGCAAACCATCACTCACCCGGGCGGACGTTCTGAGTCACGTTCGCTCCACGATCTTTACCTCGTCGGTCGAGGGGAGGATCGGAGTGGAGATCGAGTGGTTCCCGGTCTTCGAGGATGACCCGGGCGCCTACGTTCCCCTGGAGCGCCTGAAAAGGATTCTCGATTGCACCAGGCCGCTTCCCTGCGGCAGCACCCTGAGCTTCGAGCCGGGGGGTCAGCTCGAGATCAGCTCCATCGCCGGCCGGTCTGCCTCCGCCACCTGTACTGCCGCCGGCAAAGACCTGGATTTTGTTCGTAGCATATTGAGCAGCCACGGTATCAAGCTCGTAGGGGTCGGCCTCGACCCCATCCGGCCGGGCCGCCGGGTTCTTGCACTGCCCCGCTACGAAGCCATGGAGGCGTACTTCGACGCCGGGTGGCCCGAGGGCCGATCGATGATGCGGGCCACCGCCTCGGTTCACGTCAACCTCGACGTGAACGGCATAGAGGAGGGGGCCGACCGATGGCGGCTGGTGCACGCCATGGGTCCGACGTTTTGTGCTGCCTTTGCGAATTCGGCGATTGCCCGCGGCAGCCCCACCGGCTGGAAGTCTTCGCGGCTCGCCCTGTGGCAGGCACTCGACCCGTCGCGCACCCTCCCGACATCGCCGGTCGGGGACCCGGTCGAGGCTTGGGCCACCTATGCGCTCCGGGCCAGGGTGATGTTCATTCGCCACCGGGGAGGTGCAGAGGCCATCCAGCAGAGGATGACCTTTGCCCAATGGCTCGAGCAGGGTCACGGTCTCGGCTTTCCGGACCTGGAGGACCTGACGGTTCATCTCTCGACGCTGTTTCCACCGATCCGGCCGAAAGGCTGGCTCGAACTAAGGATGATCGACGCCCTACCCGACCCCTGGTGGAGGGTTCCGGTGGTGGTGGCATCGATGGTCTACGACGAGGAGGCGGCGCGCCGGATCGACCGCCTGGTGGAGCCGACGGCGGACCTGTGGGAGGTGGCCGCCCGCCAGGGGATGGAGAACGAGCTGCTGTCGCACACCGCCCAGGGAGTTTTCAACACGGCGCTCGATGCGATAGAGCGGCTGGAGGTCGACGACGAGACGGCAGCGGTCGTCGAAGCCTACAACCGCAAATTCGTACAGAAGGGCCGGTCGCCGGCCGACGAACAGCTGGAGGCCTGGGGAAGGGGCAGCAGTCTTCTGGAGCTCGGTTCGATGGAGGACACATGGACATAAAAGAGCTTGCGGCCCGGCAGCTGGAGACGGTCCGGCGGCGTTCGCTGGACCTTCTGGACCCGGTCCCCGAGCAGGACCTGGTTGCTCAGCACTCGCCCCTGATGTCGCCGCTGGTCTGGGACCTGGCCCACGTAGGAAACTTTGAAGAGATCTGGCTTTTGCGCACCATTGCCGGCCTGTCCGCCCGAGACCCCGAGCTGGACGACATCTACGATGCTTTCCGCCATGCCCGCCGGGAGCGAACCCGCCTGAAGCTGCTGGACCCGGCGCAGTCTCGTGTCTACATCTCGGATGTGCGCGGGCGCGTGCTGGACACGCTGGAGCAGATAGAGCTGGACCCAGCCAACCCGCTTCTGGCGGACGGCTACGTTTACGGCATGGTCATCCAGCATGAGCACCAGCACGACGAAACGATGCTGGCCACGCTACAGCTCAGGCCTGGTGAGTACCCGGTCGGCAACCCGCCTCCTCCTCCGGCGGAGCCGGCCGCCGGTGGGGAGGTCGTCGTGCCGGGGGGCCCCTTTGTGATGGGCACGAACACCGAACCGTGGTCCTACGACAACGAACGGCCGGCGCACACGATGCACGTCGACACCTTTTGGATCGACACCCTGCCGGTGACCAATCGGGACTATCTGGGCTTTATGGAGGATGGCGGCTACGACGAGCGCCGTTGGTGGACCGGCCGCGGGTGGGCTCACCGCACGGACCAGGGGCTTCGCCATCCCCAGTTCTGGGAACGAGACGTGTCGGGCTGGGTACGCACCCGGTTCGGCCGCCGCGAGGCTCTGCCGCCCGACGAGCCGGTGCAGCACGTCTGCTGGTTCGAAGCCGACGCCTATGCCCGGTGGGCGGGCAAGCGCCTTCCTACGGAGGCGGAGTGGGAGAAAGCGGCTTCCTGGGATCCGCGTACGTCGGCCAAGCGGCGCTATCCCTGGGGCGACTTCGAGCCGACCGCTCAGGTGGCGAACCTGGACCAGCGTTACTTTCACCCCACTCCAGCCGGCTCCTACCCCGACGGCGCGAGTGCATACGGCTGCCGGCAGATGATCGGTGACGTCTGGGAGTGGACTTCGTCGGACTTCACTGCTTACCCGGGATCGGTGGGCTTCCCGTACCCGGAGTACTCGGAGGTGTTCTACGGAAAGGACTACAAGGTTTTGAGGGGCGGCTCCTGGGCCACCCACCCGGCCGCCGTCCGGAACACCTTTCGCAATTGGGACCACCCCATCAGGCGGCAGATCTTCAGCGGCTTCCGCTGCGCCCGGGGCGCCTGAGCCGTGTGCCGGCACATCGCCTATCTCGGGCCGTCCGTCAGTCTGGAGAGCCTCCTTCTCAGCCCGAGCCACTCGCTGCTGCACCAGTCCTACCGGCCGAAGTTCCAGCGCCACGGCACGGTCAACGCCGACGGGTTCGGCTGCGGCTGGTTCGCTCCGCAGTCGCGGCCGGAACCGGCGGTCTATCGCAGGGACAAGCCCATCTGGAGCGACGTCACCTTTGCCAGCATTGCCGGTGTGATCTCGTCCGGGGCATTTCTGGCCGCGGTACGGGATGCCACCACCGGCAGCGCCGCGGAGGAAAGCAGCACTTCTCCGTTCACCTCCCCGGAGTGGCTGTTCTCCCACAACGGCATGGTGAAGGATTTCGATGGGCCGGCCGGGGTCGCGCTCCGCAGGATGGTATCGGATGTCCGGATCGCCTCCATCCGGGGAACGAGCGACTCCGAAGTGCTGTTTGCACTCATCCTGGACCGCCTTCAGGACGGAATGCCCCCCGGGGAGGCGCTCGGCTGGTGCATCGACCGAGGCCTCGAGCTGTCGGGGGGCACCTTCAACTTTCTGCTGATGAACGACCGGTCCCTCTACGCCACTGCGTGCGGAGACTCGCTCTTCGTTCTCTGCGGGGGGGAGCTACCCCCAGGGGCAGTGGTGGTGGCATCGGAACCGGTGGATGACGACCCCGCCTGGGAGCAGGTGCCGGACGGCTCGGTGGTGGAGGCAGGGGGCGGCGAGGTGGCGATGAGGCCGCTCAAGGAGGACAAATGAGCCCGCAGGGAGCCGTATCTGTATCCGGGTCGCCTGGCCTCACCTCACACCTGGATCCCATCGAGCTGGACCTGGAGCTGCGACGGGACGCGAGGAAAGGCCTCTCGGCCGCCGGCAAAAGCATCCCCTCGAAGTGGTTCTACGACTACACAGGCTCGATGCTGTTCGATGAGATCACCCGGCTGCCCGAGTACTACCTGACCCGCTCCGAGCGGCAGATCCTTCAAGAGCGGGCGGCGGCGATTGTGGAGCTGAGCGGGGCGGAAGCCATGGTCGAGCTCGGCTGCGGCCTCTCGGAGAAGACCCGGGTGCTCCTGGATGCCTTTCAGGGTCGGTCCACCCTGAGGCGCTTTGTGCCCTTCGATGTCGACGGAAAGATTCTCACCCAGGCTGCCGGCGAGCTGTTGGACCGCTACCCGAATCTCGAGGTGCAGGGCATCGTGGGTGACTTCGAGCGGCACCTCACGGCGATCGCCCTCCCCGAGCGGACGCTGGTGATCTTTTTGGGAAGCACCATCGGAAACCTGGAACCCACGCAACGCAGAGCCCTGTTTGACCGGCTCTCCGCGAGCTTGAAGCCGGGGGACTCGTTTCTTCTCGGGGTTGACCTTATCAAGGACGTGGCGATCATCGAGGCCGCCTACAACGATTCGGCGGGCATCTCCGCCGCGTTCAACCTGAACATGCTGTCGGTCCTCAATGACCGTCTCGGCGGCAATTTCGACCGCGACGGCTTCCGGCATGTCGCCCGGTTTAACCCGGAGACGGAGCAGATGGAGATGTTCCTCCGGTCGATCCGCCGGCAGAGAGCCCGCCTGCAGGAGATTTGCCTGGACGTCGACCTCGCCTTCGGAGAGCTCATCCATACCGAGATCAGCGCCAAATTCCGCCGCGAGGGCCTGGAGGCGGAGTTGGCGGATGCCGGGCTGAAGCCTGCGCAGTGGTGGACCGATCTCGACGGCTACTTCGCCCTCAGCCTGTCGACAAGGAGTTAGGCACGGTAACGGGACGCTCGGTTCTACCGTCCCAATTGCCCCTGAACACTTAGGAAATTCAGAGTGCCATTAACCAGCACTCTAACTTTTGGTGAAACTTTTCCGATTCTTGCCGATTACTTAACCAGCAGGAGTTGGGCTCCCCCGAGCCCCCAAGCGGGGAGGTTTTCAAGTGTTCAAGGCAGTCTTTGGTTCAGTTTTCGGTAAGTTCGCCGCGGTAGCGCTCGTCGTGACCGGCGTCCTCGGAGGTCTCGTCCTCACCGGCCAGGTTTCCGGCTTCGGTAGTCCCAAGCACTACATGGTGGCCGCGGCAGCCGGTAGCCAGGTAGCTCCGGGCGTTACGCTCGATTTCCCCACCTGGGTGGTGCAGCCGAGGGACCTTGAGGTGCCCGCGGAAGAAGTGGTCGAAGAAGTAATTGTCGTCCAGCCGGCCCAAGAGCCGGCCCCACCGGTCCCCGTCGCACCTGCGGTGCCCGCACCTCAATGTGTCGCCGATGTCACCAACGCCCTTAACGCTGTGGTGGGGGCCATCCCCGCCATTACTACCGGTGAACAGGGCCAGGCTCTGCTCGCCCATGCAAATGCCGTCGGCGGCGCGGCCGCCAACTGCCTGGTCGAAGCCCAGCGGGTCGGATTTGCGGGTGTCGATGGTGTCTCCCAACTCGTGAACCAGACGGGCGCAGTAGTTGCTCAGATCTCAGCCATCCCCGTGGTCGCCGCCACCTCTCAGCCGGGCGGCCAGCCCAACCTCGTCGGGGGAGTCGTCGGAGGAGTGGGAACCGTGGTCGGGGGCACACTGAATCTGGTCGGCAGCGGGCTGGGTCTACTGGGAACCGGCCTGGACATTCTCACCAGCCCGCTTAAGTAATCAGCCGCCCTCTAGGGCTTTAATCAAGGAGAAGAATCATGCAGCCCAGATCTGTCGCGGCCACTGCCGTCATCAATGTATCGCTTTCGTTTGTCCTGCTGGTGGCAGGCGTCGGCGGAGGCGCAGCCTTCGGCCTGCTCAACGGTCCGAGTGCCGCTGCCGCATCGGTTCCGGACTCCGTCAATCACATCGCAGCCTTTACGGCCGCCGAGCAGGTCCACATCGCCGACCTCAACGTTGAAGAAGCACCGGTAGCCCGGACCGTGGTGAGAAAGGTGGTCCGGCACGTCGTGGCTAAGCCCGCGGCAGGCAAAGGCACTGCCCGCGGTGCGGGACCGGCACACGCTTCTGCCGGCCTCCCCGGGAGCGCCATCGCCGGTACCGAGAACTGCGCCCGGCTCGACGATAAGAAGATCCAGTGGCTGTTGCGCCTTCTGGCGAAAGCCAAGGCATCGAACCCGGATCAGGCCGCGGTGGCAGCGGGCGTGGAGCAGCAGCTCAACGCAGCCCTCGGCAAGAACATGTGCGCCGAGGAGGCTCAGATTTACCTCGGTAACATGTGTGCCGACCCGGCCGTGAAGAGGTTCATGGGACTGATGGTCAAAGAGCTGCCGTTCTTCGTCCGGCCGCTCGTGGGCGATCCCTGCACCAAGGACCTGGTGGCCGCGGCCGACAAGTACCTGCCGTAACCACCGGCACGCCGAAGGCCCGCAGCCTCCCAGCAGCTGCGGGCCTTCGGCGAGCCCGCAGATCTGCTTCGTCGGTTAATCTAACGTGTCGCCACCCAATGTCCCCCGAGTCCAAATTCCAGCGGGCCTGGGTAGTTGGCCGGTGCGGGATGTCAATCCAGGCGTTGCCCATATCAAGCCGGAGGCCGCGACCGGGACCCGAGTTGGAGGAGCAGATCTAGATGGCACGTTCAAATGTTTCAGGATTTCCCAGAATCGGCCCCCGCCGTGAGCTGAAATTCGCCACCGAGGGCTACTGGAAGGGGAAGACGTCAGCGGAAGAGCTCAACCGGGCAGCCGCCGGCCTGCGCAGCCAGAATTGGAAACTCATGAGGGATGCCGGTGTCGATCTGATTCCCTCCGGCGACTTTTCTTTCTACGACCAGACCCTGGATGCCATAAGCATGGTCGGCGCGGTCCCCGATCGCTACCAGCACTCCGGCGGGCCGGTTGACCTGGACACCTACTTCGCAATGGCTCGCGGCCGTCAGACGGCCGGTCAGGACGTGGTTGCGATGGAGATGACCAAGTGGTTCAACACGAACTACCACTACATCGTTGCGGAGCTGGCGCCGGACACCAGGTTCAAGCTGTGCAGTGACAAGCCGGTTGCCGAGTACCTGGAAGCCAAAAGCCAGGGTATCCAGACCGTGCCGGTTCTGGTGGGTCCGGTTAACTTCCTCCTTCTGGGCAAGCCCGCCCCCCACGTCGACCAGGACTTCGACCCCCTGTCGTTGCTGCCCGGCCTCCTCCCGGTTTACGAGGAAGTCCTGGCCAGGCTGGGAGCAGAAGGTGCCGAGTGGGTCCAGCTCGACGAGCCGGCCCTTGTCCAGGATCGCTCCGCCGCCGACCTGGAGGCGCTGAAGGCGGCGTACGACCGGCTCTCCAAGGTTCCCGGAAGGCCCAAGATCCTGGTCAAGACCTACTTCGACCACGTCGGAGACGCCTACCCGGTGCTGCGCGACCTTCCCGTCGAGGGGGTCGGTCTGGACTTTGCCGCCGGGGCAGAGAATGAGAAGCTGATTGCCCGGTACGGCGGCCTGGGCGACAAAACCCTTTTCGCCGGGATCGTCAACGGGCGCAACATCTGGATCAATGACTTCCGCAGGTCTTTGGACCTGCTGGACCGTTTGAAAGATGCGGCGGCCGAGATTGTGGTGTCCACCTCGTCGTCACTGCAACACGTCCCCGTGGACCTGTCCCTGGAGGCCGACCTCGATCCGGAGATCGGCGGCTGGCTGGCTTTCGCGGTGCAAAAGGTGGGGGAGCTGGTGACCATCACAAAGGGTTTCGGCGAAGGTACGGATGCCATCGCTTCCGAGCTTTCGGCGAATCAGGCGACCCTCGAGAGCCGGCGCACGTCTTCGCGGTCGGTCAATCCCCAGGTGCGCGAACGGCTCAAGGGTCTCACGGACAAGGACTTCGCCCGTGCGTCCGGCTACTCGGACCGCTCTACGGTGCAGCAGGCGGAGTTGAATCTGCCCCTGTTTCCCACCACGACCATCGGCTCCTACCCGCAGACCGACGAGATTCGGCGGGCTCGGGCCCTGCTGCGGTCCGGATCCATCACGCCCGAGGAATACACCGAGGAGATGCGGCGTGAGGTGCAGCGGGTCATCCGCTTCCAGGAGAAGCTGGACATCGACGTCCTGGTGCACGGCGAGCCCGAGCGCAACGACATGGTCCAGTACTTCGCCGAGCAGATGGAGGGGTATCTGTTCACCACCAACGGGTGGGTTCAGTCCTACGGCAGCCGCTACGTCCGTCCGCCGGTCATTTACGGCGATATCTCCCGGCCGCACCCCATGACCGTGGAGTGGGCCAGGTACGCCCAATCCTTGACCGATCGCCCGGTGAAGGGCATGCTCACCGGTCCCGTCACGATGCTCGTTTGGTCGTTCGTGCGGGACGACCAGCCGTGGGAGGACACCTGTTCGCAACTGGCTCTGGCTATTCGTGACGAGGTCAACGACCTGGAGGCGGCAGGGTTCCGGGTGATCCAGGTCGACGAGGCAGCCCTGCGTGAAGGCATGCCGCTGCGCTCGGAGCGGGCTCGGGAGTATCTGGATTGGGCCGTGCGATGCTTCCGGCTGACCACCTCCGGAGTCGCCGACCGAACCAACATCCAGATGCATATGTGCTATTCAGAGTTCGGCGACATCATGGAAGCGATCGACATGCTGGATGCCGATGTAGCGCTGATCGAGGCCGCCCGCTCCAACATGGAGTTGTTGGACGACTTCGTCAGGGCCGGATACGTCCGCGCAGTAGGCCCGGGGGTCTACGACATCCATTCCCCGCGAATCCCGTCCGTCGACGAGATGGCCGAGAAGCTGCGAGTGGCGGCCGGCAAGCTTGACCGCCGCTGGATCTGGGTAAACCCGGATTGCGGGCTGAAGACTCGGGGATGGGCGGAGACCGAGCCGAGTCTCAAGAACATGGTCCAGGCGGCAACCCAACTTCGGGAGGAGTTCGCCGCCCTGAAAGGATCTTCAGCCTGAGGTCTTCGCGAGAATCCTGAGAAAGGGTTTAGGCTAAGCCGATGATGGGCCTGGGCGGGAGGCGTGCAGCTGTTTGGATTGCCGGCATCCTGATCGCCGTAACCGCCCCGCTAGCCCTGGTGTTTGCTGCGGTGACAGAGCAACCACCGCCGTCCGTCTCCTCTGCTTCCAGGCAGGTGTCTTCCCTCCAGGCGCTTTCGGCCGGCACGGCGTCGGTCCTGGCCAGTTCGGTGCCTACGCCCCCGCC
>Ga0247713_1001142_pt1 | contig 13863 bp, 12 predicted proteins | sample 21E_NmetaG_FD_189936 | JGI IMG/M metagenome (GOLD analysis project Ga0247713, IMG submission 189936) | Soil microbial communities from hillslope of Landscape Evolution Observatory, University of Arizona, Oracle, AZ, United States - 2-1-E_N | ecosystem: Engineered > Artificial ecosystem >... | reverse complement strand
AGGTTCGGGCGTTGCCCGGATCGCCTCCCGTGCCGGCTCGAGCAGGACGCTGTCCGCCTCCTCAGGCCTGAGCGTCAGCCGCTCGAGCTGATCGACACTCGTTACGCCAAGCAGGGAGTCGCCGTGCCGGAGCGCGTGGTCGAGGAACGTGAACGGGCGGTCCTTGCGCATCGTCGTCAACCACATCGAGACCTTCGCGATCTCGACCGCGAGCGGGTTCTTGTCCACTCCATAGAGACAGCGCTCGGCGACGAGCCGGCGAGCGGTCAGGTCTCGCTCCTCAGGGTCGACGCCGGCATCCGCCGGCGTCTCGCCCGGGTGCTGCCCCCACGCTTCGACGAGTCGCGTCGCGAGGTAGCGACAGGCGGCGACGAGGAAGGCGGCCGAGCCCATCGCGATGTCGCAGACCTTCAGCTCGAGCAGCTCGTGCGGCGACTTCAGTGTCCACTTCTCAGGCTCGAGCCCGTCGGCGGGGCCGGTGTAAACGACCGGTTCGAGCGCGTATCGGACGATCGGCTCGGTGAGGCTGGGCGGGGTGTAGTGCGTACCTGTCGCTCGCCGGCCCGGGCTCGTGGTCACGTAGGCGGCGCCCTCGCGGAACACCATCGGCGAGCCATACGGATCGTCCCGGACGATCCCGAGGAACGGCATGATCCGAGCTACGAGCTCGTCGTCGCCTTCGCAGGCGGCGCGCAGCCTGCCGACACGCCCGGGGTCGGGCTCGGCGGCGAGGGCCTTACGCAACGCTGGCACGCCACGGCCGGTCTCCTCCTTGAGAAGCTCGAGCAGGGCATCCTCGCCTTCCTCGCGCTTGTGTTCGAGCTCGGAGAGCGCGAGCTCGGGCTCCTTCTTCGTCGTCCCGAAGAGGCCGACCGCCGGGGCGTCGGCGCGGATCGCCGTGTGGTCGAGCAGGCCCTCGTAGACGTGGCCGATCTGCTCGACGCCTAGCGCGCGGAAGCTCAACGGGCGGCGCTCCCGGCCGCCGGGCACGTCGACTTCGAGCGTCTGGATCGCGTCGAGGACGTGGAGGATGACCCGGTTCGAGATGCGCAAAGGCCGCCCGTCCACGCTCTCGAGGAACGGATAGCGGCCGGCGTCGAAGAGACCGCCGCCGTAGCCGGGCAAGCGAATGCGGCTGTGCTCGACCCCCCCGTGGACGGCGCGGAAGGTCGCGAGCAGGCGCGGCCAGGCGTCGAAGCGCCGATCGAGGAGCTCCTCCCCGCCCCGATCGGCGACCTCCTGGAGCTCTGAGCGGAGCGGGGTGACCGCGTAGCTCTCAACCCACGGGCCCTCATCTGGCAGGAGACCGCGCGCCTCGGCCGCAAGCAGGAAGATGATCCGCATCGCGACGGCTACAGAGGCCTCGTAGAGCCGGTACTCCGGCAACGTGCGCAGGAGCTTCCCGCCCGCCGCCCGATCTGCGCGGTCGAAGGCCGCCACGAGCAGCTCGATCGCGCGGCGAACCTGCCGGCCGAGCTGATCGGTGACCTCGCGCTCGTCGTCGCGCGAGCGCTCGAAGAGCCCGTCGAGCGTCTCGGGCTCCGGGACACCGAAGAGCCGCCGGATGCCGAGCAGCGACCGGAGGGCGCGCAGCGTGACGCGCTCCTCGAGCAGGAGCTGCGTCTGCCAGGTGACGAAGGTCGAGGTGCGCTCGGGAGGAGCGTGGATGAGCATCCAGTCTTTACCGTTCGTCACGAGACCGGACTTGACGCCGGTGCCGCGCAGGAGCAGGCGCATTCGTTCGGCGGGCGACGCATGGAAGCCGCGATCGTCGAGCGCGCGCTCGAGCGAAGTTCCACCCTTGTAGGTGGCGACGAGGAGCGCCGGCGGCTCACCGCTCCTGCGGACGGCGAGGTCGGGCCTGAGCGTGACGCGGTGCTCGGGCAGTGTCGCTTTCAGGCCGGCGATCTCCGCGTCCTCGGCGAGCAGGCCCTCGTACTCGAGCACCTCGAGCAGGACGAGCCGGAGGAACTCGCGGTGGATGGCCGGGTCCGGGCGGCGGAGCTCCTCGTTCGCCTGCCACTCCGAGACCGCTTGGCGTAGCCGCTCGGCAACCTCGGGGTCGTCGGCGTCGAGCCCCTGCGGGAACGTCTCGACGAGCACCGAGAGACTGAGGAACGGCCCCGAGACATCGACGAGCTGAAGCCACTCGACGTGGTGCCGGGCCGTTGCGCTGTGGCGGGCTCGCGGGCTCATGACCGATCTAGCGCTCGGGGGACTCGGTACTCGACGGCGACCGGGAAGACGCGCGGCTCGGGCTCGGCGAAGCGTCGCCGCAGCGCTTCGGTCTCACGCTCGATCTCAGCGGGAATCGCCTTGGCCCGCGCGTGGAGGAAGTCACGGTTTCGGTCAAGCTGGTCCCGCTCGTCCTCGTCGAAGAGGCGCAGCTGTGGGTCGGGCTCGGCGGCGAGCTCGACGAGGATGTGCTCGCGCAGCTCCGAAAGCACCGCGGTGATCTTCGCGACCTCCTCATCACGCCGGTTGCCGACGAGTCGCGAGAGGCTCTCCGTCCGCTCCTTCGTGCGAGCCTCGAGCGCCGCCGAGAGTGCCGGCGCGAGCTCGGAGTGGAGGTCGAGGAGGCGCTTCTCAATCTCGGCAGAGACTGCGCCGACCTCGGGTGCGGCGAGCGCGTCACGGAGCGCGTTCACGCCGAGCCGTTCGAGACGGCCTTCCTTGACGAACCCTCCGGCTTGGATCACTTCTTCATGCAGGCGGTGGCCGTCTGCGCCGGTGACGACGAGACGGGCATAGACGACGGCGAGGGGGTCGCGCAGACGTGGGTCTTCGACGAGCCGCGCGGTCACTCGCGCGAGGCCGCGCGCCTCGACGGGCTGCCAAACCTCCGCGCGCAGCAGGGCCAGACTCATCTGCACGAGCCGGTGACCGAGGTGAGCGAGGACGACATCGTCGCGCCCATCGAGCCGATAGGGGTCAAAGGTTATCGACCGCACCGCGTGGCTGAAGGGATGCTCGAGCCCTTCACTCGCGCGCGCCCAGGGACCGGTGAGCGGCGGTAGGCGCCACAATCCTTCACCCGCGGGGATGAGCGGTGGCTGACCCGCGAGCTCGAGCGCCACCTCGACAACCGACTGGATGTGGGCAGCCGTGAGCCGCTGCTCCGCACGGGTCTCGTCGTAGGAGTCTTGCAGCGCCTGCAGCTCCTCGGCGAGCTTGCGCTCGAACGAGAGCTGGCGGCGCACGGCCTCGCCCTCCTTCTCTGCGCCGGCGGTGTCAAGGCGAGCGCGGCGACCGAGCATCGCCTGGGTCACCTGATCGGCGATAACCGGGCCGACCTTGCCGAGCATCTCCCGGATCGTCTCGACCTTGACCACGGCGCGGCGAAGGAACTCGAGGTCGCCTTCGAGGTCGCCCACCGGAACGTCGTCGATGTCGCGCAGCCGGTCGTAGCCCTTGGGCGCGAAGTGGTAGACGAGCACCTCGGGCGCTCGCTGGCCGTGACGGTCGATGCGGCCGTTGCGCTGCTCGAGCCGGTTCGGATTCCAGGGAATCTCGTAGTGGACGAGCCTGTGACAGTGGTTCTGGAGGTTGATCCCCTCGCTTGCCGCGTCCGTCGCGAGCAGAATCCGCACGGACGACTCAGACGGGTTGGCCTGGAACGCGGCCTTGATCTCTTGCCGTTGCTCGGTGTCCATGCCGCCGTAGAGGACGAGCGTTCTGCCCTCTTCGGTCAACTTGCGGGCGGCGAATAGGTCGAGGAGCGCCCGCTGCGTGTCGCGGTATTCGGTGAAGACGATCAGGCGCTCGTCGTTCCAGTCCCCGTCTGGCCGGCACGTTTGCTCGATCAGATCGATCAGCGCGTTCGCCTTCGCGTCGGCGCGATGCGCAGCTCGCTCGGCCCACGTCGAGAGCCCGTCCAAGAGCGCGCGCTCCTCGGCTGACAGCTCGTGGAAGACGCGCGAGGCAGACTCCTGGGCCTCGTCCTCGACCTCCTGGTACGCCTCATCATCCTCGTAGCCCTCCTCGACCCGGTCGGCCTGAGCGCGCAGAATGCCGAGTGACCTCGGGGAGCGCTCGTCGCGCCGTCGGCCGCGCTCGACGGACTCGCGGTGCTTGGCAAGCGTGCGCGCGAATGCCGCCGGTGACGAGAAGAGGCGCTTCTTGAGCAGCTTGAGGACGAACTCCGTCGCAAACGTCTCCGCCTGATCCTTCGCCCCCTTCAGCCGAAGCTCCGTATACGCGCGGAGGTCAGCGTGCGCCTGTCGCTCCTCCTCGCTGTACTCGACCTCGATCGGACAAAGAACGCGCTTCGGGAAGCGAGGCGTGCCGTCGAAACGCGGCGGCAGCTCCGACTTGAGGCGTCGCACCATCACTTGCCGAAGCTGTTCGCGCGAAGGCGTGACCGCGCGGGCGAACCGCTGGTCGTCCAGCAGCTCGAGCAGCGCCGTGAAGCTCTCGTCGTAGCCGTTGTGGGGCGTCGCCGTCAGGAACAGCCGGTGCTCGAAGTGCGGCACGAGCTCGCGAAGCGCGGACGTACGAAGAGAATCGGTTGCGTAGCGGCCTCGACCGGATGGGGCGACGTTGTGGGCCTCATCGACGATCAGGAGGTCGTAGCGGCGCGGGTAGCGCGGCTCGCCCGGACCCGGGAGCGTCTCGCGAAAGCGGCGGAGCGGTCCCTCCCGCTTCAGGTAGTCCATCGACGTGATCAGGCGCGGGAAGTGCGTCCACGGATTCACGTGGATGCCCCGGCGGCGGCGCAGGTCGCGGACGAGCTCGCGGTCAACGATCAGGAACTCGAGCCCGAACTTGTCGCGCATCTCGTCCCGCCACTGAGCCTGGAGGTCGGCGGGAGCGACGACGACGATGCGCCGGGCGCGGTAGCGAAGGATGAGCTCCTGGGCAACGAGCCCGGCCTCGATCGTCTTGCCCAGTCCGACATCGTCCGCGATCAGGAGGCTGACACGCGGCATGCGGATCGCCCGCACGAGCGGGTCAAGCTGGTACGCCTCGATCTCGACCCCGCTCTGGAAGGGCGCGAGCAGCTGTTTCGGGTCGGCCGATGAGGCCGAGCCCCAGCGGACTGCGTCGAGGAACGCGTCGAACCGCTTCGGGTCGTCGAGCGCGTCGGGCTGTGGAAGCGCGGCTCGCTCGAACGTGCGGGCGCCCGGCTCGATCTCCCAGACGACCTGGAGCGACTCGTCGGGCTCGGCGTCGTCCTCTACCGAGCGAAGAGTGACGAGGTGCTGCGGCTCGGCGGCGGGCTCGAGTGGATCGCCGCGCAGGTCGTCCGCCTCGATCTCCGCGACCACCCACCGCCGCTCGCGCACCTGCACGAGCTCGCCCTGCTCTGGAAGCGTCCCCGCGGTCATCGGCTGCTGTAGACCCTAGGCAAAGGCGGTGACACGCTCAACACAGGCCGGCGGTGCGGGAACCCTCGCGCGTAGTCACGACTCTGACTGTTTGCGTGACTCATCCGCGTCCGTTGGTGCGGCGCGATCCGAAGCGTGACTATTCGCGGCTGAGTGGCCGGCGGACGCGCAGTCACTACGTCGGTCGTCGAGCTACCCGCCGCTCGAGCTCTCAGCGGTGTGCGCCGCGGCCTACTGAGCCTCGCCGTCGAAGTCGAACTCGCGGGAGGTGCAGGCGGGGCAGTAGAAGGCGACGGCCTCAGCTTCGTCGTCGTCAAAGAGGTAGCCCTCCCACCCGCGCGCGCTGTTCGCCGCTCCCGCGCCGCACTCGACGCCCACCAGCTCGTTCCGTCACGCGGCCTCGGCGAGGGCAGCCTGCAGCCGCTCGAGCGCCTCTGCGCCCACGTTCGCGGCAAACGTCCGGCGAGTGCGCGCGTTCGGGTGCGGCACGAAGACGGACCCCGCGGGGCGTCCCGCCGCCGAGCACGCGCTCATGCACGACCGTGCTCCGCAAGACGCCGAGGTGCCGCTCCGCTGCCGCTGCCGCGGCGTGTCGGAGCACGACGACTACCGCCTCGGATTGCTGAAGCGTGCGGCAGCGGGATCGTTCCGGCAAGGTGCCGACGGCCTCGGCGACCCCGCGGTAGCCGCGGGACTCGCACGGCACCCCTTTGGCAGCGCATAGTCGAGACCGGGCGAACTTTCGCGCTATGGGATCAGCTCCGTGCCGCGAGCAGACATCGATTCAGAGCCGGAGCTCTGGCGCTTGCCCGCCGTCGAGCGGCGGCGACGCCGTCCGAGCATCGAGTCAAAAGCGCTCTCGTACCTGGTCGACGATCTTCTTGCCCTCAAACTCACAGCGAGGCTCCTGCCCAAGCGTGCGGCCGACCGATGCTCGGCGGCCGTCCGGCCGAGGTACTCCGCCGCACCAGCTCGGCCGGCCGCCGCGAGTGCACGCTGCCGCTGAGAACAGGATCTCCGCCGTCTCCAGCCGGCCGTCCCGGCAGACGCTGTAGCCGCTGGGTCTTCGCCCTAGACTAGGTCGTCGGGCTGGGCGCAACCTCAGGAAAGCGGTAGCCGCAGAAGCGGCAAACTCGAGCTGCAGTCCTGACCATCTCAGCGCAATCTGGACAAGTCTTCGAACTGAGAGAGTTGCTCTCGTTACGCAGAGAGTCTGGGTCGGGTCCGGCCGTGCGAAGAACCGAAACGAACGCTGTCAGCGACGACAGCACGAGCAGGATGGCACCCAGCCAAGCGGCCCAGAAGAACACGGTTCTTGCGTGCACGAGGCCGTCGCCCTGAAAGGTACCGCGCACGAGGATGGCGGCCACGCCAACCACTGCGGCGGCGAAATAAAGGCGCGCTCGTGGAGTGCTGGTTCGGTAACGGATGACGAGGATCAGGACGAGTATGGCGAGAAGCAAGCCGATTGCGACTCTCGGCCCGCTTCCGCTCGGAAGTCCTTCATCCTGTGTCCAGTCGCCGAGGCCCGATTGCCACTTCACCCACCCACCGAGCAGCGAAAACGCGAGGAGGGCCGCTGCGGCCCAAACACCACGAAGACCCCAGAACTCCCCGCCGCCCCGCTGATGCATCGGGGCTGGAGTACCGTGGCGATCGGCCACAGGCGACGGCTCGCTCTCCGGTGAAGAAAGTGAGGTGGGGGATGTCGCTGCTGCGGACATCCCCCCGGTACCGCAAGGTTCAGCCATCTCCGGGTCGGCTCCGTTTGCGATAGCAGCAAATCGCTTCTTCCACACGCCCCAGCTCGCGTCGGCGATCTCGGCGGCTGAGCGTCGGGCAAGATCGATGCCTTCGGCATCCGATGTCGCGACGCACTCTGCGATCACCGCTTCGATCAGTCGCAAGCTGTCGCGGAACTGGTGGGCCGAGGCAGCACGGCGGGCCGCGTCAAGGCGCTTGTGCATATCCCCCTGCTGTCTCTGCGCCTGAGGATCCATGCGGACGACTGTAAGCCCGAAGGAGGCACTTGTCCAGCCCTCCTAAGCGCCTGCTCCCGAGCTTCGAGATGCGCTTGCCTTGAACGATGCGATGCCGCTCCGAGCGAAAGGCACTTTTCTCTCCTTCGGCATGCTTTAGATGCCGTCGTCGGTGAGGGCTGCTCTTCGTTGGTCCTCTTCGGCGCGCGCTGCTGCGAGGTAGCGCGGCAGGAGTTCTTCGATCGGTGCGTCTTCGCGCAGCCATCGTTCCGCGTCTTCGTGGTGCGCGAATGTCCGCGCGTCCTTGATCGTTTGGGTGTAGATGCGCTTCTGGTCTTGTGTGGCGATATACCAGCCCTCGGCGCCGGTGTACTCGATGAGGAGCGGCTCGTTGAAGCGGCGTGGTCGCGGCCATTGCTCGACTGCCGCGGGACTGGGGTCGTCGATGCGGAGAAGCCGCGGAATCGGTGGCACTTCGTGCGGCTGAGCGAGTCGCACCGATGCTGCCCCGTGCTTGTCACGGATCAGGGTGAAGACCTGTGCGAGTGATGCTCCTGGGATCTTCGGAAGCGGCGGCCGCGCCGGGTACACCGCCCTCCCGCCTCCGACAGTGAAGTGCAGGCCGGCGACCGCGCCCGAATCGAACGGCGGCACGAAGCCGAACCGCTCCGCCCAGACAGATGGAAGGTTGAGATCGTCGCGGTGGCGGCACTCGAGGAGGGTCCAGCGGAAGACGAGGAAACGCCGGAGATCGCGAGCTACAGCCATTCGAAGAACCTGGGCGCGTAGCGGACGTGGCTGAACATCAGCCGCAACCGCTTGCGCTCGAGCCACCGGGGCCTCACGAGGAGCTCCATTCGCGAGCTCGAGCGAAGGCGACAGCTTCGGTTGCTCCGATGCGCGTGAGATAGCGGCTGGTCGTCGCCGCGCTTGAGTGGCCGAGCAGATCTCGAACCGTCGTCAGCGGCGCGCCCTCTTCAACCAGCTCCACGGCGAATCGGTGCCGGAGACCGTGGAGGTGCACGCGCTTCGTGATGCCGGCGCGCTTGGCTAGGCGGGGGAGGAGGTGGCGGAAGTAGCTCGGGTCGAGTTCGCCGCCGCGAAGCGTGCAGAAGAGGACGTCACTTCGAATCCGCCGCTTCCGGCGTACCTCGAGCCACCGACTGATCAACGCTGCGGTGCCTGCGTCGATCGCGCCGACGCGGCGCTTGCCACCTTTCCCCCGCTGCACGACGAGCGTCCCATCTTCGAGCGAGACGTCTTTGACCCGCAGTGAAGTGATCTCCGACGCGCGCAGCCCAGACCGCCACGCAAGTGCAAGAATCGCGCGGTTGCGAATCCCGGTCGGAGCGCGATGTGAACACGCCTTCAGCAGTCGCTCAATCTCCGCAGCCGTGAGGAGATCCGCGTCCAGCCTGCGAGGTGCGTCGCTCACAGGGTGCAGCGCGAGCGACTGCTCAGGATCAGGAACCGCTTCGCGCTCGTCGTGCGAAAACGGATCGTTGGTCGACAGGTGAACGTGATGTGATCGGAAGCGCACTCTCTCGGAAGGCACCAGATCGCCTCTCGTTCCGAGTACAGCTGGCAGACGAATCGGCGATATGTCCTGCTCCCGTCGCGGCCGAGGCGATAGGCGCCCCACCCGTCGCACTCGGCATCGTCAGCCTCCAGTTCGAACGCAAGGTCGCTGTCGAGCAGCACTGACGCAGCGCGATCCTCGTCCCACCACACATCGTCCCGCGAGGCAGCCGCCGGCGCCGCGAGGACCAGCGCGAAGACACAAATCAAAAACACCTTCACATGGCTCCTTTCGGTCCAGGCGGAGCCGCGTGACCTCGTCCCGTTTGCCCTCGAATGAGGGCCGCATTGGTGAACCACCGTGCGGGTGTCGGTTGGCGCGACTACCGCCGGGCGAACCGGCTAAGTCGTCTCTTAATGCGCAACAACATCATAGCAGCTGCCAACTGCCGCCATCCCGCATTGAAGGCGATCGTCTCCGTTGAGTTGCGGAGGGTACGTACTCCACTCGCGGTAAATTCTCGGGGATAGTCGGGGTGCCCGATGGGACGTGCCGGAGCCGAATGACTCCGGCACGTCGTGCTCATCTCGACGCGCGAGCCTCAGCCTGAGCAGGACGCGCACCGACTCCGGACGATCACGGTCTCCCTTCCGCTAGCGGCGATACAACGCGCAGCGGCTGCGCGGTGCCGCTAGATGCCTCGGGTTACTGTGGGGTTCGACCGCGCCGGCCCGTCGAGTGTGGAAGCACCCATCTTCCCCGGGCTCCCATCACAAGCCCTACTTGCTCAAACTCCTCGACGACACGACATCGGCGTCCGTCGGGACGATCGCGGCTCGCTCGATAGTCGTGACGACCAGTTCTATGACGGTCGAAAGCCGCTACTCCACCGAAATCGAGCCCGCACTCGCCGCACTCGTTCAGCGGCCTCATACCTCCTGCTCCTCGCCACTGCGCCGGTTTGCGAACCAACCGGCGCTCAAGAGTCGGCCTCGCACGCGTCTTGCAGCGCGGTATCTGCGCTTCTTGATCGCGTTTGCGGGGCCGAGCTCTCGGTCGCGCCACCCGCAGGCGTTCAGCAGCAGAAGGTTTCCGTCCGGCTCACGTGCAAGCTCGCGCAGCAGCACATGGCGCCGTACTACCGCATTGGCGTGGCTCTCGATGGATCCACACGAATCGACGACGAGTTCCGCTTCGCGACGCCGCCGAGCGAAGAAGTCGCACAGCATGTTTTCGATCGCCGCACCTGCGTACGTCGCGAACTTCGACTCCGTCGGCCGGTACGTCTTCAAGCACTCCCAGACCACTACGCGCGCCTGCTGAATCAGCTCCTCACGGTCGTCGACGGTGCAGTACCTTGGGTGCTCCCGGCACGCACGAGCGACGCGCGCGCGAATCGCCCGCTCGGCGAGTCGCCAAGCCTCAGAGAATGTCGTCGGCCCCTTTTCACTGTCGGACGAGAATGATCTAGTAGGTATTGCTGCGGACACAGCGTCAGGTGCGGCATCATCGGGGCGGCCGGAAACGTTTTCGAACAGCATTAAGCGTCCTTTCTTCGGATAGACAAATAGAGTGGGTGCGGGGGACGAGAGAAAAGCGACGCCGGCCGCGCGTCGCTTTCTCTCGCACTTCCTAGACCAGCTCGGGCATACCTTCGACGCACACTCCGACCTCGTCGCCGAGCTTCCGTAGAAGCTGCAGCGCCGCATATGAGTCGAGCTCGCGCCAGACCTTCGCCGACATGTTGCGCTTCCCGTGCTTGGAGTTTCCGACTTCCGGATGGAAAGCCACACTTAGCGTTACAAACATCATCTACCCTCCTTCATGTTGTTGAGGATTGCTTGAGATCTCATGGTTGCACGCGTACCGGCGGGAAACTCCTGCGCGTCGGGAAAACACGTGGGCGGCCGCAGCTCCCCTGGACGCTTCCGCGACTCAAGCGTCGAATTTGAGTGGGCGGAACTGGTAGCCCAAAACTAATGAACGAGGAAAGCGTCCAAGGAAGCTGCCGTCTCTCCAGCTACTCAGGCAGGGCGAGCGCCTCGAACCTCGCTACCCAACCGTTTCCCGCTGCTTCCCGCCGCTCGTCTGTGGCCAACTTTGGCTCTACCGGCGGTGAAGTTCTGTCCCGAGTTGTTCCCTTTACCTCTGCTCACACCGTCTGACTCTCGGTCGACGTTGCTGGCTGGAGCGGCGCGCGAGCGTCCGAAGCAATCCAGCGACCGCTGTCCGATGTTCGACACTTGGCCTGTACCAACGGCAAGGAGCCTGTGGCTGCCCGGTTTGAACCGTGCCGCGCGAGACGAACTACAACGAGTACACGTGGCCCGCATCACCACGGCGTGTGTAGCTTGATCTAGCCGCCTTGAAGCACCGTTGAGCGCTTTGGGGCCCTTGTTTCCATCCGGCTCGGTCGTACGATGACCGCGTGGAACCGACGGCGAGCGACCTCGGACGCGAGACCTTGGCCGGCGCTGCCGAGCGCTGGGTCAGCCCTGAGGACGTTAGGCGTCACCTGGGCTTCACGAGCATCGAGACCGTTTGTCGACTTTGCCAGCGCGGTCTTCCACACCGCCGGATCGGCCGCACCCTTCGCTTCAAGCTCTCGCGTGTCGATGAGTGGGTCGATCAGCAGCAGCCGCGCGCCAAGACGATCGCGACGCATCAGTAGGAGTCGGCGCGACGTGGCCCACATCAAGGAACGCCATACAACGCGCACGGGGAAGGTCTTCGATGTCTGCTGGCGCCAGAAGGAGGCGGAGCGCTGGCGTGACCGGTCGTACACAGCCGTGACGCTGGAAGAAGCGATTCTCGTGAAGATCGCGGTCGAACGCGGCGAAGATCCCGCGCGAGCAAGTCCCGACGAGACGACTCTCGCCGCCCACTGGTCGTCCTGGGAGTCGCGGTGGAGGATCGGGAAGGCGCCGAAGACAATCCGAGCTGCGCAGAGCGCACGTGAAGCGCTCGCCCCGCTCATGAGTCTGAGGTTGCGGGCGCTGAGTCGCCCGACGGTCGAAGATGTGATCTCCGACGTCGCGCGTCGCGCTCCACGTCAAGCGCAGCTCGCGCTCGCGCACGGAAAGCGGTGCCTTCGGGACGCCGTTGGGCGTGGTCATGACATCGACCCTCGCATCTTCGAAATCCCTTCGCCGGCGCACACCGAGCGAGACATCCGGTTCCTGTCTTGGGACGAGGTCGAACGTCTGGCCGCGTACCTCGACCCCCACGTGCACCGGATCGTGCCGTTCGCGGCGCTTACGGGGATGCGTCGTGGCGAGCTCTTCGATCTCCAGGATCGTCAGGTTGACCTCGCCGCGGGCTCGATAACGCTCCGCGTCACCAAGACACGGAAGCCGCGGAAGGTATGGCTGTGCGCTAATGCGAAGCAGCTTCTTCGGGAGCAACTCCTGGTTCGGCCGCCGACGAGCGCCGGCTACGTCTTCACGACGCGGAACGGCGCGCGGCTTGGCAGCCGCTTCGAAAAGTCATTCAGGACAGCAGTCGAGGTCGCGGGGCTCGAGGGCGCTACTTTTCACGCCCTTCGGCACACGTGCGCGAGCCTCATGATCGCCGCGCGCGCGAACCCGCTCGAGATCGCGGAGCAACTCGGCCACTCACGCGGCGGGAAACCTGACGCCACGATGATCTGGAAGCGGTACGGGTGGCTCTACGACGGCGCGACGAAGACCGCAGTCATGCGGCTCGACGAACTCGTCCGTACTTCGGCGTAGCGCCACCTGCGGGATATCTGCGGGATTTCGCCGTACGGCCGGTGAGTGGACGGACTCGGAAACGGCTTGAACAGAGAGAGCGGATGATGGGACTCGAACCCACGACCTTCTGCATGGCAAGCAGACGCTCTAGCCAACTGAGCTACATCCGCGCGGGGGCGAAGTATAGCCGCGTCAGGCAGGGACGCGGGCGGCCGTGAGGGTGCGCGCGTGGTGCTGCGCGCGGTCGGCGAGAGCCGCGAGGTCGGCCGCGTGGCGGTGCGCCTCGGCGGTCCGCGCGGCGGCGACGGCGTCGCGCTCCGCCGCGACGCGGGCGAGCTCCGTCTGGAGCCGCGACGCCTCGGCCGCCCATGCGGAGGCGAGCGCCTCCAGCTCCTCGATGCGACGGCGCAGGAGCGCTGAGTCCACGGCGTCGATCTCCGGGTCATCCCCACCGGGTCCGCCCTGGCCGAGCCCGAGCCCGACCGCGAAGCCGTGCTCCGTCTTCAGCGGCGCCCCGTACTGCTCGGCGAGCGCGTTCGCGACGGCGCCGGGCGAGGCGAGGCCGAGGGTGACGATCACCTCGCCGAGCGGCCGCTGCAGGCGCCGCTGCTCCTCGAGCGCGTGCTCGAGCTGCTCGCGCGTGATCAGGCCGGCCTCGATCATGACCTCGCCGACCTTCGGTCGCTGCGCCGCCACAGCGTCGGTGCTCATGCCGGCCATATCGGCACGGAGCGGGTGACGCCGTACCCCGTTTCGGGTTACTGCGCCTGCGCGTCGAGCGCGTCGTTCACGAGCCGGTCGGCGAGCTCGTTGTGCTCGCGCCGGACGGCGATGTACCGGACGCTCCCGATCTCGCGCGCGAGCCGCGCCGCGGCGACCGACAGCTCGCGGAGCGCCTCGTTCTTCACGCGGTACTCGCCGCGCATCTGCTTCACGAGGAGCTCGGAGTCGGAGACGACCTCCAGGTCGCGGACGCCGAGGTCGCGCGCGCGCTCGAGCCCCGCGATCAGCGCCCGGTACTCCGCGACGTTGTTCGTCGCGACGCCGATCGCCGCGCCCTCCGCCGCGAGCACCGCGCCGTCCTCCGCCTCCAGGACGAACCCGTACGCGGCCGGCCCCGGATTGCCGCGCGCGCCGCCGTCGGTCGAGAGGCGCGCCTTCACGGCTCGAGGTCGACCAGCGGGTAGAGCTCGTACGCGACCTCCTCGTACGGGTGCGCCTCGAGCAGCGCGGCGACGACCTCCTGGACGCGCGCGACCGGGACGACGGTCTCGACGCGCAGCTCCTCCACGCGCTCTTCCCGCCCCGGCTCGCCGATCGTCGGG
>Ga0247713_1001141_pt1 | contig 13873 bp, 16 predicted proteins | sample 21E_NmetaG_FD_189936 | JGI IMG/M metagenome (GOLD analysis project Ga0247713, IMG submission 189936) | Soil microbial communities from hillslope of Landscape Evolution Observatory, University of Arizona, Oracle, AZ, United States - 2-1-E_N | ecosystem: Engineered > Artificial ecosystem >... | reverse complement strand
GCGATCATCCCTGCGTGCATCGGCACCCGGAGGGCGGGCCTTTACCGGGCGCGGACGCCGACGATCACGGCCATGCGCGGCGAGACCGCGAGCTCGGCCGCCGCGAGCAGTGGATGGCCGAGCCAGAGCGCGCGCCGCGGGTCCGGGTCCGGCGGCGGCCCGTCGAGCCAGAAGTCGTCGAGGACGACGGTCGCCCCGGGGGCGAGCAGGCCGATCGCGCGCTCGCCGTCGTCCTTCGCGGCGGCGGCGTCGACGAAGAGGAGGTCGAACGGCGCCTCCGGCGCGAGCCGCTCGTGCCAGTCGCCGGCGAGGACGTGAACGTCGGGGTCGCCGGCGAACAGCTCCGAGGCGGCCGCCGCGAGCCGGTCGTCGCGCTCCGCCGTGAAGAGCGGCACGCCCGGCGGAAGGCCTGACGCCAGCCACGCCGTCCCCACGCCCGCCCCCGTGCCGGCCTCGGCCACGCGCGCCCGGCCGCGCTGCGCGGCGAGCAGGTGCAGGAGCATGCCGACCTCGTCGTGGCAGGAGCGCTCGAACCCCAGCTCCCGCGCGAGCGCCTGCGCCCGGTCGACGAGCGGCGGCCTAGCCGGCGAGCGCGGCGACCACGTCGTCGACACTGCGGAACTCCACGCCGCCCTCGCGCCAGGCGGCGGTGCACGACGCGGTGCGCTCCTCGTCGAGCCCTCGTGCCGCCTCCTCGACGAAGACGACGCGGCGGCCGCGCAGCAGCAGGCCGCGGATCGCGGCGTCGTCACACACGTCGGTGGCGACGCCGAAGAGGACGATCTCGTCCGGGTCGAGCGCGTCGAGGAGCGGCGCGGCGTTCGGGTTCGTGAACACGTCGAAGTTCTTCTTCAGCAGCAGGATCTCGCGGCGGCCCTCGACGAGCGCGGGGACGAGCCCCGGCGGGATCGGCACGAGCGGCAGCGGCAGCGGGTCCTCCTGCTTCGTCTCGGGGATCTTCTCCGCGCCGGGGGTTCCGCGGAGGCAGTGCGGCGGGTACGTGTTGCGGAAGTCCGGGTCGTCGGAGATCTCCGGGTCGGTCAGCTCGTGGTCGTCCGCCGACGCGACGTGGACGACGCGGGCCTCCCGGGCGGCCTCGACGAGGCGGCGCATCGCCGGCACGGCGTCCTCCGCGCCCGGCACGGCAAGCTTGCCGCCGGCGTGGACGAAGTCGACCTGCGTGTCCACGTCCCAGAGGATCCGCCTCACCGGACGAGCTCCAGGCGCGGGTTCGGCCGGAAGCGCCTCCCCACCTTGGCGGAGTCGCGGCCGTCGGTCATGACGACGTCGGCCGTGAAGTCGTTCGCGCCGCGGATGAGCGAGGAGCCGACGCCGTAGGCGTCCACCGGTACGCCCTTCCGCTCGAACTCGCGGATCTTGTCGACGGTGAAACCGCCGGAGACGACGATCTTCAGCCGCTCGAACCCGTCGGCGTCGAGCGCGTCGCGCACCTTGCGGACGAGGCGCTCGTTCACCCCGGTCGGCCGGAAGTCGCCCATCTCCTCCCACAGCGAGCGGTCGACGAGCGACTCCGAGGTGTCGAGCCGCACGCCCCACAGGCGGTCGCCGAGCGCGCGCGCCACCTCGAGCGCGGTGGCGACGGAGTCGTTCTCGAAGTCGACGAGGACCGTGACGTTCGTCTCCGGCGGCGCCCACTCGGCGAACTTCGTCGCCGCGAGCACGGTGTTGCCGCCGTACGCGGCGATGAGCGAGTGCGGGACGGTGCCGATGCCGCGGCCGCCCCACCAGCTGGCCTGGTCGTCGGTGGTGACGCCGACCGGCGCGCCGACGATCTGCCCCGCGAGGTACGCGGCGTAGCCGTCGCCCGTCTGCACCTTCCAGTGGTCGTGGCGCGCGGGCATGAAGATCACGGGCTTCCCGTTGGCGGCGCGGAGCACCTCGACGACGTTCGTCGTGATCAGCGTCCGGCGGGCGAGCGCGCCGAGGTAGGCGGTCTCGAGGTGCGCGAAGAGCGTGTAGTCGCCCTCGATCGTCAGCACCGTCTCCCACGGCTCGATCTCGGCGCCGTCGTGGAGCGCGTGGACCGTCAGCGCCTCCCAGTCGTGCGAGCAGAGCTTGAGGATCGCGATCGCCTCGTCCATCCCGCCGAGGTACGCGTGCTTCTTCTGGAAGACCTGCATGACGACGCGCGGCCGCCGTCCGTCGGCGAGCAGCGTCGCGCGCGCGTGGTTGAAGTAGGCGTCGGAGTAGTAGCCCTCCCGGAGCTTCTCGACCGGAAGGTCGAAGATCTCCGGCGGGAGGCGCCTACGCCCCTGCGTCTCCGTCATCATGCTCCTCCTCGAGCGCGAGGCACGCGCGCAGCGCGGCCTCCGCCACCTCGAGCTGGTCGGGCGTCGGCTCCCGCGTCGCCAGCCGGGACTGGAGCTCGTGGCCGGGCCGGGCGAGCGCGCGCGCCAGCGGGTTCTCCGGGTTGCGCGTCATCCACGCGAAGAGCTCCGTCGCGGCGGCCATCCCGCCGACGGACGCCGCGGCGCGCGCGGGGCCGCGCAGGTGCGCGGGCGCCCGGGCGGCGAGGACGTTGCCGACCGCGGTCGCGGCGACGAGCGGCCCGACGAGGTGCGTGCCGCAGCGCTCGTGCTCGCGCGGCCGCGGCTCCCCGTGCTCGTACGAGCCGATCGAGACGTGCTCGGCGCCGTGGTACGCCGCGAGGTCGCCGCCGCGCAGCGCGAGCAGCGCCGGCGCGACCGAGACGAGCATCCCGGCGAGCTCCTGCGCCGCCGGGCTCAGCCGCTCCTCCCCGCGGATCAGCCGGACCCCGACGGCCGACGCGGCCATCGCCGCGAGCACGCCCGGCCGCTCGAACGGCAGGCGCGCCTCCGGCAGCGCGCGCCGCACCTGGGGCAGCAGCGAGAACACCTCCGCGATCTTGGCCGGCCCGCGGAGGAGCGGGTTCGTCACGTCGCGGCTGCGGAACGTCTTGCGCGCGGAGGCGACGCGCAGCTCGCCGTCGGGCGTCCGCACCGCGCAGGCCCACGCGAACGGGCCGTGCACGAGCACGCCGTTCGGGAGCGCCATGCCTCCGAGCCGGATCTTGCGCGCCACGGACGCAGGTTAGCCGCCGCCGCGCGGCGCACGCGCCGCTGCGAGGAACGCCGTGCAGAGGCGCCGGCCGAGCGCCGTCCAGCGCGACCCCTCCTCGCGCGTCCGGCGGAGCAGCTCGTCGGGATCCGGCGGCCCGTCGTCCTCCGCGGCCCACGCGGCCGCCGTCGCCTCGTCCACCTCGGGGTGGAACTGCACGCCCCAGGCCCGCGCGCCGGCGCGGTACGCCTGGAGCCCCGCGCGGTTGCGGGCGAGCGCGACGCCGCCCGGCGGCAGCTCGAAGGCGTAGCGGTGCCACTGGAAGGCGGCGAACCGCGGCGGCATCGCGCCGAGCACCGGGTCGGCCGCGCCCTGCGGCGTCAGCTCGACGTCGTGCCAGCCGATCTCCGGCGTCGCCGCGGGGCCGACGCGCGCGCCGAGGGCGCGTGCGAGGGTCTGCGCACCGAGGCACACGCCGAGGAGCGGCACCTCGCGCTCGACGAGCCGCCCGAGCAGCCGGAGCTCGTCGCGGAGCCACGGGTGCTCGTCCTCCTGGTCCGGGTGCGCGGAGCCGCCGAAGACGAGGACGGCGTCGAACGACTCCGGCGGCGCCGGCGCCGGCTCGCGCGCGATGGTCCACTCGACGAGCTCGGCGCCCGCGTTCGCGACCGCCCAGGCGAACGTGCCGGTGGCCGCGTCCGCCTGGTGGACGACGGAGAGGACGCGCATCACGCGGCGGCGGCGCGCCGGAGCGCCGCCTGGAGCTCGTGGGCCGTCCGCCCGGGGCGGCCGTCCCCGACGGGCGCGCCGTCGAGCTCGACCACGGGGAGGATCTCGCGCACCGACGAGGAGGTGAACGCCTCGTCCGCGGCGGCGAGCTCCGCGAGCGCGAACGCGCCCTCGACGACGTCATGGCCGAGCTCCGCCGCCGCCTCGGCCACCGTCGCGCGCGTGATCCCGGCGAGGATCCCGAGCTCCAGCGAGGGGGTGTACAGGGTGTCGCCACGCCGCCACCAGACGTTGGTGACGGGGCCCTCGAGGACGACGCCGTTCGCGTCGACGAAGATGGCGTCGTCGCCCCCGCGGCGCTTCGCCTCGACCTCGGCGGCCATGTTCACCGCGTAGCTCGTCGACTTCACGCCGCCGAGCAGCCAGGGCGCCTCGCCGGCGACCCCGAGCAGCGACACCGCGCGCACGCCGCGCTCGCGCAGCGCGTCCCAGTCGACGTCGATGGAGCTGACGAGCGCGAGCCCCACCGGCGCGCCGCCCGCGCGTCCGGCGGTCCAGAGCAGCCGCAGCACCGCGTCGCCCGCGCCGGCCTCGGCGAGCGCCGCGGCCGCCGCCTCGCGCAGCCCCGACGCGTCCGGTGACGCGAGCCCGATCCGCTCGGCCGACGCCGCGAGCCGCGCCAGGTGGTCGTCGAGCCGGAACGGCCGCCCCGCGTACACGCGCATCGTCTCGAAGGCCGCGCGCCCGCGGAGCAGCCCCTCGTCGTCGGCGTGGAGCACCGGCTCGTCCGGCGGGACGGCGCCGCGGCCGCAGACCGCGAGCGCGAGCAGCGTCACGCGCCCGCCCCGACCGGCGCCGCCGCGGCGGCCCGCACCGCGGCGAGGAGCGGCCGCGCCTTCACCCACGACTCCTCGATCTCGGCCTCGGGATCGGAGTCCCAGACGATGCCGCCGCCGACCCACAGGTGCACGCGCCCGTCGGCGACGGCGAAGGTGCGGATCGTCAGCGCGAGGTCGAGGTCGCCGTTCGCGCGGATCGTCCCGAGCGCTCCCATCGAGGCGCCGCGGCCGACCGGCTCGAGCGCGGCGACGTGGTCCAGCGCGGCGATCTTCGGCGCGCCGGTCACGGAGCCGCCGGGGAACACGGCCGCGAGCAGCTCCGCGAGGCCGACGCCGTCGCGCAGCCGCCCCTCGACCGTGCTGACGAGGTGCGTCACGCCGGCGAGCTCGCGCTCGGCCATCAGCTCGGGCCAGCGCACGGAGCCCGGCTCGCAGACGCGGGAGAGGTCGTTCCGCTCGAGGTCGACGATCATCGTGTGCTCGGCGGCGTCCTTGGGCGCGCCGGCGACGTGCTCTCCGAGCGGCCGCGTGCCCTTGATCGGCTCCGTCCAGACGCGCCGGCCGCGGCGGCCGAGGAAGCGCTCCGGCGAAGCGGACGCGATCGCCCAGCCGTCGCCGGCGAGCGGCCGCGGGTGCAGCGGGCGCAGCGCCGCGAGCGCGCCTGCGAGCCCCGCCGCGTCGCCGTCGAACGGCGCGGAGAGGTGCTGCACGAGGTTCACCTGGTAGACGTCGCCGCGCGCGATCGCAGCGCGCACCTCCTCGACGGCGGCCGCGTACGCGGCGTCGCTCCACGTGCGCTCCCACTCGCCCACGGCGAAGCGCCCGGGCGGCGGCGGCGGCTCGTCCTCGAGGCGCACGCGGCACGCGAGGAGCGGCAGGCGGCACGGCTCCGGCGGCGGGGGCGCGGCGCGGCGCCGGAGCGGCTCCGACAGCCCGTAGCCGAGGAAGACGTCGGCCACGAGCCCCTCGCGGAGCTCGTCGGCGAGGTACGCCTCGAGCGCGCCGAGCGCGCCCTCCGGGCGGTGCAGCTCGAGCATGGCCCTACGTTAGAGCGAGAGCGCGCCGACGTGCCGCGCCGCGTGGCGCAGGAACTCGACCCCGAGCTCGAGATCCTCGACGTGCGCGCGCTCGTCGGCCGAGTGGACGAGCGTCGCCGCCAGCGTCGCGTCCATCGTCCGCATCGGGAAGAAGCCGTAGGCGACCGTGCCGTACGCCTCGCGCATCCAGTGGCTGTCCGTGAAGCCGGGGAGCGCGTACGGGACCGCCGCGCCCTCGGGGTCGGCCGCCGCGACGAAGGAGGAGACCGCGTCCCACAGCGGGCCCGCGGCCGGCGACCGCGTGCCGCCGTGCGACTCGGTGAACGCGAGCCCGTAGTCGCCCTCGCCGAGCCAGTCGCGGAGGAGGGCCTCGGCCTCGTCCTGCGTCATCCCCGGGGGCAGCCGGCAGTCGACCGTGACGTCGCAGACGGCGGGGATGACGTTGCGCTTCTCCGAGGCGGCGATCATCGTCGGGGACACCGTCGGGCCGAGCAGCGGCTCGACGAGTGCGGCCGCGTCCGGGTCGACCTCCGCCAGGCGCTCGACGACGGCCTCGGCGGGCGGCACCTCGCCGAGCACCGCGGCGAGGAACGCGCGGAGCTCGAGCCCGACCTGCGGCTCGGGCCGGAACGCGGCGAGGCGCTCGATCAGCCCTGCCGCCTTCACGAGCGCGTTGTCGGCGATCCCCGGCATCGACGCGTGCCCGCTGCGCCCCCGGACGAGCAGCCGGAACGGCGAGCTCATCTTCTCGGCGGTCGAGCAGAGCCAGACCGGGCGGCCGCCAACGACGATCCGGTCGCCGCCGCCCTCGTTGAGCGCGTACTCCGCGCGCGCCGCCTCCGGATGGGCGCGCACGAGCCACTGGAGCCCGACGTCGACGCCGACCTCCTCGTCGGCGGCCGCGACGAAGATCAGGTCGCCGTTCGGCCGGAAGCCCTCGCGCGCGAGTGACGCGAGCGCGACGGCGCTCGCCGCGACCTGGCCCTTCATGTCCAGCGCGCCGCGGCCCCAGACCTCCCCGTCGCGAACCTCGCCCGACCACGGGTCGACCGTCCACTCCATCGGGTCGGCGAGGACGGTGTCGGTGTGCGAGAGGAGCGCCAGCCGCGGCCCCGTGCCCGCGCCCGGGAGCCGCGCGACGAGGTTCGCGCGCGAGGGCTCCTTCGCGTAGAGCTCCGACTCGATCCCGCTGTCCGCGAGGTAGTCGCGCAGGAGCTCCGCCGCCGCCGTCTCGTTGCCGGGCGGGTTGACGGTGTCGATCCGGATCAGCTCGCGGAGGAGCTCGACGGTCTCCTCGCGCAGGGAGGCGACGCTCAGTCCGACTCCTTCGCGAGCGCCGTGAGCTTGTTCCGGACCTCCCAGAGCTCCGGATAGAAGACCTTGTGGATCAGCCGGCCGAGCACCTCGACGGGCGTCCCCTGCGTCCCGACGACCTGGTCGCCGATGATCCGCGCGACGACGCGGTAGTGCCGGATCCGCCACGTCTGCACGCGCTCGTCGACCTCGATCAGCCGCTCCGCCAGCCCGTACAGCTCCTCGCGCTCGCGCCCCTCGACGTAGAGCGTCACGAGGTCGATCCCCTCCGCCCGCAGGAGCGCGTGCAGCTCCTGGCCGAGCAGCGGCGCGAAGCGGCGGATCTCGCGGAATCCCGGAGAGTCGAAGCCGCTGCCGTGGCCGAGCACGCGCCGCACCTCCTGGTACTCCCACGGCGACATCCGCTCGAGCATGTCGAGCTGGTCGGTGGTGTACCGCAGGCAGAGCACGACGCGGTCGAGCAGGCGCAGCGCCGGCGCGATCTCCCCGGCGCGCAGGTGCGCCGCCGCCGTCTCCATCTCCTCGGCGGCGAGCTTCAGCCAGAGCTCGGACGACTGGTGCACGGTCTGGAAGAGGAGCTCGTCGTGGTGCGCCCGCTCCTCCGGCCGCTTCTGGAGCGCGAGCAGCTCGTCGGTGCGCAGGTAGCGCTCGTAGTCGCTCGCGCCGCTGCCGGGCAGGATCGGCTGCGAGTAGTCGTCGAGCTCGGTCGCCATCGCCCGGGGGAGCATACTTCGACGGATGGGCGACCTCTTCGCAGAGTCGGCCGGGCGGCGCGCCGCCGAGGTGGCGCCGCTGGCGCAGCGCGTGCGGCCGCAGACGCTCGACGAGCTCGTCGGGCAGCGCCACGTCCTCGGCGAGGGCTCGGCGCTGCGGCTCGCGATCGAGGAGGACCGCGTACCCTCGCTGGTGCTCTACGGGCCGCCGGGCGTCGGGAAGACGACGCTCGCGCGGATCGTCGCCGCCTCGACCGGCGCCGCGTTCGAGGAGCAGTCCGCGGTGACGGCGACGGTGTCGGACGTCCGCGCCGTGATCGGGCGCGCGCGCGAGCGGCTCGGCGCGCACGGGATGCGCACGATCCTCTTCCTCGACGAGATCCACCGCTTCAACAAGGCGCAGCAGGACGCGCTCCTGCCCGCGGTCGAGGAGGGCCTGATCACGCTCATCGGCGCGACGACCGAGAACCCGTACTTCCAGGTCAACTCGGCGCTGCTCTCGCGCTCGCAGGTCGTCCAGCTCGAGCCGCTGTCGGAGGAGGAGCTCCTCGCCGTCGTCCGCCGGGGCGCGGAGGAGCTCGGCGCCGGGCCGACGGAGGAGGTCGCGCGCCACGTTGCACGCGTCGCCGGCGGCGACGCCCGCTCGGCGCTGAACGCGCTCGAGCTCGCCTGGGAGACGGCGCGCGCCGAGGGGGCGCCGCTCGAGACCCGGCACGTCGAGGACGCGGCCCGCAAGACGCCCGTCGTCTACGACAAGGACGGCGACGCGCACTACGACTACACCTCCGCCTTCATCAAGTCGATGCGCGGCTCCGACCCCGACGCGGCGGTCTACTACCTCGCGGCGATGCTCGAGGGCGGCGAGGACCCGCGGTTCGTCGCGCGGCGGATGATCGTGCTCGCCTCCGAGGACGTCGGCAACGCCGACCCGCGCGCGCTGCTCGTGGCGGTCGCCGCGGCGCAGGCGGTCGAGCACGTCGGGCTCCCGGAGGCGCGGCTCAACCTCGCCCAGGCGGCGATCTACCTCGCGCGCGCGCCGAAGTCGAACGCGAGCTACGTGGCGATCAAGGAGGCGACGCGCGACGTGCAGGAGCTCGGTGCCGCGCGGCCGCCGAAGTCGCTCCGCGACACCCACTACCGCGGCGCGCGGAAGCTCGGCCACGGAGAGGGGTACGTCTACCCGCACGACGACCCGCGCGGCTTCGAGGTCGACCACCTGCCCGAGGAGCTGCGCGGGCGGCGCTACTACCGACCGGTCGACGCGGGGGAGGAGGCGGGGCGTGGCGACGGACCCGGCTGACTTCTCCCCCGAGGCCGTCGTCCGCCGGTTCTACGCCGCGCTCAACGAGCGGGACTTCAACCGCGCCGCCGGCGCCGTGGCCGAGCGCTGCGAGTGGGTGAGCGTCGCGGCCGAGACGACGCACCGCGGCCCGGAGCCGGTCGTCGCCGGCCTGCGCGCGTGGGCCGAGGCGTTCCCCGACGGGCGGGTCGAGGTGCTCAACACCGTCGGGGAGGGCCGCTTCGTCGTCGTCGAGTGGCGCACCACGGGGACGCAGAGCGGCCCGTACCGCGGCGCCGAGCCGACGGGCCGCCCCGTCCGCCGCCGCGGGTGCGCCGTCGCGGAGGTCGAGGGCGGGAAGATCGTGCGCTACCGCGACTACTACGACCGGCAGACGCTGGCGGAGCAGCTCGCGGGCTAGAGCGCGGCGACGGCGCGCGCGACGGCGTGCTCGAACGCGGCGGGCTCGAACGGCTTCGGCAGCACGTCGTACCGGAGCCCGCTGCGGAGCTGCGCCTTCGCGTACGCCGCGACGGGGTCGCCGGTGACGATGATCACCGGCGTGTCCTCGGCGAGCGTGTCGGCGACCGCGAAGCCGTCCTCGCCGGGCAGCCCGACGTCGAGCACCGCGAGCTGGGCGCGCTCGCCGCCGAGCAGCTCGGCCGCCTCCTCGGCGGACGCGGCCGCGATCACGCGGAACCCTTGATGCTCGAGCACGGCGACGAGGTACGCGCGGAGGCCGTCGTCGTCCTCGACGACGAGCGTCGGCAGCTGATCCCGCGACCCGCCGAACAGCCCCATCCGTTGACGGTACTCCGGAAGCGCCGCGGAGTCCAGCGTAGGCTCGCCGGATGAGCCTCCACGTCCACGAGTGGGGCGACGCGTCGGGGCCGCCGGTCGTCTGCCTGCACGGGGTCACGGCGCACGGCGGCCGGTTCCGGAAAGTCGCCGCGGAGCGGCTCACGGACCGGCGGGTGCTGGCGCCCGACCTGCGCGGCCACGGCCGCTCGCCGTGGGAGCCGCCGTGGCGGCTCGCGCGCCACGTCGAGGACCTCCTCGACGCGGTGGAGGCGCGCGGCGTCGAGCGCGCCGCCTGGGTCGGCCACAGCTTCGGCGGCCGCGTCGCGGTCGAGGTCGCCGCCGCGGCGCCCGAGCGCGTCGAGCGGCTCGTGCTCCTCGACCCCGCGCTCTGGGTGCCGCCGCCGATCGCGCTCGAGCGGGCGGAGGAGGCGCGGGTGCCGGCGACGTTCGCGACGCACGACGAGGCGGTCGCGCACCGGCTCGCCTCGGGGACGGTGCTCCACACGCCGCGCGCGCTCCTCGAGGAGGAGGCCCGCGAGCACCTCCGGGCCGACGGCGACGGGCGCCTCGCCTTCCGTTACTCGCCGGCGGCGGTCGTGGCCGCGTACGGCGAGATGGCGACGCCGCCGCCGCTCGACCGCGTGCGCGCGCCGACGCTCCTCGTCCGGGGCGCGTCGTCGCGGGTCTGCCCGGACGGGCTCGTCGACCTCGTGCGCGCCGCGCTCGGCGACCTGCTCGAGCTGGTGGACGTCCCAGGCGAGCACAACGTCCTCTGGGACGCGTTCGACGCGACGGCGGACGCGATCGCGGGGGCGCTAGAGGATCCGGGCGCCTAGCGCGCTCGCGACGAGCTCGACGGCGAGCGCGGCGGTCTCGTTCTGGCGGTCGAGGATGGGGTTCACCTCGACCACCTCGAGCGACCCTGCGAGCCCCGACTCGGCGACGAGCTCCATCGCCAGGTGCGCCTCGCGGTACGACAGCCCGCCGCGGACCGGGGTGCCGACGCCGGGAGCGACCGTCGGGTCGATCACGTCCATGTCGAGCGAGACGTGGACGAAGCCGGGGCCGGCGACGTGCGCGAGCGACTCGCGGATCGCGCGCTCGACGCCGATGCGGTCGACGTCGCTCATCGTGAAGGCGCGGATGCCGCGGCGGCGCAGGACGTCGCGCTCGCCGTCGTCGAGGGCGCGCAGCCCCACGAGCGCCACCCGCGACGGGTCGACCGCCGGGAGCGGCCACGCGTCGCTCTCGAACTCCTCGCCGCAGAGGCCGAGCGCCGCGGCGAGCACCATCCCGTGCACGTTGCCGCTCGGCGACGTCTCCGGCGTGTTCAGGTCGGCATGCGCGTCGATCCAGAGCGCTCCGCCCTGCCCGTGGGCGCGGGCGAGGCCGCCGAGCGTGCCGAGCGCGACCGAGTGGTCGCCGCCGAGGACGAGCGGCAGCGCCTGCGCCCGGACCGCCTCCGCGACGCGCTCGGCGATGCGCGCGCACGTCGCCTTGATCTCGCGGAGGTAGCGCACGCTGACGTCCCGCTCCTCGACCGCCTCCTGCACGGGCGTCTCGACGTTGCCCCAGTCGAGGCAGCGGACGCCGAGGCTCTCGAGCCGTGCGTCGAGCCCCGCGTAGCGGATCGCGGAGGGGCCCATGTCGACGCCGCGGCGGCCCTGCCCGAGGTCGAGCGCTGCGCCGATCACCGCGACGGAGGTGGGCGGTTGCAGCGACATCCGGGCAAGGCTAGCGTTCGCGGCCATGACGGACGGGGGCTCCTCCGGAGGCGGCGCGATCCGCGTCCTCCTCGCCGACGACGACCGGCGGTTCCTCGGCTCGCTCGAGCCGCTGATCGAGAGCCAGCCCGAGCTGTCGGTGGTCGCGACGGCGACGGACGGGCTGGAGGCGATCGAGCTCGCGGAGCGGCTCGCGCCGGACGCGGTCGTGATCGATCTCCACATGCCGCTGCTCGACGGCGTCAGCGCCGTGGCACGGCTGCGGCGCGACCATCCGCACGTCTGCCTGATCGCGCTGACCGGCGACGACGCGCCGCGGCTCCACGACGCGGTCCGCGAGGCCGGCGCCGACGCCGTGCTGCTGAAGGACGACTTCCTCGACGGCCTCATGGACCGCCTGCGCGGCGTCAGGCCGCGCGCCGAAGCCTGAGTGGCGAGGGCCGGAATCGAACCGGCGACACCACGGTTTTCAGCCGTGTGCTCTACCAACTGAGCTACCTCGCCGCGGCGGACAGTGTAGCCGCGCCCCGGCGCCGCGGACTCTGAGAGGCTGGCGCTCGTGGACGAGGTCGCGTTCCTCCCGGCGCTCGAGCAGGCGCGGCTCCTGCGCGCCGGCGAGGTCGCCGCGGTGGAGCTCGCGGAGGCGTACCTCGAGCGGATCGAGCGGATCGACCCGCAGCTGAACGCCTACGTCACGGTGGCGCCGGAGCGGGCGCTCGCCGACGCGCGCGCGGCGGACGAGGGCCTGCGCGCCGGCGGCGACGGCAAGCCGCCCTTCCTCGGCGTCCCGCTGGCGATCAAGGACCTGACGACGACGGCGGGCGTGCGCACGACGTTCTCCTGCCGCGCGTACGCGGCCAACGTCCCGGCGGCCGACAACGCCGTCACGCGCCGGCTGCGGGAGGCGGGGTTCTCGCTCCTCGGCAAGATCAACACGCCGGAGCTGGGGACGATCCCGGTGACGGAGTCGCCGCTGAACGGCGCCTGCCGCAACCCGTGGGACCCGACGCGGACGCCGGGCGGGTCGAGCGGCGGCGCGGGCGCGGCGGTGGCGGCCGGCCTGTGCGCCATCGCCGAGGGGAGCGACGGCGGCGGGTCGATCCGCATCCCCGCCTCCTGCTGCGGGGTGTTCGGGCTGAAGCCCTCGCGAGGGCGCGTCTCGAACGCGCCGTACGCCACCGCCGACGGGTTCGGCACCTCGGGGCCGATGAGCCGCACCGTCCGCGACGCGGCCGCGCTCCTGGACGTCCTCGAGGGCTACGAGCCCGGCGATCCGTGGTGGGCGCCGCCGCCGGAGCGGCCGTTCCTCGAGGCGGTGGAGGAGCCGCCGGGGAGGCTGCGGATCGGCTGGAGCGCGGAGCCGCCCGTCGACGTGCCGGTGCATCCGGACTGCCGTGCGGCGCTCGACGACGCGCGGGCGCTGCTCGAGGGGCTCGGCCACGAGCTCGTGGAGGTGGAGCCGCGCTGGCACGACGAGGAGCTGATGCGGCTGTTCACCGTCGTCTGGCAGGTCGCGCCCGGGCTCTACCCGCTGGAGGACCGGTCGGTGCTGTCGCCGCTCAACCGCTGGCTGCTCGAGGCGGGGCTGACCACGTCGGCCGTCGAGTACGCGGGCGCGCTCTTCCGGCTGCGGACGGTCGCGCGCGCGGTCGTCGCGCTGTGGGCGAGCGTCGACGTCCTGCTCACCCCCGCGCTGGCGCAGCCGCCGGTGCCGGTCGGGTGGCACGGCGAGCCCGAGGACCCGGCCGAGCAGTGGTGGCGCGGCGTCGAGTTCACGCCCTTCACGCCGATCGTGAACGTCACGGGGCAGCCCGCGGCGTCGGTGCCGCTCTGGTGGAACGGCGACGGCCTCCCGGTCGGCGTCCAGCTCGTCGGCCCGCCCGCCGGCGACGCGCTCCTCCTGCGCCTGTGCGCGCAGGTCGAGGAGGCGCGGCCGTGGGCCGGGCGCAGGCCCCCGGTCGGCTAGCGGCGCCGGGCGACGAGCGCCTCGCCCTTGCCCGCGCGGACCTCCTCGAGCTCGGCGAGCCCGTGGCGCTCGAGGATCCGCCGCAGGCGCCGCAGCGGCACGTAGATCGGCGTCTGCGGTCCGAGCGAGAACGCGACGACGAGCTGCCCGCCCGGGCGGAGCACGCGCGCGAGCTCGCGCGCGAACGGGATCATGTTCGCCAGCGCGACGAGGTCGAACGACGCGTCGGCGAACGGGAGCCGGGCGGCGTCGCCCGCGACGAAGCGCACCCGCCCGGCGAGCTCCGGCGGCGTCTTCGCCCGCGCCTGCGCCAGCATCTCCTCCGCGACGTCCACGCCGACGACCTCCGCGGCCGCCCACCGTCGGGCGAGGGCGAGCGCGCCGTCGCCGGTGCCGGTGCCGACGTCGAGCGCGCGGGCGGGCGGCTCGAGG
>Ga0247713_1001139_pt1 | contig 13884 bp, 12 predicted proteins | sample 21E_NmetaG_FD_189936 | JGI IMG/M metagenome (GOLD analysis project Ga0247713, IMG submission 189936) | Soil microbial communities from hillslope of Landscape Evolution Observatory, University of Arizona, Oracle, AZ, United States - 2-1-E_N | ecosystem: Engineered > Artificial ecosystem >... | reverse complement strand
GGTCCGCTCATCTCCGCCGAGCACCGCGACACGGTCGAGGCCCACGTCGCCGCGGCGATCGCGGAGGGGGCGCAGCTGCGCTGCGGGGGCAAGCGCCCCGACGACCGCCGGTTGGGCGCGGGCTTCTTCTACGAGCCGACCGTGCTGACCGGCTGCCACCCCGGTATGCGCATCATCCAGCAGGAGGTCTTCGGGCCGGTGCTCACCGTGGAGGCCTTCGTCGACGAGCGCGAGGCCGTCGGGCTCGCCAACGGCACCGTCTACGGGCTAGCCGGCGGGATCTTCACCCGTGACCTGAGCAAGGCGCAAAGGGTGGCCCGCCGTCTGCGCATGGGCACGGTGTGGATCAACGACTTCCATCCCTACTTCCCACAGGCGCCATGGGGCGGCTACAAGCGCTCCGGGATCGGTCGCGAGCTCGGCCGCCCGGGCCTCGAGGAGTACACGGAGACCAAGCACGTCGCGACCAACCTCGCGCCGGAGCCCTCCGGCTGGTTCGGCACGGGACGCCGTGGTGGCACATGAGCGGGCAACACACCGATCGTGAGCCGAAGGTGGTCTCGGAGGGGCTGTGGAAGGTCTTCGGGCCTCATCCCGAGCGCATCGTGGGCTCCCCGGAGGCGGACCTGCCGCGCGAGGAGCTGATGGAGAAGTCGGGCAACGTCGTGGCCGTCGGAGACGCGAGCTTCGAGGTGCACGAGGGCGAGATCTTCGTGATCATGGGCTTGTCCGGTAGCGGGAAGTCGACTTTGGTGCGGTGCCTGATCCGGCTCGTCGAGCCGACCGCGGGGCATGTGACCATCGCCGGCACGCAGGTCATGGACGCCGACGCGGACACGCTCCGAGAGGTGCGTCGGCGCAAGGTGGGGATGGTATTCCAGCACTTCGGACTGCTGCCCAACCGGCGGGTGCGCGACAACGTCGCCTACGGTCTGGAGATCGGCGGCATGGGCCGCCGCGAGCGCTACGAGCGCGCCGACGAGGTCATCGGGCTGGTGGGGCTCGGCGGGTTCGAAGACTCGTTCCCCGACGAGCTGTCGGGCGGCATGAAGCAGCGGGTGGGCCTCGCCCGCGCTCTGGCGAGCGATCCCGAGGTCCTGCTGCTCGACGAGCCGTTCAGCGCCCTCGACCCCCTGATCCGCGGCGAGATGCAGGACGAGGTCGTGCGTCTGCAGCGCCAGATGCATCGCACGATGATCTTCATCACCCACGACCTGCGGGAGGCGCTGCAGCTGGGGGACCGGATCGCGATCATGCGCGCCGGCAGGATCGTGCAGATCGGCACGGCGGCCGAGCTGCTCGACGAGCCCGCCGACGAGTACGTGCGCGACTTCACGGCCGACGTCCCACGGGCCCTGGTGCTGACGGCCGGCGACGTCGTCGAGCCGGTCGACCCCAGCCGGACGCCACCGCACGAGACGATCCCGGCCGACACGCTGCTCCTCGACTGCATCCCCGCGGTCGCCGACGGCCGAGGGCTGCGCGTCGTCGACGGCGGTGGCCGGACGATCGGCTGCCTGGGGCGGCGCCGTGTCCTGAACGCCATCCACGGCGGCCGCGCGCCCGCGACGAGGCCCGGAGGCCCCTGAGGGTGACCACGCAGACGGTGGTCGGACAGCGGTTGCAGCGGCTGTCGACACGGCCCATGACACTGGCCGGCGGGGCGGTGCTGGGCGGGGTGGCGGTCGCGGCCGCGCTCAGCGGGTTCTCGGTCGACTACCCGGTCGAGTGGCGCGTCCCGCTGCGCACCTGGATCGACGGCGTCGGCGACTGGGTCGTCCTCAACCGCCGGGACCATTGGCTGTTCGTCTTCGGGTTCCAGCCGATCACCACGGCGATCTCGACGGTGCTCACCGAGGTCAACGCCTGGCTGGAGGCGCTGGGCTGGCCGGGGGTGATGCTGCTGAGCGGCACGATCGCCTGGGTCGTCGCCGGATGGCGGGTGGTGTCCGTGGCGGTCGCGGCGCTCCTGGCGATCGGCCTGATCGGTGTGTGGGACGAAGCCATGCGGACCCTTGCTCTGATGACGACCGCGGTCGGCATCTCCCTGCTCATCGGGGTGCCCCTGGGGATCCTGGCCGGTCGCAACGCGCACGTGGATGCCGCGCTGCGGCCGGTGCTCGACGCCTTCCAGACCACTCCCGCCTACGTCTACCTCCTGCCGCTCGTGCTGTTCTTCGGGATCGGGGACCCGGCCGCCATCGTGGCTACGATCATCTATGCGCTCCCGCCCGCCGTCCGCCTGACCGCGCTGGGGATCCGTACGGTGCCGAAGGACCGCCTCGAGGTCGGCGCCTCGATCGGCGCCACGTCCTGGCAGCAGCTGCGGACGATCCAGCTGCCCTCGGCGATGCCCTCCATACGGGTCGGGATCAACCAGACGATCATGATGGCGCTGGCCATGGTCGTGATCGGCTCCCTGATCGGCGGCACGGGCCTCGGGCGAGGCGTGCTGCGCGGCCTGCAGACGGTCGACGTCGGGCGGGCGCTCGAGCCCGGCGTCGCCATCGTCCTGATCGCCGTGCTCCTGGACCGCATCACCTACGGGGCGGGGGCACGCGGCCACCGGGCGCCTCGGGGCTGGAGGACGCCGGCGATCATCGCGGCGGCCTTCGTCGTCGCGGTCGCCCTCGGGATGACGCCGGTGGCGCAGGAGGTCCCCGCGGCGGGATTGCTGTCCTTCGAGGACCAGGTCAACGACGCGCGGCGGGCGGTCGAGGGGGCGATCCTGCCGTACACGCGGTCGTTCAGCCGACTGCTGATCGTCTGGGCGCTCGAACCGTTGCGGGTCGGACTGCTGGCGATTCCGTGGTGGGCCCTGGCGGGCGGGGTGGCCCTCGTCGCCTGGCGGCTGGTGGGACCCGGCCTGGCCGCCTACACCGCGATCGCGTTCGCCGTCACGGGAGCGATCGGAATGTGGCCCGCGGCGATGGACACCCTGAGCCAGGTGGCGGTGGCGACCGCGCTCGCCGTCGCCATCGGCATCCCGGTGGGGATCGCCGCCGGCCTGTCCGACGCCGTGGAGCGATCGCTGCGGCCGGTCCTGGACGCGCTGCAGACCCTGCCTGCCTTCGTGTATCTGATCCCCGTCGTGGCGCTGTTCCAGATCGGCCGCGTCCCCGGTGTGATAGCGACCGTGGTCTACGCCCTGCCACCCGCCGTGCGGTTGACCAGTGCCGGTGTCCGGGCCGCGCCCTCGGAGACGGTCGAGGCGGCGCGGTCAACCGGTGCCACGACCTGGCAGCTGCTGCGCACCGTGCAGCTGCCGCAGGCCAAGCCGCAGATCATGCTGGGCGTCAACCAGACGACGATGATGGCGCTGGCCAGCATCGTGATCGCCGGGCTGATCGGCGCCGGAGGGCTGGGCATCGAGGCCGTCCGTGGGCTGACCCGCGCCGAGTACGGTCTGGGCATCACCGCCGGGCTGGCGATCGTGCTGCTGGGCATCGTGCTCGACCGCATCACGCAGGCACTGGGCACCCGGGACGAGGCGACGCGCGCCTCCTTGATGAAGACTGGCTGACCCCACAAGAGAGGAAGCACACCCATGAGGATCCCGACGAAGCTCGCCATCACCATCCTGGGGGCGAGCCTGGCGCTGGCCGCCTGTGCGCCGGACGGCGGAGGTGGAGATGCGGGCGACGGAGACGCCGCCGAGGAGTCCGTGACGATCGTGGCCAACCCGTGGCCCGGATCCCTCGCCAACGCCCAGGTCGCCCGGCAGCTGCTCGAGGAGCAGATGGGCGTGGCCGCCGAGATCACCGAGATCGACGAGAACGCTCAGTGGTCGGGGCTTGACTCCGGCGAGCTCGACGTCGTCCTGGAGGTGTGGCCGTCGGGGCACCAGGACAACTACGAACGCTACATCGAGGAGCTCGGCACGGTCGAGGACCTCGGCGAGCTCGGTGCCGTCGGCCAGATCGGCTGGTTCATGCCCGCCTACGTGCTCGAGGAGCACCCGGAGATGGAGACCTGGGAGGGTCTGCAGGGCAACGAGGAGATCTTCTCGACCCCGGAGACGGGGAACTCCGGCCAGTTCCTGGCGGCCGACCCGAGCTTCGTGCAGTTCGACGAGACCATCATCGACAACCTCGGGCTCGACTTCCAGGTGGTCCAGTCGGGCTCCGAGGCGGCGCAGCTGACGGAGGTCGAGTCGGCGATCGAACGTGAGGAGCCGGTGCTGTTCTACTTCTACACGCCGCACTGGATGCACGACAAGCACGATCTGGTGATGGTCGAGCTGCCCGAGTACGAGGAGGGCTGCGAGGAGCCGGAGGAGGAGCGAACCTGCGGCTATCCCGAGGACGTGCTCTTCAAGGCCGCGAACGCGGAGCTGTCCGAGAACGCACCACGCTCCTATGAGTTCCTCGACAACTTCACCATGGAGAACGAGTGGCAGGACCAGATCACCTTCCTCATCGACGAGGAGGGCATGGACGCCGCGGATGCCGCCGCCCGGTGGATCGAGGAGAACGAGGATGTGTGGAGCGACTGGATCCCGTCCCAGTAGCCGCCGCACGGCGCCGGCCGGCTGGGCCGCCGGCCGGCTACGCGCCCTCGTGGCGGTAGACCGGCACGTCGTACTCGGGTGACATCGGCGTGTTGCCGAGGACGACGTCAGCGGCTTTCTCCGCGATCATCATCACCGGCGCGTAGATGTTGCCGTTGGTGATGTCGGGCATCACCGACGCGTCGATCACGCGCAGGCCGCCGATACCGTGGACCCGCATCGTGTGGGGGTCCACGACCGCGTCCTCGTCGACGCCCATCCTCGCGGTGCCGGACGGGTGCAGGGCCGTCTCGCCCTCCTGGGCGACCCAGTCGAGGATCTGCTCGTCGGTCTGCACCCCCGGACCTGGCTCGAGCTCGCCACCGTTGTACGGGTCGAAGGCCGGCTGGTTCAATATCTCGCGGGCGATCCGCATCGACTCGACCCACTCGCGACGGTCCCGCTCGGTGGACAGGTAGTTGAACCGCAGCCGGGGGTGCACCCGCGGGTCACGGGAGACGATCTTCACCGACCCGCGCACGTCGGAGAGCATCGGTCCGATGTGGACCTGGTAGCCGTGGCCGCCGGTGGGGGCCGAGCCGTCGTAGCGGACGGCGATCGGCAGGAAGTGGAACATCAGGTTGGGCCGGTCCACCTCGTCGTTGGTGCGCACGAACCCGCCGGCCTCGAAATGGTTCGTCGCCCCCGGGCCGTCGCGGAACAGCAGCCAGCGGAAGCCCACCCAGGGGCGTCGCCGGTAAGCAAGGTACGGCTGCATCGACACCGGCTGCCTCGCGGCGTACTGCACGTACACCTCGAGGTGGTCCTGGAGGTTCTCGCCGACGCCGGGCAGGTGGTGGATCGGCCGTATGCCCAGCTCGGAGAGCTCCTCGGCGTGGCCGACCCCCGACACCTGCAGCAGCTGTGGCGTGTTGATGGCCCCGCCGCAGAGGATGATCTCGTCCGCGTGGGCGCGGCGGAGGCGGCCCCCGTGGATGTAGTCGACTGCTCGAGCGCGCCTGGCGTCGTCGAAGACGACCCGCGCCGCCAGCGCGCGGGTGCGCACCCGCAGGTTGGGCCGGTCGAGCACCGGATGCAGGTAGGCCCGGGAGGCGCTGAGCCGCCGGCCGCGGTGGACGTTGCGGTCGAAGCGGGCGAAGCCCTCCTGGCGGTAGCCGTTCACGTCGTCGGTGAGGTGGTAACCGGCCTGCTCGGCCGCCTCGAGGAAGGCGCGGAACAGCGGGTTGGTGGCCTTGCCCCGCTCGAGCACGAGCGGACCGTCCCCGCCCCGCCACCGGTCCGCCCCGGCCAGGCAGGTCTCCATGCGCTTGAAGTAGGGCAGGCAGTGTGCGTAGTCCCACCGCTGCATGCCGGGACGCCGCGCCCAGTGGTCGTAGTCCAGCGGGTTGCCGCGCTGGAAGATCATCCCGTTGATGCTCGAGGAGCCACCGAGGACCTTGCCCCGGGCATGGAAGATGCGACGGCCGTGCATGTGCGGCTCGGGCTCGGACTCGTAGCACCAGTCGTACAGCCCGTTGCCGATCGGGATCGTCAGGGCGGCCGGCATCTGGATGAAGACGTCCCAGCTCCGATCAGGCCGTCCGGCCTCCAGGACGAGGACGTCGTTGGTGGGATCCGCGCTCAGCCGGTTGGCCAGGGCGCTGCCGGCGGAGCCGCCGCCCACGATGAGAAAGTCATGGTGTGAGTCGCGCATGGTCGTGTCGGCGGTCCTTTCTACTCCCTTCGGCGCAGGTTCACGCCAGCAGTGGGACGAGGTAGCCCGCGGCGACGGCGACTCCGGCCACCGCGGCGGCGTAGGCAGCGAGCAGGGGCGCACGCAGGAGTCGCGACAGCAGGGCGAGCTCGGGGACGTTGACGCCGGCGGCGGAGATCACGAGCGCAAACGTGGCGCCGATGCCCATGCCGCTGGCGTTCAGCGCGGAGGCGATCGGCAGGAACGCCTCGGCCGAGACGTAGAAGGGCACACCGAGCACGGCGGCCACGGGCACCGCGAGCGCGTTGTGCGGCCCGGCGAGCCGCGAGAGCAGCTCCTCGGGCACGAAGCCGACGATCCCCGCGGCGACGGCGACCGCGAGCACCATCGGGACGGCAAGGCGCCGCACGAGCCCGGCCGCGTAGGTGGTAGCCAGGTACCCCTCGGCGCGCAGCCCCCGCCACGGCTGCTGGTCGCCGAAGGGGTCGGAGCTGCAGGCCGCGTCCGCCCCGTCGGGTGCTGCCGCATGGAGCGCCTCCCCACCGACCGCGGTGGCAGCCCGCAGCCGCGTCGGGCGCAGCAGCCGTTCGGCGGCGAGCGCGTCAGCGGCGAGCGCCAGCGCGAAGACCGCCCCCGCCGTGACCACCGTGTAGGCGAGCGTGAGCTGCCAACCGAACAGCAGCATGAGCATCGCGAGCACGAGCGGGTCGAGCACGGGCGCGGCCAGCAGGAAGCCTGCGAGGGTTGCGGTGCGCACCCGCGCCTCGACCATGCCGACGAACGCGGGGATCGCCGAGTACGTGCAGAAGGGGACGAAGAACCCCACGCCCATCCCCTTGAGCGTGCCGGTCATGCGGCTGCCTCCCAGCCAGCGCTGGAGCCGCGCCACGCCGGCGCGGCGCGCAGCCAGGGTCAGCGCCGCCGACACGACGAACAGGAGCACGACCAGCTCGACCAGCAGGACGCCGAACTCCCATGCGAACGCGCCCCAGCCGCCGCTCACGTCTCGTGCCCGCGTCCGCCCCGTCCTGCCGACACCGGGACGCCGCCGGTGCCGCCCATGATCACCCGAGCCGCCTCTGGCAGCGCCGTCAAGCAGTCTTGGTTGACCCGCACGTAGGTCGTGGTCCCCCTCCGCTCGACGGCGACGAAGTCGGAAGCCGCCAACCGCCGCACGTGCCCTGACACCGTGGACTGCCCCACGTCCACCGCTTCGACGAGCTCACCGATCGTCATCGCTCGCGGTGCGGCGGCGAGCACGTGCAGCAGCTGCAAGCGCGTCGCGTCCGCGAGGCAGTGGAACCAGCTCGCGTACTCCTCCGCCTCCGACCGCCTCACCATCGCCTCCTTCCAGGCTTACCGGTGCGTCTTTAATCGTTCATCGCCGATGATAGCTGAGCTTGGGTACGGCGGGTGCCACCAGCAAACCGGCGACGACCGAGGCCTGCCCGTCGGCTACAGCGCGCGGGACCAGTACTGGCCCACCAGGTCCTGGCCGAAGCTGTGGTGGGGCTCCTCGCCGACGAGCTGGAAGCCCGCGCGCTCATAGATCCGCCGGGCGCTGTCGAGGACGTCGTTGGTCCACAACGTCAGCTGCTGATAGCCGGCGCCTCGGGCGAAGTCGATGCACTCCGCGACCAGACGTGAGCCGATGCCAAGACCACGGGCGCCCGGTTCGACCAGCAGGAGCCGGAGCTGGGCGGTGCGCTCGTCCTTCCTCATGCAGAACACCGAGCCCGCCGGCTCGCCGTGCACCTCGGCGATCCACGCGGTCTCGCGCTCGGGGTCATGCTGGTCGCCGTAGCCGGCGACGATGCGGGCGACCAGCGCCTCGAAGCGCTCGTCCCACCCGAACTCCTCGGCGTAGGTCACCCCATGACGGTGCACCACCCAGCCCAGGTCGCCGGCCCGCAGCGGGCGCAGCACGTAACCGTCCCGGCGGGGTGAGCCCTCGAGCAGCTCGCGGATGGTCCCCATCGCCGCGATGAGACGCGCTTGGTCTTCCGCGGGCAGCGTGGCCAGTAGCTCCCCGATCTGCTCGGCGGAGCGCTTGTCGAGGGTCGCGAACGCGGCACGGCCCTGGTCGCTCAGAGAGACGACCTGCCGACGGGCGTCGGCCGGGGAGCGCTGCCTGGTGGCAAGATGCTCGGCCTCGAGGCGGGTGAGGATGCGGCTGAGGTAGCCGGCGTCGATGTCGAGCATCCGGCGCAGGTCAGCGACCTCGGTGGCCTCACGCTGGGCGAGCTCGAAGATCACGCGGGCCTCTGTCAGCGAGTACGGCGTGGCCAGCAACCCATCGCGCAGCACCCCGATCACGTCGGTGTAGAACCGGTTGAACGCCCGCACCGCCGCGACCGGGTTCTCCCTGACCGCCGACATGGCACTCCCCCCAGCCGATTACTTGACTGAGTCAACGATACAGCTTGGCAGGGCCAAGGTCTCTTCACGCGGCCGCGGTTGCCGCCCGCCGTCCGTCGCCAGCGGGCGCCGCGCTGCGCGTGGAGGTGCGACCCATGACGGGGGTCAACACCGCGGCGACCGCGAGGTGCATGCTGACCAGCGCCGCTTGGATCACCGGGCTGATGCCCTCGCCGCCAAGGGGGCTACCGAGCGAGACCAGCAGGACCAGCAGGGCGGTGACGGTCCACACGACGCGGGCACGCGACGTGAAGCGTTCGAGAACGGCGAGGAACACCCAACCCGCGAGCGAAGCCGCCGTTGCGGCCACAACCACGTTCGCCGCTCCGATGTCGTGGCTGGGCTGGGCGCCGAACGCCGGAGATCTGAGGTCCACCCCGAGCAGGATCTCCGTGGCGGCCCACACCGTCAGGGCCGCGGTCACCGCCCCGGTCACTGCGACGAGGCGCGTCCTCCGCCGGGGCCTCGTGGTGGCGGTGGCCGTGCCTGTGGGCTCGGGTGCTGTCGTGGTCATGGCTCTTCCTTTCTGTGTCGGTGTCTGCGGCGCCTGGACAGGCGCGCTGGGCGATCCAGCCACGTCGCGGGCTGCGTGGGTGTGACGAGTGGTGTCGTCCAGACCCCATGAGACGATGCGCTCGGGATGTATGCGGATGACCGGGGTGGGATCCTCAACGGCTTCTGCGCGGCCGCGCACCTCCACCCCGCGCGGCCGCCAGGGGGGCAACACGTCGTCGATGACGATGGCGGCACGCCCGCCGCGAGCCACGTCGCGGAACTTCTTCGTCGTGGCCAAGGCCCGCCCCCCCACCTCGATGACGCTGGCGGCGCGATCAAGGGACCAACCCACGGGGGTGACATGCACATCCCCGCGGGGCCCCACGGTGGCCAGCCGGCCGAGACGACGCTCCGATCGCAGGTACTGAAGCTCGGCTTCGGTGAACTCGCTCATCGTTGACCTCCAGAGGCGCTGGGGCGGGCCGGTGCGAGTGCGAAGAACCGTCATCACCGCCCTCCGTTGGCAAGTTGTATGCGCAAGCATACATTCGGATGCATGCGCGCGCAAGTTCTTTCCTGTATCGTCTCCCCATGTCCAGACGTGCACGAGCCGCCGCCCGAGAGCTCCCGCCTGAGGAGTCGAAGCTGGTCGAACTGCCCAACGGCGTCCGCCATCCCCCGCCCCTACGGGCGGCCGCCTTCCTGGGCTTGGTGAAGGCCGGCGAGACGCTCGCGCGCGGGCTGGACGCCGACCTACAAACCGCCCATGGCCTCAGCCTGCGGACCTTCGAAGTGCTGTTGCACCTGGCGGCCTTCTCCGCCGACGGCTCCCTGCGGATGTCGGCCCTGGGCGAGCAGGCGCCGCTCAGTCAGAGCCGGGTATCGCGGCTGGTGGCCGAGCTCGAGGCCAAGGGACTGGTCGCCAAGGAAGCTGCGCCCGATGACTCCCGCGGGGTCGTGGTGCACATCACCGACAAGGGCCTTCAGCGGCTCCTCGAGGTGCAGAACACCCACTTCGCCAGCCTGGAGGACCGCTTCTTCTCCCACCTCGACTGGGAGGAGATCGTGCAGCTGGGCAGGATCACGTCCCGTCTCATAGAGGCGCAGGTGTCTCGTCGGGGATAGCCCAGGACAAGGGTCGATTCCACATGCGGGGTCAGGCGACCGGCGTGGTCGTGGATGCCTGGTCGAACTGGGTCCGATGCAGCTCGGCGTAGCGGCCGCCGGAGGAGAGCAGGTCGGGATGGGTGCCGCGTTCCACGATCTGGCCCCCTTCGATGACCAGGATGAGGTCGGCCGCCCGCACCGTGGAGAGCCGGTGAGCGATCACCAGAGCCGTGCGGCCAAGGAGGGCCTCGCTCAGCGCCGCCTGCACCGCCGCTTCCGAGTCCGAGTCGAGGTGCGCGGTGGCCTCGTCGAGGATCACCACCCGCGGGCGCGCCAACAGCAGCCGCGCGATGGTCAGACGCTGGCGCTCCCCGCCCGACAGCCGGTAGCCCCGCTCCCCCACGACTGTGTCCAGCCCGTCGGGCAGGGCCGCGACGAGGTCTGCGAGGCGCGCGCGGCCCAGCACGTCCCACAGCTCCTCCTCCGTGGCCTCCGGTCGTGCCAGCAGCAGGTTCGCGCGCACCGACTCGTGGAACAGATGCCCGTCCTGGGTCACCATCCCGACCGTGTCGCGGATCGACTCTGCGGACAGGTCCCTGACGTCCACACCGGCCAGCCGCACGGCGCCACCGTCGACGTCGTACAGGCGGGGCAGCAGCTGTGCGATCGTGGACTTGCCGGCACCCGATGATCCCACCAGCGCGACCAGCTTTCCGGGCTCGGCGCGAAACGACACATCGTGGAGCACCTCCGCGCCGTCTCGCGTGTCCAGCGTCGCTACTTCCTCAAGCGAGGCGAGGGAGATCTTGTCCGCGGAGGGGTAGGTGAAGCGCACGTGATCGAACTCCACGCCCACGGGCCCGTCCGGGACCGCCGTGGCGTCGGGTTTCTCGGTGATCAGCGGCTGCAGGTCGAGCACCTCGAAGACCCGCGAGAAACTCACCAGCGCGCTCATGACCTCCACCCGGGCACTGGCCAGCGCGGTCAACGGCGCGTAGAGGCGGGTCAGCAGCAGGGCGAGCGCCACGACCTCGCCCGCCTGCAGCCGGCCGTGCAGCGCGTAGAAGCCCCCGAGCCCGTACACGAGGGCCAGCGCCAGGGCCGACACGAGCGTGAGGGCGGTGATGAACACCCACTGCACCATGGCTGTGCGGACCCCGATGTCGCGCACCCCCCTCGCCCGTACGGCGAACTCGGCCGACTCGCGGGTGGGTCGGCCGAACAGCTTGACCAGTGTCGCCCCGGGTGCGGAGAACCGCTCGGTCATCTGGGTGCTCATGACCGCGTTGTGGTTCGCCGCTTCGCGTTCCAGCTGGGCCAGACGGGTGCCCATACGGCGGGCGGGCAGCACGAACAGCGGCAGCAGCACCAGCGCGAGTACGGTCACCTGCCAGGAGATCCCCAGCATGACCACGAGGGTGAGCACGAGCGTCACGAGGTTGCTGACCGCGCCCGACAGCACGTCGGAGAACGCCCGCTGCGCCCCTATGACGTCGTTGTTCAGCCGGCTCACCAGGGCGCCGGTTCTGGTTCGGGTGAAGAACGCGATCGGCATGCGCTGCACCTGGTCGAACACCGCGGTCCGCAGGTCCAGGATCAGGCCCTCACCGATCCGCGCCGACAGCCACCGCGTGGCCATCCCGATACCGGCCTCGACAACCGCGATCACGGCAATCAGCACCGCCAGCCCCACCACGACGTCGTGGGGGGCGCCCTGCACGATGGCATCCACGACCCGGCCCGCGAGCACGGGCGTGGCGACCACCAGCACCGCCGTGACGACGCTCAGCACCAGGAACAGCGCCAGCCTGTGACGATGGGGCCTTGCGAACTCGACGATGCGCCGAAGGGTGGCACGCGAGAACGGCCGGCGGTCCTGCTGGGCGTGCATCGCGTTGTACAGCGACATCCACGCGGTGACCTCCATGTCCACTGCTGCCACCCTCCGGGTTAGGCACGGGCGTGCTGGTCTTGCGGCGGTAGGGGTGAGTTGTGGCCGGCCCTGGGTAGCACACGGGGCGCAGGTCGGCCCTGGCGCCGAGGTTAGGAGGCGGCTCAGCATAGGCCAGGGCCGCAGGGCCGACTTGGGATGCGACCTTGGTCCTAGGACCGCTGTTCTGCAACGTCCCCGGGAGGTCGTCGGCCGGCGCGCCTGGTGGAGGCGCCGGTGAACATGCGACGGGCACGTGGCGTGCCGACCATGGAGGAGGCGAAGGAGATCGCCGCGCCGATCCGACGCGCCCATCGCCGCAGGGACGCCGCGCACGAGGGCCAGCCGTCGCTGCACTCAGCGCAGCGGGCCCGGTGGTGGTGGTGGGGGTACCGCTGGGAACCATGTCTCGGGGGCGTGGGGCAGCAGCTGACGTCCGTGATGGGGTGAGCGGGCCAGCGCACGGCGGAGCAGGCGGGTGAAGACCACCGCTGCAGCCCCGAGGGTCACAAACCCGAGTAAGAGGCCCGTGCCGTTCCACAGCCCGTGGAACAACGCCGCGAGCGAGACCCCACCGACGGCCGCGCCCGCCGGGGCGGCCTCCAGGATCCGTCGGGCGAGGAAGTAGCCGGCGATGGCCGAGCAGAGGGCGTGCAGGAGCGCCGAGCCCAGCCCGCGGAGCACCGCGACGACCGCGAAGCACGCCAGGCCGGCGCAGCCGACCGGCTCACCCCACAGCTCCCCGCCGGCGTAGGCGACGGTCAGGTAGTCGACGCTCTCGGCGGCGGCGAAGCCGAGGCCCACCGAGGCGCCGTACACCATGCCGTCGACCGGCTCGTCGAACGCGGGGTGGCGCCCCGCGCCGCGACGGGCGCCGAGGTACTTCAGCGTCTCCTCGCCGATGGGCGCAACGAGAACCGCGGTCACGACGACGCCGAACAGGCCGACGACCGCGACGTTGATCAGGCCGGCGAGGATGCCGACTGGCAGGGCCCCGATCAGGAAGAGCTTGGCGATCAGGCGCTTGGGTTCCCGGTCGTAGCGGTCCCGGGTGTAGAAGAACCAGAGCCAGCCCAGCGCCGGCAGCAGGCTGCCCGTCAACGCGAACGCGAAGACCTGTCCGGGGCTGGGATCGTTCACCGCGGCGAATCCTAACTACCGTGCAACCCGCGACCGTCCGAGGTGGGCCGACCTTGTGGACACCTGGATTCCATCGCGTGACCGTCTCAGCGAGCCGGGGACGGTCACCCGGTCTTCGACGAGGCAATCCAGTGAACCGCTCAGCCTCCGTGGATCCGCCGCCAGTTCCGCCATCCGGTGAGGGTGTACCCGCCGCTCGACGACTGATCCTGCCCGACCTGCGTGTCGCGCAGCAGGTCCTGCACCACGGCTTCCTGCAACTGCTCCTCGAGCGTCAGCAGACCGACGGTTGACAGCGCGTCGTACAGATGCGTTCGAGCGGCCTCATGGCTCGCCTTGGCGGTCACCTCGTCGCCGGCGATCACCGCCACGGCGGCTGCGTGCAGATGGTGCACGGCCACCTGGATCGGGCAGACGACGTCTTCGATCCAGAGGGGCTCGAGCTCGTCGATCAGCTCCCGGTAGCGCCGCGGGGCCAGGGCCGCGGGCGCAGCAGCCAGGGTGTCGTACACCGTGCGCGCCGGGCAGTCGCTTCCACCAGCAGTCACGACTTCCTCCAGGGTGCGTTCCGGCGCGCACGGTGTACGACAC
>Ga0247713_1001138_pt1 | contig 13884 bp, 11 predicted proteins | sample 21E_NmetaG_FD_189936 | JGI IMG/M metagenome (GOLD analysis project Ga0247713, IMG submission 189936) | Soil microbial communities from hillslope of Landscape Evolution Observatory, University of Arizona, Oracle, AZ, United States - 2-1-E_N | ecosystem: Engineered > Artificial ecosystem >... | reverse complement strand
TCACCGGCCACAGCAGGCGGCCGCCCACGACATCCGGCTGACCTTCGCCCGCATGGCGATGAACGACGAGGAGACCGTCGCCCTGATCGCCGGCGGCCACACGTTCGGCAAGGCCCACGGCGCCGGCGACCCCGACCTGGTCGGCCCGGAGCCCGAGGGCTGCCCGGTCCACTCGATGGGCATCGGCTGGATCAGCCAGCACGGCACCGGCAAGGGCGCCGACACGATCACCAGCGGCCTCGAGGGCGCCTGGACCCCCACGCCGATCCAGTGGGACAACAGCTTCTGGGAGACCCTGTTCGGCTGGGACTGGGAGCTCACCGAGAGCCCGGCCGGCGCCAAGCAGTGGAAGCCCAAGGAGCCCGAAGCGCAGGAGCTGGTTCCCGACGCGCACCGTGAGGGCGTCCGGCACGCGCCCATGATGGCGACAACGGACCTCGCGCTGATCGCCGACCCGACCTACCGGCAGATTTCGGAGCGCTTCCGCGACAACCCCGACGAGTTCGCCGAGGCGTTCGCCAAGGCCTGGTACAAGCTGCTGCACCGTGACATGGGCCCCGTCTCCCGCTACCTGGGCCCGTGGGTCGCCGAGCCGCAGCTGTGGCAGGACCCCGTGCCCGCGGTCGACCACGAGCTCATCGACGAGTCCGACATCGCGACGCTCAAGCAGCAGCTGCTGGGCTCCGGCTTGTCGATCTCGCAGCTGGTGTCCGCCGCGTGGGCGTCGGCGGCGTCGTTCCGGACGACCGACAAGCGCGGGGGTGCCAACGGTGCCCGCATCCGACTGGCGCCCCAGAAGGACTGGGCCGTCAACGCTGGCGTCGCGCCGGTGATCGAGCAGCTCGAGCAGCTCCAGCGGACGTTCAACGGCGCGCAGACCGGTGGCAAGAAGGTGTCGCTGGCCGACCTCATCGTGCTCGGCGGCTGCGCCGCGGTCGAGCAGGCGGCCAAGGACGCCGGCTTCGACCTCACCGTCCCGTTCGCGCCGGGACGCACCGATGCGACGCAGGAGATGACCGACGTCGAGTCGTTCGCAGTGCTCGAGCCACGCGCCGACGGGTTCCGCAACTACGTCGAGGCCGGCTCCAAGCTGCCGCCGGAGACGTTGCTGATCGACCGCGCCTACATGCTGGACCTGACCGCCAAAGAGATGACCCTTCTCGTCGGCGGCCTACGGGTGTTGGGCAACAACGCGGGCGGTGCGAAGCACGGTGTCTTCACCGACCGGCCGGAGACCCTGACGAACGACTTCTTCGTCACGCTGCTCGAGCCGGGCATGCAGTGGCGGACGTCGCCCTCCGAGGAGGGGATCTACGAAGGCGTGGACCGCGCCAGCGGTGATGTCCGCTGGACTGCCACCCCGGCCGACCTGGTGTTCGGCTCGAACTCCATCCTGCGTGGCATCGCCGAGGTGTACGCCGCCGACGACGCCAAGGAGCAGTTCGCGCGCGACTTCGTGGCGGCCTGGGACAAGGTCATGACGCTGGACCGGTTCGACCTGCGCTGATCGCTCGACGGGTCGGTGGCCGGTACGCCACCGGTCACCGACCCGCATCCCTGCACCACTGGCCAGGTCGTGGACCGTTGCCGGTCCCCATACCTTGTGGTTCTATGCATATCGCTTCGAGCCATCAGGAGGTGCCGTGCACATCGACAAGGACCTGGTCGCCGCGTCGGCGACGCCGCTCGTGCTGGCGATCCTGGCCGACGGTGAGAGCTATGGCTACGCCATCCTCAAGCGGGTCCGCGAGCTGTCGGCCGGCGAGCTGGAGTGGACTGACGGCATGCTCTACCCGCTGCTGCACCGCCTTCGCCGGCTCGGGTACGTGACCACGGAGTGGCGCACACCGCCGGAGGGCCGTCGTCGCCGCTACTACGCGATCACGCCGGAAGGCCGCACAGCGCTGGCGGAGCAGCAACGGCAGTGGACGACAGTGACCCGCGCGCTGGGGCACGTGTGGCGTGGCAGCGGCGGTGCGCTGACGGCGTTGGGGGAGGCGTGAGCGTGCGGGACGTCGAGTCGCAGATCGCCGAGTGGCGAGCCTTCGTCGAGCGATCGCCGGCGGTCAACGGCCACGATGTCGAGGAGCTCGAGGCGCACCTGCGTGAGCAGATCGTCGACCTCGACAGCGCGGGCCTCAGCACCGACGAGGCGTTCCTGATCGCCGTGAAGCGGATGGGCGACCTGGACGCCCTGTCCCGCGAGTACGCCCGCGAGCACAGCGGCCGGTTGTGGAAGCAGCTGGTCATGCACGGCGAGGAAGCGCAGCCCCAGGGATCGAGCGGATGGGTCCAGGCGCTGATCTTCGCCGCCGGCGCCGGGATCCTGGCGACGGTCGCCCGGCTGGTCGCGGCGCTGCCTGGCCAGGAGTGGGTGCTGCGCAACCTCGGCTTCGTGGTGCTCCCCCTGCTGGCCGGGTACTTCGCGCGCCGCCGCCGGCTCGACCTGCGCGGCTCGCTGCTGACCGCCGCCCCCTTCGCGGTGCTCGCGCTCATCGCGAACGTCTACCCCTACCGCGCCGACTCAGCGACCGAGGTGGTCGTGGCGCTGCACCTGCCGGTGGCGCTGTGGTTCGCCGTGGCCTATCCGTACATGGCCGGCGCGCTGCGATCCCGCGACCGGCGCATGGACTTCGTCCGGTTCACCGGCGAGTGGCTCATCTACTACGCGCTCATCGCCCTGGGCGGCGGGGTGCTGTTGGGCCTGACCTCTTTGATCCTGGATCCGATCAGCCCGATGCTCGGCGAGCAGGTGATCGAGTGGGTGCTGCCCGCAGGCGCCGCGGGTGCGGTGGTCGTGGCGGCGTGGTTGGTCGAGTCCAAGCAGCGTGTCGTCGAGAACATGGCGCCGGTGCTCACGATGCTGTTCACCCCGCTGTTCGCGGTGATGCTCGCCGTCGCCGCCGTCTCGTACGCGGTGGCCGGGGTGGCCCGCGACTTCGACCGAGAGCTGATCGGGGTGTTCGACGCTCTGCTGGTCGTGGTGCTCGGGCTGGTGCTGTACGCCATGTCCGCCCGGGACGCCGGCCGCCCGGCCGGGGCGATGGACCGGATCCAGCTGCTGACAGTGGTCAGCGCGCTGGTGCTCGACGTCATGGTGCTCGGCGCGATGGTCGCGAGGATCGGCGAGCTCGGGCTCACCCCCAACCGGGTCGCGGCGCTCGGGCTGAACCTGCTGCTGCTGGTCAACCTGGCGGGCACGGCGCTCCTGCTGTGGCGCTTCGTCACCGGGCGTGTCGTGTTCGACCGCCTCGAGCGCTGGCAGACCGCCTACCTGCCGGTGTTCGCCGGGTGGACGGCCGCCGTGATCGTCGCGCTCCCCCCGCTGTTCGCCTTCTCCTGAGACGCCGTTACGCCGCTCCTTCGACTGCACCCCGGACGAGCGCCTCGACTCGCCGTTCCACCGCGTCGGTCCAGTTGACGATGGCGAACGTCACAGGCCACATGTCCCCGTCGTCGAGGCGCGCGGCATCGTTGAACCCCAGCGTTGCGTACCGAGCGTCGAACTTCGCGGCCGCCTGGAAGAAGCACACCACGTCCTTGTCCTGGGCATAGGCCGGCATGCCGTACCAGGTCCGCGGCAGCAGATCCGGCGCGACGCGGGTGACGATCGCGTGGATCCGCTCCGCGATGACTCGGTCGGCGTCGGGCATCTCTGCGATGGCGTCCAAGGCAGCCTGCAGGTTGTCCGCCTTCTTGCGACCGCCTCGCTCTGAACGCAACTCGTCGGCCCGCTGCCTCATCGCTTCGCGTTCGGCCTCAGTGAACCCGTCCGACACCGCCAGGTCATCGGCTTTGCTCATGGTCCCTCCTCGCTCCTCCCGGGATCGGAGGGCGAATCCTCCACAGCCGCAGTGAGTGCGGCAAGCGTGCACTCGAGGGCCTCGATCGGCTCCCAGCGCTCGGCTTCGGTGACCGCTTGGGCGAACCCGGCATCGCCGAGCTCACGTCGGGCGCGGGAGGACAGGTCGTTCAGCAGTGGCTCGAACGCCGGCGAGGCCGGGTTGCCGGCGCCACGGCGGATCACGGCTGCAGCGTGGAGCGCGCGCGCAGCGACGGCCGGTTCACCGTCGGCCAGCGCCACCGCTGCCAGCCCGTCCAACGAGTAGGCCATGCTCGTCGGCTGACCGCCGTGGCGGTTCGCGGCCGCCCCGGCGAGCGCCGATCGGCGACCGCCCTCGAGGTCACCCTGCGCCAGCTGTGCCAGCCCCAGCAGGCTTTGGGCCCGGCCCTGCATCGCAAGGTCTCCGAGGTCCAAGGCGATGCGGACAGCGTTGGCGCACCGCTGTTCCGCTGCCGGCAGGTCCTGGCACAGCAGCGCCACATGACCTGCCGTGACTTCCATGTAGGTCTGGGCCAGCCGATCGCCCACAGCCGCCATTCGGGCCGAGGCCTGGTCGATGACCGAGGTCGCCGAGGCCGGATCTTCGGCAACGTTCCGGTACACGTCGGCCGCGGCCGCCAGCGCGCGGTCGTAGTCATGGGCGCTGTCGGGCGGAAGCAATGACGAGCCCTCCGCAAGCAGCTCCGAGGCGCGGTCGTACTCGCCGTACATCGTGGCGGTCAAGGCCCGCACCACCAGCAGTCGGCCGCGCACCTCCGCCGCGACCGCAGCACCGCGCTCGAGCGCTTCATCCAGCCAACCGACGACCTCCGCCTCGGCGTCCCGGTGCCCGAGGGGCACAAATGAGTCTCGGGCCAGCTTGGCCACCGTTTCGATGTCGTCGCGGTCAAGCGCCCGCCGCACGACGGCCCGGAGATTGCCGCGTTCCCTGTCGAACCGAGCGAGCCACCTGTGGTGATCCCGACCCTCGGTCTGCAGCCGTCCCCCGGCGAGCGCGACCATCCATTGGGTGTGTCGACGCTCGGTCTCCGCTCGATCAGGCGAGGCGGCAAGGCACTCGGCTGCGAACGTGCGGACGGTGCTCAGCATGGACAGGCAGGTCTCGCTGCCGTCCACATCCCCGTCGACCACCAGGCTGCTCGACAACAGCTCGGCCAGGGTGTCGAGCATGTCCGGCTCGCCGGCACGCCCGCAGACCGTCTCCGCCGCGTCGATCGTCCAGCCGCCGACGAAGACCGCGAGTCGGGCGAAGACCTTCTGTTCGTGCGGTGCGAGCAGGTCGTAGCTCCACTCCATCGTCGCCCGCAGCGTGCGCTGACGCTCCGGTAGGTCGACCGACCCGTGGGACAAGACCTCCAGCCGCTCGTCGAGCTTGGAGAGCAGGACTGGTGGCGGCAGCAGCCGTACACGAGCAGCCGCCAGCTCGATCGCCAGCGGCAGACCGTCAAGTCGGCGGCAGATCTCGGCGATGTCGGCGGCGTAGGCATCGTTGCCGGCAATCGCGGGGTTGATCGCCGACGCCCGCTCGATGAACAAACGGGTGCCGTCGGGTTCGCCGAGCGGTGTGACCTGGTACTGGTGCTCGGGGCGCACGTTGAGGACATGCCGACTGGTCACCAAGATCACGACGGACCGCACCCGGTCCAGCAGGTCGACCAGCCCGTCCGATGCCGCGACGACTTGCTCGAAGTTGTCCAGCACCAGCAGCGTGCGTTGCTCCGAGATGGCCCCAGCCACCGCGTCGAGAATGTCACGATCACCGTCGCGCCGCGCGCCGAGGACCTCGGCCACCGATGGCAGGACCAGATCCGGGTCGACCAGCCCGGCCAACGGCACGAACAGGGTGCCTCCGGGGAAGTCGGCGCCCGCAGCTCGAGCCGCTTCCAGCGCCAATCTCGTCTTGCCGATGCCACCCGGGCCGATCAGCGACACCAACCGGGCACGGCCGGAGCGCAGGAGGTCAGCGACGGCCTCTATCTCGTGAGTGCGCCCGACAAAGGTGCCGGGAGGCGAGGGCAGACGGCCGGCAGACCCCCGCATCCGCAGTGTCCCAGCGGCTTGCTGCACCACGGCGGATTCACGCGCCCTTGCGAGTCCTACTGTCGCGGCATCAGTGAGGGCGCCGTCGGAGAACCGTTCGGACAGCAGCAGCGCGATGTCGTTCTCGACCAGCTCCACCAGCTCGTCGACCGTCGAGAACGCGTGGTACGACGGCCCACCCTCGTCCGCCTCGATCCGCTCGATCAGCGCGGTCAGGCGGGGATCGCGGTCGGGTGCCGGGTGCAACACGTACAGCAGCCGCGGTAGGCCCGACGACCGGTCGTACTCGTCTTCCAGCGCAAAGGCCGTCTCTCCGGGAGGGACCGTCCCGGCGCGCTCGCCGAAGATCCCGAGGTACACATGACACTGCGCCAGTCCCGAGCGTGCGACGCTCTGAGCCGCATCCCGCCGGGCGTGCTCGCCCGTCACGGGCTGCAGCCGCATCCGCTCAATCGCCTGACGCACTGCCGCACGCTCGCTCGGGAGCTCGTCGGGATCGGAGCTGATGTAGACGCGCAGCCGCTGATCGGGTGTGATGATCCGCTCTTCCGCCACTGGATCACCTCCTCGGCCTGCTTGTTCGCATCTTCGCGCAGACGACCGGGACTCGGGAGCGAGCATGGTTGCGACCGATGAGTTCAAATTCGAGCCGGCGTCACTACAGGGCACGCCGGCACGAGGAAGGACGAAACGTCATGGACAAGATCACCCCTCACCTGTGGTTCGACCGGGAGGCCGTCGAGGCGGCCGAGCTCTACGTGGCGACGTTTCCTGACTCGAAGGTCGTCGACGTGACGACAATCCCGGACACCCCGGGCGGGGACACCGACGTCGTCACGTTCCAGCTGTGGGGGCAGTCGTTCCAGGCGATCAGCGCCGGACCACTGTTCTCGTTCAACCCGTCGGTGTCGTTCGCGGTCGCCTGCGACACCGTCGAGCAGGTCGATCGGCTGTGGTCGACGTTGGCCGAGGGCGGGTCGACGCTGATGCCACTGGACTCCTACCCCTGGAGCGAGCGCTACGGCTGGCTGCAGGACCGCTACGGGGTGTCCTGGCAGATCTCGCATGGTGGTGGGACGGAGGTGGCCCAGCGGATCACACCCACCCTGATGTTCGTCGGCGACGTGTGCGGCAAGACCGAGGAGGCGATCCGGCACTACGCGTCGGTCTTCCCCGACTCCGAGGTCGGCGACATCATGCGGTACGACGCCGGGCCGGGTCCCGATGCCGAGGGCACCGTGCAGTACGCCGCCTTCACGCTGGCCGGCCAGCAGTTCGCTGCGATGGACAGCGCGGAAGATCACCAGTTCGCGTTCAACGAAGCGATCTCGCTGCTGGTCAGCTGCGACAGCCAGGACGAGATCGATCGCTACTGGGACGCGTTGTCCGCCGTCCCGGAGGCCGAGCAGTGCGGGTGGCTGAAGGACCGGTACGGACTGTCGTGGCAGATCGTCCCCGCGGCGATGGACGAGATGCTGCGCACCGGCACGAAGGAGCAGATCGCGCGGGTCACGGCCGCCTTCCTCGACATGAAGAAGTTCGACATCGCCGCCTTGGAACGGGCGTACGCGGGATCTGCGCAACACGACTGAGGTGAACCTGCGCGACATCGCCCGGTGGCGGCTGCACACCCAGCGGCTTTGCGGTCGCCGCTACGCCTCGCCGACCGACGCGGTCGGCGGGTTGCTCGGGGTGCAGGCGGAGAACTACGGACAGACGCTGTGGGCGTTGGCGGAGCGGACGGTGGACACCTCGTCCGCCCAGTTGCAGCGGCTGTTCGACGCCGGCGCCATCCTGCGGACCCACGTGCTGCGGCCGACCTGGCACTTCGCCTTGCGCGACGACATCCGCTGGCTGCTGGAGTTCACCGCCCCCAGGGTCCGGCGTTCATGGTCGCAGCTGGTGCGGGCACTGGATCTGGACACCGCGACGATCGACAGATCACTGGACGTCATCACCGGTGCGCTCGACGGTGGCACCCACCTCACCCGTCCGGCACTGGCGAAGCATCTCACCGCTGCGGGACTGCCGGGCGACGGGGCGCGGGTGGGCGCCCTGCTCTCGCACGCCGAGCTGTCCGCGGCGGTGTGCAGTGGCGTCATGCAAGGCAACCAGCAGACCTTCGCCCTGCTCGACGAGCGAGCCCCGGCTGCGCGCCGACTCGACCGTGACGAGGCACGCGCCGAGATCGTAGTGCGCTACTTCCGCGGCCACGGACCGGCAACGGAACGGGACCTGGCCTATTGGGCGACGATGACCCTGACCGACGTCCGTGCGGGGCTTGCCGACATGGCCGATCAACTCGACAGCGTCGAGCATGACGGCCGCACGTACTGGTTCGGTTCGGGACCACCCGGCGGCGGGGCCCTCGAGCCCCGCGCGCACCTGCTGCTGACGCTCGACGAGTACCACAACGGCTACCAGGACTCCCGGTACTCGCTGGACGCCGACGGGATCGTGCCCCGCCGGCGCGGCGCCAACGTGGGCATGACCCTGGTCGACGGGCAGATGGTCGGCGACATGAAGCGGACCGTCGGCGGCGACGCGGTCACCTTCGACATCAGCCTGTTCCGCGAGGTGACGACCGACGAGACGGCGTGGGTGCACGCAGCAGCAGAGCGCTACGCGACGTTCCTCGGCGTCGATCAGGCCCGTGTGCGCCTGGCGGGCGCGAGTTGAGCACGGCTGCGAACATGAAGCGTTTCCGCCCAGCGGGGAGGCCATGACCACCAAGCACAGGATCTATACGACGAGCGTCGCCAGCGTGTATCTCCATTACATCGCGAAGGCGGAGCGCAAAGGCCGCACCAAGGCAGAGGTCGACGAGGTCATCCGGTGGTTGACGGGCTACAGCCAGGACGAGCTCCGCAAGCAGCTCGACCACGAGGTCGACTTCGAGACGTTCTTTTCGCAGGCTCCGGACCCAAACCCGTCCCGATCGTTGATCACAGGAGTGGTCTGCGGCGTCCGCGTCGAGGACATCGAGGAGCCGACGATGCGGGAGATCCGGTACCTGGACAAGCTCGTCGACGAGCTAGCCAAGGGCAAGGCGATGCAGAAGATCCTGCGCGCCTAGCGTGAGGCGAGCGCCGGCGCTGGCTACGACGAGTGGTCGGATTCCTCGGCCAACCGCGCGAGGCGGATCAGCGAGGCCTGCAGCTTTTCGGCAGTCGTGGCACGGGCTCGTTCGAACCGGTTGGGATCGGTGAGCTGCGACCAGTCGTAGGTGTGCGTCACCGTGGTGACCGCCTCACCAGTAGGGTCCAGCTCCCAGCGCCACAGGTGACCGGGCGGTGCGCTTCCCGGCTCGGCGGGCCGCCAGGCGATGCGTCGTCCTTCTTCGAACTCCACGACGTGGTTCTCGCGCATGGCCCCCTTGGACAGGACCATGGTGAACACGTCCCCGACCTTGCCGACGCGCTGACCGGGCGGCGCCTCGGACAGGTTTTCATTGCCGTCCCACCGTGGCTGCTGCGCCGGGTCGGCGATCAGCTCGAAGATGACCCTCGCTGGAGCAAGGATGTCGCGCGTCGCGCTGACCACTCGGGAGGCTTCGGCGTCATCGGTCATGGTGTCTCCTTTCGTTCCCAGAGGTGGCAGTAGAACTCACGCAGACCGATGAATCCTCCTGGTTCGGCGACTCCTAAGGGGTGAGCAGCGCCGGACCGGCCGGCGCGGGACACATCGGAGTTCCGATGCGCAAGCTGATCGTGAGCAACTTGATCTCGGTGGACGGCTACGCGGCAGGGCCGGGCGGGGACGTCATGGCACTGCCGTTCGACACGACGTTCAGCGAGTACAACCTCGAGCTGATGCAGAGTGCCGACATCCTGGTGTCGGGCGCCACGACGTATCGCGGTTTCGTCAGCTACTGGCCCTCGGTGGCCGACGATCCGTCCCAGCCGGAGGTGGAACGGGCGATCTCCCGCCGACACCGTGAGCTGCAGCACCTGGTGGTCTCCGACACCCTCACGCCGGAGGAGACCGGCCCCTGGGGCGACCACACCACGATTGTCCGGAGGCACGAGGCGCGGGCCGCGATCGTCGAGATGAAGCACGGCGACGGTGGTGCCCTGGTCACCTTCGGCAGCACCACCGTGTGGAACGGCCTGCTCGCTGCGGGCTTGGTGGACGAGCTGCACCTGATGGTCGGGGCGGGTGTGCTGGCCGAGGGTGTGCCGGCGTTCTCGGCACCCCCGCCGAGCCCGCTGCGGTTGATCGGTGCGCGTCAGCTCGGCGATTCGAACATCGCGCTGTTGCGCTACGCCCTGGGCTGAGAGCGGGAGGGTCGAAAACGGCGGTTGCGGGGTATCGATGTGCCGGCGGCCCGCACAAGGGGGGACTTCTTGCGAACTTCGGCCATCTCTGTGCGCATCTTTCTTGCGACCGCGCTCGTCGCGACGCTGTTCGCCGGCGTCACCGGCACGACAGCCCAGGCCGCCGCGGACTTCAGCGTCACCGGCAGCGTGAGGCAGGTCCACGTGACGGGTGCCCGACCTGGCGCCACCCTCGTGCTCCGAGACGCCGAGGGCACCCGCGTTGCCACCACCACGGTGAACCGGCTCGGCGGCGCGATCTTCTACGACGTCAAGCCGGGTGACGGCTACCGCGTCAGGCAGCAGGGCGGCCCGACGTCCGGTCCCGTCACCGTCCGCACCGCTGCCGCAAAGCCGTGGGACCCTTCCGTCTACGACCAGTCGATGCCAGACCACGGCTATGGCTACATGACGATGCGCGACGGCACGAAGCTCGCGTACTACGTGCGCCCGCCGACCGCCCCCGCCGGCCAGGGCGCGCCGGAGTTCCCCGGACCCCCGTACCCGACGTTGATCGAGTACTCCGGCTACGGCTACGCCAACCCGGACGGTCCCAACAGCGGGATCGCGGTGCTCGCGAACCTGATGGGGTTCACCGTGGTCAACGTCAACATGCGCGGAACCGGCTGCTCAGGTGGTGCGTACAACTTCTTCGAGCCGCTGCAGAACCTCGACGGCTACGACATCGTCGAGACCGTCGCTCGCCAGCCGTGGGTCAAGGGCGGCAAGGTCGGGATGATGGGCATCTCGTACGGCGGCATCAGCCAGCTGTTCACCGCCCAGCTGCGCCCGCCGTCGCTCGCGGCGATCTCGCCGCTGTCGGTGATCGACGCGACGGCGACGACGCTGTACCCGGGGGGCGTCCGCAACGACGGGTTCGCGGTGAACTGGGCGAAGGAGCGCCAGAACGAAGCGCGCCCCGCGGGACCGAAGGACCACCAGGGTCAGCGCTGGGCGTGGAAGCGGATCCAGGAAGGCGACGAGGTCTGCAAGGCGAACCAGGTGCTGCACCCCGAGGCAGAGGATCTGATGCAGAAGATCCGCGAGAACCGGACCTACCGGCCGCGGGTGGCCGACCCGTTGGACCCGGTGACGTTCGTGCACAAGATCAACGTGCCGGTGTTCATGGCGTGCCAGTGGCAAGACGAGCAGACCGGCGGTCACTGCCCGACGCTTGCGGAGCGCTTCACCGGCACCGACAAGAAGTGGTTCACGTTCACCAACGGCCCGCACATCGACGCGCTGCACCCGGAGACCTACCAACGCTGGATCGACTTCCTGTCGATCTACGTGGCGAACGACCCACCGGCCGCACACGCGGTCCCCAGCCAGGCGGCGAGCCCGATCATCTATCAGGGAGCGATGGGGCTGCCAGAGGACAAGGTCATCACCCTGCCGCCCGACCCCATCCAGGCGTATCCGACGTACGAGACGGCCAAGGCTGCCTTCGAGCAGTTGCCGTCCGTGCGCGTGCTGTTCGAAAACGGTGCGGGGGAAGGTCCGCTGCGCCAAGGCGAGCCGGGTGACCCGTACGCGGCCTTCGAGGCGTCATTCGCCAAGTGGCCGGTGCCGGAGACCAAGGCGCGCCGCTGGTTCTTCCGACCCGACGGCACTATGCGGGGCAAGCCGGCGCGACGCCGACACGTCGACCGCTTCACCGCCGACCCGGCGGCGCTGCCGCTGACGAACTACGGCGACAACACCGGCGGTGGCGGCCTGTGGGGCAACGCGTCGCAATGGGATTGGCGTTGGAAGCAGAACCCCCGAGGCACTGCGCTGTCGTACCTGACGCCGCCGCTGAAGTCGACCAGGACCGTGGTCGGCGCCGGCGCGGTGTACGCGTGGGTGAAGTCGTCGACACCTGACGTGGACCTGCAGGCAACGGTCACCGAGGTGCGCCCGGACGGCAATGAGGTCTTCGTTCAAAACGGCTACCTGCGCGGCAGCATGCGCAAGTTGTCCCGGGACACCAACAACGTCATGAAGACGCCGAGCACCCTGCTCGAACCGCAGCCGAGCATGCTGGCCCGCGACGTCAAGCCGCTGCCCAAGGACCGGTTCGCCCGCGTGGCGATCCCGCTGTACTACCAGGGCCACGCGTACCGGAAGGGCTCGCGGATCCGCGTAACGATCGCCGCGCCCAACGGTCAGCAGCCGATCTGGTCGTTCAGCCACACCAAGCCGAAGCGCGGCGACACGTCCCGCGTTGGGGTCCTGTTCTCACCCAAGAAGCGGTCGTTCCTGGCCCTGCCGGTCGTGCCCGGCGTGGACGTTCCGAGCGACTACCCGCCGTGCCCAAGCCTGCGCAACCAGCCATGCCGGACGTACCGGCCGACCGCGAACCGCGCCCGCGCATCGCAGGCCACCAGCGTGTCGACGGAGTCGGCGCAGGCTGCCGGCGGCGACGGCGGTTCGGATGCGGTTGCCACCATGGCCGAGGGTGGGTCCAGCGACGCCCCGACCCTGCCGGCGACCGGTTCCGCCGCGGCGCTGCCCGGGCTCGGCCTGCTCGCAGGCGGGATGGGGTTCGCGCTGCGCCGGCGCCTGCGCCGCTGACGGAATCCTCTTAGACATGGCGGAAGAGAGGCTCGAGGTCAGCCCCCCGGCGAGCCCTACGCTTGCGACAGGTTGCGCTCCTTGGCTGCCAGGCGCAGCGCCCATGCGTCCACCTGTCTCGCGAGGTCAGCCGCCTCCGGGCGAGGATCGGCCCGCAGCCACACGGCAAGCTGTCGGGCCCATCGTGCTGTCGGTGGTTGGCTGCGGCTCGTGGCGCGGGCCCGAGCGGACAGTCGGGTGGCTTCCGCCCGGAGCTGACGGGCGATGTCGCGGCGTTCCGGGCGGTCAGCCTGCTCGACGAAATCCACCAGGGCCATCAGCCACTTCGTTGACGGAAGCACATACGGCACCATCGACTGTGCCTCAGGCATGGTGTCCCCCTCGGACGATCGTGGTGCTACCCCCCGCACAAGAGCGAACCTTCATCAGGTGGCACCGTCCTGCGGCCGGCGCTTCTCCTCAGGCAGCGCCGTCGACCAGGACTCCACTTGCGTGCGCCGGCGCGGCCGCAGGACGGCGTTGAGCCACTCGTCCACCGTCTGCGACGTTGTCTGCACGGGTGCAGCCTCTGCGACCTCGACGGCCGCAGCCCGGTCGCCGCTCTTGTCGGACGCGTGGGACGGCTCTGCGGGGCTGTCGGCAGCGCGGTCACGGAGTGCCGTCAGCGCTTCCTGAAGCGGTGCGATCTGTCGCGCAACGGCTTCATCGACCGTGGTGGCCAGCAGGTCGAGATCGATCGCGTCCCGCTGCACGGTCGAGTGGATCACCGCGTGCACGCGCTGCTCGAGCTGCTGCGCCGATTCCTGAATCAGACCGAGAACCTCTGCTCGTAAGGCCGTGATCTGCTCACCAGGATCCCGCTCCGCACTGACCAACAACAACCGATCAACACGCTCAGCCAACCCCGCCACGTCCCCATCAACCTTCGAGATGGCATCACCAACCGACGCCCGAAACGCCGACTGCAAAACCTCCAGATGCGCCTCATTCAGCGCAGCGTTCTCACGAACCGCAGCACGCACAGCCTCCTGCAGCTGATCGCGCTGCGCCACCGCTTTACGAATCAGGCCAGCGACCTCTTGGCGCAACGCCGTGATCTGCTCACCAGGATCCCGCTCCGCACTGACC
>Ga0247713_1001137_pt1 | contig 13897 bp, 15 predicted proteins | sample 21E_NmetaG_FD_189936 | JGI IMG/M metagenome (GOLD analysis project Ga0247713, IMG submission 189936) | Soil microbial communities from hillslope of Landscape Evolution Observatory, University of Arizona, Oracle, AZ, United States - 2-1-E_N | ecosystem: Engineered > Artificial ecosystem >... | reverse complement strand
TCCTGCGCGAGCACCGTGCGGCGCCGTCAGGGCGCGGGCTCGACGGGCTGCGACGCGTCCTCCAGGCCCGTCACCGAAGGCAGCGTCGCCATCCCGGGATCCGAGGCGAGGCCGCGGATCTCGCCCTCGAACCCGAGCCGTGTGAGGCGTGCGATCTCCCGCTCGCCCTCGATCCGCGCCGGATGCTCGGGCGGCAGCCCGCGGATGAGCTTGGCGATGCGGTTGCGCAGCTGCAGCGCGAAGTGCGGCGTCGACGCGCCCATGAGCTGGCGGACGTCGTCGAGCGTGACGGAGTGTTCCTCGCGCAGCCGGTCGGGGTGCTCAGCCTGGCTCATCGGGGGTTGTCGAGGTTACCCGGAAGTTGCTCGGGTGCGATCTCCAGCAGCGCGTCGATGCGCGCCTGGACCGAGACCGAGATCGAATCGCTGTCGCCGATGATCCAGCCGTGGTTGTAGACGCCCGCGACCGGATTGGTGCGGTAGGCCGGCTGGGTGTCGAGCAGCTGGCTCTGCAGCGGCTCTGGTAGGCGCGCGGCGTCGTCGAGGAGGAACAGCGGCCCGTAGCTGCCCGCGCCCGACAGTGGCGCCGCGGCCGCCGCGAAGAGCGGGCGGCCGGCGCGCAGGAACACCATGCCGTGGCCGGGCGTGACGATCCCCCAGCCGAACTCGCCGCTGCGGTAGCGCGCGAACTCGATCGCGTTCGTGACCGGATCCTGGCCGCCGGTGCGCCGCACGCTGCCAAAGCGCTTGAGCTCCCGGGTGACCTCCGGCGAGATGAGCTTGGACGGGCCGAGGATGTAGATCCGCGGCTTGGCAAGTCCCTTGAGCGCGCCGAGCGCCGCCCGCGTCTCGCGCGGGATCTCGTCCTTGGAGACGAACAGGACAGGGTCGCCCGTCTTCGCCGCGTAGCCGGCGGCGGGCATCGCGAACGACGGATCGTCGGAGCTCGCGATGATGATCTTCGATGCGACCTTCGGCTGTGCGGCGCGGATCAGGCCGGCGATCGCCCGCGTCAGGGCCAGCGGCGTGCCGCCCTGCAGGTCGGTCGTCTTGTAGCCCGCCGGGCGCGCGACATTGCCGATGCGGATGATCTGCGCGTTGCCGGCCGCCTTCGCGCCGCCGGGCGCGAGCCGGTCGAGCGCCGACTTCGACGGCCCCGGCAGGCTCGCACCGTCGCTGAAGAGGATCGGTGCCCTGAACGGCTCTGCCATCAGCGCGGAGGCGGCGATCGCGACGCGCCAGTCGCGCACGTCGACGATCGTGATCGCGCTCGGCTTGCGCGCCGGGTCGGGGAACACCGCACGGGCCACCGCAGCCGCGGTCTGCACGGCGTCGTCGCCGGGCACGCGCGTCGTGTTCTTCGTCGCCGCCTCGGGGAAGCCGAGGTTCTCCTTGCGCTCGCTCGGCGGCGCCAGCAGCGCCGGCTGCGAGGGGTCGTCGGAGCGCACCTCGCGCCCGCAGCCGGCCACGAGCAGCGCGGCGAGCAGGAGCAGGGCGACGAGCCTCGGGCCGGACATGGGCGCGGACATTAGCGGTCGCTGGCGCGCGCAAACCCCACCCCCTCGTGCTGCTCCTCGCGCGCGAACCTGTGCGGCCGGGTATCGCCCGCGTGCTAGAAAGAGCCTGACCCACCACTCCCGAGGAGGCACCATGGCCGGCATGGCCGGGCGGATGTCCACCGTCATCAAGTCGAAGATCTCCAAGCTGCTCGACAAGGCAGAGGACCCGGGCGAGACGCTCGACTACAGCTACCAGAAGCAGCTCGAGTCGCTCCAGGGCGTCAAGAAGGGCATCGCGGACGTCGTCACTGCGAAGAAGCGCCTCGGGATGCAGGCACAGAAGCTCGAGCAGTCGGTCGTCAAGCTCGACACGCAGGCGCGCCAGGCGCTCGCCGCGGGCAACGAGGAGCTCGCGCGCACGGCGCTGGAGCGCAAGCAGCTCGCGCAGACCGAGCTTCAGTCGCTCGACCAGCAGGTCGCCGAGCTTCAGTCCCAGCAGGAGAAGCTGACGGAGTCCGAGAAGCGCCTGCGCCACAAGATCGAGGCGTTCCGGACCAAGAAGGAGGTCATCAAGGCCCAGTACTCCGCGGCGGAGGCGCAGGTGCGCATCTCCGAGGCCGCGACCGGCGTCGGCGAGGAGATGGCCGACGTGGGCCTTGCGATGCAGCGCGCCGTCGACAAGACCGAGGACATGCGTGCGCGCGCGTCGGCGGTGGAGGAGCTCGAGGCCGCCGGGACGTTCGAGGACCTCACGCAGCTCGGCGCCGGCCAGGACGACATCGACCGCGAGCTCGCGCAGCTCGGTGCCGGCGGCATGGTCGACGACGAGCTCGCCAAGCTCAAGGCCGAGCTCGGCCAGGGCAGCGCGCCCGCTCCCGCCGAGCTCGAGTCCGGCTCGGGCGAGGGCGACAAGCCGTGATCGTCAGGATCATGGGGGAGGGCCAGTACCGCCTGTCGGACGACATCCGCGAGCGCGTCAACGAGCTCGACAACAGGGTGGTGGCGGCTGTCGAGGGCAACGACGAGGACGGCTTCCACGCCGCGTTCGAGGAGCTGCTCGACGTCATCCGCAACGACGGCGAGCACCTCGGCGACGACGAGCTCGAGACGTCGGACGTCATCATCCCGCCGGCCGACACCTCGATGGAGGAGGCGGCGGGGGACTTCAGCGGCGAAGGGCTGATCCCGGACTGAGGAGCAGCGGCCACGTGCGCCGCACGTGCGCTAGATCGGGATCCCCCAGAGCGGAAACCAGCGCTCGAGCTCGGGTTCGATCGGCAGCTCGTCGGCGATCATCGCCTTGACCTGCAGCTCCCGCTCGCCGTCGCGCGCCTGCCGCCCCGACGGCACGAACGGGTACCAGTAGCCGCGCTTGTAGTTGTAGATGAAGTACAGCGGGCGGCGCTTGGCGTCCTCGAAGGCGAACACCGCGGCGAGCACGCGGTCGCCGTAGCCGCCGACCATCAGCCCCTCGCTGACCGAGTTGATCCCGACGACGAGGTCCTCTATGTCGTCGTCTCGCAGGATGATCCAGCGGTAGCCGTGCGAGTCCTGCTCGCTGGAGATCGTCGTCCCGGTCTCCTCGCCGGTCCCCTCCAGGACCTCCTGCATCTCGGCGACGATCGCCTCGAAGTCGGCGGTCGCCAGCGGCTGGAAGACGATCGCGGCGGCGCCCTTCGTGTCGATCGCGTGACCGGTCGCGAGCGTGACGTACGCGGTCGACAGCGCGAAGAGACGGTCGGGCGCCGGACCCTTGAGCTTCTTCTTGCCGCCCAGGATGGAGTCCAGGAAGCCCATGAGTACCTAGCGCCTGTGGCGGCTTACGCGGCGGCGAGCGTGCCGCGCTGCAACTCGGCCTCGAGGCGCATGAGCTGCTCGATGCGCTTCTCCATCGGCGGGTGCGTCGCGAACAGGCCGGCGATCGCCTGCTTGGGCGACGAGATGAAGAACGCGCTCAGCTCGTTGGCGACGCGCAGATCCTGCTGGGGCAGGCGGTCCATCCCGGACGAGATCTTGCGCAGCGCGGAGGCCAGTGCGCTCGGCCGCCCCGTGGTGAGCGCCGCGCCGCGGTCGGCCGTGAACTCCCGGTAGCGCGACAGCGCCATCATCAGCAGGAAGGAGAGGACGTACACGACCAGCGAGGCGAGCAGGATCACGAGGAAGCCCGGGCCGTCGTCGTCGTCGCCGTGGCCGCCGCCGAAGAAGAAGCCGAACTGCAGGATCATCGCGGCGACCGACGCGAAGAACGACGCGACCGTCATGATCATGACGTCGCGGTTCTTGACGTGGGCGAGCTCGTGCGCCATGACGCCCTCGAGCTCCGCCGGCGAGAGCATCTTCATGATGCCCGTCGTGGCGCAGACGGTCGCGCTCTTCTGCGACTTGCCGATCGCGAAGGCGTTGGGCATCTCGGTGTACGCGACCGCGATCTTCGGCTTGGGCAGGTCGGCCTGGATGCACAGGCGCTCGATCATCGAGTGCAGCTCGGGCGCCTCCTGCGGCGTCACCTCGCGGGCGCCCATCGCGTGCAGCGCGAGCTTGTCGGCGGTGAAGAACTGCATCGCCGCCAGACCGCCGGCGATGAGCAGGATCGTGATCCCGTTCATCCCGGCCGCGAACAGCACGCCGACGAACGCGACGTACAGCGCACCCAGCAGGAACATCGTGAGCAGCATCCGGGACTGCAGCCCGGCGTCGCGCGTGAACGTCGTCTTCGTGGCAGCCATGGATCCATTCTGCCAAACGTCTTGCACGGGGTCGCCGCAACCGCGTCGCTACCTACACTTCGCGCGTGATGCGGGTCCGTGTTCTCCTCGCCGCCGTGGCCGCGCCGCTCGTCCTCTGGGCGCTGCTGCCGCTGCCCTCGGCGGGCAAATCCAAGCAGCAGGAGCTGCAGGAGCTCCAGCAGCGCATCGAGCGCGCGCGCGAGAAGATCGGCCGCAAGAAGGGGACCGAGCGCGTCCTGACGTCGCAGATCGCCGGCTACAACAGGCGCATCCGCCGCCTGCAGGCGAGGATCGGCACGCTGCAGACGCGCCAGCAGCGCGTGCAGGTCGATCTCGACGCCAAGCGCGCGGAGCTCGAGCGCCTGCGCGGCGAGCTGCGCGACGAGCGCGCGCGCCTCGTGCGGCTGCGCGCGCGCCTGAAGGAGACGCGCGCCCAGTTGCGCGTCCGCCTCGTCGAGATCTACAAGGCCGAGCCACCCGACGTGGTCACGGTGATCCTCAACTCCGACGGCTTCATCGACCTGCTCGAGCGCACGGAGTTCCTGCGCCGGATCTCCGACCAGGACCGCAAGATCGTCACGATCGTGCGCGACGCGAGGACCGACGCCGTCGGCAGCGAGAAGCGCCTCGCCAAGCTCGAGGCACGCCAGCGGCTCGTCACGGCGATCGTGCAGAAGCGGCGCGACGAGATCGCCGGCGTCAAGATGGAGCTGATCGGCACGCGCGTCGGCTACACCCGCACGAAGCACGGCAAGGCCGCGGCGCTCGGCAAGGTGCGCGAGGATCGCAAGGGGCTCGAGAGCCACGTCGAGGGCTTGGAGGCGGCGTCGAACAAGATCGCCGACCAGCTCGCGGCCGCGCAGGGCCAATACGCGCGCGACCTGCCGATCCGGCGCGGCAACGGCAGCATGATCTGGCCCGTCAACGGCGCGCTGACGTCGGGTTTCGGGCCGCGCTGGGGCCGGCTGCACGCCGGCGTCGACATCGCCGCCCCGGAGGGCACGCCGATCCACGCCGCCGATGCCGGGCGCGTGGTGCTCATCCAGGGCACCGGGGCGTCGGGCGGCTACGGCAACTTCACGTGCGTGCAGCACACCGCGAGCATGTCGACCTGCTACGCGCACCAGTCGCGCATCGGCACGAGCATCGGCGCGAGCGTCAGCCGCGGGCAGATCATCGGCTACGTAGGCAACACCGGCAACTCCTTCGGCGCGCACCTGCACTTCGAGGTGCGCGTCAACGGCGCACCGCAGAACCCCATGGGCTGGCTGTAGCGGCGCGCTAGCGTTGGCGGCCGATGCAGCCCGAGATCGATCTCCTCGGCCTGTCCCTGAAGACGTTCGGCCTGTGCTTCGGCCTCGCGTTCGTGGCCTCGGGGATGATCGTCGGACGGCGCCTGAAGGAACTCGGAAAGCCGGTCGACTGGGCCTACGAGATCGTCTTCGCGGCGCTCATCGGCGGCCTCGTCGGCGCACGGCTGTACTGGATCCTCGGCAACCTCGACGAGGTCGAGGGCGACATCATCGGCGGCGCCCTCGGCGGCTCGGGGCTCGTGTGGTTCGGCGGCGGCCTCGGCGGCGCGGCCGGCGTGCTGCTGTGGGCGTACCGCAAGGGCATGTTCAACCTCACGCTGCTGGACATGTGCTCCCCGGCCCTCGCGATGGGCTACGCGATCGGGCGCGTCGGCTGCCAGGTCTCCGGCGACGGCGACTACGGCCAGCCGACGGACCTGCCGTGGGGAATGGCCTATCCCGACGGCGTCGTGCCGACCGACGAGGTCGTCCACCCGACGCCGATCTACGAGACCGTCTCGATGGGCCTCGTCGCCTGGTGGCTGTGGCGCTCGCGCGACGCGTTCCGGCCGGGCGTCGTGTTCGCCTTCTACCTGCTGCTCGCCGGGACCGAGCGGCTGCTCGTGGAGTTCGTGCGCCGCAACGAGCCGGTTCTCGCCGGGCTCACGGAGGCGCAGCTGCTGAGCCTCGTGATGATGCTGGCGGGCGCCGTCTGGCTGTGGCGCGCCTACCCCTGGAGCGCCTCGACGGGCGACCGGCGCGATCGCGCGGGAGACGCGCCGGCCGGGCGCAGCAGCGCGGCGAGCGCGTAGAGCGCGACGGCTGCCAGCGCGACGGATGCGCCCGCCGCGATGTCGAGCTCGGCGCTCGCGAACAGTCCGCTCAGCCCGGCCAGCGCGCCCGCCGCGCCGCCGGTGAGAACCTGGCCGCGCAGGCTCGAGCCGAGCCGGATCCCGGCCGACGCGGGGCCGACGATGAGCGCGAGCACGAGCAGGTTGCCGAGCCCCTGGACCGCCGCGACGACGGCGATCGCGAGCAGCACGAGCAGCGCGAGCTGCGCGCGGCCGGGGTCGACGCCGAGCGACCGCGCGGCGACGGGATCGAAGACGGCGGCTGCCAGCGCGCGGTGGCCCGCCGCCAGCGCGAGCGCGACGACCGCGCCGAGCGCTGCGGCGGCGACGAGGTCGCCGGTGCTCGTCGCGAGCAGGTCGCCGAACAGCAGCTCGCCGAGCCGGGCCGGCACGTCGGGTGCCAGCGCGAGCAGCGCTCCGAGGCCGAACGCCGTCGTCACGGTGACGCCGACGGCGACCTCCGCGCCGACGCGCGTGTCGCGCGCCGCCAGCGCGATCAGCGCCGCGGCCGCGAGCACGCCGCCGGCCGCGCCGAGCAGCAGCGGCGCACCGGCGAGCGCAGCGATGACGAGGCCGGGCAGCATCGCGTGCGCGAGCGACTCCGCCGCGTACGTGCTGCGCACGTGCAGCAGCCAGACCCCGAGCGCGCCGCACGTCGCACCGAGGATCACGACCTCCAGGAGCGCGCGCTGCAGCAGTCCCGAGCGCAGGATCTCCATCGGTCAGTGCGCGTGGTCGTGCGCGTGGTGCTGGACGGCGATCGCGCGGTGCCCGCAGTCGAGCACGACGATCTCCTCCCCGTACGTCGCCTCGAGGACCTCGTTCGTGAGCGTCTGCCCCGGCGGCCCGTAGGCGACCTGCCGCCCGGCGAGGCACAGCACCCGGTCCCAGCGCCGCGCATGCTCGACGTCGTGCGTGGCGATGAGCAGCACGCGCCCCTCGCCGCGCAGCTCGTCGAGGATGCCCATGATGGCCTCCTCGCTCGCGCGGTCAACGCCCGCGAACGGCTCGTCGAGCAGCAGCACGCCGGCGTCCTGCACGAGCGCGCGGGCGATCAGCACGCGCTGGCGCTGGCCGCCCGACAGCGCGCCGAAGCGCGAGCCGGCGCGGTCGCCCAGGCCGACGCGCTGCAGCGCGGCGCGCGCCAGGGCGCGGTCGCCGTCGGCTACCCGCCGGTACCAGGGCGTCCGCGCGTACGCGCCCATCAGCGCGACGTCGAGGGCGCTGACGGGGAAGTCCAGGCGTGAGCGCTCGGTCTGCGGGACGTATGCCGTCACGCCGTGCACGCGGACGGTTCCCGCCGTCGCGGGCAGCTCGCCGAGCAGCGCGCGAAAGAGCGTCGTCTTGCCGCCGCCGTTCGGCCCGAGGACGGCGACCGCGTGCCCCTCGGTCGCGGTGAAGGTCACGTCGCGCAGCGCCGGCTCGCCGGCGCCGTAGGAGACGCGCAGGGCGGCAACCTCGACGCCCGCGCTCACCGCGGCCGCCTCGTCGCGGTGGCGAGCGCCGCCAGGCCGAACGCGCCGCCGCCGACGACGGCGATCGCCGGGCCGGGGGGCAGGTCGAGGTGGTAGGCGAGCAGCAGCCCGCCGACGCCCTCGAGCGCGGCGAGGCCGACAGCGGCCGCCAGCAGCGTGCCGAGCGAGTCCGTCAGCAGGCGCGCGGTCGCAGCGGGCACGACGAGCAGCGTGCTGACGAGCAGCGCGCCGACGGCGGGCAGCACCGCGACGACGCTGACCGCGAGCAGTGCCAGCAGCAGCCAGTCGCCGCGCGCCGCGCGGATGCCGAGCGCCTCGGCGCCGGGCGGGTCGAACCCCGTGGCGAGCCAGGTGCGCGCGAGCACCGCCGTCGCGCCGACCGCTGCGATCGCGGCCGCGGCGGCGAGCGCGAGATCGCCGTCGCCGAGCCCGAGCAGCGTTCCGAACAGGAGCCGGTCGACGCCGGATCCCGCGCGGTAGACGTCGCTGGCCAGGATCGCCCCGAGCGCGAGCGCGCCCGTGAGGAGCAGGCCGGTCGCGGCGTCGGCGCTCGCCGCGCCGCGCCGCGTCATTCGCGACAACAGGCCGGCGAAGCCGAGCCCGGCGCCGAGCGCCGCGAGCGGCGGCGCGATCCCCCAGGGGCCGGCGACGACGAGGCCCGGGAACGTCGCGCTGCCGACCGCATGGGCGAAGAACGCGAGCCGCCGCAGGACGATCCAGGTGCCCAGCAGACCGGCCGCGACCGCCAGCAGCAGCGTCACGAGCAGCGCCCGCTGCATGAACGGCAGCGCGAGGGGGTCCGTCAGCCAGCCCACGGCGCCGGAGCTTATCGAAAACGGTTCTCATCTAGGGTAAATGCGCGAACGCCCGTGGCGGTGGCCGGCCGCACCACTCGCATACTCTGCGATCCGCATGTCCGCCACCCGCACGCAGTTGTCGCAGGCCTATCCGCTCGACGCGCGGATCGACGAGGACGGCCGCTTGCAGCTCGGCGGCTGTGATGCGATCGAGCTCGCGCGCGAGTTCGGCACGCCGGCCTACATCGTCTCCGAGGACGACCTGCGCGCTCGGGCGCAGAGCTTCGTCGGGGCCTTCCGCGCGCGCACGCAGGACTTCGACGTCCTGTTCGCCTCGAAGGCCTTTCCCTGCACCGCGGTCTACCGCGTGCTCGCGCAGGAGGGCGTCTCGTGCGACGTGGCGTCCGGCGGCGAGCTCGCGCTCGCGCTGCGCGGCGGCTTCGACCCGGCGCGGATCTACCTGCACGGCAACGCGAAGTCGGTCGACGAGCTGCGCTTCGCGCGCGAGTCCGGCGTCGGCCACGTCGTCGTCGACAACGCGGGCGAGATCGAGCGGCTGGAGGCGGTCGTCGGCGGGGGGTTGCCGCAGGCGGTGCTGCTGCGCGTCACGCCCGACGTGCGCGGCCGCACGAACGACAAGATCTCGACCGGCCAGGCGGACTCGAAGTTCGGCGTCTCGATGGCCGACGCGCCCGCGGTGATCGAGCGCATCCAGTCCAGCGAGCGCCTTCATCTCGCCGGGCTGCACATGCACATCGGCTCGCAGATCCTCGAGCTCGAGCCGTTTCGCCGCGCGATCGAGGCGGTCGCGCCGCTGGGGGACTTCGGCACGTACAACCTCGGCGGCGGCCTCGGGGTGGCGTACACCGCCGACCAGGAGCCGCCGCGGATCGCCGACTACGTGGCGGCGAAGGTCGACACCGTCGACCGCGTGCTCGGGCCCGGCAAGCGGATCCTCGACGAGCCGGGGCGGGCGCTCGTCGCGAACTCGACCGTGACGCTCTACACGGTGCAGAGCGTCAAGCGCAACGTCTCGACCTGGGTGGCGGTCGACGGCGGGATGTCGGACAACCTGCGGCCCATGCTGTACGGCTCGGTCTACGAGGCGCAGGTCGCCGACCGCTTCGGCGGCGGCACGCCGGCGCGCCTGACCGGCAAGCACTGCGAGTCCGGCGACGTGATCGTGCGCGACGTCGAGCTCGCCGATCCACGGGTGGGCGACGTCATCGTCACGCCGGCGACCGGCGCCTACGGCTACGCGCTGGCCAACAACTACAACGGCGTTCCGCGCCCGCCGGTGATCTTCGTGTCGCGAGGCGATGCCCGCGTCGTCGTGCGCCGCGAGACCTACGAGGACCTCTTCGCCCGCGATGTCGACTGATCGCGCCGCTCCGCAGCCGTTCCGGATCGGCCTGCTCGGCCACGGGACCGTCGGCGCCGCCTTCGACGAGCTGCTCGCGCAGCGCGCCGATCACGTCGCTGCGACGACCGGGCTGCGGCCGCAGATCGCGGGCGTCCTGACGCGCTCGCGCGGCGACTTCGACGAGATCCTGGCGGGCTGCGACCTAGTCGTCGAGCTCATCGGCGGCCTCGATCCGGCGCGCGAGTACGTGCTGCGCGCGATGCGCGCCGGCCGGCACGTGGTGACCGCGAACAAGCAGCTGCTCAGCCAGCACGGCGAGGAGCTGTGGGCGGTCGCGCGCGAATGCGAGGTGCAGCTGCGCTTCGAGGCCGCCGTCGCGGGCGTCGTGCCGGTCATCCGCGTGCTGCAGGAGTCGCTCGCAGCCGCGCACGTCGACCGCGTCCACGGGATCGTCAACGGCACGACGAACTTCATCCTCAGCGAGATGGCCCGGACGGGCTGCTCGTACGCGGAGGCGCTGGCCGACGCGCAGCGCCTCGGGTACGCCGAGGCCGACCCGACCGACGACGTCAACGGCAGGGACGCCGCGGCGAAGATGGCGATCCTCGCGCGCCTCGCGTTCGACACCCCGGTCCACCTCGACCAGGTCGTCTACGAGGGCATCGAGCAGATCACCGCCGACGACATCGAGTACGCGCAGGAGCTCGGGTTGGGGCTCAAGCTCATCGGCACCGCCGAGCGGATCGACGGCCGCCTGGCGGTGCGCGTGCATCCGGCGTTCCTGTACTCCGGCCACCCGCTGGCAAGCGTGCACGGACCGTTCAACGCCGTGACGGTTGAGTCCGACGCGATCACCGAGATCACGATGTCCGGCCCCGGCGCCGGCGGGCCGCAGACGGCCAGCGCAGTCCTCGGCGACGTCATCAGCGCGATGATCCCGCCGGCCTCCACCCCCGAGACGACGCAGTCGCTGCAGATCGTCGACGACGTCGAGTCCTCGTTCTACCTGCACATGGAGGTCGCCGACCGTCCCGGGGTGCTGGCCCAGGTCGCGCTGGTGCTCGGCGAGCAGGGGGTCTCGATCAAGTCGGTCGTGCAGAAGGGGCTCGGCGAGAAGGCGCGCCTCGTGATGGTTCTCCACCCGGTGCTCGAGTCGCGGTTCTTCGCCGCCGTCGAGCAGATCGCGGCGCTGGACTTCATGCGCTCGCGGCCGCGCGCGATCCGCGTCATCGACGAGGAGTTCGTCTAGCTCGGCGAGGTTCGCTGCGTCGCGCGCGATATTCGCGTCAAAGTCACGCACCCTCCCGCGGGCTGCCGACCGCAGCGCGGCAGTAGGGTCACGCGCGTGTCCGGTCTCATCGAGCGCTACCGCGACCGCCTGCCGTTCGCCGGCGGCGATCCCGTCGTGACGCTCGGCGAGGGCTCCACGCCGCTCGTCCACGCGCCGCACCTCTCCGAGCTCGTCGCCGCCGACGTCTGGCTCAAGCTCGACGGAACGAACCCGACCGGCTCGTTCAAGGACCGCGGCATGACGTGCGCCGTGAGCGCGGCGGTGCGCGAGGGCGCCAAGGCCGTCATCTGCGCGTCGACCGGCAACACCGCGGCCAGCGCGGCCGCGTACGCCGCGCGCGCGGGACTGACCTGCGCCGTGATCGTGCCCGAGGGCAAGATCGCGGCCGGCAAGCTCGCCCAGGCGCTCATGCACGGCGCGCGCGTCATCGCGCTGCGCGGCAACTTCGACGAGGCGCTCGCGCTCGTGCGCGAGCTGACCGATCGCGAGCCGATCGCGCTCGTCAACTCCGTCAACCGCTTCCGCCTCGAAGGCCAGAAGACGGGCGCCTTCGAGATCATGGAGCAGCTCGATGCGCTCCACGGCCTCTGCATCCCGGTCGGCAACGCGGGCAACATCACCGCGTACTGGAAGGGCTTCGGCGAGCTTGGCGTCAAGCCGCGGCTGTTCGGCTTCCAGGCGGAGGGGGCCGCACCGCTGGTCCTCGGCCACAAGGTCGACCAGCCCGAGACGGTCGCCAGCGCGATCCGTATCGGCAATCCTGCGCGCTGGGAGGAGGCGATGGAGGCGATGACCGCGTCGCGCGGGATGGTGCGCGCCGTCTCGGACAGGGAGATCCTCGCCGCGTACCGGCTGCTCGCCGCGCGCGAGGGCGTCTTCTGCGAGCCGGCGAGCGCCGCGTCGGTGGCCGGCCTGCTGCGCTACGGCGCCGACGGGGCCCGCAGCGTGGCCTGCGTTCTCACCGGCCACGGCCTGAAGGACCCCGACACCGCGCTCAACCAGGTCGGCGGCGTGATCCCCTGCGAGCCGAGCCTCGCCGCCGTCGAGGAGGCTGTGCTCGGATGACGCACCGCCGGCGGCTCGTCCGCGTGCCCGCGTCGTCGGCGAACCTCGGCCCGGGCTTCGACGCGTTCGCCGCGGCGCTCGCGCTGCACGTGGAGGTCGAGGTCGTCGAGACCGGCCGCTTCGGCATCGAGACGAAGCTCGACATCGCGCGCGACCGGCGCAACCTCTGCGTGCGCGGCTTCGCGCGGCTGCACCCGCCCGACGGCTTCACGTTCCGGATCCGCTCGACGATCCCCCTGTCCGGCGGCCTGGGCTCGAGTGCGGCGGCCTACACCGCCGGCGTGCTCGCAGCCGCCCACATCTTCGAGCTGCAGGAGGACCTGCTCGGCCACGTCGCCGAGCTCGAGGGTCATCCGGACAACGCGGCGGCCGCGCTGCTAGGCGGCTTCGTGATCGTCGCCGACGGCGAGGTCGCGCGCTTCGAGCCGCCCGACGGACTCGAGGCGGTGATCGTCGTGCCGCACGGCGCCGTCCGCACCTCCGTCGCGCGCAAGGTGCTGCCCGCGAGCGTGCCTCTCGCGGATGCGTCGGCCAACGTCGCGCGCGGCGCGATGCTGACCCTCGGGCTGAGCACCGGCGACCTCAGCCTCGTCGCGCGCGGCCTGGAGGACCGCCTGCACCAGCCCTACCGCGCGCCGCTGTTTCCGCAGTCGATGGCGCTGCTGGACCGCGCGCGGCAGCTCGGCGCGATCGGCGCGACGATCTCCGGCGCCGGCCCCACGGTGCTCTTCTGGACGTACGCGGACACGACCGGCGCCGTCGTCGGGCGGCTGCGCGAGGAGACCGCGGGCTGGGCCGAGGTGCTGCGGGCGCCGTTCGAGCCTCTCGGCGCCGACGTGCGCGAGCTGTAGGACGCTACGCGCGGATCCGCACGGGCGTCCCGAGCGGCACCCGCGACATCAGCCAGCGCATCTCGCGCTCTGCGGCGCGCAGGCAGCCGCTGCTCGCGGCGGTGCCGATCGTCGCCTCGTTCGGCGTGCCATGGATGGCGAGCCGGTCGCCGCCGGGCCAGCCCCGCGGCACGTTCGGCTGGCGGCCGGTGAGCGCGAGCACGCAGCAGCCGTAGGGGCTGCCACGCTCCACGCGCAGCGCGTCGGTGACCGCGAAGCGGCCGGTCGGCGTCGTTGTGCCCGGGCGGCCGACTGCGACGCTAACCCTGCGCACCGTGCGCCCGTGGCGCTGCACCACGAGCAGCCTCGCGGAGACGTCGACCTGCAGCTCGTACGGCACGACCAGCAGCTGCGCGCCCGCTGCCGGGATCCAGCCCGCGCGGGAGTTCGGCAGGTGCTCGGAGAGCACCGCGAGCCAGCGGCCGCGTCTAGCGACGACGGCGAGCATGCGCGGCGAGCCGAATCCGGTCCGCATCCCGAGCGCGCGCACGACGCGCCCGCCGGGGCGCTCGCGCAACCGCACCCGCCGCACGAGCCGCGCTGCGAGCGGTCTGCCGCGCAGCCCGCCGGAGCGTTGCGACAGCGGTTGCCACGCCGACCCGGTGCCTTGCGGATCGGCTCGCGGCGCGGCTCGTGCGGCGGGTGCGGT
>Ga0247713_1001135_pt1 | contig 13898 bp, 17 predicted proteins | sample 21E_NmetaG_FD_189936 | JGI IMG/M metagenome (GOLD analysis project Ga0247713, IMG submission 189936) | Soil microbial communities from hillslope of Landscape Evolution Observatory, University of Arizona, Oracle, AZ, United States - 2-1-E_N | ecosystem: Engineered > Artificial ecosystem >... | reverse complement strand
TGACCCAGGCGGCCGAGTTCGCCAACGTCTACAAGCTGGATGTCTACGCGATTCCCACCAACCGGGATATGCGCCGTATCGACCAGCCGGACCTGGTCTACAAGACCGAGGACGCCAAGTGGAAGGCGTTGACCGAGGACCTGGTCCAGCGCAACGCCAACGGCCAGCCGGTCCTGGTCGGCACCGTGGACGTGGCCAAGTCCGAGAAGCTCGCCGGCTACCTGGACCGGCGGGGAGTCCCCCACAACGTCCTGAACGCCAAGAACCACGAACGTGAGGCGTTCATCGTGGCCCAGGCCGGCCGCATCGGAGCGGTGGTCGTAGCCACCAACATGGCGGGCCGAGGGGTCGACATCCTGCTCGGCGGCAACGCGGAGTACCTGGCCCGCCAGGAGATGTCGGTGCGCGGGTGGGACAACGACGAGTACCTGATGGAGCTGATGTCCGCCAAGGACCGTGAGGACTACGAGGCCGAGTACGCCCTGATCTTCGAGCAGAAAAAGGCCGAGTGTGAGGCCGAGCACGACAAGGTGGTCGAGCTGGGCGGACTGTACGTGCTGGGGACCGAGCGCCATGAGTCGCGCCGGATCGACAACCAGCTTCGAGGCCGGTCCGGCCGCCAGGGAGACCCCGGGGAGAGCCGGTTCTACCTCTCGCTGGAGGATGACCTGATGCGGTTTTTCGCCACCGGCATGATCAACTCCGTCATGGAGAAGATGAGCGTGCCCGACGACCAGCCGATCGAAGCCAAGATGGTCTCCAAGGCTATCGAGCGGGCGCAATCCCAGGTGGAGTCGCAGAACTTCGAGATCCGCAAGAACCTGCTGAAGTACGACGAGGTGCTGTCCAAGCAACGGGACGAGGTCTACCGGGCCCGCCGTGCCCTGCTGGAGGGCCAGGACCTGTCGGAGCGGGCCGAGCAGATCCTGAGCGATGTCGTCGAAGACACGGTTGCCATCTATCTCAACCCGGAGGTGAACGCCGAGGACTGGGATTGGGAGGGTCTGGAGACGGCCATCGTCCAGATCTATCCCTCCAAGCTCACCGGGACCTTCGACCCCGAGACCGCCGGCTACAACGACGTGGTGGAGGCGTACCTCGAAGAAGCGCTGGCGCTGTACGCCCAGCGGGAAGAGGAGATCGGGAGTGAGCGGTTCCGCGAGCTGGAGCGGCTGGTTCTGCTGTCGATCCTCAATGCCCGTTGGCGGGAGCACCTGTACGAGATGGACCAGCTGCGGGAGGGAATCGGACTGAGGGCCTACGGCCAGCGCGATCCCCTGACCGAGTACCAGCGCGAGGGATTCGACATGTTCTCGGCAATGATGGACTCGCTGAAAGAGGAGTTCGTCCGCTACATGTTCCACGTCCAGGTGGTGGAAGAGCCCAAGCCGCAGGCGCAGCCGGTGCCGGCCACCCGGGCCACCGCCCCCCAGACCGCCACCGCCATGCAGAGCGCCCGCTCCGAGGCAGGGCTGGCCGGCACCTCGGAGGGCATAGCAGGGGAGCCGGCTCGTTCCGACAAGGTGCCCCGCAACGCCCCCTGTCCTTGCGGGTCCGGCAAGAAATACAAGATGTGCCACGGCAGGGAGGTCTAGCCATGTCCGACTTTGAGGATCTCCAGCCGCGCCTGAAGCAGGCGGCGGCCAGGCTCGATGACCTTAAGGAGTTCCTTTGACATCGAGACCAAGCGCACCCGCAACCTAGAGCTTCAGGACAGGATCGCCCAGCCGGGGTTCTGGGACGACCAGGCATCAGCCACCCGGTCGATGACCGAGATGTCGCGCCTGGAAGACGACATCGGCGCCCATGAGGGATTGTCGGCCAAGCTGGAAGAGGCCGAGACCCTATGGCAGCTTGCGTCCGAGGAGGACGATGCGGGCTCCCACCGGGAAGCCGTCGGGCTGCTGGACCAGCTGGATGCCGAGTTGGAGCGCCTGGAGATCCGGGCATTGCTGTCGGGCGAGCACGACCAGGCCGATGCAATCGCCAGCCTGAACGCCGGCGAGGGCGGCACCGAGGCCAACGACTGGGCCCAGATGCTGCTGCGCATGTACCTGCGCTGGGTGGAAAAGCACGACGGGCTGCAGGCAGAGGTTCTGGACATCCAGCCGGGCGAGGAGGCGGGCATCAAGAGCGCCACGTTCAGCGTTCGAGGCCGGTTCGCCTACGGCCTATTGTCCACCGAGAGGGGAGTGCACCGTCTGGTGCGCATCTCCCCGTTCGACTCCTCGGCCCGCCGGCACACCTCGTTCGCCAGTTTGGACGTGATCCCCGAGCTCGCCGAGGAAGCCGAGGTGGAACTCGACCCCGGCGAGCTGAGGATCGACGTCTACCGTTCCGGGGGGCCGGGAGGCCAGTCGGTCAACACCACCGACTCGGCGATCCGGATCACCCATATTCCGACCAACACGGTGGTCACGGTGCAGAACGAGCGCTCGCAGCTGCAGAACCGGGCAGTCGCCATGAAAGTCCTGGCCGCCCGCCTGGCAGAGCTGGAGCGGCGGGAGAAGCAAAAGGAGATGGATCAGCTCCGGGGCGAGCAGATGGAGATAGGGTTCGGGTCGCAGATCCGCTCCTACGTTCTGCACCCCTACCAGATGGTCAAGGACCGGCGAACCGAAGTAGAGGTAGGCAATCCCGACGCCGTGCTGGACGGTGACCTGGACGTATTCATAGACGCCGAGCTGAGGCGCCGCAGGGCAACTGCCGGGAGCCGGACCTAGAGCGGTTGCCACTGTGAGCGTTCGCCGGAACCAGGTTGTGTCCGGCGACAAGCGAATTCCGTGTTATCTATATCCAGCCGATCGGTTACGGCTTATGCTTCACCTTCGGTGCTAAGATGCATCCAGCCTTGAGTCCGAGCGCGACTTGATAGGTCCGACGTCATCTCTTGGAAAGGGTTGTCAATCACCCAACCATGATTCGCCTAGAGAACGTAAGCAAGGTATACAAGGGCTCCGTTGTCGCCCTGCGCGATATTTCGACAGACATCCAGAAGGAAGAGTTTGTATTCCTTGTGGGGTCTTCGGGTTCGGGCAAGTCCACCTTCATCAAAATGTTGTTGAAGGAGGAAGAGCCCAGCGAGGGCACCATCTACGTAGCCGGCAAAGACATCGGCCAGTTGCCACGGTGGCGGGTTCCCTATCTGCGCCGCAACATCGGCTGCGTCTTTCAGGACTTCAAGCTGCTGGCCAATAAGACGGTCCGGGAGAACGTGGCCTTCGCGCTGGAGGTCATCGGCCGGCCCAAGCACATCATCAACCAGCGGGTGCCCGCCATAATCGAGCTGGTGGGCCTTACCGACAAGCTGAACAGCATGCCCCACGAGCTCTCCGGCGGTGAGCAGCAGCGGGTCTGCATTGCCCGGGCCATGGTCAACCGGCCGCCGATCCTGCTGGCCGACGAGCCCACCGGCAACCTTGACCCTTCAACATCGGCAGACATCATGAACCTGCTCGCACGGCTGAACGAGAGCGGTACCACGGTCCTGATCGCCACTCACGACCACGCGGTCGTGGACCGTTCGCGCAAGCGGGTCATCGAATTGGACGGCGGCAAGCTGGTGCGAGACCAGGTGCGCGGCGTTTACGGCCTCGGTTAAAGAACCTATGAACGAATCATCGCTCGTCCCTGCTTTTGATCGTCCGAAAGGAGCCTAGGCGTGGCTTTACGGGTCAACTACTTCGTCGACGAGACCGTCTCGAACCTTCGCCGCAACGTCCTTTTGACCCTGGCGGCCGTTTCCACCGTCTCCATCAGCCTGCTGCTGTTGGGTGTCGTCATGGTGGGCGGAGAGGTGCTCACCAAGATGGTGTCCTCCTGGGAGGGCAAGGTTGAGCTGAACGTGTTCCTGCGCGACGAGGCCACGCCCGAGGAAGTCAAGGCTCTGGGCTCCCAGGCCAACGGCATGCCTGAGGTGGACGAAGTCTTCTTCGAGTCCAAGGAGGAGGCGTTCGAGGAGTACAAGCGGATGTTCAAGGACAGTCCGGCGATCACGGAGAACGTTGACCCCAACGCACTGCCGGCGTCCTATCGCATCAAGCTGAAGGACCCGAACTCGGCCGAGCCGGTGGCCTCCAGGCTGCAGGGCCAGCCCGGGGTGGACGAGGTCCAGTTCGGCGGTGAGGCGATGAAGCGCCTGCTGAAGTTCACCGGGGTGGTTCGCACAATCCTGGTGATTGCCATCGTTTTGACGCTGGGCGCCGCCGTCCTTCTGATTGCCAACACCATCCGCCTGGGGATCTACGCCCGGCGCAAGGAGATCGGCATCATGAAGCTGGTGGGAGCCACCAACTGGTTCATCCGGGTGCCGTTCATCTTCGAGGGCACCGTCCAGGCCGCACTGGGAGCGCTGGTGGCCTCGGCTTTGATCTACGCCGGGAAGGTCTTCGGGCTGGACCGCATGCAGGATGCGATCCTGTTTCTTCCCCTTACCGTCAGCAGCGGCAGCATCATCCGGATGTTCTTCACCCTGCTGGGTATCGGCATAGTCATCGGGATCTTCGGGTCCACGCTGGCGCTGCGCCGATTCCTGGAGGTCTAGGCAACTAGACCCAGGGGCACGGAACCCGCCGAGGGCTCCGCCCCGGAAGTCGTGGATAATCCTTAAGCGGTGTTCAAAAGACATTCCACGAAAATCCTTGCGGGACTCGCGGCCCTGGCCGTCCCGGCTGCCTTCTTCGTCTTCGGTTTCACCCTCGGCCGGTCCAGCTCATCGGAGGGTTCCCGGTACCAGATCCTCGAGGAGGCGCAGAGCCGGATCGATTCCATGGCGCTGACCGAGCCCGACGACAAGCGGCTGATCCAAGGAGCCGTCAAGGGCATGCTCCAGGGTCTGGATGACCCGCATTCGCTGTACTACAACCCCCAGGCCTACCGGGCGCTCGGCGACGAGCTGCTCACCGGTCAGTTCTCCGGGGTGGGGGTCTGGCTGAACCGGGCGGGTGAGCTGACCAAGATCGTGTCGGTCCTTCCCGAGACCCCGGCCGCGGCGGCGGGCATGGAGCCGGGGGACCTCATCACCGCCGTGGACGGCAAGCCGGTCGCCGGGCTCGAGCTGGACGAGGTCGGCCAGCGGATCGCGGGCCGGGAGGGAACCAACGTCGTCATCAAGGTGGTAAGAGGAGCCGGCATACCCCAGGAGTTCACCCTCAGCCGCAAGAAGCTGGATCTGCCCTCGGTCGAGACCACGATGAAGGACGACGTGGGGATATTGAACCTGCTCTCGTTCACCGGCGGGGTCGGCGGAAAGATCCGTGACGCGGTGACCGCCATGCAGGCCCAGGGTGCCAAAGGTTTCATCCTGGACCTGAGAGGCAACCCGGGGGGGTCGCTGGACGAGGCGGTGCAGGTGGCCAGCGTCTTCCTCGACGAGGGCAACATCGTCACCTACCGGGAGCGGGGCAAGCCGGAGGTGGTCTACCAGGCCCGGGGGCGGGTGACCACCAAGCTGCCTCTGGTGGTTCTGGTGGATGGGGGATCCGCCAGTGCCTCCGAGATAGTTGCCGGCGCCATCCAGGACCGTCAGCGCGGCCTGATAGTCGGTACCGAGACCTACAAGAAGGGGTCGGTCCAAAGAGTGGTCGGGCTTTCCGACGGGAGTGCGATCAAGCTCACGGTGGCGTCCTACTTCACGCCCAGCGGCCGAGGGATCGGCGAACACGGGGTCCTTCCCGACGTGGAGGTGGCCGACCGGGACAGGCAGGTCGCCAAGGCCACCGAAATCCTGTCCGGAATGTTGGCGGAGGCTCCCAGCACCACCAAAGCCGCCAGCTAGGGGCGCCTGGTGCCCCACCGGTCGTGGGCCGGCGGGAGGGGCACTAGACTCGGGAGCATGGCCACCAAGAAGAAGAAGGCGACCGCGGGCGCGATCTCAAATCCCAAGGCCCGCCACGACTTCACCATCATCGACTCGTTCGAAGCCGGGATCGTACTGACCGGCAGCGAGATCAAGTCGATCCGCCAGGGGAAGGCCTCGCTGCGCGAATCGTTCGCGGTGATCCGGGACAACGAGGTCTGGCTGATCTCGATGCATATTGCGCCCTACGAGAACGCCGGCTACTCCCAGCACGATCCGTTGCGCAAGCGCAAGCTGCTGCTGCACCGCAAGGAGATCGACACCCTGCTCGGCAAGACCAAGCTGCAGGGGCTGACCCTGGTCCCGCTGCGCTTGTACTTCTCCCACGGTCTGGCGAAGATCGAGCTGGGTCTGGCCAAGGGCAAGAAGACCTACGACAAGCGTGAGGACCTGAAGGCCAAGGACGCCAAGATGCAGGTGGACCGGATGATGGGGCGCCGGCGCTAGCGCGGTGCCTGAAAAGGGGAATGACCATCCGGTTCCCGGCGTTACACTGGTAACGGCACATTGAAAACTTAGCCAGGGGACGATTTGGTATCGAAGCCGGTCGTTTTGCTTGGAGGAAGCGGGTCGAGGTCCGGGAGCCTCGTTAAAAAGTCCGGAAAATAACTTGAAACGTCGCTGCCTAAAGCGAGTTCCCGTCTAATGAAAGACGGGCGTCTCTACCGGTAGGGTCTGCGGATCGGATAGAGGCGTCATGCAGCAGACTGGCTCCAGTCACGCCCCGTCGGGTGACGTGCGGAGTGAGATTAATTCCCGACTGGACACCGGCGAGCTCGCCTAGGGCCAACGCAGGGTTGAGATAAGAATCTAGGCTACGCCCGTAGATGCCCCAAGTGGAAGCTGTGCTCACGGGGGTTCGAATCCCCCCGTCTCCAAGAGGGCTTTGCTCACAGAGCCCTGTTGGAGACGAGACAGAAGTCGCCCGCTGGCTGGGTTTTCAGTCCTTTTGGCTGAACCTCGAGGTACCGGTTGCCCAATTACGAGCATTTCAAGAAGTACGACGAGTGGAGCAAGCAAAAGCCGGCCGCCGAACCGGCTTCCCCTCCCTCCGAGCCCAAGTCGGGGTTCGCCAAGGTGATGAGAAGCCTGAAGGGGCGCGGCAAGAAGACCTGAGGTCGCCCTGGAATCCTGGTCAGCCCTCCGGCGGTTCGTACGGCGTGTTGCCCCAGTAGGAGTAGAAGGTGTCGTCGAGCTTCTTCCAGCCCGCCGCTGCCGCCGGTTCGTTGTCTTGCAGCCACCGGACGAAGTGGGGCCGGGTCCCGTCGGCGTCGGTAATGCCGTATTCCTCGCCCAGATCCCAGGAGGCGAAGACCCGCCCGTTCTTGGCGGCGACGCCCGGGTCCGCGGCTAGCGCGGCAATGCCTCGGCCGACGAACAGCGGCGTTTCCGAGGCGATAAACGAAGGCATCTTCACGGCCGCCTCCCGCCAGTTGGCCTCGGTCACTCCGAAGTTGTCGAGCATCCACTCCGAGCGCAGGAACCCCGGGGTGACCGCCACTGCGGTGACGTCGCGGCCCTCGAGCTCCTGGGACAGGCCGAATGCCATACGGATGACGGTCGTCTTGACCAGGTCGTAGAAGAAGTGGCCCCGGTAGAAGTAGGCGTCGCCATCGGTTATTTCGACCACCAGTCCGCCCTCCCGGATCCGGGGAAGCCCGTAGAAGCTGGTGATGATGTGGGTCTTGAGCGCGCGATCGAGAATCGTTAGCCCGTCCTCCAGCCTGGTTTCCCAGAGTCGCTTCCCCCACTCGACCAGGTCGTCGCCTCCCCAGATGTCGTTGACCAGGATGTCCAGTTGACCCACCCGATCGAATAGCTCGGCAACTTGTTCGGGCACCGTGTGGTCGACCCGCACCGGTATCCCCCGGCCGCCCGCCGCGGTGACGAGCTCGGCGGTTTCGTTGATGGTTTCCGGACGATTTGCCATCCCCGGATTGCCGGGGACGCTCCGGCCGGTGCAGTACACGGTTGCCCCGGCTTCGCCGAGCGCCCGGGCGATGCCTCGACCGGCGCCCCGCGTGGCCCCGGCCACCACAGCGACCTTGCCCCTTAGTTGCAGCACCTGCTCCTTCTCCAGGGCGAACGACCGGTACTCGACCCCTCCGCCCGCCGTTGAGTGTTGATCGTAACGCCGGTGGTCACCGGCTCCTCGGGTCCTGGGTTGCACGCCCGGGGGGTCTCAGGGGGTGGCTTGTCCCTTGCCCTGCACGCTGTCCGACTTCAGCTCCAGCTTGCCTTCACCCGCCGCGGCGATGATCCGCCGAGCCTTGTCGGCATCTTCGGCCGGGACGAACAGGTCTGAGGTGGTCATGCTTCCCGCCTCGGCGGGAGCGGTTCCCGAGGGGTTGGTGGCCTCCAGGCGCACCTTTATGCCGCTGCCTTCGAGCAGGGAGCGCAAGAGCAGGTGCTCGGTTGGATTGGGAGCGGTGTGAACGCTTACGTAGTCGCCTTCTTCAGTCATTGGCCGAGTCTACGGTCTGGACGCTCCCGGCGCACGCACCCGTGGGGGGATGGGACGGCTATGTCCCGAAGGCGGCCTTCGCCTCCTCCGGAGGCAGGCCCAGAAGGTGAAGCTCTATCGGCGCCAGCGGATTCCAAGCAGTTGCGTCCTGAATGTGGACCGCCGCCGGGTGGAAGACGAACCCGGCATCAGAGCGGACCTCGAGCTGCAGGCTGTCGCGCTCACGAAAAGCCGATCTCAGCTCCGCCTCGCCGGCGCTTGGGTCCATCGTGCACTCCATGAGCCGGCGAATGGCGGGTTCGACGGTCGGGTACGTGAACTCGGGGTCGAACCGGCCTCCGTAAACTCCCATCCGGGGTTGAAGGGGCTGAATCTCGGCCCGCCCGATGTAGGTCTTCCCGGCGAAGACCAGAACAGAGACCGGGCTAGTCATCCTCGGGCCGGTCGCCCGCCACCCGTTTGGTGAAGCCCCATGTGGGCGGGTCCACCGGGTCGGGGTTGCTCATGGCCCGCAGTTCCTTCCACCCGTTCCAGTAGAGCTGGGTCAGGCTGAGGGAATGGCCGGAGCGGTCCTTGATCACAATCATCGGGCTAAAGCCGGGAAATGCTTTGGTCAACCGCTGCTCGAACTCCACCAGCGAGCCAGTATCGACCGCCGGTCGCTGCTTGCCGAAGTACCCGAGACGCGCCCGCTCCCCCTCGATCACCAGCCGGGCCGTCCACAGGTACCCGGTCCACACCAGGCCGCCGGCGATGGCCAGCAGATAGATTGCGGTACCGCCTCCCCCGTCAGCCTCGATGATGCTGAAGACCGCGACGGCCACCACCAACGGTGCAACAACCCGCCAGATCAGGCGGGGTCGATAGATTCTGACTTTCGACTCGTTGACCATTGCTGCTGCCCCGTCTCTTATCTGCGACCGGCCAACGTTACCCCAGGTACAGGGCCGTGAAAGCACCGGGGACGACGAATGCTCCAGAACCACTCAGCTCCACGCCTACGCTCGGGTGGCTACGGTTAGGAGGTATCGGTTTTCGACAACTGCCGTGCCGTCCAGCGCCCGGTTGTAGCGGTCGAACACCGCATGCAGGTCACCACGGAGACTTTCGCGGGCTTTCTCACCCGACGCACTGGACGCCCGCACGGCGGGGCCGAAGTAGTTGAGAAATACGTCGACCGCGTGGTCGACCGACCGGTAGTACTGCAGGGCCGTACGCTCCTCACTGTCGATGGCGATGGTGCCACGACCGAGCAGCTCGTCGAGGCCGTCCTCGGTACCCCAACGCAGCGGGGGATTGATTCCGGGCGGTGGGGGCATGTACTTCGCAATTGCGGCGAAGAAGTCCCCGCTCCAGCCGCTCGATACCGGCGTGGCCAGGCCGATTCTGCCGCCCGGGCGGCAGACCCGCAGCATCTCGGAAGCCGCTTGCTCCTGGTCCGGCGCGAACTGCACGCCGTAGACGGACAGGTTCACGTCGAAGCTTGCGTCGGGGAACGGCAAGGCCTGGGCATCGGCCACCCGGAAGTCCACGTCGAATCCGTCGGCGGCAGCCCGCCGCTGGGCCCGTTCAATCAGCGTCGGAACGTAATCAATGCCCGTAACCTCGCAGTACCTCCGTGCGGCGACCAGTGCTGCGGTTCCACTTCCGCAGGCGATGTCCAGCACGCGATCGCCTCCGTGGGGGTCGACTGCCGTGCAGAGCGCTTCGGCCATCACGACGTTCTGCCGGGCGATCTCATGAAAGTCGCCTGTGGCCCAGGTTTCCTTTTGGCGGGCCGTAACTGCCTGGTAATCAATGCTCTTGTCACTCATACATTGCCTCCCGTGGCCACGCGGCAGACGTTGCAACGCCCCTCCGCGGGTGACCCATCATCTTCAGACCTGGCGTTGAGGGGGAAATCTAGATGTTGGCTGCCCACCGCCCCACATTAACCGCCAAATGTGGTCACCTAGTGATATGCCAGATTGGGGACTCGGCAGGTATGAGCTAACCGCGAGGGAGTTGGAGCCGGTCGCGCAGCGGGTGATCGCGATGGCCGGTCCGCTGCGGGGTGAGCGGGTGCTGGACATCGCCTGCGGCACCGGCAACGCCGCACTGCTGGCGGCGCGGTTTCGGGCTTCGGTGACCGGCATCGACCAGGCACCACGACTGATCGAGGTAGCACGCGAGCGGGCGGCCGCCGAGTTGCTGGACATCGACTTCGCAGTCGGCGACGCCCAGCATCTGGAGTTCCCCGATGAATCGTTCGACGTCGCCGTCTCGATCTTCGGCGTAATCTTTGCCCCGGACCCCGAGCAGGCATTCGCCGAGATCGTTCGAGTCCTGCGCCCGGGCGGCCGGGCTTTTGTCACCGCCTGGCTGCCCGAAGGTACTATCGCCTCGATGGTTGGAGTATTCAGCCGGGCGTGGGCCGAGGCCGCCGGCGCGTCGCTGCCCGAGCCGCAGCTGAAGTGGTTCGACGAGGCTTCGGTGAGAGAAATCGCCACCCTCCACGGCGTCACATTCTGCTTCCACGAGGGCGAGCTTCAGTTCGTCGCCGCCTCGCCCGAGGAGTACCTGCGGGTCAACCAGGAGAACCATCCGATGAGCGTAGGGATCCGGCCGGTCCTGGAGGCCGCGGGAACCATGGATTCCGTCCTGGCTCAGGCGTTGGAGATCCTACGGTCGGGTAACGAGGATCCCGAGAGCTTTCGGGTGACCAGCCGTTACCGAATCCTCGAGCTGCGACGCCACTAACGCGTCGTAGTGTGCTCTGCGACGCCTGTCCAATCGGCGTCACCGTACCCTGCTTCGGAGGCAGCGTTGAACAGCCGATGGAGCGCGTCGTACACCCCGGGGTCGAGGCCTGGTTCCCACGGGTAGTCGGCGTACTCCGCCGCCCCGTTCCCTATTGCGCGCCGTCTGCCCTGCTGTATACTGAACCATATGGTTCATTATCAGCGAACCCACCTGGATGCCTCGTTCGCCGCGCTCTCCGACGCCACCCGACGTGGCATTCTGGAGCGGCTCGGGCGGGCGGACGCTTCGATAACAGAACTTGCCGGGCAATTCCAGATGACCCTTACCGGCATGAAGAAGCACATCGGTGTCTTGGAGCAGACCGGGCTCGTCACCACGGAAAAAGCCGGCCGCGTGCGGATCTGCAAGCTCGGCCCACGTCGGCTAGAGGAGGAGGCGGTGTGGATCGAAAGTTACCACCAGCTCTGGCACGCACGCTTCGACGAGTTGGCCAAGATCGTTGAGGAACTGAAACGGAAAGAAAGAGTCCATGCACGGCAAGAGAGAAAGTGAGTCAAATCCCCATGGGCAACCCCACGACAGTAGAACGCAAGTCTGAGTGTGAGCTGGTCATCACACGAACCTTCGACGCTCCCGCGCGCATCGTATTCGAGGCCTGGACCAAGCCTGAGTTGCTCAAGCGCTGGTGGACGCCGAAGTCGTTTGGAATCTCTTTCATTTCCTGCGAGGCCGATGCTCGTACGGGGGGCTCGTACCGCTTTTTGTTCAGTCACCCTGCTTTCGAGCAGCCTATGGCGTTCTTCGGTAAGTATGTCGAAGTGACGCCCTACTCGCGCATCGTTTGGACGAATGAGGAAAGCGCCGATGGCGCCCTTACCACCGTGACCCTTGAGGAAAGCAGCGGCAAGACGCTTCTGGTCCTCCACGAACTCTATCCCTCAAAGCAAGCCTTAGATGACGCTCTAGAATCTGGTAGCCCGGGCGGGGCAAGCGAACAGTTCGAACTATTGGACGAGGTTCTCGCCACGTTGGTGAGCTTCTGAGAAAAGCGCATCCTCAAGTCAGTAACGTGGGCACCGACTCATCCAGCAGCAGTCGCACGCCCCGTCACGAGCGCAGCCGCTTCCTCAAGAGCGGCAACCGCGAGGTCCCGACTTACAGTGGGAAAGTGATCCAAGAATCGTTCGAGGGGATCGCCGGCTTCGATGTAATCGAACAGAGTCTGCAGCGGTACTCGGGGTCCACGAAAAACCGGTGTGCCGTGCATGATCGCTGGATTGCTTGAAACAACTGAAGGAGTTCGATTCTGCGGTTCGACCATGGCTTACTTTACCTCTGGGGAGGAGTGCGCATAACGGACCGCGGCATCGGAGGCACCGGCCAGCGAAGCGCCCGTGTCCGTGCATGCCGTAGTTATGCCGCTCCTACGTCGACGACTTGGCCCTCGCTCCGGGGTACTGGGACGGGCAGGCCCGACTCCCTCAACCCTTCAATATGCAGGACTATTGCCTCACGGATAAGTGATAGGGCTTCTTCGCGGGTGCCGGCGGCAGCAACGCATCCCGGGAGATCAGGAACATGAGCTCCCCAACTCTCCTCGCCCTGCTCCAGAATCACGGTGTATTGAGTGCCCATCATCACCCCTTGAGCTGAGCCTGTTTCAGGATTGAACTCAGTGTACCCCTGGGAATCTCTGTACTGCGCGTGCCCCGCAAGCGTAACGACACCTGGCTTTGTCGGATGCTTGAATTGGCGGTGGCTACCTCGGGTGCGACTCAACACCCATCCGTCACGCTCGAGCAACTCAACGACTTCCCCGACCTTCATGGGAAGAAGCGTAGACAACGCCTATGACAGCCAGTGCCTTGGACCGGTCGGCATAACGTATGGCGGTTTCAGCGGCGGAGCGGAGTGACGTCCGCTGCAAACCGTAGTTAGCCAGTTGCATGCCTCAGCTCACCCGGCCCTATGGTCTGGATGGCCGCCAAAACAGATGGCACCGATGGCTCCAAGTCTTCGATCTTGTTTGAAGGCGCCCCGAACACAACGACGGCAGGCTGCAGCTTAGCGATGCTTTGTTGGTACTCGATGCTCTTGTCGTTGGTGACTAAGACTTCGAATCCGGCATCAACAACCTTCGCCAAGAGCGTCCCGTTCTCCGCCCCCGACCATCCCTCGCCCTGAACAGTTGAGACGGAATGTCCGACTAACCTCGTGGCAAGTCGCATCGGCAGGTGCTCATCAAGCAGAACGCGCACGAGCCGCAGACGCCTGGATCTCTTCAAGCACGGCCACTACCTGATCTCGGGACACGGATGGGAAATCGTCAAGAAAGGCGTCGACGCTGTAATCCGCTTCTAGGTAATCGACAAGATTCCGGAGCGGTACGCGCGTTCCCACAAATACGGGTTTGCCGCCCAGAATCTCGGGATCCATGTGGACCACCCCTTCGAGGTTCATATCCATAGGATACGCCACCTAATATCTGGCTAGCGTGATGCCGGGTCAGCCGCCACCCGCGAAGCCGGTGGTCGGTTGCAGTGGATAGTTATGCGGCCCGTAGCCAACAGGTCGTCGGGAATGAGGCCGGTGCGTCGGGCGATTCGGGCAAGCATCCCAGGGCCAAGCTCCTCGTTGTCATGGAACGCAAAGACGAAATCAGGCCAGCCGTCTCGCTCAAGAACTCGATGCGACCCGCCGCGTTGGCATTTGATGGACCAGCCGATTTTGAGAAGCGCTGCTAGCACTCGCCTGGCCTTGGTACTTGGCCAGGAACTCACGCAGCGGCAAACGAGATGGCATCAAGATCGGCGTTGGTCTCGCCGTGTTCAATCT
>Ga0247713_1001131_pt1 | contig 13959 bp, 16 predicted proteins | sample 21E_NmetaG_FD_189936 | JGI IMG/M metagenome (GOLD analysis project Ga0247713, IMG submission 189936) | Soil microbial communities from hillslope of Landscape Evolution Observatory, University of Arizona, Oracle, AZ, United States - 2-1-E_N | ecosystem: Engineered > Artificial ecosystem >... | reverse complement strand
GAGCAGGCACAGCACGGCCAAGATCAGGGTGAACGGCCCCCACAGGAAGCGCTCCCAGGCCTTGGGGAGGCGAAGTTCATGAGCGCACCGACGGCCAGCACGCCGACCAGGATCCATGTGCCCCACGTGGTGAAGCTCGCCGGCAAGGGCGAGACGGCGAACCCTGCGCGTCCGAGGACGATCAACGCCGCGACCCCCAGCGCAGGATGCTGCCGGCCTGCCCGTCGGCGGGGGCTTCCGTGGTACGGAGGTCATGCATGGTTGGTCTCCTTCGTTGATGGTTGCGGTGCGGCATGCCTGCCGCGCACAGCGATGACGATCTTGGCTCGGGCATGCTGCTCGGTGAGGCGGCGGATGGCCTCGGCGGCGTCGGCCAGCTCGTAGGTCGCTTCGATCACGGGCGTGACCGCTCCGGCTTCGATGAGCCCCGTGACCGCGTCGAGGTCGGCGCGAGACGGCTTCGCGGCGTGCACCCGCAGCCGCTGGGTGACGAACGGCGACCAGGCAAGCGCCCGGACGTAGCGTGCCAGCGGCCCGAACACCGGGCCGCCGTGGCCGCTTGCCAGGATCAGGGTGCCGGTGCGGGTCAGCGCGCTTCGGCAGGCCGCCAGCGGGTGCCGGCCGGCGAGGTCGAAGATCACGTCGTAGCGTTGCCCGCTGCGGGTGAAGTCCTCTCGGGTGTAGTCGATGACGTGGCCGGCGCCGAGCGAGCGGACGAGCTCGATGTTGCGGGTGCTGCACACGCCGGTGACGTCGGCGCCGAGGGCCTTGGCGATCTGGACGGCGAACGTGCCGACGCCACCCGATGCGCCGTTGATCAGCACAGCCTGGCCCGGTTGCACCTTGCCGACGTCGCGCAGGCCCTGCAGGGCGGTGACGGCCGCGACCGGCACGGCGGCCGCCTGGGCATGACGTAGGGCCGGCCGCTGGTGGCGAACCAGTCGCCGTGGTTGAACGACGCGGCATGGACACTGACGAGCACTTTCGTGCGGTCCTGGAGCGGGGTCGTCGGTTTCCTCAAGCAGCAGGACGTCACTGGCTCCGTAGGCGCGCTGGACGATCGCCCGCATCATGCGCTGACCGCCGCGGGGGCGAGCTGGTCAGGCATCGGCGGGGGCACGCCCTTGGTGACCAGGTAGGCGACCAGCCACAGATCTGCCACAACGGCTGGGGCGAGGATGGTGTGGACGACTGTCGGCAGGCCTGGCCATCCGAACCCGACCAGCCAGCCGAGGATCAAGCTGACGATGAGCAGGGTGCTCAGCACTCGGGGGAACAGACTGGACTGGTTGGCGAGATGGCCCAGGGCAAGCAGCCACAGGCCGAAGAAGGCCCCGGTGATCGTGTACCCGTGGTCGTGCATGCCCGGTAGGAGCACCACGAGGCCATCGGAGTTCTGGGCGCCGACGGCGGTGGAGCCTGGGCCGGCCGCGACGAGCAGGGCGGCGTGGTGGAAGGCCCAGCTTGACCAGGATCATCCCGGCGGCCACGGCCGCGAAGCCCACCCGCCTCCCCGCGGCGCGCCGGTCGATGCGCCGCAGCAGCAGGTACACCGTGACGCCGACCACCGTGAAGATCGTGGCGATCGCGAGGTCGGTGGCCAGGCTCACCGGGGCCAGGGTCGGGCCGGCGGCGACGTTCTGTGCGGTGTTTGCCGCGTAGCCCGGCACGCGGATGCCGGCACGGACAGCCAGATGGGCGATGCCGCCCAAGCCCACGATGAGCAGGTACAGGTCACCGGCTACCCGGGCGACGCGCTTGCCCGCCGTGACGAGCCTTTCGATCAACATGACGTCACGATGACGGGCCACCCCGGCACCCCACACCGTTCCGACCGACGAACCCGGTCACCCCACCTTCGGGTAGGTCGAGGTCGATCTCGTTGACGGCCCGAAGGTCGCCGAAGTCCTTGGTCAGAACGGCTGTTCGCATCGAAGCCATGTGTCTACCGTCCCATCCGGAAGCTGCGGTCGGTGTGGTGCGGCGGGGTCTGGCATCGACGGTGAGGACGTGCGGGGCCAGGTCCAGGCCCAGCGGAAGATGAGCGCGAGAACGATCAGCTCCAGTGCGATACCCAGGCCGAAGAAATACATCCAGGACTCACCCACCGCGTTGAACATCGAGTAGGGGACGTACAGCGATGCCACCACGAGGTTGATGGTGCGGTTCGCACGGGCGGGAAGCGTCATGGAAAGCATCACCATCAGGATCGGGATCGCCACGCTCGTCAGCGCGACGGTCACGAAGGTTTGGCTGATGTCGAACTCCCAGACGACACCTGCGAGGATGTCGTCGATGACGCCGGGCTTGTACAGGACGAAGTAGTCAACGTAGATGTACAGGAACATGAAACTGGTCCATGCTGCTGCGAGCTTCGCCTGAACCGGGATCTGCCGGTCCTCCAGCGCGGTGAGTTCTGCTCTCTGGGTTCTCACGTCCTTGCTCCTTCGGTTCGGTGGGATGGTGAGTTCCACCACGATGGCTGCTGGGTGCGTTCCGGTGGGTTCACGAGTTCCTCTCTTCAGTCGGAGGTGCGGAGGGCTACTGCGGGGTGGATGGCTGCCGCGCGTGCGGCGGGCCATGCGGTTGCGACGAGCGCTGCGAGGAGCGGGAGGAGCACGGTGAGGGCCAGCCCTCCCCACGGCACGACGAACGGCATGCCGCCGTCGCCGAACGAGTCGGACCCGGCCAGGATCTGGCGGGTGGTGATGAGTCCGAGGACGGCGCCGATCACCGTGCCCTGGACGGCGATGAGCCCGGCTTCGGAGAGCATGGCGGGGCGGATGAGCCCCTTGCGGAAGCCCATCGCTCGGAGCATGCCGATCTCCTGTCGCCGCTCGCGGACTGCTCGGACCATGACGACACCGAGGCCGGCGATCCCGACCAGCAGCCCGAATGCGAGGAACCCGCGCAGCATCGCCATGAAGCCGATGAGGGTGCGCACCCCCTCTTCGCCGAGTGTGGTGAACGTGTGGGCGTCGGCTCCCTGCGCGAGGAAGGCCGCGTTGACGGATGCCGCTACAGCGTCCGCGTCGGTGCCGTCGGCCACCGCCAGGTAGGAGCGCGTGACGATGTCGTCCGCGCCGAACAACGCGGTGGTGACCTGGCGGTTGACCAGGGCGCCGTTGCCCAGCCAGTCCGCCTCGCCCAGGCCGGCGATGGTCAGCTCGCGGCGTTGGCCGCTGCCGGGCTCGATGAGCGTGAGGGTGTCACCGGAGCCCAACGCCTCGTCGCCGACGCCGGCGACGAGGAAGTCCTCGGGCACGATTGCCAGCGTCGGGTCACGGAGCACCGCCTGGTATGCGTCGGCGTCGCTGGCGTAGGTTTCGTCCCTGCTGAACAGCCCCGGTGTCCCACGATCGAGTAGGTCGGCGTCGAACCCGGTGATCGGCCAGGCCCGAGGGCTGTCGAGGTGAGTGGCGTCGAAGCTTCCGACGCCGCGGACGAGGCCCGCGACCGCAGCCACGTCGCTGCGCGCCGCCAGCGTCTCGACGTCGACGGGGTTGGCCGGGTTCACGTCGACGAGGAGGTCGAACCCGGCTGCGATGTCCTCGACGGTCGCTCCGGTGTTGGCTTCGATCGCCGCCGAGAATGCGGTGACCATGGCCACGGTGAGGATGACAAGGGAGAACATGCCGAGCAGCATCGCGGTGCGGAACCGTCGCGCGAGCGGGTAGGCGATTCCAAGCCGAGGCGCGAGACCGCGTCCGCCGCGTCCGAGGTGCTCGACGGCGAAGGCCCAGACCCGGTCGAGGCTGGCGGCCAGCGACACGGCGCCCACGGTGAGCACGACGCCCTGGACGACGAAGGCGACCCTGTCCGCCGATCCCATGATGTCTGGGAACACCTGGCGCACCGCGAGGCCCCAGGCCAGCACGGTGCCGGCCACGAGCACGCGTGCGGGGCGCTCGGGCAGCAGGCGGCGCAGGATGGGGGCGGCCGAGAAGGCGGCGACGGGGACCCCCAGCAGGAACCCGACCGCGTTGTCGCCGGCGTGGCCTGCGATGCCGGTCCCTGCACCGACGAGGACGCCAATGGATGCGAGCACGAGCGTGCGTGCGCGGACCTGGACGATCTTCGGTTCGGGCAGGTCCCGGATTGCTCGGATGATGTTCAGCCTTGCGATCCGCAGGCTCGTGGCCCAGATGGTCACCAGTGAGATGATCAGGCCCGTGCCCGCCCCTCGCGCGAGGCTGGCCGGTTCGATCACGAGCGGGTAGCCGGCGCCCTGGGCCGTGCCGAAGATGGGGCCTGCGACCGCGGCGACGAGCCAGCCGATGCCGATGCCCACCAGAGCGCCTAGACCGGCTGCCACGACCGCGTAGATCGCTCCTTCGACCGCGAAGGCGCGGGTCAGCCGCCGGCGGGTGAACCCGACCGCGCGGAGCATCCCGAGCTCGGCCTTGCGCTCCTCGGCGAGCATGACGAACAAGTTGACGAGCAGCAGGATCCCGGCGAGCACGCTGAACACGCCGATGAGACTGAACACCTCGGTGAGGCCGGCACCGACACGCGCCGCGTCGTCGAGCACACCGGCCTTGGGGGCTTCGACCTCCACACCGTTCAGGCCGGCGACCGCCGTGCGCAGGCGAGACACGGCGCCGTCGGACAGCGCACGGGTGTCGAACACGCCGCGGTCGAGGGAGACGAGCAGACGCTCCTGCGGGCGTGCGGCCACCAGCGTCGCCGCGTCGGCCAGCCGGGTGATCGTGCCCGGCGCGACGATCGCGCCGCCGTAGCCGGCGAGGCCGACCTCGGCGACGACTTCGTTGACTGCGAGGTCGAGCTGCGAGCCGTAGGCGTGGACGCGGATGGTCTCGCCGGCCCCGACCCCCAGGAGGGAGGCGGTGCGCTCGTTGACGAGGATCTCGTCTGCGCCCGGGGCAGCGCTGTCCGCGAGCCCGGTGATCTGGGGGTCCGAGCCGAAGGCGCTGGCTGCGGCGACGTCGAGCTCGACCACGACGACCGGCGGGACCGCGGCGTCTTGCTGTGGTGCTTCCAGCGTTGCGCTGACGGTAGTGGCGGGCAACAGACCGTCGATGCCGTCGAGGGCTGCGGACTCCACGCCTGCGATGACCGCTGCGAGGTCCACGCCCTCGGTGGCGGTGAGGGTGATGTCAAGCGGGCCGTACTGGGTCCGCGCGGCGTCGGCGAACGAGCCTTCGACGACGTCATCGACGACGAATGCGGAGGTGATGACGGCTGTGCCGAGCAATGCGCCGGCGACGACGAGAGCCGCCTCCGCGCGGCGGCGGCTGATGTTGCGCAGCGCCATGGTGACCAGCGTCGGCTGGCGGAGGGCTGCCACGGCGAGCGGGAGCAGCAGGAGCAGCGCGAGTGCCGCGAGGACGACGGCGGTGGTCATGACGTCACCGTGGCCATGGCCTGGAGCTCGTGGGGCGTCGACTCGACGTCACCGACCACGGTGCCGTCGCGGACCTCGACGAGACGCTGACCGGAGTGTCCGAGGTCCTCGTCGTGGGTGACGATGACGAGCGTCTGACCGGCGGCGTGCACCTCGTGGAGCAGCTCGACGATCTCCCCGGCGGTCCGGCTGTCGAGCGCACCCGTGGGCTCGTCCGCCCAGACGAGCGCGGGCTCGGCGACCAGCGCGCGCGCCACGGTGACGCGTTGCTGCTCACCGCCCGACAGCTCCCCGGGCCGGTGGCCGGCACGGTCCGCCAGCCCGACCCGGGCAAGGATCTCCCGTGCCTGCTCACGCGCTGCCTTCGAAGGGACCCCGGTGACGAGCAGCGGCAGCTCGACGTTCTCCGCCGCCGACAGCACGGGGATGAGGTTGAACGCCTGGAAGACGAACCCCATCCGCTCGGCGCGGTGGCGGGTTCGGTCGGCGTCGGACATGGCGAACAGGTCCGTGCCGTCGACGGTCACCGTGCCGGCGTCGATGTCGTCCAGGCCGGACAGGCAGTTGAGCAGGGTGGTCTTGCCGTTGCCGGACGGGCCCATCACCATCACGAGCTCGCCGCGCCGGACGTCGAGGTCCACACCGCGCAGAGCAGGCACCTCCTGGGTGCCCGTCCGGTAGGTCTTCGTCACGCCGCGTGCGGCCAGGATCGGTTCCGTGCGGGGCGTCTTGTCGAGGTGCATCAGGTTGCTCCTTGGGTGCGCTGGTCGGGCCTGGTCGTGGGTCACGGTCCGTTCGGTGCGACCCGGATGGCTGGCCTCGTCGGCGCGGCCCCTGGTACACTTACGCCGTACACATACAGCGTATGTTATACATACACCGTAAGCCTTGTCAAGCGGAGGCCCCGTGGGAACCCAACCCGAACCGAGCTCGACGCCGCGCACCCCCCTGAACCGGGAGCGCGTGGTGCGGGCTGCCGTTGCGCTGGCGGACGAGGCCGGACTCGAGGCGCTCAGCATGCGCAGGCTCGGCCAGCGGCTCGGGGTCGAGGCGATGTCGCTGTACAACCACGTGGCGAACAAGGACGACCTCCTGGACGGGATGATCGATGTCGTGTTCAGCGAGACCGACCTGCCCGCCAGCGATGCCGGCTGGCGCACGGCCATGCGCCAGCGCGCGGCCTCGGTGCGCGAGGCCCTCGCGCGCCACCCCTGGGCTACCGGGCTGATGGAGCTGGGGACAACGCACGGGGCGACGAGTCTGCGCCACCACGAGGCGGTGCTGGACTGCCTGCGGGCAGCGGGCTTCTCGATCGAGAACGCCACCCACGCGTACTGGCTCCTGGACAGCTACATCTACGGGTTCGCGATCCAGGAGGCGAGCCTGCCGTTCGGCACACCGGAGGAGCTGGCCGAGATGGCCGAGATCGTCCTTCCGCAGGTGCCGGCCGAGAAGTACCCACGCCTGAACGAGGCCGCCGCCGCCGCCCTCGCGGCCGGCTCCGACTACACACACGAGTTCGAGTTCGGTCTGGACCTCATCCTCGACGGCCTCGAGCGGCTCCTAGACTCCGCTCGAGAATCGGGCGCGGCCGTTCACTGAGGAGCGAGGCGACCGGATGAAGGCGGCGGTCTACGACCGGTACGGGCCGCCCGACGTGCTTCGGGTCGAGCAGGTCCGGATGCCGACTCCGGGCCCCGGGCAGGTGCTCGTCGAGGTCGTCGCCACCTCGGTCAACCTCTCCGACTGGGAGTGCCTGCGGGGCGTTCCGCTCTACGCGCGGATCGGCGGCGTGCGCAAGCCGGCGCGTCGGACCCTCGGCTCAGACATCGCGGGGCGCGTGCACGCCGTCGGCCCGGGCGTCACCCGGTTCGCCGTGGGCGAGGAGGTCTACGGCGACAACCTCGGCCTGATGGGCGGCTTCGCCGAGTACGCGGTGGCGCCCGAGTCGGTGCTCGCTCGCAAGCCCGAGGCGTTGACCTTCGCTGAGGCCTCGACGCTTCCCCAAGCAGCGGCGATCGCCCTGCAGGGAACCGCCGGGGTGGGGAAAGGCCAGCGCATGCTCATCAACGGGGCGGGCGGCGGCAGCGGGTCGTTCGCGGTCCAGCTCGCCAAGCGTGCGGGGGCGCACGTGACCGGTGTCGACAACGCGGTCAAGCTCGAGTTCATGCGGTCGCTGGGCGCCGACGAGGTGGTCGACCACCGCCGCACGGACTTCACGCAGCTCGGACCGTTCGACCACGTGCTCGACCTCGTCGCGTACCGGTCGGTGTTCGCCTATCGACGGGCGCTGGCCCGCGGTGGTCGCTACCGCTGCGTGGGTGGGCCGGTGCCGACCCTCCTGCGGATCGTCACGATCGGCGCCTTGCTCGGCCGGCTCACCGGACGCCGCATCGGGATGCTGGTGGTCAAGCAGGGCCCCGCGCACTTCGAGCCCCTCGCCGAGCGGTGCGTCGCCGGGGATGTCCAGATCCACATCGACCGCAGGTTCGGCCTCGACGACGTCCCGCAGGCGCTGGCATACGTCGGTGACGGTCGCGCTCTGGGCAAGGTCGTCATCGAACCCTGACCGCCACCTCCGCAACTGCAGCCGGGGCGCAACCGTCCCTGCAGGGCCACAACGGCGGCGAGCCGAAGCCAGCGATGCGTGCGTGCACGTCGCACGCGGCGGCGAGCGGCGGTGCTCTGGCGTACAGCCGATCTACTAGGGCGGTGGTGCGACGCGCGATGGCCCAGTCCCTGGGGCCTGCGTGTCGCCTGCCACGAGCATGGGACCACTTGGCGGGGGGTTCTGCCACGAGGATGGGACCACCTGGTTGCCAGTGATGGGACCGGGGTGAATTACGGGGTTTTCGGTGCCCTGAACGGTTTCAGTTTGCGTCGTTCGTCGCTGTCGAGCGGTCGGAGGGCGCATGGCCTACCGGGAGGTGTCCGTGATCGAGATTCGTGAAGTGCTGCGGTTGTGGCTGCGCGGCGAGGGGCTGCGGTCGGTCGCGAGGTTGACGTCGGCGGACCGCAAGACCGTGCGTCGCTACGTGGAGGCAGCCCAGGCCGCCGGGCTGGCCCGCGACGGCAACGAAGGTCAGCTGGCTGACGAGCTGCTGGCCGCGGTGGTGGAGGAGGTGCGTCCGGCTCGTCCGCGTGGCCACGGGGCCGGCTGGGAGCGCTGCGAGGCCGAACGTGACCGGATCAAGGCGTGGGTGAAGCAGGATCTGACGGTGGTGCGTTTCCGCTGGTCAGAGGCCCGTACGGCAGAAACGGCTACTTGTAGCGGAAGTGTTGGGCGTCCGTGTCGTCGTTTCGCGCCACCTCGCAATAATGCCTATGACCTGCGGAAACGCGCACCTTAGACCCCTCACCGCCCCGCCGTTTCCGCCTGTTTCTCGCTGCCTTGTGAGCCAAATGTGAGCCAAGGGCGGGCCCCGCCCCACGATGCCTTCGGCAGCGACGAGCACGCCGTGGCCCTCACCCGGATCCGAGGGCAGCGCAACGGCAAGGACGATGGAGACCGACGCCGTGCACGTCATGCACCTGAAGGATGGGAAGGCCACCGAGCCCGAGTCCTGGGTGATGTGCAAGGACCAGGCCGCGACGGACGCCTTCTGGAGTTAGCCCCGCCACGGGTGCCGGGTATCGGCTGGCCTCGTCCGCGACGGGCCCGCGGATGCCCGCTGCTGCATGTGAAGATCAGCGGATCCCAGAAGGTTGCGATACGGACTTGGGGAGGCTACCCACCCGCCGCTGTGATCACGGAGCGTGACGGAGAACCGAGACCGCGGACTTCGTGCTAACCCGGCGATGTCCGAGTCGCCGCGGAGTTGAAGGGTGGTAGGGCCGTGTTCCTCGAGCGCGTGCAGCAAACTTGGGCACCACGGATGGAAGCACCGTTCAGCGGCTGAGGCTGGAACGGACGCGCTTTATCGGAAGCCACAGGCGGTCGGTGAGTCCGCCGGGCAGGGGCTTGAACCCCCAGCTCTGATACCAGGTGGCCGCGCGCTCGTTGAGCGCATCGACGATGACGGCGCGTATGGCCAGGTGCTCGTAGGCGTCGATGATGCGGTGTAGGGCTTGCTGAAGCAGCCATGCGCCGAGGCCACGCTGGGCGTGTTGCTGGTCACGGGCAAGCCGCGCGATGAGCGCGGCGCCGATTTCGTCGAGCCCGACTAGGCTGCGGCGCTCGCCGCCGGGCAGCTGGGCGACTTCGATCGCCGCGGCCACGAGGGTCACGTAGCCCGCGACCGGTCCCGCACCGGCAGGGTGACCGGCGGTGTCGTCGACGGCGACGAACGTGCGAGACAAGCTGCGCCGCTGGTTGGATAGCGCATGGTCCGCGAGCCAACGGTCCAGGGACGCCTCGCCGCAGGAAAATCCCTCGACCTCGTGATGCTCGGTGAGCGGCTCGAAACGCACGCCCGACGCCGGAGGCGTTAGGACAGGTCGGGTTCGGGGACGTCGGCGAGGCGCTGCAGCTCCGAGACCGGGCTAGCGTCCTCAAGCGCAGCGTAGAACGCCTCAGCATACTCTGGAGCGATGCGCACGCGGCGGCGGTCGGCGAGCTCTAGGCGGGCGTCCTCCACGGTACGGGAGCGGATGTAGTCCGAGAGCGACAGGCCGGCCTCGGCGGCAGCCTGGCAGATCAACTCGTAGTCCTCGTCGGTGGCGCGGAACTCAAACCGGCGGGTCAGCGTGCTCATCACCACTCCTCGCTTGTGTACGGCGCTTGTGTACGGCACTCTACCGTACATGGTAGCGTGGCGAGGTGTCGCCGGAGAGAGAGCGCCGTCTTCTTCGGGCACGGACGGCACGGGCGGCCCTCGGCCCGGACCGGGATATCGGTTCAACTACCGCCGGCGAGGTATTGCGCGATCGCGTAGGTGGCATGACGGTTCAGCTGGTTGCGGGAGCGGTCGTAGCCGCGGGTGGTCTTGGGGTCGGTGTGGCGGGCGAAATCCTGCACGTCGCGCAGCCCGATGCCGGCGTCGAGCGCGAGCGTGATCGCCGAGTGCCGCAGGCTGTGAGGCGTGATGCGCCCGGTAACACCGATTTCGCGGCACAGCGCCTTGACGAGGTAGGCGACGTTGTAGCTGGTCATGCCCCGCCCGTGCTGGTTGCGCAGCAGCGCCCCGGAGCGCCGCTCGTCTCGCGTGAGGTCTATGGCCTGCACCGTGCGTGGGGCGAGGGCGACCACGGCGGCCTTGCCGCCCTTGATGGTCTCAGCGCGCAGGGTGAGGGTGTGGTGCCAAGTGGACTCGCCGAGGTCATCGATGTTGACGGCGCAGAGCTCACCGACGCGAAGGCCGTTGAGCGCGAGCAGACACGCGCAGGCGTACGCGCTGCCGCCGCGTGCCTCGGCAACGTCGAGCCAATCGGTCACCTCGTGGCGCGACAGCCCCCGCGCGGTCGATTCTGTGGGCTTGCGTGGCCGCCGTGCGCCTTCCACCGGGTTGCGCGTCAGGTGGTCCTCGGCGACCGCCCAGCGGTAGAAGCTCGACAGGGTGGCGATGCGCTGGCAGAGCGTGTTGGGCGCGTAGCCAGCATCCTCCAGGTGGCCGATGTACGCCTCCACATCGCGACGTTGCGCCTGACAAGGCTCGATACCGACGCCCGCCGTCCAGGCGAACCAGTCACGGAGTTTCGCGGTGTAGTTGCTGCGCGTCTTGGCCGAACGAAACCCGGCCACGAACGCCGCGGTCAACTCCTCGAACTCATCCGAGATGCTCGGTGACGGCGACGCGCTCACGGTTGCAGACATGACGATCGCTCCTCGGCGACGGGCACGGGCGTCCCCCCTCCGTGCACGATCAGACCCCTTTGGCCCCCTCACTCCAACCCGGCATAGTCCGTAATCGAGGACGCGTTCGTCGGGTCGGTTAGACCGCAGTGCCGAGGAGCGCATCGAGTCCGACGTGGTTCGTCGGGGGCTCGTACCTGTGGACGGCCAGAGCTCATCGAGGATGTGGGTCCACTAGGATGGAGTCATGTCGAAGGCAACAACTACCGACCGCAAGGCATCAGCCGCCGAGATTCGGGCACGCGGCGGGGAGGTGCGTCGGCTCGCCGATGAGGCCGGCGTCAGCAACCCGCGGCTGAAGGACGACGGCACGGTCGTCGTCCACAGCACGGCGTCGGGGTACCGAGAGGTCGTCGACCTTTCGCGGCGTCTGAGCGAACTGCTGGGCTGCTACGTCCACGTCATCACCGACGACGTTCCCGCCGCCGCTGCCACGCAGCCGGTGTGAACCCCGCCGAGCTGATCGCAACCCTGGACGCCACGTTGGTGCGGATCAGCAGGCTAGCTCCACAGAACAAGGCGTCCTGGGACGCCGACGACCTGCGCCAGCTGGCGATCGAGCGGCTGTGGATCACCGCCGGCAACCTTGCTGAGGCCTATCGCAAGGCCACGGGCCTGCCCTCTGGTGTGGAACCGTGGGCGGAGTTGTACGGGTACCGAAGCATCCTCGCGCACGCCCTGCCGGACGAAATCGCCCCAGACCGCATCTGGCATGAAACGGTCGCCGACCTCCCTCGCATACTCGAACACGTACGGGCCGCTCGCGAGTAGTTTCCCGACCGAGCTTCGGGTCGAACCAAGCGGGCGAGGCCTGAACTCGCGAGCGCGCCTCCACCGAGATTGGGGCCGCAGTCCCCGACAGCGCCGCTGTGCAGCATGCTATCCCCAGAAGATGCTGGTGGGATCGCGTTCGACTTCGTCGAGGAGTTCGGCGATGTCGGCGCTAGGGGCCGCCAGGCCGTAGTGGTGGAACTTGAGGTTGCGGTCGGGCCGGTACAGCGTCCATTCGCCGCGCTTGCTGATGTAGCGCAGCCGCGCGATCGGATGCCGTGTCCATTCGGGACCGAGATCGTCGCGCCACGGCGCGCGGCGCTCGACGATGGTGATCGCCTGGTCGGAGGTCTCGATCCCAACACGGACCTGGTGGCGAGCACGCTCGGGGACACGCTGTTCGGCCCACCGCCGCGCGCGCTGCACATCTTCATGGGAAGCATTGCTTCGGCAGGATAGGCCAGCCCGCACACACTCTTGGCGACCGGCAGCGAAGGCTACGAAGCGACTCAGTTACCGCCGGCGAGGTACTGGGCGATGGCGTAGGTGGCGTGGCGGTTGAGCTGGTTGCGGGAGCGATCATAGCCACGGGTGGTCTTGGGGTCCTCGTGACGGGCGAAGTCCTGCACGTCACGCAGCCCGAGCCCGGCGTCCAAAGCGATGGTGATCGCCGAGTGCCGGAGGCTGTGCGGCGTGATCCGCCGCCCCACCCCGACCTCGCGGCACAGCACGTCGACAAGATAGGCGACGTTGTAGGGAGTCATACGCCGCGCGTGGCGGTTGAGCAGCAAAGGGCCTGATCGCCGACCGCCGACCGCCAGGGTGACCGCCTGGACACTGCGCGGGGCCAACGCGATCACCGCGGCCTTGTGGCCCTTCGTGGTCGACGCGCAGAGTGAGGGTGTGATGCCAGGTCGATTCGCCGAGATCTTCCACGCTGGTCGCGCACAGCTCACCGATCCGCAGACCGTTGAGCGCGAGAAGGCACGCGCAGGCGTAGTCGGATCCGCCGCGGCGCTCGGCGGCGTCGAGCCAGTCGGTCAGCTCGTGACGGCTCAAGCCATTCGCGGCCGACTCCGTCGGCTTGCGCGGGCGCCGGGCACCCTCGACCGGATTGCCGGCCAGGTGCCCCTCGTTGACCGCCCAACGGTAGAAGCTCGACAGGGTCGCGATCCGCTGACAGATCGTGTTCGGCGCATAGCCGGCCTGCTCCAGGTGACCGACGTAGGTTTCGACGTGGCCGCGCTCGACGGCGAAAACGTTGACGCCGATCTCAGCAGTCCAGCGCAACCACGCCGACAGGTTCGCTCGGTAGTTGCTGCGTGTCTTCGCCGACCGGAACCCGGTGACGAACGCATCGATGAGACGGCCGTCTTCCTCTGAGAAGTTGGCGTACAACGGTCCAGGGTCCTTGGTCATAGTCATCGTGTTTGCCTCCGTGACCGGGCATGCACGTCCCAGCCACGAGGACAATCACACCCCAACATGCTGGTCTCGGCTACGGCACAACCCGGCATAGTCGGAACTCGAGGGGCGGTGCGGTGGTGTGTAGGTCCGCATTGCCTCTCGGCTTGTTCCTGGCTGTCAGGTGGGGGATAGGCCTGTGAGGGTGACGTTGACGAGGCGGTGCACCGCCGCTTTGGAGGGCAGAATTCCGGCCGCGCCGAGGGCGTGCATGCAGTAGCGGGCGAGCTCCCCCGAAGGGATGTCCTCGCGGACGTGGCCCTGCACGGTGGCCTGGCGTAGGAGATCACCGAGGAGGTCGACGAGCCGGTGCTGGATTCCGCTCATGTGGGGGGCTTTGTGTAGGAGCGCGACGAGGTCGCCGCCGTGGCCGCCGCGGTGGTGGCAGATGAGCGCGTAGGCCTTGAGCACTTCCCGGAGCCGGTCGCTGGGCTCGCCGTCGCGGTTTGCCAGCTCTGTGAGCGTGGTGAGGTGCTCGGCGGTCTGGCGCTCGTGCCACGCGGTCAGGATCGCTTCGACGTCTGGGAAGTACTTGTACAGCGTCGCGCGCCCGACACCGGCCTCCTCA
>Ga0247713_1001130_pt1 | contig 13963 bp, 15 predicted proteins | sample 21E_NmetaG_FD_189936 | JGI IMG/M metagenome (GOLD analysis project Ga0247713, IMG submission 189936) | Soil microbial communities from hillslope of Landscape Evolution Observatory, University of Arizona, Oracle, AZ, United States - 2-1-E_N | ecosystem: Engineered > Artificial ecosystem >... | reverse complement strand
TCGTCCGGACGAGCACCCGTCGAGCGCCTGGACTTGCCTGCGCGGCGTTCCGTCGCCACTGTCTACCTCGTCGACCCGCGAACGAGGACCCATCGTAGTCGGATGCCCGCACCCCTGGACCCGCTCCGATCGCGCACCGGCGAGATGCTGGACGCCCTGCGCCTCCTCGTGGACACCGAGTCGCCCTCGTCGGACCTCCCCTCCCTCCACGCGTGCGCGGAGGTCCTGTGCGAAGTGGGTGAGCGGGTGCTCGGCTCCCGTCCGGACATCGTCGCCTCGGACGGCCGTCCTCACGTCCGGTGGAGCGCGGACGGCGAACCACGCGTCCTCGTGCTCGGACACCTCGACACCGTCTGGCCGTTGGGGACCGTGGACCGGTGGCCGTTCTCGGTGCAGGGCGGCCGCGCGTCCGGACCCGGCGTCTTCGACATGAAGGCGGGCATCGTGCAGGCCCTGTTCGCGATCGCCTCCCTGCAGGACCCTTCCGGCATCCGGATCCTGTTCACCTCGGACGAAGAGGTCGGGGCGCCCACCTCCCGCGGGCTCATCGAGGAGGCGGCGAGGAGCGTGGGAGCCGTCCTCGTCTGCGAGCCCAGCCACCACGGGGCGCTGAAGGTGGCGCGGAAGGGGATCGCCACCTACCGGGTCCGAACGACGGGACGCGCCGCGCACGCCGGGCTCGAGCCGGAGAAGGGGGTGAACGCGCTCGTGGAGCTCGCGCACCAGGCGGTGGCGATAGCCGCACTAGGCCGGGCCGAGGCGGGCACGACCGTCACTCCCACCCTCGCCTCGGCGGGCACGGCGATGAACACGGTGCCTGCCGCCGGCGAGCTCGCCGTCGACGTGCGGGCCTGGACGACGGATGAGATGCGTCGCGTGGACGACGCCGTCCGCAGCGTGACCCCCGTGCTCGTGGGAGCCGAGGTGACGGTCGAGGCGGAGCCGTTCCGGCCCCCGCTCGAGGCGTCGCGTTCGGCCGAGCTGTTCGCGCTCGCGCGCACGGCGGCGGCCGAGCTCGGGATGCCCGAGCTCACGGGAGCCGAGGTCGGCGGGGCGTCCGACGGCAACTTCACCGCCGCCCTCGGCGTGCCGACGCTCGACGGACTCGGAGCGGTCGGGGACGGCGCCCACGCCGAGGGCGAGTGGATCGAGGTGGACTCGATGGCACCGCGCGCGGCGCTGCTCGCGGAGCTCCTCCGCAGGACGCTGCGCGGATAGCCACCGTCGCCGCCGGTCCGCTCCGTTCGGTCCTTACGTCTGTCGCCGTCTCAGCGCTGCCGCGGCGGCGGCGGCCGCCGCGACCCCCACGGCTCCCGCGGCCGCCGGGACCGGACGGGCCGTGTCGGGCGGTCGCGACGGGGGCCGGGCGGCCGGTGGCGCCGGGGAAGGACCCGCCGTCTCGACGGGCGGGTCCGGCGTCGCAGCCGCCTCCTCGGTCCGGGGCGCAGCGGTGGGAGCCGGCGACCGGGGGGCGTCGGTGGCGACGGGAGCCGCGGCTCCCAGACGCTCGGACACCAGCCGGGGGAGCTCGTCGCGGACCAGGCGGTACCCCGCCTCGCCGGGACACGCGGTGACGGACATGTCCCGGTGTCCGGCGATCGTCGCCGCGGTGACGTCGTGTCCGGCGGGCCACCGGCTGGACCCCCGGGACACGAACCGGGTCGTGGCTCCCGGACGGGGGTCTATGGAGTAGCGCGCGGCGAGGTCGGCCAGCAGCCCCACCATCGCGTCGCGCGCCGCCGGGGTGGGCGGGATGGACCCGTGGTCACCGAGGAAGCTGCACAGGATCGCGAACCCCTGGCTCCCACCGGTCGCGTCCCCCTTCATGGGCCTCTCGAGGCTCCCCTGCCGTCCCTCCCACACGACCCCGTACCGGTCGACGAAGAAGTTGTAGGCGACGTCCGGCCAGCCGCGTTCGCCGGTGTGGAAGCGGTAGATCGCGCGGAGCTGTCCGGGGACGTGGTGGGGTGCGTACTCGTTCGTCGTCGCCGTGTGGTGGACCAGCAAAAACCGGACGTCCTCCGGCCGCTCCGCCTCGAGGGGTCCGGTCGGCTCCAGTCCCTCGCTCCACCGGTCGCGCGGCCTGACCCCCGAACCCTCCTGCGCATAGGACCGCGTGCGGGACGCGAGGACCACGGCGGACACCCCGACGATGAACGCACGACGCGAGAGCCCGGATGGAGGGGCGCACATGCGTTCAGCGTATGTCGGTCGCCCCCGCGGCGGACCGGCGCCCCGCTGATCAGACGGCGAGCAGGTCGAAGGTCTCCCGCTCCCGCGCCGGGACGACCCGGTCGGCGGGGATGTCCGAGTAGGCGCGGTCGAGCGCCTCGTCGTCGTGTCCGGGGTCGTGATGGAAGGCGACGAGCATCCGGGCCCGGGCCAGCTCCGCGAACGCGACCGCGTGGGACACGGCGCTATGGCCCCACCCCACGTGACGGGGGTACTCGTCGTCGAAGTACTGGGCGTCGTGGACGAGCAGGTCCACATCGGCGGCGAGCGCGTAGCCGGACGTCCACCTGGCCGCGGACGGGAAGTCCGGGACGCCCAGGGCCGGCTCGTGATCGGGCATGTAGGCCAGGGACCGCCTCCCGTCGGTCAGCCGCAGCCCCAGGGTCGGACCGGGGTGACAGACGAGGTCGGACGTGACCTCGGCTCCCGGTACCTCGAAGGTCCCGATCGGGAGGTCGTGGAGGGTCAGGCGGCTGGGGATGTCCCGCAGGCCGACCGGGAAGAGCGGAGGGGACAGGTAGCGCGACAGCCTCCCCCGCAGGTCGGAGATGGCGGACGCGGGTCCCCATAGGTGCACCTCGAGGCCGGGGCGGAAGAGCGGCTCGAAGAACCCGAGGCCGATGATGTGGTCCATGTGCAGGTGGGTGAGGAGGATGTCCACGCGTTCGAGATCCCGGTCGAGGGCGGCTCCGAGGTCGCGGATGCCCGTCCCGGCGTCGAGCACGATCGTGGACCGTGGGGATGTCCGGACCTCGACGCACGAGGTGTTCCCGCCGTAGCGCGTCGTCCGGGAGCCGGGGGTGGGCAGGGAGCCGCGGGTCCCCCACAGGGTGACCTTCACCCCTCCGCCTCCCAGAAGATGGCCATGGACCCGAGGTGCCGGTCCGCCATCCCGATGAGGGGCAGGGCGGTCACGGACAGCTGACGGCGCCGGCCGTCCATGCCGGTGATCCAGAAGCCGCCGTGGGCGGGGAGCCGGTCGCGGATCGCCTTCACGAGAGGGAGATCGTCGGCCGGGAGCGGGCTGCCCGCCGCATCGGTGGGGAGGAACATCGTCGACCACTCCTCGAGCGGCATCTCGCCGGTCTCGTCGTAGCGGTGTCCGAGCATCTGCTCGGCCGGCTCGTTGTAGAAGAGCAGGTTGCCGGAGATGTCGACTATGAAGATGGGCATGGCGAGTGAGCTCGCCACCTGCCGGAGCAGGATCAGCTCGACCGGGAACTGCTCCCGGGCCCCCGCCTCGTCGCTCGCCACCCTCGAACCGTACCGCCACCGGGTCCGGCGTTCCAGATCGCAACCTACTAGATAGAACGCTCTAGAAAGTGATACGCTATGCGCATGCACGGGACGAAGGAGAGGATCGTGGAGGCCTCGGCGGAGCTCTTCCGCCGGCAGGGCTACACCGGGACGGGACTGAAGCAGATCGTCGCCGCGGCCAACGCACCGTTCGGCTCCCTCTACCACTTCTTCCCCGAGGGCAAGGAGCAGCTGGGAGCCGAGGTGATCAGGGCCTCCGGCCGCATGTACCAGCAGCTCCTGGAGGGGATCGTCGACGCCGCCCCCGATGTCGCATCGGGGGTGCGCGACTGCTTCGTCGGTGCGGCCGCCCTGCTCGAGGAGACCGGCTACGCGGACGCGTGTCCGATCGCCGCGGTCGCCCTCGACGTCGCCAGCACGAACGAGAGGGTCCGGGAGGCGACGGAGGAGGTCTTCCGGGGGTGGATCGAGGCGGGAGCGGACAAGCTCGCCGCCGCGGGGGTCCCGCGGGAGAAGGCGCGCGACCTCTCGATCCAGATGATCGCCGCACTCGAGGGCTCCTTCGTGCTCGCCCGTGCGATGCGGTCGACGGAGCCAGTGCTGAAGGCGGGCGAGGTGGTGGTGGACGCGGTCCGAGCCGCGATCGGCCAGGCCCGGAAGCGCGACCGAGGAGGAGAGCGATGAGGAACATAGATCCCTACACGGCGAGGCTGCGCTCCGTGCCGCTGCTGTCGGGCTCGCCGAGCGAGCTCCGGGAGCTCACCTCGCTCGGCACCGAGGTGGACGTCGCCCAGGGCTACGTCCTGATGAGGGAGGACGACCCGGGCCGGGAGGGGTTCATCGTCCTGTCCGGCCGCGCCTCCGTGGAGGTCGATGGGGTCGAGGTGGCCACGCTCGGCCCGGGACAGATCGTGGGGGAGATGGCGCTCCTGGACCGGCTCCCCCGCTCGGCTACCGTGCGCGCGCAGACACCTATGCGCCTGTTGACCCTGAGCGCCCTGGAGTTCTCGACCCTGCTCGACCGCTGCCCGACCATCCGACGCGGGGTGATGCGGATGGTGGCCGAGCGGCTCAGGCGGGTCCAGGGTCCGGTGGCCGTCCGGTCGGCCTGATGTACAGGCTCCTGGCGCGGGCCCTCGTCCGGCGGGCGATACGCAGCCACCAGGCCGGCGACGTCCGGGGGGTCCTGCGCACGTACGCGCGCGACGTCCACTTCGTCTTCCCGGGCCGCAGCTCCTGGTCGGCCGATCTGCGCGGCAGGCAAGCCGTCGAGCCTTGGCTGCGACGCTTCCACGAAGTGGGTCTGCAGCTGGACGTCGACGAGATCGTGATCGGCGGCTGGCCCTGGCGGACTGTCATCGTGCTGCACTTCACCGACCACCTGAGGGACGCCGACGGCCGGATCGTGTACGAGAACACAGGCGTGATCTACGGGCACGCCCGGTGGGGGATGATCACCTACTACACGGTCTACGAGGACACCCAGAGGGTGGCCGAGCTCGACACCTACCTCATGGGAGCCGGGCGCACCTAGGCGCCGTACACTGCTTCCCGTGGAGGACGGGGGGAGCACCCAGAGCGGCCGGCCGAGCCGCCGCATCCTCTGGGTCGTACGGAGCGTCCTCGTCACCCTGACCCTCCTCACGGCCGGGTTCCTCGTCCCCGTCCCCTACCTGGTCCTGTCCCCCGGACCGACGGAGGTCGTCAGCGACGACTTCACGATCGACGGGGTCCAGACGTACCCGATCCGGGGCGAGTACCTGTCCACCTCGGTCTGGGCGGAGGGGACGAACGCCTTCGGGGCGATCGTCGCGCTCTTCCACCCCGACCGGGCGCTCGAGCCTTTCGACCCCGCCGCCTACGAGGACGTCGAGTCGGAGGGAGCCGCGGACTTCCGCCTCAGCCAGGAGCTCGCGGCCGCGGCCGCCGCCCGCGCGGTGGGGTTGGAGGCGCGCGTGAGCGGGTCGGGGGTGACCGTCCTGTGGGTCGACCCGTACGGCCCGGCCGGGGACGAGCTGACCCCGGGGGACGTGATCGTCGCCGCGGGGGGACGTCCGGTCACCACCGCCCCGGAGCTCGTCGCCGCGCTGTCCTCCTCGAAGGGCAGGGTCGCGCTCGCGGTCATGCGGGACGGACGCCGCACGGGGGTCGAGATCGAGCCGGACACCTACCCCGGAGATCCCGAGCAGCTGCCTCGGATCGGTGCCGAGGTGGCCACGCGCAACGTGACCGTCGATCTCCCGTTCCGGATCCGGTTCCGGCGGACGGGCGAGGATCTCGGACCCTCGGCCGGGCTCGCCTACGCCCTCGCGATCGCGGACGCCCTGCAGCCCGCCGAGCTCGCGGGCGGACGGAGGATCGCGGCGACGGGCGAGATCGACGAACGGGGGGCGGCCCGGCCGGTCGGGGGCGTCGGGTCGAAGGCGGTCTCCGTCGCGAAGGCGCGCGCCCAGCTCTTCGTCGTGCCCGAGATCGTCCGGAGAGAGGCGCAGCGTGAGGGGCTGGACGTTCGAGGGGTCCGGACGTTGGAGGCCGCGCTCGAGCTCCTCCGCACGCTGGGGGGCCCGGCGTGACCCCGGCCTCGTTCGGGCAGCGCGCAGCCGCCTTCGCGCTGGACGTGGTGGTGGTCGCTGTCCTCGGGTTCGTCGTGGGAGGCGCACTCGACCAGGCCTACTGGACGCTGACCCCCCCGCTGCTCCCGACCGACCCGGCCTGGCCCCTGGACTCCCTGATCGGGTTCCTGATGGTGGACCTCCCTGTCATGGCGATCCCCGTCCTGTACTTCGTGCTCGGGTGGTCCGGCACCCGGGGACAGACGCTCGGACAGAGGGCGGTGGGGGTCCGGACGCTCGATGACCGGGACCGGCCGCCTTCCGTCGTCCGCTCGATGTGGCGCCTGATCGCCCGCACCCTCGCGCTCCTCCCGTTCGGGTTGGGCGCGGTCGAGATGATCTGGCACCGGCGGGGCCGGACGTGGCACGACGTGTGGTCGGGGACCCGGGTGGTCTCGGGCCACCCCCCGCCCCGACCCCGACGCCGGCGGTGGGGCCCGACGCTCGCCCTGACGGCCTCGTCGCTCCTGCTCCTGACCTCTCTGATCGTGTTGGACAACCGCATCGCCGGAGGCGGGGTGGAAGCCGAGCTGGTCTCCCTGCGGGAGCTGGACCCCGGCACCTGCTACGTCCAGCCGGACTGGGAGGACGAGGGGGTTCGCCGGGTGCCGTGCGGCGAGGAGCAGGACGCGGAGGTCTACTTCTCCTACACCGACCCCGCTCCCAGCGGCGACCCCTACGACGAGGAGGCGCTCGACGCATCCGCGCGCGAGCGGTGCGGCGCAGAGCTCGCGTCGTACGTCGGCTGGGACCCCGGGGACGCCTGGGAGGTCGAGCCGGTCTACCCGGACCCCCAGAGCTGGGACGACGGGGAGCGCCGCGTCGTCTGCACGGTGTGGGGGTGGTCGGTCCCCGGGTCGGCCCGGGGCGCAGGACGTACGGGAACGCCCACGCTCGCCTGAGTCAGAACAGGGGCCCGTCCGCGGGTTCGGTCTCCCTCTTCACCCTCTCGTCGCGCTCGAGGAAGAAGGCCCCGATCGAGCCGGCCAGCGCGGCGAAGACCACGACGGCCCACGTGGTGAGGAAGACGTCGAGCAGCTGCTGCACCCCGCCGTCCGTCCCCATGGGCTGCCCGGCGGTCGCGAGCACCCACACGTCGCGGAACGCACGGGTGAACGACCCGTAGCCGCCGTAGTCACAGGAGAGGTTCACGCCGGCCAGGACGACGAGGACGTGGATGATCGCGAGGGCGCCGAGCCGGTTCACGAGCGTGCGGCCGGTCCGTCGCCCGGTGCGAAGCACCGAACCCAGCGCGCGTCCGGTCCGGGCGGTGCGCGCGACCCGGGCCACGCGCAGGACGCGCAGGACGCGCAGGAACGGGAGCGCCAGTATCGGCACCTCCCACCAGTTGCGCCGCAGGAAGGCGGCCGTGGAGGGAGCGACGACCATCCGCGCCAGGTACTCGAGGACGAAGACCGGCCAGACGATGAGGAAGAGGGTCTCGAGCGCGGACCGGGCGGGGCCGACGTCCACGCACTCGTTCAGCGTCAGGAACGCGACCGCCTGTCCGAGCCCGAGGGGGATCATGAAGGGGTCGAGCACCTCGCCGATCCGCTCGGCTACCAGTTCCCGGCGCGAGTACTCGCGGTCGCCCTCCACGCGCGCATCCTAGCGACACGCCGGCGACGGGCGTCTCCCCTAGATGCGGCGATCCTCCCAGTGCCGCTCCCGCAGCGCCGGCTTCGCGATCTTCCCGGAGGCGGTCCGGGGCAGGGCCTCGACGAACTCGATCGTCCGCGGGCACTTGTAGTGCGCGAGCCGGTCCCGGCACCACGCGACGAGCTCGTCCGGGGCGACCTCCGACCGGGCCGCGACGACGGCGTGGACGCGCTCGCCCCACCTGTCGTCCGGCACGCCGATCACGGCCGACTCGACCACCGACGGATGGGAGTCGAGGACGTTCTCGACCTCGGCCGGATACACGTTCTCGCCTCCTGTGATGACCATGTCCTTCAGGCGGTCGACCACGTAGAAGTAGCCGTCCTCCTCACGCCCGACGTCCCCCGTGCGCAGCCAGGAGTCGGACGTGAACGCCTCCGCGGTCGCGTCCGGACGGTTGAGGTAGCCGTCCATGATCGACGGCCCCCGGAGCTGGATCTCGCCGTCCTGCAGGCGCACGTCGGTGTAGAAGTACGGGCGTCCGGCGGAGCCGATCCGCTCCCGCGCCCGCTCGGCGGGAAGGCAGAGCGCGTTCGGAGCGGCCTCGGTGAGACCGTATCCCTGGATGAACTGGACCCCGCGGGCCTCGTAGGACTCGATCAGCGAGAGGGGGGCGGGAGCCCCGCCGCACACCACGAACCGCAGCCCGGACAGATCGGCGTCGGAGAAGCGGGGGTGCTCCCGCATGAACAGGTAGATGGCGGGCACCCCCATCATCCAGGTCACGCCGCGGCGCTCGATCGCCTCGATGGCGCGGCCTGCGTCGAACTCGGGCTCGAGCACGACGGTCGCGCCCTTCCAAAGCATCACGAGCGTGTTCACGTTCCACCCGCCGATGTGGAACATCGGCAGCACCATCAAGGAGCGGTCCGTCGAGACGATGTCGACGCCGAGCAGCATGTTGAGGTTCGTCCAGAAGAAGTTGCCGTGCGTCAGGACGGCCCCCTTCGGACGCCCGGTCGTCCCGGACGTGTACATGGCCATGAGGGGGTCGTGCGATCCAACCAGCACGGACGGCTCCTCGTCCTCGCCGTCGAGGCCGGCTAGCCCTTCGTCGTCGAGCACGAGCGACGCCCCCGCATCGGACACGATCCACTCGATCTCCTGCTCCGCCAGGCGCCAGTTGAGCGGGACGACGACCGCGCCGAGCTTCGCGATGGCAAAGAAGGCCTCGAGGTGGTCGACGCTGTTGCGGGCCAGAACCCCGACCCGGTCGCCACGGGAGACGCCGCGTGCCCGCAGCGCCGAGGCCTTCCGGTTCACGCCGGAGTTCAGCTCGGCGAAGGTGACCTCGCGGGTACCGTCGTCCACCGCGACGCGCCAGGGGGTCAGCTCGGCGCGGCGGCGCGCCCAGAAGCCGATGCTCTCGTACGGGAAGGCCGCTACCGGGTCACGCGGGTGCATTTCCCCAGCTGATGCAGGAGGCGGCCCACGTGTAGCCGGTCCCGGCGGCCAGGAGGCAGACGAGGTCGCCGTCGGTCAGGCGCCCCGCCTCCCGCGCGAGCTCGAGCCCGATGAAGGGGTCGAGGGCGGACATGTGACCCCAGTCGTGCAGGTACCAGGCCTGCTCGGGCTGCAGGCCCAGCTTCGCGACGAGCGTGTCGTGCAGCGAGCGCTTGAAGTGGATCGGGACCAGGAAGCGGAGGTCGTCGAGGGACCGTCCGGACCGCTCGATCGCCTCCGTGGCCACGTGGAGGAAGTTGGGGACCGTGATCGGGTCGAGCGCGTCCTTCATCTCACCGGGGTCGCGGACGTCGAGGTGGTGCATGCGGCGGTCCACCGTCTCGTGGGAGGCGGGGTGGACCGAGCCGCCGGCCGGCACCCGGACATCGAGCGCGAACCGCCCGTCGGTGATCAGGCAGGACTCCAGCACCTCGTTCGTCCGGGAGCCCCGCTCGAGCAGGACGGCCACGCCCCCGTCGCCGAAGTTGAACATGAACCGCGCGCGCTCGTTGGAGTAGTCGAGCAAGGACCCCTCCTTGCACCCGGCCACCATGAGCACCCGATGGAGCCGCTCGTCGGAGCGGATCATGTCGCGCACGACCTTGAGCCCGACCGGCGCGCCGGCGCTCACGTTGATCAGCTCGAGGGCGAAGGCGTTGCGCGCGCCGATCCGGTGCGCGATGTGGGGCGACGCGCTCCAGACCTCGAAGTCCTTCCAGTAGGAACCGAAGTAGACGACCGCGTCGATGGTCGCGGGATCGATCGACTCGCGCGCGAACAGGTCGAGGGCGGCCGAGACGGCCATATCGGACACGTGCTCGTCGGGTCCGGACACGTGCTTCCCGGTCAGTCCGAACCTGTCCACCAGGACGTGCTCCGGGATGCCGGACAGCCCGGCGATCTCGGCGGCCGTCATGTACCCGTCCGGACGGTGGTAGGCGATGCCGCGGATCCCGACCGGCGTCACCGGCGATGCTCCCGGATGAGGGCGTGGAGCCAGTCGGGGTCCTCGATCATGATCAGGTGTCCGGCCCCCTCGAGGATCTCCAGCCGGGCGCCTTCGATCCTCTCGGCCAGCATGTAGGCGTTCTCTACGGGCACCACGCGGTCGGCCGTGCCGTGAGCGACCAGCGTGGGAGCCGTGATGCTCGCGCACTCGGCCGTGACGTCGGCCGTCCCGCCCGCGGTCGCCTGCGCGACGTAGGCGTCGAAGGAGGGGACGTGCGCCAGCCGCAGGGCGACGATCCGGTCGAACTCCTCGGGATGCTCCTCCGTCCACCCGGGCCGGAACGAGAGCGGCATCACCCTTCGGATCCGCTGCTCCGGGGTCAGCTCGGGAGCCGGGTCGAGCATCACCGCGGCCGTCTCCGCGGGAACCGGCACCGCGGCCGGGCCCCCGTGCGTCGTCGACAGCAGGAAGAGGGTCCGGACGCGCTGTGGGTACCGCGCTGCGATCGACTGGGCGATGACGCCGCCGAGGGAGACCCCCAGGACGTTGGCCGTGTCCACGCCCGCGTCGTCCAGGACGGCCACCGCGTCGTCCGCCATGTCGTGCACCGTGTACGGATCCGTGACCGGGGTGGACGACCCGACCCCGCGGTTGTCCATCGCGATGACCCGGTGATCGCGCGAGAGCTCCGGGATCTGGACGTGCCACCCCCACCTCGCGTAGCCGAGACCCATGATCAGCAGGAGCGGCGGTCCGTCGCCGTGCACCTCGTACGCGATCTCGACGTCGCCATTGCGCGCGACCGGCATCAGCCGTCCGCCCCCGCCATCCGCAGCGCGAGCAGCGCGTGCACGTCCGCGACGTCGGTATCGCCGAGCGAGCCGCCCGGCCTGTACCAGTCGGCCACCCGGATGCCCATGTTGATGATCGCCAGCCCGGTTATCCGGATGTCCGGCACGTCGAAGACCCCCGCCCGGACCCCTCGTTCCAGGACCTCGTTGAAGAGCAGACGCAGGCGGCGCCGGAGCTGGACGACCTGAGTCCGGCCGGGGTCGGGCAGGGAGCCGATCTCCTGGTTCGCGATGCGGGCGAGTTCCCGGTGGCGGGTGTGGAAGATCACGTGGGCCCGCACGAGCTCGCGCAGCTGTGCTACCGGGTCGTCGCCGCCCGCTGCCACGCCCGCCGTGAGCACGTTCTCGAGCTCGACGTGCGCCCCGGCCACGAGATGCGTGAGCAACGCCTCCTTCGAGTCGAAGTGGTTGTAGATGGCCCCAGGGGTCAGGCCCGACGCGAGCGCGATCTCTCGCACGCTCGTGGCCGAGTAACCACGCTCGAAGAAGAGCTGGAGTGCGGCGTCGGTGATGCGACGCGAGGTCGTGGCCCCCTCCGCGTCGACGAGCTGCCGGGGGGACTTCACCGTGCCCTCCCGCCCGACGTCCTCGACGTCTTCGCGCCCTTCTTGGGAGCCGCCTTCTTCTTGGGAGCCGCCTTCACCTTCGGAGCCGCCTTCTTCTTGGGAGCCGCCTTCTTCTTGGGAGTCGCCTTCTTCTTGGGCGCGGCTGCCTTCTTCCTCGGAGTGCCTGTCTCCTTGGACGTGGCCGCCTTCTTCGACGTTGCGGTCTTCTTCGACGCGGCCGCCTTCTTCGGTGTCGCCTTCTTCGGTGTCGCCTTCCTCGTCGTGCGCCTCGCCGCCTTCTTCGTGCGCTGCGGGGTCTCCCCGACCGCCGAGCGGGCCGAGGCGGCCGCCTCCACGTGGGAGCCGAGCAGGCGTCCGACGCCGAGCAGGGCGGCGACGCGGTCGCGGTCCAGCGCCTCCACCTCGCCGTCGTACACGATCTGGCCGCGCTGCATGATGTGGACCTGGTCCGAGATGCGCAGGGCGAAGGTCACGTTCTGCTCGACCATCAGGATCGTCACCCCGGACCGGTTCACGTCCCGCAGGATCTCGAACAGGCCCTCGATGACGCGGGGGGCGAGACCGGCGGTCGCCTCGTCGACGAGGATCAGCTTCGGGTCGGACATCAGGGCGCGACCGACGGCCAGCATGGCCTGCTCGCCTCCCGAGAGCGTCCCGGCCGCCTGCTCGCGCCTCTCGCCGAGCCGGGGGAACCTCTCGAGGACGGAGGCCAACCGCGCGTCGTAGAGCCCGCGCTCCCTCCGGCGCAGCGTGTACGCGCCGAGCCGCAGGTTCTGCTCGATCGTCAGCTCCGGGAAGACCTGCCGTCCCTGGGGGACGTGCGCCAGCCCGTGCTGGACTCGCTGTTCGGCTCCCATGGACGTGATGTCCGCGCCGTCGAGGGTGATCGTGCCGCTCCAGGCGGGGACGACGCCGCCCACGACCTTGAGCGAGACGCTCTTCCCGGCCCCGTTCAGGCCCAGGATCGAGGCGAACTCGCCCTCGTGCACCGTGTAGGTGAGCCCGTGCAGCACGGTGTTGGCACCGAACCCGGCGCGCAGGTCGCGCACCTCGAGCAGCGGGCGGCCCTCGTTCACACCGGGACCCCGACCTGCTCGCCGAAGTAGGCGGCGATCACATCCGGCTTCGCGGCGATCTCCTCGGTGCTCCCGGACGCGAGGACCTGTCCGAAGTTCAGGACGTAGATGTGGTCGCAGACGTCCAGGACGAGGGGGATGTGATGCTCGATGAGCAGGACCGTCCGGCCGAGCTCGTCGCGAAGGTCCTTGAGCCTCTGGGCCAGGTTCTCGGCCGCGGCGGGAGCCATACCGGCGGATGGCTCGTCCAGCAGCAGGAGCTCGGGCGCCGTGATGAGCGAGCAGGCGAGCTCGACGAGGCGCTGCTGGCCGTGTGACAGGTAACGCACGGGCGTGTCGGCGAACCGCTCGAACCCGAGCGCCTCCACCGCCTGCCGGGCCCGGTCGCGCAGCTCGACTTCCTTGCGCGAGACGGCCGGGAGGAAGGCGAGGGCGGACGCGGGGTCGTAGGTGGCCACGGAGTGCTGGGCGAGCAGCATGTTCTCCATCACCGAGAGGCTCCCGGCCAGACCGATCTGCTGGAACGTCCGTCCCATCCCCAGGCGGGACCGCTCGTGCGGCGGGAGCGACGTGACCTCGCGCCCCTCGAACCACACGCTGCCGTTCTCCGGACGTATCAGCCCGGACACCACGTTGAACAGGGTCGTCTTCCCCGCCCCGTTCGGACCGATCAGCCCGACGATCTGGCCGCGATGGACATCGAGCGACGCTTCGTCGAGGGCCTGCAGCCCGCCGAACCGGACCGACACCTCGCGCACGGACAGCAACGGCGCCCCCGACTCCTCACGCGGCCGCTCGGGGAGTCCTTCCGGCCGGGGTAGCGCCGGGAGCTTCGGCATGGGCGCGTCGCCCTCCTCCACATCCACGGCCTCCTGCGCCGCCTTCGCCCCCTTGCGCTCGCGCGCGTGACGGATCGCTCCCGCGATGCCGCCCGGGTGGCGCGACATGAGGTCCATGAGGAGGAACGCGCCGATCAGCTGCTCCCAGTTGCGCAGGAACTCGAGGTTCGCCCACAGGCGCGGGAGCAGGGCGAAGGCGACCGCGGCGATCGTCACGCCGGGGCGGCTGGCCAACCCGCCCACGACGACCATGACCACCAGCGTGAGCGAAACGTCGTAGCGGAAGGTGGCCGATTCGACGAACGTGATGAGCGTCCCGTACATCGACCCCGCGGCCCCCGCCAGCGCGCCCGAGATCACGAACGCGAGCAGCTTGTAGCGGGTGACGTCGACGGCGAACGACTGGGCGACCGACTCGTTCTCCCTGATCGCATGGAAGGCGCGGCCGAGCTTCGTGCGGGTCACGTTGACGTCGAGGA
>Ga0247713_1001129_pt1 | contig 13974 bp, 15 predicted proteins | sample 21E_NmetaG_FD_189936 | JGI IMG/M metagenome (GOLD analysis project Ga0247713, IMG submission 189936) | Soil microbial communities from hillslope of Landscape Evolution Observatory, University of Arizona, Oracle, AZ, United States - 2-1-E_N | ecosystem: Engineered > Artificial ecosystem >... | reverse complement strand
CGAGTCGGTGCGCGGCAACGGCAGCGGTGGCCCCTGGTTCACCCGAGTCATCTTCGCTGCCATCCGACCACCCCACAAACGTCGCCTGAACTCTGCAGGAATTATCGCATCATTCGGGCTGCAAGTGGGGGACCTTTCCCCGCCACGAGTGGGTTTTCAGCCCTCTATGTCAGGAGGTCTGGGGTCATCGCGAGGCCCACTCACCGGCGCTGTGGCTGGGCGCGCGCGGAGCGATGACCGCCTCGGGTATCGCCCAGATGGTCGGCAAGCGCTGCCGCGAGGCCGGGATCGAGCCCATCAACGTGCACCGCTTCCGGCACACTTGGGCGCATCAGATGAAGGCGCGGCGGGCAACCGACGAGACGCTGCGGACCATCTGCGGGTGAAAGTCGCCGACGATGCTGCAGCGCTACGCGGCTTCCACAGCGGCCGAGCGTGCCAGGGAAGTGCACATGCGGCTCGCGCCGGGCGAGGACTTCTAGCCTGAGGTGGCTGCTGCGGCTCGCTACCCAGCGTGGATGATCGAACGCCGTGGGTCCGTGCGCTCTCGTCGTCGTTCAGAGGTACTGAGTGAGTTGGCGAGGCCTTGTGGATACAGCCGACGGAAGAACTCGACCCGTCGTCGAATGCGTCAATCACACCCACGAGGGACTGCACTCGCAGCCGATACGCACGCTCCAACGGCGCATCGGCCAGGAGAGTCCGGCGGATCCCACAGGTCTGACGTCGACCCCACGAGCGGTGTCCAGTGCTCCTCGCCGGCGACGGAGCGTGACGACGCCGTCAGCAAACTGCTCCGGCACAACCCGGCCTGGGCCGAATTGCTCCCCTCCCAAGGACATCGGTCCGTAGTAGTGCCGCTCTCCTTCCGGCCATCGACGCGCACGCCGCGGTTGGTGGAGACATCAGGGCACTGCCGTCAGTCGGCTTCGGCGTCGTTGTGGGCGTCGCTTGGGAACTGGGCGAGCAGCTCGGCTGGGAAACGGCCTGCAGGTCGTCGGCGAACTCGAGAGCCCGGTGTATGCCCTGGTCGCCGGTGAGAAGGCGGTCTGCACGGCTATGGCGGGCGAGCGCCACCAGATAGTCATCGGAGGGATCGTCCAGGACAACGGCAGGGACGTGCTCCGGATCCGCGACGACCTCACCGAGAATCAGCCAGCTGGTCGGCGAGCTCTCGGACGTCAGCGACGCTGAACCAACGGCGGAACCGCTCGAGGTTGTCCCGGTCGTCGTTGAACTTCGGTGAGGACCTCCGGGTACGCGAAGAGCATACGAGCACGGTGCGACAGGGCGCGGGAGGCCGCCCCGGGGGGTCACATCGGCAGGGGCGGCTCGCGCCACGTGCGGCCGGTGTCGGGGTCATGGCGGGCCGTCCGATGGCGCTTGTGCGCCGCCTGGACGGTCACGCCGAGCACGGCAGCGAGCTCGGCCCACGTCGCGCCGGCGGCACGGGCGCGGGCCACGAGCGCGTCGCGGCGTGCGGTCAGCGCGGCGAGCCCGCCGACGGTCCCGGCCAGCTCAGCCAGCACGTCCTCGACGTCGTCAGCGCTCACCACGGTTCAACCCTGGTTGATCCGAGCCGCCGGGTCAACCAGAGTTGAACAGCCGGTAGTGGTCTCGGCTCAGCCGGCCGTGGCGACGCGGGCGGCGTCGCCGGCTGCGGGCGCGGTGAGCAGGCCGGGCTCCTCGGCGGTGGCGGCCTCCAACGCGGCCAGCAGTTGGGGCAGCTGGCGGTAGCCCTTGACGCGGCGGAACTGTTCCTGGGCGGCGAGCATCCCGGCGGCGGCCCAGCGCAGCGCCATCTCGCCGTGCTGCCAGCGCTTGACCCGACGGGAGTGGTCGCGCACGATCTCGATCATCGACTCGGCCGGGTTGGTCGACTCCACGGTGCGCAGCAGGCTGCCGGTGACGCCCAGGCGGTTCACGGTCACGGTGTCGGCCAGCCCCTCACGCAGGCTCGCCGCCGCGCCGGGGCGCTTCTTGGCCAGGCTGGCCGCGATCGCTTCGAGCTCGGCTTCGGCGGCGGTGACGTCACCCAGCGCTCAGGCGGCGCGCAGGCGGCGTTGCAGCAGCGGGCGTTCGGCCTCGGGCACATGCTCGAGGACGTTTCTTTCCTTGTGCCGGCGACATCTTTGGATGAGTGCTTTGCCGCCGAACACCGCCCGGATCGCCCGGGCCAGCGCTTTGCCGCCGTCGATGACGAACAGCACACCGTGGGAGGCGTCAAAGCCCCGGTCGACCAGATCGGCGGTCAGACGGGTGCACACCGCGGCGTTCTCGGTGGAGCCCTCGACCACACCCAGGGGCACCTTGGTGCCGTCGTGGGTGACCCGAGGGCGACCACGAGCAGATGCTCGCCCAGGTGCACCCCGTTAAGCATCACCATCCCCAGCGCTCGGTGCCCAGCGGGCGGGCGCACAACTCGGCGAGGCGTTCGGCGGTCGCGGCGACGAACCGGCGTGACACCGCCGACTTGCTCGTGGACGTCGCCGCCTGCTCCACGGCCGCGCCGACGGGTTCCAACGCGACCGGGTAGCGGCGGGTGGAGATGCCCGCGAGCATCCGTGCGACGATGCCCTCGGCGAGCAGGTCCGCGCCGGCGAAGCTGGTGTAGGAGTCAAGGGGCGTGTCAGCGGCGTGGTCGCCCACGGTGCGCACCCGCGGGCGGGTCACCGCCAAGCGGCGCCCGCCCAGGGTGACGCTGCCCGCCTCGCTGCCGTGACGGTTGTGGGTACGCGCAGCGTCGTGGCGGCCCTTGGGTCCGGCCAGGTCGGTGACCTCGGCGTCCATCAGCTCGGCCATCACCTCCAAGCCGACCGCGGTCGACGCGGCGAGCAGCCCTTCGCGGACGTGCTCGGCGAACGTGGCGAGGTGGCCGTCGACGGCCTCGGCGAGCAGGCCCGACAGGGCCGACCCGGCGGACGAGACCAGCTGCAACCCGGCCGGTTCGTCAGGCGACTCGGGATCGGTGTGGTCAGCGGACGTGGATGTGTGCGAACCTGCCATTGGGGGTCCTCCCGTGAGACTTGGTGGTTTCTCGGAGCGTCTCACACGAGACGCTCCGAGTGGAGGACCCCCACCTCAAGTTCCACGGACCCCGGGACAACCTCCCTCGAGTGGCTAAAGGACGCTGACATGTATATTCACTCTTTCTCGGTTGAAAACTACAAGGTCCATCGTGGCACTAAGCTTGGCCTCTATCCCATAACCGTACTCGTCGGCCCGAATGGTGGAGGCAAGTCCGCGCTCTTTGACGCGCTCATGAACTTCTCAATGGTTTCTCGAGGCAAGCTATCTGAGGCCTTTGGTCCAGGACCATGGTCTTTCGAGGAAGTACGATCTCATGGCTCCTACGGAGCAGCCCGCATTAGATACAACGTAGTCATGAGCGAACATGCCGCAGACGATGCGCGTCTTGAATACGCAATTTCTTACGGCGAAGTCGGCTCGCCAGGGGGCGCGAACTTCGTAATTTACGATGAGACATTGACGCGGGCCGATACTGGCGACCCATTGTTTGACCGAGGCCGTCTTGACCAGTCGGCCTTGAGGGCGGTCTCGCCGTTCGTAGGAGATGATAGAAGTGTGTTCGCAGCGATCAGACGGGCCCAGGTCACCGGTGATTACGAAGAGGTTGATCCCTTGGTGACCCACTGTGCGCGCGAGGTAAGCAGGATCACCAAGTTTCGACTTGACCCCACAAACCTGGCACGCCCATCTCCCCGACCCGAGCTCACCCCAGGTGATCCAAGCAGGACGACTACGCCACGACTGAGTTACGAAGGAGCGAATCTCGCGGGCGTGCTGTCGTACTTGGCAGAGACGGCCTCGCCGGCGATAAATCGCATCATCGAGCAAGCCCAGCCAGTCATGCCCGGCCTCCACGAAGTCGTACTGAACAACGTGGGGAATGATCGCGTTGGATTTGGGGTCCGTTACTCGGACGCGCGCGGCATCGTTACAGCGGCTAATCTCTCTGACGGCACCCTTAGCCTCATCGGTGCGCTCACACTGCTTGCTGCCGACAATCCACCGGCAATCCTATGCCTAGAGGAGCCGGAGAATGGGATGACTCCGTCCTCAACCCGAGTCCTGTACCAGGCGGTTCAGCGTGCTCGCTCGTCACCTCATGGCCCACAAGTACTGATCTCATCTCACAGTCCCTTTGTCGTTTATGAAGCATGGAACGGTGACGACCAGGACTTCATATACCAGGTGAGCGCTAACGAGGGGTCTAGCGTAATCCGAAGGTTTGTGGACATAGTTAATGCGCACGGGATCCAACTACGTAAGGTCGATGGTTCCCGTCAGGGCTTGGGGCTTGAAACCGCTAACCAGGTCATGGACGGCTACTTGTCATAGCCAAGACGCTTGAGGAGGTGCTTGTTCAGGGTTGGACAGAACAGGTCAGATCGCCATTTTGGCCGGCCATGAATGGACGGCGATCGGCGCTGATCGCACCGCTTGGCTTCTCAGTGCTACCTTCTGCGTCCGATTACGTTTCCGCAACTGACGAGGCCCAACGCGCCGACACAAGGGCTGCCCCCCCGTTACTGCCGTCGTCACTCGCCGTGACGCTGCGGTCAGCGGCGGCTTAGTCCGCTGGCTGCCCTCGACCTTGCCAGCGGCCAGATGCTCTACCGCATCCACCGCCGCAAGCGCTGGCAGGAGGTCCTGGCCTTCCTCAAAGTCCTGCGCGCCCGCTGGCCCGGGCAGCGGCTGTACATCGTGCTGGACAACTTCTCCCCCCACCGCCGCGGCGAAGTGCGCGACTGGTGCCGGGCCAACGACGTCGAGCTCGTGTTCACCCCCACCTACGCCAGCTGGCTGAACTGGATCGAATCCGAGTTCACCGCCCTGCGCTACTTCACCCTCAACGGCAGCGACTACGCCGACCACGCCGAACAAGCCGCCGCCATCCGCGGCTACATCCGCTGGCGCAACCGCCGCGCCACCCCCAAGCGCGACTTCGCGGTGAACTCGTCCATCCGTCATCTATCATCTACGACAGCCCCATTAGTTAGTTAGAGGTTGTCCCGGTCGTCGTTGAACTTCGGTGAGGACCTCCGGGTACGCGAAGAGCATACGAGCACGGTGCGACAGGGCGCGGGAGGCCGCCCCGGGGGGTCACATCGGCAGGGGCGGCTCGCGCCACGTGCGGCCGGTGTCGGGGTCATGGCGGGCCGTCCGATGGCGCTTGTGCGCCGCCTGGACGGTCACGCCGAGCACGGCAGCGAGCTCGGCCCACGTCGCGCCGGCGGCACGGGCGCGGGCCACGAGCGCGTCGCGGCGTGCGGTCAGCGCGGCGAGCCCGCCGACGGTCCCGGCCAGCTCAGCCAGCACGTCCTCGACGTCGTCAGCGCTCACCACGGTTCAACCCTGGTTGATCCGAGCCGCCGGGTCAACCAGAGTTGAACAGCCGGTAGTGGTCTCGGCTCAGCCGGCCGTGGCGACGCGGGCGGCGTCGCCGGCTGCGGGCGCGGTGAGCAGGCCGGGCTCCTCGGCGGTGGCGGCCTCCAACGCGGCCAGCAGTTGGGGCAGCTGGCGGTAGCCCTTGACGCGGCGGAACTGTTCCTGGGCGGCGAGCATCCCGGCGGCGGCCCAGCGCAGCGCCATCTCGCCGTGCTGCCAGCGCTTGACCCGACGGGAGTGGTCGCGCACGATCTCGATCATCGACTCGGCCGGGTTGGTCGACTCCACGGTGCGCAGCAGGCTGCCGGTGACGCCCAGGCGGTTCACGGTCACGGTGTCGGCCAGCCCCTCACGCAGGCTCGCCGCCGCGCCGGGGCGCTTCTTGGCCAGGCTGGCCGCGATCGCTTCGAGCTCGGCTTCGGCGGCGGTGACGTCACCCAGCGCTCAGGCGGCGCGCAGGCGGCGTTGCAGCAGCGGGCGTTCGGCCTCGGGCACATGCTCGAGGACGTTTCTTTCCTTGTGCCGGCGACATCTTTGGATGAGTGCTTTGCCGCCGAACACCGCCCGGATCGCCCGGGCCAGCGCTTTGCCGCCGTCGATGACGAACAGCACACCGTGGGAGGCGTCAAAGCCCCGGTCGACCAGATCGGCGGTCAGACGGGTGCACACCGCGGCGTTCTCGGTGGAGCCCTCGACCACACCCAGGGGCACCTTGGTGCCGTCGTGGGTGACCCGAGGGCGACCACGAGCAGATGCTCGCCCAGGTGCACCCCGTTAAGCATCACCATCCCCAGCGCTCGGTGCCCAGCGGGCGGGCGCACAACTCGGCGAGGCGTTCGGCGGTCGCGGCGACGAACCGGCGTGACACCGCCGACTTGCTCGTGGACGTCGCCGCCTGCTCCACGGCCGCGCCGACGGGTTCCAACGCGACCGGGTAGCGGCGGGTGGAGATGCCCGCGAGCATCCGTGCGACGATGCCCTCGGCGAGCAGGTCCGCGCCGGCGAAGCTGGTGTAGGAGTCAAGGGGCGTGTCAGCGGCGTGGTCGCCCACGGTGCGCACCCGCGGGCGGGTCACCGCCAAGCGGCGCCCGCCCAGGGTGACGCTGCCCGCCTCGCTGCCGTGACGGTTGTGGGTACGCGCAGCGTCGTGGCGGCCCTTGGGTCCGGCCAGGTCGGTGACCTCGGCGTCCATCAGCTCGGCCATCACCTCCAAGCCGACCGCGGTCGACGCGGCGAGCAGCCCTTCGCGGACGTGCTCGGCGAACGTGGCGAGGTGGCCGTCGACGGCCTCGGCGAGCAGGCCCGACAGGGCCGACCCGGCGGACGAGACCAGCTGCAACCCGGCCGGTTCGTCAGGCGACTCGGGATCGGTGTGGTCAGCGGACGTGGATGTGTGCGAACCTGCCATTGGGGGTCCTCCCGTGAGACTTGGTGGTTTCTCGGAGCGTCTCACACGAGACGCTCCGAGTGGAGGACCCCCACCTCAAGTTCCACGGACCCCGGGACAACCTCAACCGCTCCTCACCGGAACGTTGCACGAAGGGGTCCAGCATATGTGGAGAAACGATGAGGGTGGCGCGAGCCACGACCGCGCGCACCGTCAGATCGCTGGTCCCGCCGGGCGCGATCAACGCCGACAGCAGCACGTTGGGGTCGATGACGACCCGCACCGCTAGCGCCCGTAGACGACCTTGGCCGCCTCTTCTTCGGACAGCGGATCAGGATTGCGGGCCTGAACCTCATCCAGCTTCGCGAGAAGCAGGTCACGAGCGAGCCGGTCGTTGACCCACCGCTCTGGATCCACGCCCTCTGCGGCCGCGGCCCGTTCGATTCTTGCCGCAACCTGCTGGTTTAGTCGCACAGTCCGTGTCCTGCCCATTGGCCCTAGCGTACCTGTACAGAGGTCTGCTGTAGCGCTGCGTCCCTAACGGCCCGCGAGCGGGGGGTGTGAGCATGGAGCGGGATCTCAGGGAGGGCACTCATCTCCCGGACTCCTGGACGAAGAGGTCGTCCGCGCGGCCGCCACCGCGCTCCACCGCCGCCGAGCGGAGCGCAGCCGGGTCCCGCCGCGGCCGGGCCCGACGTCGACATGAGGCGCTCGGTCGCGGATGCCCGCGCAGTGCTTGTAGCGGCGATCGAGGAGGCCAGCGGGAGCCGCGACTTCCTCGCGCGCGGTCTCGTCCGGGCGGCGGGGCCAGTGGCTGCGGCAGTGGCACACCATCCCTACTTCCGCGCGACCCACGACGCTGGCGGAAATGCTGCCCCGCTGGGTTGAGGGCCTCGCACTCGCGGGCCATCGGATGCGAGAGGAACAGGAAGCGATCTATCGGAAGCTCGTGCTCGGCCAGGTGTGTCGTAGGTGAGAGCGTGGTGGTGACCCCCAGCGGGTCGGTCGCCGAGGTGACCGCGCTGACGCTGTTGTAGGTGAACGCGTTGCCCCGCCCCAGCGGGTCGGTGACGCTGGTGACGTTGCCGCGGGTGTCGTAGGTCAACGTCGTGGCCCGCCCGTTGGGGTCAGTTCATTGGATTCCAACCGGCTGGCTGGTCTCCTGGTGGTGATGATAGGCGGCCTCGTACTCGAGCGGGGGGATGTCACCGAGCGTGCCGTGTAGCCGCTCCTGGGTTGAACCAGTGAACCCAGCTGAGGGTGCCAGCTCGACGGCGTCGACGTCGCGCCACGGGCCTCGGCCACCGATCATCAAGCGGCGGCGCCGCGGGGACCGGGACCTTCGGCCCCGGGGCAGCCACGCCTCACTCCTCGAGCAGCTCGAAGGCCAGGCCGTCGAGGATGTGGGGCTCGCTCGTAAGCACGTCGGCGAAGCCGTAGCGGTCCGTCATCCGCTCGAGGATCAGCGCGCCGGCGACGATCACGTCCGCGCGGCCGGGGGGCCATGGGGGCGAGGGCGGCGATGTCGGGCGACGGCATGGCCGTCAGGCGCTCGAACAGCGCCCCCGCACGCCGCAGGCGGCACGCCGTGTGCCGTGGATGCGCCCCGGCAGGCACCGCGGCAGGTCGAGGTGCAGGCCGCCAGGGTCGTCACGGTGCCGGCCACGCCGACCAGCGTGGCGGCGCTGCCGACGTCGAGGGCCGTCGATCGCGTCGAGGTGCGCGTCGACGACCGCGCGGGCGGCGTCCACCCCTGCGGGTGTGGGCGGGTCGCCGCCTACAGTAAGCCTGGATCCACCGGGTAGCTACGGCTGAAGATGGTTGCGGTTCCAATGGAAATGCCTCCTGACCTGGGATAATGCGGGTGTTCGAAGACCTCGGAACCCAGAACCAGGAGGCATCTCGCAGATGCGATCATCGCACAACTTGGCCGGGGTTCAAACGACGTTCGACGACGACAACGTCGTGCCCAACGCCGGGCTGCAGGCGCCAGCCGCTTTGGCGCAGAAGTTGGGCATCGCCGGACTGATCGACAAGCGGGTCAAGCTGCCCGCGTCTGCGGCTGGGCGGGCCAACAGCGGGATCAAGGCGTTGACGGTGGTGGGGGCGATGCTGGCCGGTGGCGACTGCATCGACGACACCGAGGTGCTGCGGGCAGGCGCGGCGCCGGAGGTGTTCACCCACACGCGGGCGCCGTCGACGATCGGAACGTGGCTGCGCGGGTTCAACTGGGCGGCGGTGCGCATGTTCGACGCGGTTTTGCGCATCGTGCTCGCACGGGCGTGGGCCGCCGGGCTGGGCCCGGACCTGGACGCCGACCAGGTGATCGACGTGGACTCCACGATCTGTCGGACGTATGGCACCGCGAAGCAGGGCGCCAAGTTCGGCTACACCAAGGTGCGCGGCTACCATCCGCTGTTGGCGACGTTGGTGAGCACGGGGGAGGTGCTGCACGCGCGCATGCGTGGCGGCAACGCCGGCTCGGCCAAAGGTGCGGGGTCGTTCATCCGCGAGACGCTGCGGCGGGTGCGTGACGCCGGCGCGACCGGTGCGCTGACGGTGCGGGCGGACTCGGCGTTTTACTCGCGGGCGTTCATCACCGGCTGCGCCGCCCACGGGGCGCGGTTCTCGGTCACCGTCAAGCTGGTCAAGCCGATCAAGGAGGCGATCGCGGCGATCCCCGAGTCGGCTTGGGTGCCGATCGACTACTGGATGCACGACGGCGCGGACGTCGCCGAGACGACCTACACCGCGTTCAAGGGCACCCGCGACGAACGCGAACTGCGGCTGATCGTGCGTCGGGTCCGGCCCACACCGGGCTCCCAGCTCGCCTTGGACGTGGTGTTTGACTACCACCCGTTTCTGACCGATCGCGACGGCGACACGCTCAGCTTGGAAGCCGACCACCGTCGTCACGCCGTGGTCGAGTTGGGCATCCGCGACCTCAAAGCCGGCGGGCTCGCACACGTGCCGTCGGGCAAGTTCTTCGCCAACGCCGCCTGGCTGGCCCTTGCCGTGCTGGCACACAACATCGCCCGCTGGACCCTGCGAGCCGCCGGCGGCCGATGGGCCGAGGCGACCAGTGAAACGCTGCGCCGCAAACTCGTGGCGACCCCCGCCAGGCTGGTGCACACCGCCCGCACGATCAAGCTGCGGTTCCCCCGCAACTGGCCCTGGCGCGACGCCTACGACGCCGCGCTGACGACCATCCGTGCGATCCCCGCGCCCACCTGATCGCACACCCCGCCGCCCACCTGACCGCCACGACCCCATCAGCACCGCACCGGAACCCCGCCCGGCCGCGTCAGCCTGCGCCCAACCCCACTCCTCGCAGTTCTCAACGGCCCCCACGCCATCATCGCCAGCCCGCTCAAAGACCGGCCACCTCACCGATGCTTCCGACCACTTCCACGAAGCTGGCCGGTGGATTGAGGGGTAAGAAGTAAGACGTCAGCAGAGAAGTCACTGGGGGTGACCACAAGCCGGACACGGTCAAGCGTCTGGTTCCGGCTCGCGGCCACGATAGACCGCTTCGTAATCCCGTCCGCCGAAGAAGACGTTCGTGATCACCACCTTGTCGCCCTCTACCAGGTAGGCAACGACCGCCCGGCGCTCGAACGCAACGGTGCGCAAGCCCGGCGCCAGGTCGTTGCGCGGCGTGCCAGCGTGCGGCGCCAGACCGATGCGCCGGCAGCGATCGCGGACTCGTGCGACGAACTGCTCGGCAACCGCCCGGCTCTGGCTTCGGCGCAGCGCGTACCGGAAGATCTCCTGGAGGTCGGCGACAGCCTCGGGCCGATAGACGACCTCAAGCCGCCGCATCGCCGCCGGACGGCGCCAGCTCCTCGAACAACGCCGCCAGCTCGACGTCGACCTCGGATTCACTCAGGCTCGGTCGCGGGTCGTCGAGGGAACGACGGATGCGCGCCCGGACGGCGTCTAGGCGCTCGGCGTCCTCCATCCTCTGGCGCTGCCAGCGACGCAGCGCATCCCGCACGACCTCGCTCGCCGAGGCGTACTCACCGCGTTCGACGCTCGCGCGGATCGCCTGGACCATCTCCGCTGTCAGCGTGACGCTGACCTTCTCAGCGCCGGGCATGGCCACCCCTCCAACGTCCGCGTCTCGATAGTAGGGAATCCTACCAGCCCGCCCGCGCCCGTCCCGCAAAGCCCCAAGCGTGCCACGCGACCCTCAGCGTATAACTGGGCACTTTTGCTCGCCGGTGAGGTGCGTCTTCGCAGGTCAGCACAGCGTTCAGCGCCGAATACCTACCATGGAGACGCTCTGCCGACTGAGCTAGGGGGGCGAGAAACAGATCTTTGACCTGCGGTTTTGCGTTTCCTTCCCTGTATCGGGCCTTAGCACAGCGCTTCCCAGCGCCTACTGGAACGCTCTCGCGTCACGTGCCTGGGAAAGGATAACCCCCCTGTCCGACGCACCCCCGCGGGCCGCGAGCGGGATCACCCTCGACGACCTCGTGACGTCGCGGGCGCGTCACCTGCGCGCCGCCAACCTGTGGGCGCGCACGATGCGAAGACCGACGAGGGGGCGGGGCTTGGTCGTCGTCGGGCTGTGGAACGGGAAGGTCGAAGGCGTGGACGGAGCCGGGGGCCGGTTGGCGACTGGCAGCAGGCCGCCCTCGACTTCACCGTCCCAGGGCGTGCCGTGCCGCCCGAGGCTGGTCGAGTGTGTCAACGACTCCGGGCAGCAGGACCACCTGCTCATCGTCGACGTGGAGACCAGCGAGAAGGTCCACGCCAACCGGCGCGACGAGGTGTTCCTGCGAGTCGGTGACGAGAACCGCCGCCTCACCTTCGCCCAGCGGCAAGAGCTTCTCTACGACAAGGGTCAGGCAACGTACGAGAGCACCGTCGTCCCAGGCGCCAGTCGGGGCGACCTCGATGAGGAACTGCTTCGGTCGTACGCGGATGCCGTCAACCACCCCGATCCCGATCGGCTACTGGCGGCACGCGGGCTCGTGACGCGAGACGGCCAGCTGACCGTCGCTGCGGTGCTGCTGTTCGCCGCTCATCCCCAGACCTGGCTTCCGGAGGCCTCAGTCCGGGTGCTCAGGTACCGAGGCACAGAGCGTGGCACGGGTGCGAGGCAGCAACTTCTCGATGATGTGCGGATCGAAGGGCCGATCCCGGTACAGCTGACCGAGGCGCGCCAGGCGGTCTTCGACCGGCTTCCCACACGGCGCGCACTCGCAGCGAGCGGCCGCTTCGAGCGCGTTGGCCTCGTACCGCAGGACGCATGGCTCGAGGCGGTCGTCAACGCCGTCATCCACCGCTCCTACAGCATCAGTGGCGACCACGTTCGAGTGGAGATCTTCGACGATCGGGTCGAAGTGGAAAGCCCGGGGCGTTTCCCGGGCATCGCCGACACAGGCGACCCGTCGCAGGTCACCTGCTTCGCGCACAACCCACGCATCGCACGGGTCTGCGCCGACCTCCACTTCGGACAGGAACTCGGCGAGGGCATCCGCCGGATGTTCGAGGAGATGCGCTTGGCCGGGCTCGCCGACCCCGCCTACCACCAGACTGCGGGAAGCGTTCGGGTGTCGCTGGCGTCGGCACCCGTCGATCGAGAGCTGGAAGCACGCCTGCCCAAGGGGGCTCGCGAGCTCGTCCGCATCGTTCGCGAAGCAGGGCGTGCGAGTACCGGCGAGCTCGTCGAGGCGACCGGCCGCTCCCGACCGGTGGTGCTCAAGCAGCTGCGGGCACTCGAGGACGCCGGGGTGCTGGCGTAGCGAACTGTCGTATCGAGGAGCGAGGCCGAGGACGCAGAGCTCTGAGGGCGTTGAGGCTTCGCCCGCTGGTGCGGCTTCGGGATCCCCGCCGGATCGGCATGCCGCGTCCACCGTGTTCGCCCACGACGGAGCGGAGTGGACCGCGACAGTGCGTGAGCAGCTGCCGGTCGACCTCGACCACCGTGGGCTGCGCGTGCACCCGCAAGGACGCCCGCGACCAGGTGCTGCGCTGGGGGCCAAGACCGTCAAGGCCCCCGACCGCGACTGCGCGGCCGCCGGGGTCACCGCGACACTGGATTCGATTCATGGCCCTTTGGCTGCACACACGCTGCGCGATGACCGCCTCGGGCATCGCGCGGAATGGTCCGCAAGCGCTGCGTCCGCTGAGATCAAGCCCATCAGCGGACGCGTGGGGGTGGACAGGTCGGGCACACGGACGGCCACGCCACAATTCGTACCCCGCTCGGCGTCGTGCGGGCTGTCGATGCGCTCAACGGCCGACCAGTTACGCCGCCACCCTTTCCCGTCGCTCTCAACGACGCCCGGAACAGTGAGGTGAGGCGGTTGACTACACGGGCGAGTGTGTGCCACGCTTGCCTGTTGGGCGAGCGCCCCGGACCGTGTGCGCTATCCAATCAGCGCTGCCGCATTATGTTACCTGTGACCTGCACGCCGGCGCCGCCCTCTAGCTCGGGTGGGACGTCGAACACTTGTGTGAACGCGCGGCGCCCAGGCGTGCCCTCCTCCAAGGTCAGAACGATGACGTTGAATGCAATCGTGCCCTGCGACGTGACCGCGCTGCACAAAATGTCCGTGGCGGGCGAGTCGGGCTTGAACTCGGGGCTGCCCGGCCAATCCTCGACCACCTCCTCCAGCCGTTCGCAGACCTGTTGCGGGGTCGCTGCGGTCATGTACCGACGCTCAACAAGGGGGCATTGCAGAAAGCAGCCTCGGACACCAAATTGCTCTTCATGCATGAGGTGAAGGTCGTCAGGCAGCGGCAACCGGTCGAGTCTGCGTTGAATCGTGCCATGGCCTGGCCAGCAGCCCGTGAGGAGCAGTAGACACAGCAGCAGCGGCAGGATGCGGGTCAGGCCCGCATCCTGCCACCTGCCGTGCCGATGAACGCGAGCGCTCAATCAATGCCTTAGATTGTAGTAGAGATCATCATACTGGCCCACTGGGGACCGGATTTATCCGACTCATCACTGTTTCCAAGACCGCCGTCACCCAATCCCCTACGGCAGTGCCTCCCGCGGCCCCATGCCGGGCTTCGGAGGAGAGCGAAGCGGCCAGACTCCAGACCTCCTGACATAGGTGCGGTAGTGCCTGCAGAGCTTCACCGGGTTTTGACGGTGTAGACGAGGGTGAGGTCGGTGCCGGGGTAGGGGGTCTTGGTGGCGGTGAGGTCGGCGCACAGGC